>Ga0302326_10003052_pt1 | contig 39806 bp, 43 predicted proteins | sample Palsa_T0_3_FD_202264 | JGI IMG/M metagenome (GOLD analysis project Ga0302326, IMG submission 202264) | Peat permafrost microbial communities from Stordalen Mire near Abisko, Sweden - Palsa_T0_3 | ecosystem: Environmental > Terrestrial > Soil > Palsa > Peat permafrost | place: Sweden: Abisko... | reverse complement strand
CAAGGGGCTCGGCGGCCAGATTAAGTGGACGCCGTATCCCTGGCTAAACATCCTCTCCAATGAGTATGGCCTCGGGCACGACGACCTATACACGCCCAACCGCGCACGCATCCACACCGACAACAGCGTCGAGATCAAATATTTCGATCATCCCGAACGCCGGGGACTCGATAAGATGGCGCTCACGTTTACGGGCGATCTGGGTTGCGAATTTGGTGGCGGCGTGAGCTGCCACAACGATAGTAATGGTCATCCTAAGCAAAGCTTTGTGGGCTATATGCTTTACAATCGCTACTGGTTCCACAGAGACCTGTTTGGATTGACGCTGGGCGGCGGCCAGATCAACAATCCGGGGCGTTATCTGGTGCTGCTTCCGCCGATCAACGGAGAGACCGCCGCTTCCGCCGCCCTGAATTCTCCGTATTTCACGGAAAATCCTGGGAACCCGTTCAAGGCCTGGGATACCTCGGTCACCTTCGATTACATGCCCAGGCAGTGGCTCACGTTCCGCTTCGAAGGCGATTACCGGCATGCGAATGTGCCGTATTGGTCTGGCGCAGGTGGGATTACCCCGCCCCCTGGAACCAACAATAATTTCCCAACTCAATATGCCTGCATGAATGGCGCGGCGTCTGGCGCAACCGCGCTGGCTGCGGCCAACACAGCCTGCGCCACGCAGGGCGGCGTGTGGTTCCCGGATCTGCGCCGCGATGAAGTGCTCTTCGACATCGATCTAATGGTCAAATTCTGAGGCTTGCACATGCATCCAACGCGATTCTCGTGGCTAATTCCTTGTTCGGCGGTTTTGCTGATCGCCGCGGAACCGATTTGGATGGAGAAACCGATCGCAAACTGGACCGAAGAAGATGCCCGGCAGATTCTCGCCAGTTCTCCCTGGGTTAAGACTGTGGTCGCGGGCGTCACCCGCCGCGAGACCGAGGACGAGCGTAGGCAGGGTGGCAACATGGGTCAACCGACAGGCGTCGGCTACGACGGCGTAGATGGCAAAAGAAGCAATTCATCCGTGCCGAAGCTTCCAGGCATTCGATTGACGGTTCGCTGGGAGAGCGCGCTTCCGGTTCGCGTCGCTGAGATCAAGGCGCATGAGCCCCCGCCGCCCGTTCTCTCCGATGACGGATACGTGATCGCTGTCTACGGCATCCCGGCCAGTTTCGCCAAGGGCGATCCAACGAGCCTAGGAAAGCCTCTCAAGGAATCGGCTGCTCTGAAGCGCGAAGGGAAGAAAGACATTCCGCCATCCAGCGTCGAGGTATTCCAATTGGAAAACAGCGTAGTTGTCGCGTACCTGTTCCCACTGTCGGCGGAAATCGGCAAAAAAGACGACGTGATTGAGTTCAGCGCGCTCATCGGCCGCCTTCAAGTATCGCAGCACTTCCTGCTTGCGAACATGCAGTTCCAAGGCAAGCTCGAACTATAGCCACTCCGATTGTCGGCTGCAATTGTCGATATACTCATCTGGAATTGGCGAACCCTGTGTTAGAATCCTCTCGAGAAGGAGCTCCCGATGAGCCTGTGGCGACCTGATCCGACCTTTTATCCCTCACCCAAAATGGCCATGGCGGCGCCTCCGGAAAAACTGGCATACGTCGCCATGCTGAATGCGAATGGTAACCAGCGGCCCGACGCGCTCGGAGTAGTGGATGTCGATCCGCAATCCTCCGGCTATGGACGGCTGGTCGGCCAGTTGGACATGCCCAACACCGGCGACGAGCTGCACCATTTTGGATGGAATGCCTGTAGCGCCAGCCTTTGCCCGTACGCGCCTCACCCGCACATCGAGCGGCGCTACCTGGTGGTTCCCGGGATCAATTCCTCGCGCATCCATATTGTCGATACCAAACCGGATCCGAAGAAACCGCAGATCGTTAAAGTGATCGAACCGGAAACGCTGGCCGCCCGCACCGGCTACGCGTCTCCCCATACCATTCACTGCGGTCCCGAAGGAATTTATACCAGCGCCCTCGGCGCAACCAACGGCGACGGGCCCGGCGGCATTTTCGTCATCGATCACGATAGCTTCGACATCCTCGGCAAATGGGAACTGGATCGCGGGCCGCAGTACCTGGCGTACGATTTCTGGTGGCACCTGGGCTTCGATACCGTGATCACCAGCGAATGGGGCACGCCTAACATGGTGCGCCACGGAATCAATCCCGAGATTCTTCTGAAGGGCGGCTACGGGCACAAGCTGCATGTCTGGGATTTGCGGAAGCGGCGGCATTTGCAAGAGCTGGATCTTGGCGCTGAGTATCAAATGGCGCTCGAGTTGCGCCCCGCGCACGATCCTACGCGCGCCTACGGTTTCCTCGGCGTAGTGGTTTCGCTCAAGGATCTTTCGGCGTCCATCTGGGTGTGGCATCGCGACGACGGCAAATGGGGCGTGAAGAAAATCATTGAGATTCCCGCCGAGCCGGCCGATCCCGAGAAGCTGCCCCCGCTGCTGCAGGGCTTCAAGGCCGTGCCGCCGCTGATTTCCGATATCAACCTTTCGCTCGACGACCGCTTCCTTTATATCTCCTGCTGGGGCACCGGCGAGTTTCTGCAATACGACGTCTCCGACCCATTTCATCCCAAGAAGACCGGGTCCATACACCTTGGTGGGATCGTGCGGCACGCCGCGCATCCGCGAGCGCCCAAGACGGAGCTGAACGGCGGTCCGCAGATGGTGGAGCTGAGCCGCGACGGTAAGCGCATCTATTTCACCAACTCGCTGTACTCGCCTTGGGACGCCCAGTTTTATCCCGAGGGCGTTCGAAGCTGGATGGTCAAACTGGACGCGCAACCGGAAGGCGGAATGGAGCTGGATCCGAAGTTTTTCCTGGAGTCCGGAGATCTTCGCCTGCACCAGGTGCGCCTGGAAGGTGGCGACACCTCGTCCGATTCCTACTGTTATTCATGACATCATCCTGGGGTTGGCCGGCGTTGTTTCTGCTAGGCGCCTATCATGGCATTAACCCCGGCATGGGTTGGTTGTTCGCGGTCGCGCGGGGTATGCAGGAGCATGCCACCAAAGCGGTTGCTCGCGCGCTGGTGCCCATCACCCTGGGACACGCGTTGTCCATCGGCCTGGTCCTCGCGCTGGCAGGTTTAATCCAGATCGTATTGCCGCTGGGCTACGTCCAGATGATTGTGGCGGCCGCGCTCATTTCGCTCGGCATTCTGCGAATCCTACGGCGGCGGCATTTTGCCTGGGGCGGAATGCAGGTGGGCTTTCGAGACCTGACGGTTTGGTCGTTTTTGATGGCCAGCGCGCACGGTGCCGGACTCATGGTGCTCCCCATCGTAATGCATGCGGCCTCCGCCAATGCAATGGGACACGAACATATGCACATGGGCGGCGACACTGGCGCGTGGACCGATATTGCCGCTACACTCGTGCACACCGTCGGTTATCTCAGCGTCACGGCCCTGGTCGCGCTGCTGGTGTATCGAAAGTTCGGCTTGGCTTTGTTGCGAACAGCCTGGTTCAATCTCGATCTGGTATGGGCAGCCGCGCTGATTGTAACCGGCTGCGTCGCTCTGATTGCGTAACAGAGCCGCGACCGTAAGGGAGTCGGTCTAGGCGGGTACCCGGTACGTCGCGATTCTCCCCAGCGCCGCGATCAACCTGTCGATGTCCTCGCACGTGTTGTAAAGCGCCAGCGAAGGCCGCACCGTGGTTTCCACTCCGAAGCGCCTCAGAATCGGCTGAGCGCAGTGATGTCCGGCGCGCACGGCGATACCCTCGCGGTTGAGCGCCGTGCCGACGTCTTCGGTCTTGTGTCCATCCAGAACGAACGAGATCACTCCGGCTTTTTCGGGCGCAGTACCGATAATTCTGAGCCCGGGAATGTCGGTGAGCAGCTTGGTCGCGTAAATCAACAACTGGTGCTCGTATTCTTCGATCCGCGGCAGCCCGATCTTGTTTACGTAATCCAGCGCCGCGCCCAATCCCACTGCGTCCGCGATATTTCCGGTGCCTGCTTCGAATCTCCCCGGCGCCGGCTGGTAGAGCGACCGCTCGAACGTAACATCGGTAATCATGTTGCCTCCGCCCTGCCATGGCGGAGCCTCGTTGAGCAGCGCTTCTTTGCCGTAGAGCACGCCGATGCCGGTGGGCGCGAAAATCTTGTGGCCCGAAAATACGAACCAGTCGGCGTTGAGATCCTGAACATTGACCGGCATGTGCGAGACGGACTGCGTGCCGTCCAATAAAACCTTGGCTCCAGCGGCGTGCGCCGCCTCGATGATTTGCTTCGCGGGCGTGATGGTTCCCAGGGCGTTCGATACTTGCGGAAACGAAACCAGCTTGGTTTTCGAGCCCAAAAGCTTGGTGTACCCATCGAGCAGGATCTGGCCGTTGTCATCCACTGGAGCGACCCGCAACCGTACGCCTGTTTCGTTCGCCAGCTGCTGCCACGGGACGATGTTCGCGTGGTGCTCGAGCCACGTAATCACGATCTCATCGTCTTTGCCGATGAATTGCCGCCCCAGCTCTTTGCGACCAGATTGATGGCTTCGCTTCAAGGTCGTCTCGTCACGCACCGGTTTCGAATCCGCGCCAATGTAAAAGAAGCCCTTTCCGCGCCGCCGCCTGGTAATGCCCGGCCCCTCGCCTGTGACGTAGCGCAGGTGCGCCACCTTGGCGGAAGTTAAGGGATCGGCCGGGAGCAAAAGATGTTTCCGAGACACCGCACATGGGACACGGAAGAGCGGGCGAGAGTTTCAGGGAATCAGGCGAACGACGATTCGCCTTCATCCAGCGGGACGTCCGGCCGCAATCGAGAGGCAAGGACGGCGCCCACCAGCAGCAACAGCATGGAGCATATAAACGGGAAAACCCAACTGCCTGTGCGATCCACCAAATAGCCAAAACTGGAAGGCGACACCAGGCCCGCCACAGCGAAGCCAAAATTCATCATCCCGCTGGCAGAACCCGCATAACGCGGAGCGATGTCCATTGGCACGGCCCAGATCGGAGCAACGATCAGCTCCGCGAAAAAGAACGCGAGCGAGAGGCATAGCGCCGCTACCGCCAGATCGTGAACGAGTAGCACGGGCGACAGGAAGATCGCCGCGCCTGCAAATCCCACCACGAGTACCCAGCGGCGCGCCAGTCGTAAACTGCCAGTCTTGCGCAGCAATCGATCGGTCGCCACGCCGCCCGCCGTGTCGCCAATGACGCCCGCAAAGAGCACGCCGGCGGAGAATATCGCGGAGGTCTGCAAATTCAGATGATAGTTCTCGAAGAAGAACGTGGGAATCCAAGTCAAGAACAACCACAACGTCCATCCGTAGCAGAAATCGACTAGAGTCACTGGCAGGATACGCCGCGCCAATCGCAGCCAGGGGATGGCCGGCCGCCCAGCAGTGGCGGGTTCAGGCAGCGCCGTCAGTTCCGCGCGTGTGATGCCGGAATGCTGGCGGGGATCGTTCCGAAAGTACCAGATCCAAAGAAAAAGCCAAGCCAGGCTGGCAGCTCCCAGGATCACGAAGGACCGTCGCCACGATACGAACAAAAGCAGCGCTGCCATGAGCGGCGGTGTCACCGCATTTCCAACCCGGCCGAATGAATGCGCGATTCCTTGCGCAAAGCCCCAATCGGGAACCGGAATCCAAGTGGACATCGCTCGTGTGGCCGTGGGAAAAGCAGCGCCCTCGGCGAAACCGAGAGCCAGGCGCAAAGCGAAGAGGGACACGAAGCCTTTCGCCGCCCCTGTCAGCATGGTAGAGAGGCCCACCAGCGCGCAGCACGCCGACAGTGTCAGACGCGGTCCGAACTTGTCGCCGATCCAGCCGCCAATGAGCTGAAACAGCGCGTATGGGATCGCGAAAGCCGAAAATGCCAGTCCGAGTTGAGTGTTGCTCAGGCCCAGATCCGCCTTCATCAGAGGAGCGGCCGTCCCAATGTTCACCCGGTCCACGAACATGATCAGATACAGGATGCACAGCAGCGCGAGAACAACTTGAGGGGCGCCAATCTTCTTCACTCCGGCACGCTCACGCCCGCACGCCGGGCGCGCTTTTGATCTGGGTGCGATACAGAATCCGGCGGGAGCTGGAATCGAATGAATCGCGCCGATGCATGGTACAGCGGTTGTCCCACAAAACCACATCACCCGGCTGCCATTGGTTGTGCCAGGCGATTTCGTCGCGCGTCGCATATACCCATAATTCATCCAGCAGCGCCTCAGACTCCGCTAGCGGCATCCCGCGCACGAAAGCGTTGCGGCGGCGGCCCAGATATAAGGCACGACGGCCCGTTTCCGGATGCGTGCGAACCAGCGGATGGTAAACGCCGGCCGATGACACGGGATCGTCAGTGGCAGCCAACCCCTGGCGCACATAACCGCCGCTGTTATAGGTGGCGTCATGCTTCAGAGCAAGACCCGCCGCTCGCTGCTTCAGCGCGTCCGGCAGCGAATCGTACGCTAGATACATGTTGCAGAAATACGTGTCGCCTCCAGCCGGAGGAACCTCCAGCGCGTACAACAGGCTGGCCTTGGGCGGATTCTCGAGATAAGACATGTCGGTGTGCCACACCGCTTCTCCCGCCCCGAGGCTGCCGATCGGCACTCCGTTTTCAATCACGTTGGAAACGACGTAGATCTCCGGATGGCCTTCCACGAAGCGGCGGCCTGTCTCCTGCACCGGCGCCCAATCGAGCTCGCCGAAGCGGCGGCTGAATGCGATCAGGTCTTCGACGCCGAGTTGCTGATGACGCAACAGGATGACAAGATGATCGAGCCATGCGCGATGGATTTCAGCGAACTCCCGATCGCTTAAGCTTTTCAGATCGACGTTCTGGATTTCCGCCGCAAGCGCCTCGCCGCTAGGGATGATTGTCATTCATCTAATTATTCCACCCCGTTCGGATCGATCTGGCGCCCAGAGTTTCTGAACCGCGCACGTCAGTAAGCGGCGCTTTAGTTCTTGATCGGCGTCGGCGGTGGCGGAGGCGGTGGAAGCGGCGCCGGGTCGACGTATCCGCGCGTTCCATCGGGACGAATGGGTCCCGGGCCGAATCCCAGGTGTTCGCGGTCCACGGGGTTTTCAGCGCACGAATATTCAGCCAGACGCTGGCCTGGCTCGCCCGCTTCCCAGGTCCGCGAGTAGGTAAAGGTCTTGGTGTAGAATTTCGGATCTTCAATGGTCGTGTCCACGTGGATGTGCTTGGCGTCGGGCCGCGTCCAGCGTTCGATCACGTGCAGCGCGTCGCTATGCGGACTGCCGTTTTCATCCGCCCACACCTGCGTATCTTTGAACCCGGTGGAATCGATCACGAACGCATCGCCGTCCCAGTGGCCCACTTCGTCGCCGAAGAACGATGGGTCCGGATCTTCCTCATGCTTACGCCCGTCGGTGGGAATCAACCGGTAGTAGCTGTAGAAATAGAGAAAAGCCACATATTGTGGGGTTTGAAGAACCATGAACGGAAGGCCGCTGGCATTATGGCGCGGGATTCCGCCCAGAATGCAGATTGCCTCCGGATCGACAGTGGCGGTTGTGTTGTGCTTCCACGCGGCTTCGCCCGCCGGCGTCAGAGGCAGCTTCAGTCCTGGAAGATCCTTTGCAATATTCCCGACCGGTTTCGTGTCGCGCGTGCCCTTCCAATATCCGTTCAGGTCCGGGTGCCCGTCGGCAGTCTTCGGGACCTGAGACCAGGCGGGGACGGCAACCAGCGCCGCCAGCCAAAAGCTAATCACCGGTATTCGCATCTCGATGCTAGAGTATATCAAGAGACCCCCTCATGAAGATCAAACTGGCGGCCTTCCTTGGCATCGCACTAACAGCAGCCGTATTGCCTATCGAAGCGCACCACTCCTTTGCGGCCGAATACGACGCAAGCAAAGCCATTCGCGTCACTGGCGTGATCAGCAAAGTGGAGTGGACCAATCCGCACTCGTACCTGTACATCGACGTGAAGGACGACCATGGAAACCTGGTCACGTGGACGTGCGAGGGTGGCGCTCCGAACACCTTATCCCGCCGGGGTTTCACGAAAAACGCTATTAAGATCGGGGACACCGTTACCATCGACGGCTATGGAGCCAAGGACGGCTCGCGCTTGATGGACGCGCGGCGCATCACCCTGAGCGACGGCCGCAGCTTTTATAGCGGTTCGCCGGGCGATGGCGGCCCTGGAGATCCGGGCAAGCCCTGAGCCTGATTTGCGCGCTAGTCAATGTGCTGAAAGCACCGCTCGAAGTATCCATCGGTCATGCCCGCGATATAGTCGCAAACCACGCGGTGTACCGGCGACCCTGGGAGTAATTTCACATGGTGTTCCGGCAGCTTCTCCGGATGCGCTACCCAGAACTCGAACAGCTCGCCGATCTGCGCGGCCGTGCGGCGGCGTTCTTCCACCATCGGCTCGGAGTAATAGACCGAGTGATGCAAGAACTGCTTCAGCGCGCGATTTGTGGATTGGGCGGGGGGCGTGAAACAAACCAGGCGGCGGGGATAGGCCCGCACCTCGTCGACGCTCGCCACCCCTGACGCTTGGGCCGCTTCGACGGTGCCCTGCATCAATCCCGACACCAGCCAGTCCACCAGTCCGCGCAGCACTTCTTGAACGTGCTCGCTCGCGGAAGCGCCCGGAAACTGCGACTCCACTTCTTCCAGCCGCCTCCCAAACTCGGGAACCCACTGGCAGACGTCCGCGGTCTCGAAGAGCCCGGCCGAGAATCCGTCGTCCAGGTCGGCGGTGTTGTAGGCGATCTCGTCGGCCAGATCGATTAACTGCGCTTCCAGCGGCGGCCGCAGCCCAGGCAGATAAGCGTCCAGCGCGGGATTCTCGCCCTTCTCGAAATCATGCGAGTGCTTTACGATTCCCTCGCGCACCTCGAACGTCAGGTTCAGTCCCGGAAACCGCACATAGCGATGCTCGAAGGACTCGACGATCCGCAGAGCGTGCAGGTTGTGATCGAAGCGGTCCCCGAATCGGCGCATCTGGCGATCCAGTTCGTCTTCGCCGGCGTGCGCGAACGGCGGATGGCCGATGTCATGCGCCAACGCCAGCGCTTCGGTTAGATCCTCGTTCAGATCCAGCGCCGTGGCCACCGTGCGGGCGATCTGAGACACTTCAATGGTGTGTGTCAGCCGCGTGCGGAAGTGATCGGAAATGCCGGCCGGGAAAACCTGTGTTTTATTTTCCAGCCTGCGAAATGCCCGCGAGTGGATTACGCGATCGCGGTCGCGCTGAAATTCGTTGCGATAGGGATGCGAAAGCTCCGGATAGATCCGGCCGCGGCTCTGTTCAACTGGAAAACGCAGGCGCGCCAGCCGGTTCACTGCCCCGACAAATCGCCTTCAAAGGTGATCGCGGCCTTGCTTACCGCGCTGCGCGTGCTGGTCCGCAGAGGCTCCACCAGTTTCTTGGCGCGCTGCGGATCGGTCTTCTTCAGAATATCGGCGAGCGCAAGGGTAGCCGTCTCCTTGGAGACCAACACCGTGGGATGATCCATCAGAGACTGCAGGAGCTGCGTCCCTTCGTTCACCTTGCCCTCGCCGGCGTAAACCTGCGCCAGCGCCAGTTTGGCCAGCGAAGCGTACGGCCCGTTGCCGGAATCGATGGATGCTTTGAAATGTTTCTCGGCCTCCGGCAGGTTGGCGTCGTCGGCGGCGTTGGTGCCTAGAAAAAACTCGCCAATTCTACCCTCTTCGGTGCCGGGATACTTCGCAACCAGCTCTCGCCACGCTTTCAAAACTGCCGTCTTGCGCGCTTCCGCCGTGGGAAACGAGAGCACGTATTCGCTCTGCGCCGGCCCGACGTTGGCGTTTTGGACGCGCATGGCTTCATGCAGAGCCTCCTGCCGCGCGGCGTGTTCGTAATTCCGATAGTAGAGAACGCCTGCTACGATCAGCGCCAATGCGACCGCCGGCGCTCCCCAGCGGAGCATCTGCCCCCGATGGCCGGAGACGAATTGTACCGAGTGCTGTACTTCCAGAGCGAACTTATCGCTCTTTAATTCCTTGCGGGTAAGCTTGTCCACGGAGACCTCGTAACTGCGGGAAACCCCATCTTAACATACGCGCGCGGCTCTGTAGCCGAGCCGCGACCGTCAGGGAGCCGGTTTGTTGCGCCGTCTGTTACGCGAAGCTTCGAACCGCCGCGGCCTCGTCCTCGAAAACCTCGAAGACCGTGTACAGTTTGGTGATCTGCAGCAAATCCTTCACCCTTTTGGTCAAGCTCAGGAGCTTCAGCTGCCCTCCGTGGTTTGTCACCGTAGTGAAGCTGGACACCATTTCGCCGATCCCCGAGCTGTCGATGTAGGAAACATCGGCCAGGTTGACCAGAATTTTCTTGTTGCCCTTGGCGGCTAGGTCTCGAATCACATCCCGAAAAACGCTCGCGCCCTCCCCCAGAGTAATTCGACCCGCCGCATCCACCACCGTCACGTCGCCGACTTGCCGGCTCGACATTTTCACGCTCACAATTTAGATCCTCCCTCGCATATCTTTTGGCGCTCGTTAACTGGCCTTCGCCAGGTATTTCACCATCCGTACTTCCGTCCCCCTGGGCTGCCCCGGAAGCACCTGGAATTCATCGACGAATGCGCGGATCAGGAGCAGCCCTCGGCCGGACTGCCGCAGCAAATTATCTTCCGCCAGCGGATCCGGCACGCTATTCACATCAAAACCATCACCCTCGTCCGCAATCACCACCGTCAGCCGGTCCGGCGCTTCCACAACCGACAGATGCACCTTCTTGCGCGCATTGTAGCGATTGCCATGGACCACGGCATTTACCATGCTCTCCCGCACCGCCATTCCGAGCTGATGTAAATCGTCCTCATGGAAACCAATATCCCGCGCGGCCTTCAAGACCGCCGTCTCCGCCACCTCTACACTATCCAGAGTCGAATCGAGCAGCAATTTGCGTTCTGCCATAGTTTCAGCGCGGAGGCCGTCCGTTGTAGGCAAAGCCGCGGCCAAGATGAATGTTCACAGTAGAATACTTAACAGCCCCATGTCAAGAAGACCATTGATTCCGCTCCCTGGCTCCGCTAGCATTGTGAGACCCGGAGGCTTGAAGATGCCACATCGGCGGCTGATCTTCTTATTTGCGATCCTTGCCACCAGCGCGCACGCACAATGGCTGAACTACCCCACCCCTGGGACGCCACGGACCCGCGACGGTAAACCCAACCTCGCCGCCCCCGCGCCACGGGATGCTAAGGGCAAGCCGGACCTTTCCGGCGTCTGGATGCATGAGCCTACCTCGCTCGCGGAAATGAAGCGCCTCTTTGGCGAGCACGTCGGCGATGTCAACGTGCCCGGCATGGAAGTTGAGACCGTTTCTAAGTACGCCGTGAATATCCTCCTGGGCTTCCAGCCCGAAGAAGTGCAGATGCGGCCCGCGGCCGCCGAAATATACCGCCGGCGCGTTTCCGGAAGCGACTCGCGGGGTACCTGCCTGCCCATTGGCGTCCCCCTCGCCGGTCTCCTGTCCGAGCCTTTTAAGATCGTTCAATCATCCCGGTTGATCGCCGTTCTTTATGAAGACTCGCATCGCCAGATCTACACCGACGGGCGAGCGCTTCCCGCTGAAATCGCGCAGCCGTCCTGGCTCGGCTACTCGGTTGGGCATTGGGAAGGCGACACGCTGCTGATCGAAACCGCCGGATTCAACGATAGGACCTGGCTGGATGTGTTGGGCCACCCTCACAGCGAGGCACTGCGGATCGCAGAACGTTACCACCGGCGGGACTTCGGGCACATGGATGCCGAAATGACTTTCGACGACCCCCAGATGTACACTAAGCCCTTTACGATCAAAGTCACGTTCTTGCTTCAGCCCGATTCCGACATCTTCGAATATTTCTGCGACGAAAACGAAAAGGACAACGGCCACCTTGTGCAAAAGTAGACCCAAAGGATTGCAGACCATTCCACAACTGCGGCTGCTCTTCCTGTTTCCTCTCCTGGTTCTTTTCTGTGCCGGCGCGCACGCGCAATGGTTCAACTATCCCACGCCGGGAACGCCCCGCACGCCCGATGGCAAACCCAACCTGGCCGCCCCGGTTCCTCTCGCTGCCAATGGTAAGCCGGACCTCTCCGGCGTATGGCACGTTCATCCCACCTCCCTCGAGGAAATGAGGCGCCTGTTCGGCAAGGACGTCGGCGCCGTCAACCCACCTGGCATGGAAGTTGACACCATGTCCAAGTACGCGCGCAATATTTTCGTAGACATCCTGCCGGAGGACGCGCCGATGCGGCCCGAAGCCGCCGGAATATTCCGACGGCGCGCGGCAGGCCACGAGCTCCGGGGCCTCTGCGTGCCCGCGGGCATTCCACTCGATGGTCTGCTCACCGATCCTAATAAGATCATTCAGTCACCGTCACTGATCGTTATCATGTACGAATCGAACGGCACGCATCGCCAGATTTACACCGACGGACGCGTCCTTCCCGCCGAAGTTGCGCAGCCATCGTGGCTCGGATACTCGGTAGGAAAATGGGAGGGCGACACGCTGGTGGTCGAAAGCGCCGGTTTTAACGACAGGACCTGGCTCGATTTGATCGGCCACCCTCACAGCGAGGGTCTGCACATCACGGAACGCTACCACCGCCGCGACTTCGGACACCTGGATGTTGAGATGACCTTCGACGATCCCCACATGTATACCAAACCGTTTTCGATTCAGTTCACCCAAGACCTTTGGCCCGAGTCCGATATTTTCGAAAATATCTGCGAGAACGAAAAGGACCGCGCCCATCTGCTGCCGAAATAGGCCGGGATCGCGGGGCGTTGGTGCAATTAAAAACTTGGTGAAATAAAATTGGTGCAATAAAAAAGGCCGGGTTTGAGCCCGGCCTTTCACAGGGAGGAGGAGTGGCCTTACCTGGCAGCCAGTAAAGCTCTCAAATGGCGCGCCCGTTCCGGGGACCGAAGCTGGCGCAACGCCTTGGCTTCAATCTGACGGATGCGCTCTCTGGTGACGTCAAACTCTTGCCCAATCTCCTCGAGAGTGTGCTCGCGCTCGCAACCGATGCCGAAGCGCAGCCGGATCACTTTCTCTTCCTTCGGAGACAGGGTCTTCAAAATGTTGGCGGTCTCGTCGCGGACGTTGGAATCGATCACGGCGTCCACGGGCGAACCCACCCAGCGGTCTTCGATCAGATCACCCAGCGCCGATTCGCCATCCCGGCCCACCGGGGTTTCGAGCGATACCGGATCGCGCGAGATGGTCTTCAGCTTCTGGACTTTCTCCACCGGAATGTCCATCCGGCGGCTGATTTCGTCGTTGGTCGGAGCGCGGCCAAGTTCCTTTTCCAGCTCGCGCGTCGCGCGCAGGAACTTGTTCATGCTCTCGTTCATGTGCACTGGAATGCGGATGGTGCGCGATTGGTCGGCAATGGCGCGCGTGATGGCTTGCCGGATCCACCAAGTCGCGTAAGTCGAAAATTTGTAGCCACGCCGGTATTCGAATTTATCGGCGGCGCGCATCAGACCGATATTGCCTTCCTGGATCAGATCCAACAGGTGCAATCCGCGATTAACGTACTTCTTAGCGACCGAGACCACCAGCCGGAGGTTGGCTTCCACCAGATCCTTCTTGGCCCGCTCGGCCTCGATTTCTCCATGCCGGATCACCGACATGCTGTGCTTGAGATCGGAAAGCGACGCGCCGGCGGCTGCTTCCAGCTTCCGGACCTCGCGGCGCAATTCACGCACGCGCGACTGGGCCGTCAAGCCCGAACGCCCCTCCAGCTTGCGCAGCTCAGCCTCGAGATGCGCCAATTGTTCCACCGCATGCTCAATTTCCTTGGCAAACTGCTTCCAGCGGGAAGGCAGCCAGGGAAGGTGGCGGATGGCTTGCGACATTTCCACCTTGGCGCGGCTCAGCTTGCCCTGCCATTTGCGGCGGAGCTTCTTGTTGCTGAGGGGTACGTCTTCGGTTTTATCGGTCAACTGAAGCTGCTTCTTGTGCAGCCCGATCAATTCGGCGAAACGCGCCCGCATCTCAGCCTGCTTCTTGGTATCGGCTGGGCTGCCCTCTTCCACGTCACCGAAATCCACAAAGTTGTCGAGCTCATCGTCGCCGCGCTTCAGCAACTCGGCGATCTCGGAAACTCGCAACTGTACCAGAGCCGAGCGGCTGATCGACTTCTGCATGCGGAGCTTGCCTCGCTCCATGCGCCGCGCCAGGTTCACCTCGCCCTCGCGCGTCAGCAGCGGGACGGCGCCCATCTCGCGCAGATACACGCGTACCGGGTCGTCGGTGTAAATCGACTCTTCGGCCTGATGGGCTGGAAACTCCTCTTCCTGGACTTCCTCCGGATGGAAGAAATTAGCTTCTTCGTCGAAAGGAAGCCCAAGGGGTTCGTGACCCTCGGCTAGAAACTGATCTTCAAATTGATCCACTTGGATTCTCACCTCCCCAACCGGGCACAAAACTTCGCACCGATGTCCCGCTGGTGGGGTATGTTAAACTGTTTACAAACCACTACTTTAGGCGCGCGCGCAGCCACAGGTCCGGCCATGAACGTTAGCAATCGATTATAGCATCGAACCGTTTCCGAAGTTAAGCCCTAAATAGAAGATGTTTTGAACCCGGATTGGTTACACCCAAACATGGCCGTTCCAGCGGTACCAAACCTCCTTCCGCACTACCGTACACACTTATGATCGTTTCTGTAACACTAACGTCTTCAATTCATTGAGGAAAGCCTCGACATCCTGAAAATCGCGATAGACCGAGGCAAACCGGACATACGCTATCTTATCGAGTCCGCGGAGCCGATCCATGAGCATCTCACCGATTTCAGTGGTAGTGATCTCTCGATCCGCGTTGTCGCCAAGTTTGGCCTCCACGGCGTCCACCACCTCGGCCAGCTTAGCCATGGGGACCGGCCGCTTTTCGCACGCCTTGAGGAGCCCGTTCAGCACCTTTTGACGGTCGAACTTCTCCCGCCGGCCATCCTTCTTGACCACCATATATGGGATCTCGTCGCTTCGTTCGTAGGTGGTGAAGCGACGTTCGCACCCCAGGCATTGACGCCGCCGGCGGATCACGTCGCCTTCCTTGCTCTCGCGCGAGTCGATGACCCGGTCCTCTTTGTGGCCGCAAAAGGGACAAGTCATTTATCAGACTCTTCGCCCTGGGGCTCTTCCAGTATCTGCTTTGCTGACAACAGCTTGAGTTTACTCCAATTGAGCCCCTGATGGAAGGCGCAGGCCACTCCAAACGGCACAATCGCCAGCGAGCTCACCATCCAAAACAAGGCGGCTACGCTGGAGGCGGCTTCAAGAGGAACTCGGTAGATCCTCGTAAGTGCAATGACCGTAGCCACTTGCATGCCTCCTCCCACACCTGGAACCTGAACTACGCTACCCAGGCTGATGAATCCCAATAGCACCAGGACGTCGATCGCACCCAGTGGCTTCGTCACCGCGAACCCGCGCAACAGCGCGCCACAACTAGCCACAATAATGGCCCATTCAAGGCCCGTATAGGCCAGTAAAAGCGTCAATAATGGTCGATTTCTGGTGCAATCTACGCCCTTAGAGAATGCTTCCAGGACGTGTTCGGTTCGAGCGTACTGCTGCGCGGGCAGGAAAGTGAGGGCGCTGAGAATGCGCCGCTGAGCTTGCCGTCGGGGGTCCCGAAAGGCGAACAAAAGAAGCAGGCAGACCGCTCCCGTGACCCCGAAAACGTAGCCCCCGGCTGTCAGCATGGTCCGGAGGCCTGGGTCGAAGCCCGAGGTGTGCAATGGAATCCAGAGGAGTGCGAAGCCGAAGAAGAGCAGCACCACCAGCAGGTCTAAAGTGCGCTCCAATAGCCAGGCTGCCGCCTGGGACGACAGCGGGAGTCCGGTTTGAACCGCAATGAGGTAAGGGCGAACCACTTCGCCCACCCGCCCCAGCAAAACGACCGCTGTTAAACCGATCGCCGTATCGGAGGTGAGTTTCCAGACGCTCAACGTTCGCCCAAACGGCCGCAGCATCACTTGCCAGCGGAGAGCTCGGCCCACATTGCTGAGCAGTATCAAACAAATAGAGAGACCCAGCCAGCTCCATTCCACCCGATCCAGGGTGCGCCAGAACAGATCCCAGCGGAAATTTAGCCCTCGCGTCCGGTAAGCTAGAAGGACCACGATTAGCAGGATGGCCACGACCGCCAGTACCAGGGCCCGGGACATGAGCGGCTTCTTGGACATGCGTCAGGGGGCTGGCGGGCTGCTGGCGTGGAGGCGGCGAGCTCTGTAGAATGTAAAGCTTGGATTCAAGTGAACTTCTTATCATAGATCCTCGTTTCTTTAACTGGAAGGGGAGATAGGAAGCAGCAATGGCAACGGTGGCGATTCCCGCGGCAAAGTGGACCTGGGAATTACCTTACCCAACACACGGGACGAACAGCCGGGAGAGCGGGCGGACGAGCGATAGTTTGGATGCGGATCTCCAACTCGTGGAGCGCTGCCTGGCTGGCCAGGAAGCCGCTTGGGAAGATTTAGTGAGGATGCATACCCGGCGTGTGTACTCAATTTGCTATCGCTTCACCAACAGCGATTCGGAAGCGCAGGACTTGACCCAGGATGTCTTCCTGCGAGTGTTCAAGAATTTGAAGAGTTTTCGAGCCGGCGAGGGATTGTTCATCGTCTGGCTCACCAGGCTGACGCGCAACCTGCTGATCGATCATTACCGCAGGACGCGGATGGACCGGGCCACCGAGTCGATTGAGGATCAAACCTCGGCGCTCGAAGAGAATACGGCAACCATCGCCAGAACCGACGGAATGCTGGCCGGGCGCGAAGCCAGCGAACTATTGCAGGGCGCGTTGCAGAAGCTTTCGCCGGAACTGCGGGAGACGGTAATCCTGCGGGACCTGGAAGAATTAGAATATCGGGAGATCGCGCAAATTCTGAATGTTCCGGAAGGAACGGTAAAGTCGCGATTGAATCGCGGGCGCGCCGAGCTGGCTCGCGTGCTCCGCAGACAGAAGATTCGTATATGACGTGCGCCGAGCTCGAAATCCTGCTGTGCGACTACGTGGATGGAACACTCCACGCCGCCGATAGAGCTGCGCTCGAAAATCATCTAGCGGGATGCGCCGCGTGCAAGCAACTGGCCGAGGATGTTTTGGGCGCGACGGCTTTCATGGGACGCGCCGCGGACGTGAATCCGCCGGCCGAGCTGATGACCCGCATTCTGCACTACGCGCCCAGCGGACGGCGAGCCGCGGCCGAGGAGCGCAACAGTTTAGCTCCGTCCTGGATCAAACGGCTGTTCGGCGGATTCGTCCAGAACGTGCTGCAGCCGCGCTACGTAATGGGCATGGCCATGACGATTCTCTCGTTTTCGATGCTCGCGCGCTTCGCTCATATCGATCCCCGGCAGTTGCGCCCCGCGGACCTGGATCCGGTGAAAGTCTGGCAAGGCATTGACGACCGCTCGCACCGCGTTTGGGACCGGACCATGAAGTATTACGACAACCTGAGGCTGGTGATCGAAGTCCAATCGCGTCTCAAGGAATGGACCGATCAGGATCCCGGTACTGCGTCTGGCGCCGGTTCAAGAAACAAAGGGAGTCAACAATGAACTGCGCGAATCATCCAGAAGCACCGGCCATTGGGTATTGCCGCGAGTGCGGAAAGCCGCTCTGTGAAGCGTGCCGCCGCGAAGCCGGTGGGACACTGTACTGCGAAGAGCATTCGCCGGTCGTTACTCCGCCGCCCGTGCCGCCACCCGCGGCATCGCCTTACACCGCTCCCTACACAGGGCCCGATCCATCGCCATACCAGGCCCCCGAAGCCACGCCATATACCGCGCCTCAACCGCGTCCCGTAATAGCGGACCCGGGAGTATCGCCCGGATTGGCTTTTCTGCTGGGTTTCATTCCCGGCGTGGGCGCCATTTACAACGGGCAATACGTCAAGGGCCTGATCCATGTCGTCATCATGGGACTGCTGATCAGCATTACCAGCAACGAGGAAATGAGCGGTAATCTTCAGCCGCTGTTCGGAATGATGATCGCGGCCTGGATCTTCTACATGGCCTTTGAGGCGTACCACACGGCTAAGAAGCGCCAGCTTGGCGAACCAGTGGACGAATTTTCCAGCATCGTTCCCAGGCACGGCCAGCATTCCAGATTTCCGCTCGCCCCCACGGTCCTGATCGCGGTTGGTCTCATCTTCTTGCTGCACAATTTGGATATTCTGCGCATTGGCCAAATCCTTCGTTACTGGCCGATCGCGTTGATTGGTCTGGGAGTGTATATGCTCTACGAACGGGTCTCGGGATCGTCCCAGCCCAACGGCCACAGCACGCCGCCGGCGGGAGGCCGCCCATGAACCGCAACTTCGTGCAAGCCATCCGCGGGCCAATCATGCTGATCGCGCTGGGGAGTCTGGTGGCCATCGATTACGCCGGCGTATACGGATTTTGGCGGACTTGGCCGATCCTCATCATCTTGTTCGGACTTCTGAAGTTGCTGGAACACTCTGGCGCGAAGCCGCCCGAATCGTATCCCGGCGGACCCTCCGGGTCTTACCCCGGCGGACCCTCCGGCTCCTACCCCGGTCAGCATCCAGTGGACGGACCGCCCGGAGCAAACGCGCCCGGAGGAAACGTCATATGAGGCGCGGCTCGGTGATTGGACCGCTGATCCTGATCGGATTCGGCGTTTTGTTTTTGTTTCGCAATCTGTGGCCCGAGATTCCGCTGGTGGATTTCATCTCGCGCTTTTGGCCGTTCTTGTTGATCGGCTGGGGCGCCGTCCGGCTGATCGAAGTTCTGGTCTGGTCCACGACCGGGAGACCGCTGCCGCGCAACGGCGTTTCGGGTGGCGAGTGGATGCTGATCTTTCTGATCTGCGTGATCGGCGCCACCATGTACACCGCGCACAACTATTCGTCCTGGTTTCCCACCGGCAACGCGATGCGCCGGATCGTCCTCAACATGGGCGAAACCTACGACTATACACTCGCACCGGTCGAAAAGCCGTGCGCGAAAAACTGCCGCATTGTCATTGAGAGCTTTCGCGGCAACGCCAAGATCGCCGGAAGCGCGGACGCCACCACCGTGAAGGCCGGCGGCCAGGAAACCGTTCGGTCGTTTCAACAGACTGACGCCGACAGCGCCAATAAGCAAACGCCGCTCGAATTGATCCAGCAGGGCGATGAGATTATCGTCCGGACCAATCAGGACAAAGTCGGCGATCGCGTGCAGCCTACGGCCGATCTGGACATTACGGTGCCGCTCGGTTCGTCGATTGAGGCGCACGGCCGTTATGGCGATTTCGATATCCAGAGCGTCAACGGCAACGTTGATATTAACAGCGACAACGCGGGTGTGCGGCTGGAAGGCATCGGCGGCAACGTGCATATCGATACGCGAAAGAGCGATATCATTCGCGCGGTAGATATGAAGGGCAGCGTGGAGCTGAAGGGGCGCGGCGAGGATGTGGAGCTGCAGAACATAGCGGGACTAGTGACGGTGAGTGGAGTGTATGACGGCGAGATTCAGTTGCGTAATCTGGCGCAGCCCCTGCGCTGGGAGGATCCGCAGAGCTCCCTCAGCTTTGAGAAGCTGCCTGGGCAGGTTCGGGTCACACGCGGCGAGTTAACCGGGAACAACATTGTCGGTCCGGTACACGTGACGGCCCGGTCCAGCGATGTACAGCTTTCGGACTTCACGCAGTCGCTGGATTTAACGCTGAACCGCGGCGATATCGATCTGAAGCCCGGCAAGAATCTGCCGAAGATGCAGGTACACACCCGCTCCGGCGACATTACCCTGGCACTCGTGCCCGGTTCAAAGTTCGATTTGAGAGCTTCCACCGATCGCGGCGAAGGCGATAACGAATACGGCGAACCGCTGCGCCAGCAGGAATCGGGCCGGGGAAACACGATCGAGGGGAACACGGGCGGCGGGCCCGAGCTGCGGCTCGAAACCGGCCGCGGCTCCATTACCGTTCGTAAAGCCAGCGCCGAGGACAGCTCGGCGCCGGACATCCCGATCGCACCGAAGGCGCCGACCCCGCCGAAATCACCGAATCCGCCGTTGAAGGTGGAGCACCAGTAGTTCATGGCGTTCACACGAGTGTGAACGCGGCACGCAGGAGTGCGTGCGCCACAAGTCATCCCACCAGGATCAGCTGGATGTCGGCTACGTTGGTTCCGGTTGGGCCGGTCTTGATCAAATCGCCGAGCGCATCAAAAAAATGGTATGAGTCGTTGTTCGCGAGAAAGGCCGCGGCACTCAGGCCCAATGCTTCGGCTCGCGCGACTGTAGTTCCATCGGCAACGGCGCCGGCTGCGCCCGTGGGTCCGTCTACGCCATCGGTGCCGGCGCTCAAAATGACGGTGTCGCGTGCCTCTGCGATGGCGATTGCGGCCGCAAGCGCGAACTCCTGATTGCGGCCTCCCAAACCCCGGCCACGAACGGTCACCGTGGTCTCGCCGCCTGTGATTACGCAAGCCGGAGGCTTCACGGGCCGGCCCGATGCTCGAATCTCTTTCGCGATGGCAGCATGCATCCGGGCCGCATCGCGCGCTTCGCCCTCGAGAAATGTCGTCAGCACCAGCGTGTTGAACCCCAACCGGCGGGATTCGATCGCCGCCGCATCCACCGCCAGCCCATTGCTGCCCACCAACACGTAGTGCGACTTGGAAAAAATCCGGTGTCCGAGTTTCGGCGTTTCGTCGAGTTCGGGCAATTCGAGCCCGATGCGGTACTTCGTACAAATCGCGCGCGCATCGGCAATGGTGGTGCGATCGGGGACCGTTGGTCCTGAACCGATCGCGTCCAAGTTGTCGCCGATGACGTCGGAGAGAATCAGCGTGAGCAGCGTAGATGGATATGCCATGCGCGCGAGCTGGCCGCCTTTGATGGCCGAGACATGTTTCCGAACGCAGTTGATTTCGTGGATGGTGGCGCCGCATTCGAGCAGCCGTCGAGTGATCTTCTGTTTCTTGGCGAGCGTGATCCCCGGAGCGGGCAGCGGCAGCAGAGCGGATGCGCCGCCCGAAATCAGACATACGATCAAGTCGTGCGGGCCGGCTTCACTCGCGATTTGCGCGATGCGTTTTGCACCCGCGACACCGCGCCGATCCGGTACCGGATGGCCGCACTCGTTGATCTCGATGCGCCGCAGGCGCGCACCCGTGTTGTGTTTGACGTTTACCAGGCCGCCAGTGATTCGCGCTCCGAGAAGCCGCTCGACAGCTTCGGCCATTCGTGCTCCCGCCTTCCCCGCGCCAATGACGTAGACGTTGCGGAACGATTTCAACTGATAGCGTCTGCCGCCGGCGATCAGGATCTCTCCTTCGCGATAAACATGACGCAGCACGGCTTCGACGGGATCGGAGGCTCGAAGCGCTGCCCGGAAGATTCGAAGGGCCTGGCGGCGGAGAGCAGCCATCTAAAAAATCGGCAGTTTCAAAATTGCAGCCACCACGGTAGCCGGATCATCGGTGTCGGCTTCGATCCGGTATTCGGCTTTGCTGTAACTGTCGCGCCGGTCGTGGTACAGCTGGCGGAATTTGTCGGGATCGCGCGCCAAGGGCCGCTGCTCTTGGCCTTCCAGCCGCGTGCAGATCCGCGTGAAGGAACAGTCCAGCCACATGGTGACGCCGCGATCCTCGAGCAGCTTCTGATTCGCCGGATCGACAAACGCGCCGCCGCCCAGGGCCAGCACGATCGGTTTCCCGGATTCAACCTCGCGCAAGCGCTGGCGAATGGCTTCCCGCTCGATCTTCCGAAATTCCTCCTCGCCGCGTTGGTCGAAAATGTCGGCGATCGAAACGCCTTGAGACTGCTCGATGTCTTCGTCGATATCGGCGAACGGCCAGCCCAACTCGTCGGCCAGCAGCCGCCCCACGGCCGATTTACCGCAGCCCATGAAGCCGACCAGGTAGAGGCCCGGCGTGCGTTTGAGCTTCAGTAGCATTGGTCCATTGAGCGTCCGCGCGAACGTCCGCGTACGAATGTTCCCACAGCTTCCCATTCTTCTGCAACCAGCATCCGCAACCAAACGTGCAACTGTGTCCATCAAGCCGCATAATGGTACTCATGCAGGAAGAGCTGTTACCGCTTTTTCCGCTCCAAGTGGTCTTATTTCCGAGGACGCCGCTGCCGCTGCACATCTTCGAGGAGCGCTACAAGCAAATGATTGCCGACGTGTCGCGCGCCCACTCCGAGTTCGGCGTGGTGCTGGCCGGAGAGAAGGGAATCGTCAACACGGGTTGCACAGCCACGGTGGAGAAAGTCCTCAAAACATATCCCGATGGCCGCATGGATCTGATTGGCATCGGGCGCCGGCGGTTTGAAATCATCCTGCTGAACGACGAAAAACCGTATCTGCGCGGGGCGGTGGAATATTTCGACGATGAGGGCGCCGATCCCATTCCCCCGGAGGTTCGCGAGCGCGTCTTTAACTCCTACAACGATGTGCGTTCGCTGCAAGAGTCCGAGCCTCTGCACGAGCCCGAGTTAAGCGATCCGCAGCTCAGCTTTCAGCTTGCGCAGGTGGTTCCCGACCTGGATTTCCGCCAGATGCTGCTGGCCACGCGATCGGAAGCGGATCGCATGCGGCGGCTGGCCGAGTTCTTCCCCAACTACAGTTCGCGCCAGCGTCAGATCCAGCACGCGCGCTCCGTCGCGCCGACCAACGGACATGCCAAGAGGCCGCCGGGGGTGTGAGGCCGCTTTTTTGAGCACTGCGGAACGTCAAAACCTGATCGTCGACGCCGACGACACGCTCTGGGAAAACAATATCTACTTCGAGAGCGCGTTTGACGACTTCTGCGATTTTCTCGCCCACTCCGCCCTTTCGCCGGCGCAGGTGCGCGGCGTGCTGGACGAAATCGAGATCGTCAACAGTAAGACCCACGGCTATGGAACGGCGAATTTCACGCGCAATCTGACCGAGTGCTATCACAAATTGGTGGAGCGAGACGTGAGCCCCGACGATTTGCCGCGCATCATGAGCTTCACCGAACAGATCCTGCATCATCCCATCGAGCTGATGCCGGGTGTGGAGGAGACGCTCGAATATCTGGCCGGCCGGCATTCGCTGACGCTGTTCACGAAAGGCGATCCCGAAGAACAGAAACTGAAGATCGATCGCTCCGGCCTGGCCGTTTATTTTGGCCACACCGCCATCGTGAAAGAGAAGAACGCGGCGGCCTACGCTGCGCTGGTTCGCGAGCGGCAACTGGATGCCGCGCACAGTTGGATGATCGGCAACTCGCCGAAGTCGGACATCAATCCAGCGCTCGAGGCCGGCCTGAACGCGGTCTTCGTTCCGCACGAGCGCACCTGGGGACTGGAACTCGCGGAGCTACGCCCAGGCCCGGGCAGGCTGTTGCGCATCGGGCGATTCGACGAGTTGAAGAAATACTTCTGACAAACGTTCACACGAGTGTGAACGCAGCACGCAGGAGTGCGTGCGCTACTAGTAGGTCTGCGACGAGATTAAAGCCGCCGGCGAGATCTGCGGAGCCGCCTGCGCGAAATAATTCTGGTCGGACAAATTCTTGTAGACCGCCCCCGCCACGCCGGATGCTACCGGGCCGCTCACCGAATGGCCGCCGGTCAACAGAACCACCACCGTGAGCTTGCGGCCGGCGATCTCGTTGTAAGACCCAAACCAACCCAAGTGCGTGGGCGTCCGATTGTCGGTGCAGGTTCCGGTCTTTCCGAAGATTGGTTCGGTGGCGCTGAAACCTATCCTACGGGCGGTTCCATATTCCACCGCGCCCATCATACCCGGTTTGATATCCGCGACGAAATCGTTGATGTTCAGCTGTCGCTTGATCTGGGGCGCAAACTGATCGATTTCGGCCTGCGAACCGGGGTGCTGCAGATAGTAGAGGGTTCCACCGTTGGCCACGGCCGAAACAATCGCGGTGAGCTCCAGTGGCGTCATCGAAAAGCCTTCGCCGAAACTGGTCATCATGCCCAGGCCGTCGGAGGGAGCCGTTTCGGCAATCAAACCGGGCTGCTCGCCTTCAATGTTCAGTCCCGCCTTCTCGCCTAGCCCGAACATCTGCCCGTACTGCACAATCCTGTCGTACCCCAGCTTCTCGCCGATCGATGCGAAATAGGGGTTAATGGAACGCGCCATGGCCTCCGTGAGATCCACCGAATGTCGCTTTGTGAGCCGCAGTGAGGTGTCCTGGTTAATGATTCCTTCGCTCAAACCGGCCAGCGCCGCTACAATCTTGATGGTGGAGCACGGTTCGTAGGCGCCTTGTAGCGCCAACTTCTGATTCACGATGGTCAAGATTCGCCCGGTACTGGGATCGGCTACAACCACGGATCCGTTAAACGGTCCGAGCGCCTGCACGGCCGCTCGCCGGACCATCAAATCCTCGCCGTCCACCGAGTCCCCAACGGTGGAATCGGCGAATGTGGGTGTCGACCAGGGGCTGGCCAAATTCCGTTTCTTGAAAGCCGAGGTGGCAGGAACGCTGGTGCGTGCCCGGGTAGTGTAAGCCGTCCGATGCACCTTCGCGGCAGTCGTCGTGGAGTGCACAATGCGGCGGTGTTTCTTGCGGGTGGTAGGGGTGCCAACGGCCGAACCGGCCAGGAGAGAAAACGCAAGAAAAACGACAAGAAGACGTCGATGCATAGATTAGTATGAATCCTGACTTAAATTAAAGTCTACTAATGCGCCACTTCGAGATACAGTTGCAAACTGTTCCCACATTATGAGTTGTCGGCAGGATTTCGTCAAGACTTGAGTTCCGACGGAGATTATTTCGCTCTTTTAGTGTACTCCATCCCACAGAAGTCTCAAAACTTTTTGCGCTGGCTATTTCGAGTCGTCCCAGGTCGGACTGCGGCCCACAGGCGCGTGATGTACAATGAAAACCGCTAAACCTGAGATTGTTTCGCCGTGATCGTTCCACCGAATCCCATCTTCACTGCGCGCGAAACGCACGGGCGCGTGCTTCGTTCCGGCAACCGCTTGATTGCCCATAGCCAAGATGCCGGCTGGCGTTCGCTCCACGCAGCCATTCTGGAGGAAGCGCCATTTCAGGCCACCGAGCGGCCCATCCGACATCCTTCATTGATCTACCATCTGAGCCGTCCCACCGAGGTGGCGCGCAAGATCGAGGGCGCCGCGCGCGAGACCGCTCTCATTGGACCGCGCCGCATTTGCCTGACGCCGGGCGAGGCCACCACCGCGTGGCAGCACGCGGGACATCCCGAGATCCTCCAGGTGTATCTGCGTCAGTCGGTTTACGAAGCCGCCGTAACCGAAATCTATGGCTGCGACAGCTCGGGCGCGGAACTGGTACCGCGCTTTGCGATCCTGGACCCGCTGCTCGAACAGCTCGCCATCGCCATCACCAACGCGTTGCGCGACGGCGCGGCAGAGGACGGCCTGTACATCGATACGGTGGCGCAGATGATGGCCGTACATCTGGCGCGTTCGCATTCGTCGCGCTCGCGGCCGGTGCGCATTCTACCCGCCAAGCCGCTGTCGGGTTGGAAAATGCGGCGCGTGATTGAGTACATCGAGGACAATCTCGACGGCGATCTCAGCCTGCAGGCCATGGCCGCCGAGGTAGACATCAGTCCGCTGTATCTGGCGCGCGCGTTCAAAGCAGCGGTGGGGCAGTCGCCGCATCAGTACGTGCTGGCGCGGCGCATCGAGCGCGCCAAGGAACTGCTGCGCAACACCGATCTGACGGTGGTGGACGTCGCGCTGTCGTCGGGTTTTTCGTCGCAGAGCCACTTGTCGCACTGGTTTATCCGGCAGGTGGGGGTTTCGCCGGCTGCGTACCGAAGGCAAGGGGCGTCGTAGGATCAGGCCCGCGAACTGAGATCCGCATAACGAGCGCAGAATAAAGGGACGCTGTATTGGACTACAGCTCGTACGGCGGCGTGACATTGTGCCAGTCGCCGTTATAGTCGACGCAGATCTGCTTCGCTTGAGGGGTTGCGCCGTCACCAGCGACTACAACGGTAAAGCGGTACGTTCCTCGATGGTCCGCAAGCGCCGCGAGACTGGAATAAAGATGCGGTTTCGTTAAGAAGTTCCAGCCCCCGGCGTTCTTAAAGAATCGCACTAGATCAACGTACTGATTAACTTTATACGGTATATCTCGGGGCTCGAAGTCAGGACCAGCCCATGGAAGTTGAAATGTATCGGGTATGAGATTTTCAGAGATTACCTTGTTGTTGCTGATTTTGTGTAGCTCTACCAAATAAGCCCGGCAGCTCTTTGGAGACGCGACGCTTGGTGCTGTTCTGCACTCGGAATTCGATGAAAATGCCGTCCGAAGTTTCATCTTTGTTGCCGGGAACGCCTTTGCATTCAATGCCGAGCTTTGCCCCGAACCAGACGTCGTCGAAATGGCGGGTGATGATAGCGAGCAACCAGCCGAGCACCACGCCGAACGTGCCGCTAAATTCTGAAAAGCTCACCAATCTAGCGTATCCGTCGAAACGAACAGGGTCAACCGCTAAGCGTCGAGAGGTGCTCGGCCCATGTTGAGAAGCGTGGCCTCGTCTTCGGGGCGACCTCGCTGAGCAACCGCAGTCTTTGCGGGACGCTTTCATCGAGGATTATCCTCATCCGGTGCGCGACGCTTCCAGCGCGCTTCTAGCGGCGAAGTCAAGCACAGTCTGGACCTGTTCGCGCGTGACGTGAAAGTTTTCCAGACCCTCTTCCAGAGGCGAGGTCTTCAAATTCTCGAAGATCGCCGCCACGGGAACCCGCGTGCCGCGAAACACCCACGCGCCCCCAACCTTGCCGGGGATGCTCTCCACAGTGGGGCATTGCGACCAATCGAGTGCTGCCATTTACGCCGCCGGCGCGCGCTTGTTCGCTACCGCCTTCGACAATACGAAATCCGTTTGCAGCTTACGCCACGGCGTGTCGATCTTCTTGCCATCCGGCGCAACGCCCGGCGCCTCCTGCGTGAAATCGCGGATCAGCGAATTCTTCACCGCGAACACCGCGTCGCTATCCAGATATTGATCGCCATCCACGAACACGTGCGTCACCAGCGTCTCGTGGCCCTGGGCAACGATCATGAAGTGCACGTGCGCCGGCCGGTAAGGATGCCGCGCCGACGCCTTCAGCATCTCACCCACCGTGCCATCGTCCGGGATCGGATAGAACTTCGGCATAATTGTCCAGAAGCGAAAGCGGCCCTGGGCGTCGCTGTGGAAGCGCGCGCGCAGAGTGGGCTCTGCGAGCTCGGGCAACTGCACATCGTAAAAACCCTCGGCGTCGGAGTGCCACACATCGACGATCGCGTTCGCCACCGGCTGGCCGTCTTCGGACAAAATCTTTCCGTCGATATACAGTGGTTGGCCCTTCGCCTCACCGCGAATATCGGCGCCAAACGCCGCTTCCGGCGGATTCTGCACGTAGAACGGACCCATCACCGTGGTCTCGGTGGCGCCCTCCGCAAAGCGGTGGTTGATGGCGTCCACCAGCATCGAAACGCCCAGCGTGTCCGACAGCAGAATGAACTCCTGCCGTTTTTCGGTGCACAGCTTGCCGGTTCGCGTCAGGTAATCGATGGCGTGCGTCCATTCGGCCTCGGTCAGGTCCACGTCGCGCACGAAGTCGTGCAGGTGCTGGACCAGGCTGGTCATGATTTTCTTCAGCCGCGGATCGGGCGTGTTCTTATAGCGGTCGATCACCGCGTCGGTAATGTTGTTCTCGTCGAAATCGCGCATAAGTATACACAGCGATCATATCGAATGCGGCGCCCTTCGGCCCGCGCAACCCCTTGCGCCTACAACGCGGCGAAACCCAATACGGTATGTGGGAGTCAAACCGAGAGTGATCGATCAAACCATGCTCGTGGCGCTGACCGTTTCTGGACTGTTGTTCGCCCAACAGCAAGCGCCGCCACAGCCTGGGCAGCTACCAAATCCGGATGCTCCAGCGAATGCCGCGCCCCCGCCAGATACTAAGGCAGAGGGGCCGAAGTCACCGCAATGGAAGGGCCTGACAGTAAAGGAGAAGCTGAGCTACGATGGGCGGCATCTGTTCGATCCCGAGAATGTGGTTTTTGCGGGAATCGGCGCGGCCTTCGACCAGTTGCGCGACCGGCCGGGACAATGGGGCGAAGGATGGGGCCCATATTTCGAACGATATGGTTCCCACTTGGGCCAGTACATAATTCAGCGCAGTATCATGTTCCCGGTGCAAGCCATCGATCATGAAGACACGCGGTATTTTCCATCCACCAGGAAAACGTACAAGGCGCGCCTGGGGGAAGCGTTTCTTCACACCATCTGGCGGCACAACGACAGTGGAGGCATGATGCCGGCCTACAGCGAATTCCTGGGCGATTACGGGGCCGCCGCGGTCTCTCGCATTTGGTGGCCGCGGCAGTATCATACCGGGTCGGCGATCTTCATCGCTGGATCGGACACCATTTTAGTGGATGCGGGAATCAACGTCTTCCACGAGTTCAAACCCGACATCAAGCGATGGCTGCACCTGTCGCACTGAGCAATGCTCGACGGCCAGTTAGCGTACCTTGTATCTCGTCTCACGAGTCCTTAAATTTAGGTATTTCTTTCATGTGTTCGATAGACCTCCACTTCGTTCCGATTCATATCCCTTGACGAGCTAACGCGGATTAACGTTCGTGGAAGAAAATCTCCTCCGCCTCCTCAGGCGTTACACCATGCCGGCCCCAATTCTTCTGGGCATTGGATACCAACATAAAACGCCGCCAGCGAGGGCCGAATCCACGACCCAGCCACCAACGACCAGCAACCAACCACCAATAACCAACAACAGTAGATACAATGTGAGGCGCATGATTCCACGCATCCTGCTTGCACTCGCGCTCGTTGCGCAACTCCCGCTCGCCGCCGCCATCTGCGAAAGCCTGGGCTCGCTCGCGATCCCGCACACCACCATCACACTCGCCCAGTCCGTTGCGGCTGGTGAATTCACGCTACCGGCCGGAACGCCCGCGGGGTTTCCTGGCGCGCCCGCACCCAACTTCAAGGACGTTCCCGCGTTCTGCCGCGTCTCGGCTACCTCGCGGCCCACCAGCGATTCCGAAATCAAGATCGAAGTCTGGATGCCGGCGGCTGCCGCATGGAACGGAAAGTTTCGCGGAACCGGCAACGGCGGACTCGGCGGCAATCTTAGCTTCCCCGGATTGGCTGCGGCGATGCACGGCGGCTTCGCCACCGCGGGCGAGAACACCGGCCACGAAAATGGCTCCGCTTACGCGCTGGATCATCCTGAAAAGATCATCGACTTCGGCGACCGCGCCGCGCATGAAATGACCCTCACGGCCAAAGCCGCCATCGCGGCCTTCTACGGCAGTGCGCCCAAGCTTTCGTATATGAACGAATGCGGCGGCGGCAGCATCGCCGCGCTCAAGGAGGCGCAGAAATATCCCGACGATTACGATGGCGTCGTGGTGGGCGGGTTCGCCGCGCACCTCACGCATCACACGTTCGCGCAAATGTGGATCTGGCAGGCCACGCATAAAGACGCCGCCAGCTTTATCCCGCCTGCCAAGTTCCCCGCCATTCACGCGGCCGCTCTGGCCGCGTGCGACGCAAAGGACGGCGTGAAGGACGGTGTCATCGAAAAACCCACCACCTGCAAGTTCGATCCGGGTGTCATGGAGTGCAAGGGCCCGGACAGCAACACCTGCCTGACGGCGCCGCAAGTAGAAGCCGCGCGTAAGCTCTACGCCGGGCCCAAGAATCCGCGCACTGGTGAACAGATTTACTCGCCGCTGTATCCGGGCAGCGAGCTCGGTTGGGGCCAGCTCACCGGCGACGCGCCCATCTTCATCGCGACCGATTTCATGAAGTACTTTGCTCTTAAAGATCCGAACTGGGACTATAAAACGCGGCCGATCAATTTTGATTCCGACGTCGCGCTGGCCGATAAGCCCGCGAATCAGCCGGTGAACGCCATCGATCCCGACATCCGGAAATTCGCCGCGCGCGGCGGCAAGATGATTCTTTGGGGCGGCTGGAACGACGCAGGGGTGCCTCCGCTCGAAGTGGTCAACTACTACAACAACGTCGTGAAGACCATCGGGGCCAAGACCGCGATGAGCGCCGTACGCTTATACATGGCCCCTGGCGTGGGGCACTGCGGCGGCGGCGAAGGCGCCGATCATTTCGATCTGTTTCCCGCGTTGCAGCAATGGGTGGAGCAGAAGCAGGCGCCCAGCGGCCTGGTGGCTTCGCGCATCGAGAACGGCAAGGAAGTTCGCACCCGCCCGCTGTGCGCTTATCCCGAAATCGCGACCTATAAAGGCAGCGGCAACCCGGACGATGCCGCGAATTTTGTCTGCAAGAAGCCTTAGCGTTTACTCGACGCCGAAGGCGAGCAGCACATTTCCGGTGGGCCCTGAAGTGACGCCGTAGCCCGATCCGATAAACAACATCCCGCCGGCGATGGTCGGCCCAATGGAGGCGATCGCGCCGCCCTTGGCGTCCACTTTGTTCACCGTGTCGAACGGCCGGTCCGTGTTGTACGTCCAGATCTCCGATCCGTCGGCAGTAGCGAGCGCGTGCAGCTTGCCGTCGGTCCCGGCAATGAAGACCACGCCTTCAATCGCAGTGGCCGCCGCGCCATTGTTCACACGCTGGCCTGGCGCCGCCAGATCCTTGTGCCACAGCTTCTCGCCAGTGGTCAATTGAACCGCGGTGATTCCTCCGCCAGTAAGGCCGTAATAAGCCGCTTTTTCGTCAAATGCGCCGCCCCACACGATACCGCTCAAGCGGAACATGGGAGTTCCCGCCGGATTATCCACGACGTGCGTGTCCCACACGATGGCGCCCTTTTTATCGGGATCCAGCGCAAACAATTTACCATCTTTTGTTCCGGCCACGACAATGCTCTTGCCGCCCGGCAGCGAGTGCAGGACGGGCGAATTGCCGATATCCAAATCCGGGCCATTCTCCTTCGGGCAGTTGTCCGTCTTCTGTGGACCAAAACAACCCCCGAGGAACGCGTCGTTAGCTTGCGCCTGGTAATACCACAGCATCTTGCCAGTCTTCATATCGACTGCCATGACGGAGTCCGACGTCTTGGCCGCTGGTTCGGTCTCCGAATCGCCCGTGCCGAAATAGATGGCGTGGCGCTTCTCGTCGATGGTGGGTGAATTCCACACCGACGCTCCCGCGGGCGCGTACTGCTGCACGCCTTTCGAATTCTTACGCGTGGGCTTGGGCGTCTCGGGAACTACGTAGGTCTTCCACATTTGCTCGCCCGTGCTGGCGTTTAACTTGACCACGCTGCCGCGCGATGTGCAGCACGGATAATCGAGATTGGCCGCCGCGAATTCCTCCGACGACGACACCGGAACATACAGGTAGCCGTCATAGAGCTTGGGCGACGCGGTGATGCGCGCCACGAAGTGATCGTCCACTTTCGTGGTCCACAATTGCTCGCCGGTCTGCGCGTCAACCGCATAAACATTGGCGTGCGCGTCTCCGAAGAACACTGCATACTTAGTCGCGCCATGGCCCTTCACCGGCCCGATGCTGGGGCCTCCGCGCACATTCCCCTTGGCTTGATAGGACCAATACACGCAGCCGCTTTTCGCATCTAGTGAATACACATAACCGATGTCGCTGCCGACAAATACGCGGCCTGACGCCACGGCCGGCTGCCCGAACGCGGAGACCCCGGTCGGATAACCGAAGGCCCACTTCAGCTTCAGATGCGGCACTTGATCGGCCGTCAAGCCCGCGCCCTGGGCGGTTTGAAAACGTGTGTTGGCGACGTCGGCGCTCCAACCGTTCCAGGCAGGACTGGCGCTCGGGTCGCTGATTGGCGGATTCGCTTCGCAATGGTTTGGCATGCTCTTCGCATCGCCTTGCTCGGCGCTTCCGAAGGTTCGCCCGCTCATGAACACCGCCAGCATGCGCTTCTGGTCGTCAGCCAGGGCTTGACCTTGCACCTTCATCGGCCCTGTGGTGAGCGCTTCATAAATCTTCTCGGGCGAAAGCTGGCGAAGAGTCGCGGGATCGGGCACGCGTCCGGCCATGGCCGGATTTCCGTGACAGCCCATGCACTTGGTCTGGAAGACGGCGAATCCGGATTCGGTTCCCGGGAACCGGGCGGCGGCTTGGCTTGGCGGTTGCTCCTGCGCGACCGCGAGCGGCAGGCTGGCTATCGCAAACACAACGAGGTGAAGATGTCTATGCATGGAATTCCCTTCGATCCCACAGCATATCGAAGCTTGCATGCAGCTAGCAAGCGCGTTCTAACATATAGAAGACCTATGCGATACCTCGTTCTCGTAATCGCCCTATCTTTGCCGCTTCTAGGGGCTCCGTCTTGCGAGGACCTGGCCACGCTGGCCTTGCCGCATTCCAAGGTCACCTTGGCCCAGGCCGTCCCTGCCGGACAGCTCACGTTGCCGGCCGGCGCCGTGCCGTCTTTTCCGGGGTTTCCGCCGCCGAACTTCGGAAATCTTCCCGCATTTTGCCGGGTGGCCGCTACGCTCACGCCCACCGGCGATTCCGAGATCAAGATCGAAGTCTGGATGCCGGCGTCCGGCCCGACATCAACCTGGAATAGAAAACTCGAATCGGTCGGCAACGGCGCTTGGGCCGGCAGCATCAGTTATCGCGACCTTGCTACCGCGGTCAGCGCCGGTTACGCCGCGGCCAGCACCGACACTGGCCACTCGGAAACCACCGCTGTGTTTGTGGTTGGACATCCCGAAAAACTGATCGACTTTGCGTATCGCGCAGTCCACGAGATGACCTTCGCCGCTAAAGCCATTGCCGCGGCGTACTACGGCCGAAGCCCCGAGCGCGCTTATTTCAACGGCTGCTCTACCGGAGGCCGTCAGGCGCTTACCGAAGCGCAGCGATTCCCGGCCGATTACGACGGTATTATCGCCGGCGCTGCCGCAAATTACCCCACGCATTTGCAAGGCGCGCAGGTCTGGACCACTGAGATCACCAACCAGAACGATGGTTACATCCCGCCCGCCAAATATCCGCTGATTCACAACGCGGTGCTCGCAGCTTGCGATGCGCTGGACGGCGTGAAGGACCGCGTGCTGGAAGATCCGCGCCGCTGCCACTTCGATCCGCAGGCGATCGCATGCAAAGGCCCAGATCAAGGCACGTGCCTGACGCCCGCGCAAGTGGAAGTGGCGCGAAAAATCTATGCCGGGCCGGGCCATCCGATTTTCCCTGGCCTCGAACGCGGCAGCGAGCTGGGTTGGGCCACGCTTTCCGGCCCGAAGCCCATGGCGCTAGCTGCGGAAACCTATCAATATCTGGTTTTCAAAGATCCTAATTGGGATTACCTTAAGTTCGATCCGGCGCGTGACATTGCGATGGCCGACAAAGTCGCGGGTCCTGTCATGAATGCCATCGATCCCAACCTGAAACCATTTTTCGAGCACGGCGGAAAGCTGTTGATGTATCACGGCTGGGCGGATCCCGGCATCGCTCCTGAAAACAGCGTGAATTATTTCAGCAGCGTGGAAGACACCGTCGGTGGAAAAGTGAAAGCGGCCAATTCGATTCGCTTGTTTATGGTTCCTGGCATGGGACATTGCGGCGGCGGCGACGGCACCGACGACTTCGACAAAATCGGAACGTTGGCGGCGTGGGTGGAAACGGGCCAGGCCCCCGATCGCATCCTGGCCGCGCATAAGACGAAAGGCGTCGCCGATCGCACGCGCCCGTTGTGTCCCTATCCGGAGACCGCGCATTACAAAGGATCGGGCAGCACCGACGACGCCGCGAATTTCGTGTGTGCGGCGCAGTGATCAAAGGACAAACGGAATCAATGCCTTCACGTCGCGCCGGTAGCGGCTATATTGCTCGCCGAACTGCTGGATCATCAGCGTCTCTTCGGTGCGCGCCTTTAACCACCAGGCGACGATGAAAAGCGCAAGCGCGATCAATCCCCGGAATTCGCCCACGCCGATGGCGGTGCCCAATAAACCCAGAAGCATGCCCGAATAAATGGGATGGCGAACCAACGCATAGGGCCGCCACGGATCAGCTCGTGCCCTTGTTTGAGGGTGACTTGGCTGCTCCAGTTTTGTCCCAGCACAAAACGCGCCCATACTGCGAATGCGATTCCGATCGCGGTGACCGCGACGCCGAGGTACGCGAGCGCGGCAAAATCCGGCAGGAAGCGAAATTCCAGGAACCCAACGCTGAGGGCGCGATCGAACATTAGAAGGCCAGCAGGGGCCGTTAAGCCGATTTGCACGGCGAGCGATGATGCCGACGCCCTACGCGCCACCCGTTTGGTCTTCGTCGCAGCGAGCAGCCAGATCGCGAGGAACGCGATCCACAAGCCATAGATCAGCGGAAGAAGATTGGGATGCCTCACTCTAAAATCCGTACGATAAGCCCGGCCCGAAAGTTCAGGACCACTCGAGAATCACTTTGCCCGCGTTGCCGGAGCGCATCACCTCAAAAGCCTGCTCGTATTCTAGATAAGGGAAGCGGTGGGTGATCACCGGCCGTATGTCCAAACCGCATTCCAGCATCACGCTCATCTTGTACCAGGTCTCGTACATTTCGCGCCCGTAAATGCCCTTGATGGTGAGCATGTTGAATACGACCGTGGTCCAGTCGATGGCGATTTCCTGGGTGGGAATTCCGAGCATCGCGATTTTTGCGCCGTGGCTCATGTTGGCGATCATTTCGCGCAACGCCGCGGCGTGGCCGGACATTTCGAGCCCCACGTCAAAGCCCTCTTGCATTCCGAGATCTTTCTGGACTTGCGCCAGCGGAATTTGAGCGGTATCCACGGCGCAGGTAACGCCCATCTTGCGCGCCAAGGCCAGGCGATACGGATTCTTGTCGGTGATCACGATGTGCCGCGCTGCGGCGTGCCGAACCACGGCGGCAGCCATAATTCCGATGGGCCCGGCGCCGGTGATCAGCACATCTTCGCCCAGCACTGGAAACGAAAGCGCGGTGTGCACGGCGTTGCCGAAGGGGTCGAAAATCGCGGCGACGTCGAGGTCGACGCCTGGCTTGTGCCGCCACAGGTTGGTCACCGGCATTGCGACATAGTCGGCAAATGCGCCGGCGCGATTCACTCCTACGCCCAGGATGTGCGCGCACAGATGCCGCCGGCCGGCCAGGCAGTTGCGGCAGCGGCCGCACACCACGTGACCTTCGCCCGAGACCAAATCGCCCGGGTGGAAATCGCTGACGTTCGATCCGACCTCGACGATTTCACCCACGAATTCATGGCCGATGGCCATCGGCACGGGAATGGTTCTCTGCGCCCATTCGTCCCAATTGTAGATGTGCACGTCCGTGCCGCAAATGCCGACGCGGCGTACCCGAATCAAAACGTCGCCGATGCCGATGGCCGGTCTTGAAATTTCTTCGAGCCACAAGCCCGGCTCACGCTTGCTTTTGACAAGTGCTTTCATGAGGACTTAGTGCGCGCCGTTCCCGCCATTCTTCCAGGAATCCACCAGCTTTTGGATGGAATCCGCGAGATGCGCGAGCTTTTCGTCGGTTCGCTTCTCAGCTTCGGCCAGTTGCGCGAACTTTTGGTCATGCTCCTCCGCGAGCTGCTGCAATCGCAAGTACAGCCTGGCGTCGGAATCGATCAAAGCGTCGATCCGCATCTGCTGGCTCACCACCATGGGGACGCCACCCCGCACCAGATTGGCCGTGGAAAGAAGCTTCTTTTCGGCTTCAGCGAGCCGCCGATCGAGCTCCTTCCACTGTTCCTGTTCGTAGGGCTCCATACTCGTCTGATTCTACCGCCGTTCGCCGATTCCCAACCGCCATTCGCCGATCTTCGCTCGAAGGTCCAAAAGTCCGCTGATACGCTCGAAGCATGGATACGGATCGCTGGGAAGAAAAGCGGGAGCGATGGGAACAAAAACAGACCGAGCGCCGGGCTCGCTGGGAAGATCGTATGGCTCGGCGGCCGTATCGCCACCACGGCAGCCACGGGATCTTCTTAGGCGCTATGGTGGTGGCACTCGGGTGCCTGCTGCTGCTCGACAATCTTAGGATCGTCCGGTTTCACGACTTTTGGCAATACTGGCCGGTCCTACTCATCGCCTACGGCGTGTCGCGCATCATGGATAGCCAGTCGCCTTCCGGCTACGTTTGGGGCGGCGCCGTCGCGCTTATCGGCTCGTTCCTGCTGCTCGACAACCTGGACATCATCGCTTTCAACGCCGAGGTAATCTGGCCTCTGCTTTTGATCGCCTTCGGAGTACACGTGCTGGTGCGTGCCATGGAGCGCAGTCGACTCGGGGCCGGCGCCCCCCCATCCTCCACAGCGCCAGTGGTCGGCACGCATGCCTTTTTCAGCGATTCCAAGAGCGGCACCGAGACTCAGGATTTTCACGGCGGAGACGCAACCGCGATATTCGGCGCGGCCCGCTTCGACCTGCGCAACGCTTCCATGACCGTAGACGAGGCGCGTATTGACGTCAACGTTGTTTTCGGTGAAGCGGAGATCCGGGTTCCCGAAACCTGGAGCGTGGTCAACCGCGCCGTGGTTGTTTTCGCGGGTGTCAATGACAAGACCATCCACCCTAAACCGGATCCCAACGTTAAGACTCCTCGTCTGGTGATTACCGGCGCAGTGATCTTCGGCGCCATCACGCTGCGCAACTAGTCATCGAATAACCGGACAATTCCACGATGCATCCGCTGATTGCCAGGGAAGGCAGGCTATCGCTCTATCTGCTGGCCTGGACTCCGCTGGCCTTGCTGCTGGCCTATCTGCTGGTGATGATGGGCGGCCTGGCTTGGCTTGAGGCCGCGGCGCTCAGCCTTCCGCTGGCGCTCTTCTATGCGTTTATTTGCCTGGCGCCATGGTACATGTGCCGCGTGCTTCCGCTTGGCGCCTCGCCGGCTTTCAAGATTCTAGGAAATCACCTGGCGGCCGCGGTTGTCGCCGGGCTGACGTGGATCGTGCTGGCCAAGGGGCTGGGCTTATTGCTCGGCCGCTATCTCTTCGTGCGGCTCAACGAGCGCTTCAGTGCCCAGCTTCCGTTGCTGTTCGGCATCGGCGTGCTCTTGTATTTGCTATCGGTGGCCTTGCACTATGTGCTGTTCTCGATGGAATCGTCGAAGGAGGCTGAGACCCGCGAGCAAGAGGCTCTGACGCTGGCACGAGAGTCGGAACTGAAGGCTCTCAAGGCGCAGATCAATCCGCACTTCCTATTCAATAGCTTGAATTCGATCAGCGCGCTCGCAACCGTGGATGGACAGCGCGCCCGCGAGATGTGCATCAAACTGTCCGACTTTTTACGCAGCACGCTGAAGCTGGGAGAGAAGCAAAGCATTACGCTGGCGGACGAATTGTCTCTGGCCAAGGCTTATCTGGAAGTGGAACAGGTTCGCTTCGGCGCGCGGCTGCGGGTCGAGATGGATGCCGATCGCGATTGCGACCACTGCGTGGTACCGTCGTTGCTGCTGCAGCCGCTGGTGGAAAACGCAGTGAAGCATGGGATCGCCGGATTGGTGGATGGCGGAACAATTCGGCTGGAAGCGCGTTGCAACGGCGGCCTGCTGCGGCTCAAGATTTGCAACGAATTCGATCCGGAGTCGCCGGCCGCCAGCCGCCACGGGCTGGGCTTGCGGAATGTTCGCGACCGGCTGCGAGCGTTGTATGAGAATCGCGCGCGCGTGGACACAACCTCGGCCAACGATTTTTTTGTCGTGGAAGTGGAGTTGCCCTGCGATGGCCACGCTTGACGATAGGAACTCAATTCACTCGCTCCTGGCTCGTTTGTACGATGCCTGGGCCCGTGGCGACGGCGAGGGATATGCGGCGTGCTTTACCGAAGAATCCGACTACATCACGTTTAACGGAATACATCTTCGCGGCCGGGCCGAGAACGCGAAACTGCATGGCGCGCTTTTCCGAAGCGTCCTCAAGGGCACCAAACTGTCGGCTGAAATCGACAGCATCGAATTACTCTCGAGCCGGGTCGCGCTGGTTCATACCGTGGGGACCGGGCGGAAGAGCTCCTATCAGACCTATGTATTAGTAAAGTCCGATACCGAATGGCTGATCCGATCGTTTCAAAATACACGCTACCAGCCAGTCAGCGTCTGGATGACGCGCTGGATGCAAAAACTGGCCGGTCGTCAACGGCCATCGGTGAATGTGGACGGGCATAGGTAATATGAATGAGATCATGATTGACCCGCTGGCGCCGGGCTCCAACATCGCGCATTATCGCGTAGTCTCGCGGCTGGGTGAAGGCGGCATGGGCGCCGTCTATTTGGCCGACGATACCCGTTTGGGACGGCGGGTGGCTCTCAAGGTCTTGCCCGCGAGTCTGGCAGCCGATCCAGAGCGCATGCAGCGCTTTGTGCAAGAGGCCAGGCTGGCGTCGGCGCTCACGCATCCGAACGTGGCGTACATTTACGAAATTGGAGAAGACCAAATCGGCGAAAATCGGGGGGTTCGGTTTCTCGCCATGGAATACGTGGAAGGCGAGCCGCTGAGCGCTCGGCTGAGCCGGGGTCCGATGCCGCTTTCCGAGTTGCTCTTTATCGGAGCTCAAATTGCGGATGCGCTGGACGACGCGCATTCCAAGGGCATCGTGCATCGCGACATCAAGCCGTCCAATTTGATGATCACGCCGCGCGGTTACGTGAAGGTGCTGGATTTCGGACTCGCGAAGCTGGAAGCCGCCGGAACCCGCGATGAAACGCAATTGATTACCAACGCCGGAACAGTGCTGGGCACCGTGGCGTACATGAGTCCCGAGCAAGCGCTGGGCCGGGAGGTGGATCATCGCACCGACCTGTTCAGTCTAGGCGTGGTCTTGTACGAAATGGCGGCCGCGCGGCTTCCATTCTCCGGCGCCACCGCGTCCGAAACGATGGCGCGAATTGTCAACTCGCAGCCTGAGGCATTGGCCCGCTTTAATTACGACATTCCCGAGGGGCTCGATCGCGTGGTGCGGAAGTGTCTGGAGAAGGACCGAGAACGGCGCTATCAAACGGCGCGCGAGCTGGTGGTGGATCTCAAGAATCTGGAGCGCGATTCGGGCGGCGCGGTAATTCTGGCCGCCCCGGAGCGCAAGACAATAGGCGCCATCATCGTCGACGATGAAGAGCTGGCTCGAGCGCTGTTGCGCGAGTACGTCGTCTCCAGCCCCGGCATCGATATCCTGGCCGAATGCGCCAACGGATTCGAAGCCGTTAAGGCCATCTCGGAGAAGAAGCCGGACCTGGTTTTCCTGGATGTCCAAATGCCGAAGTTGGACGGGTTCGAGGTGTTGGAGCTGATCGGCCAAGAGATCGCGGTGATCTTCGTCACGGCGTTCGATCAGTACGCCATGCGGGCTTTCGACGAGCACGCAGTGGATTATCTGCTGAAGCCGTTCAGCCTGGAGCGATTCCAGAAAGCGCTGGAACGTGCGCGCCGCCGTTTGGGCGAGAATGCGTCAACTGCTCCGAAGGCGTTGCCCGCAACCGAGCTGGCTCGCGCAGCCCGGCCTCCGCGCGAATACCTGCAGCGCATTGTCGTCAAGGACGGCGCTCGGGTCCATATCATTCCCGTGGAACGCCTGGATTACGCCGAAGCGCAAGACGACTACGTTTCGCTACACAGCCAGGGCAAATCGTATCTGAAGGAGCAAACGATTTCGAGTCTCGAAGCGGCGCTCGATCCGGAGCGGTTCGTTCGAATTCATCGCTCGACGATTGTCAACCTGGAGCGCGTGGAAAAGATCGAGCCGTACGCGAAGGACAGCCGCATCGCTGTATTGTCGGATGGCGCGCAGCTTCCGGTGAGCCGGGCCGGGTATGAACGGCTGCGGGCGCTCTTGGATAAATAGGTTAATAGTAGGCCAGCGATTCAACACCCGAACCGGCGTTGAACGTAGATACCACGCGATTTTGCGAC
>Ga0302326_10003051_pt1 | contig 39823 bp, 36 predicted proteins | sample Palsa_T0_3_FD_202264 | JGI IMG/M metagenome (GOLD analysis project Ga0302326, IMG submission 202264) | Peat permafrost microbial communities from Stordalen Mire near Abisko, Sweden - Palsa_T0_3 | ecosystem: Environmental > Terrestrial > Soil > Palsa > Peat permafrost | place: Sweden: Abisko... | reverse complement strand
CCGTCGCTGCCGGTGGCAATCAACAATTCGGCACCAAGTATGGCGACGAATTCATAACGTTCCGGTTGACGGAACGTCGCTAACGCGGGGCCCCTTGAGCGATGTACAACCCAGGGTTACACGGCGCAACGCTAAGACGCACAAGGCGAGCGCCCAACACGGAGCAGTCGCCGGTTAGACCGGCGTTTGCGCGAACCTGTCAGCGCGGCGGAGGGCGGGGAAGAGCGCGGCCCAGAGGGCGATGACCACGATTGTTCCGATACCGCCGGTGACGACGGCGGGGACCACGCCGATGAAGCCGGCGAGCATGCCGGATTCGAATTCGCCGAGTTCGTTCGACGCACCGATGAAGACGTTTTCGACGGCGTTGACGCGCCCGCGCATCTCGTCCGGCGTCGAGAGTTGCACCAGGCCGTTACGGATGACGACGCTGACCATGTCGGTTCCACCCGCGATCGCGAGCATGGCAAGCGAAAGCACGAAACTACGCGAGAGCCCGAACGCGATAATGGCGAGCCCGAAAGCGGCGACGGTCGTTAGCAGCGTCGGTCCGAGATGCCGTTGCAGCGGGCGGCGAGCGATCGCCGCGGCGACCAGTGCAGCGCCGACTGCGGGCGCGCTGCGCAGCGCGCCGAGCCCCTGGGGACCGGCGTGAAAGATTCCATCGGCGAACGCGGGCAACAGGGCGGTCGCGCCGCCGAAGAGCACGGCGAACAGATCGAGCGAGATCGCCCCCAGTATGACGGGTCGCGAGCGGATGAAGTGCAGACCGTGGAGCGCATCGCGCAAACGCGGCGGATCGCGCTGCACCGGCCGTTCGATCGTGAGCGCGCGCAAGAACGCGGCCGACGCGACCATGCCGGCGGCAGCGACGCCGAGCGCGATCGGCGTCGAGATCGCCACGAGAACGCCGCCAAGCGCGGGCCCGCCGATGACCGTCATCTGCCGCAGCGACGAGAACGTCGCTTGCGCCCGCATGTACCCCTCCGGTGGAACGATCGACGGGAGCAGCGAGCGCGTCGCGGGCGTCCCGAAAGCCCGTGCGGCGCCGACCACCGCGAGGATGCCAAGATAGACCGGCAGCGCCGCGACGTGCGCGAGAACGGCGACGACGAACGCGACGATACAAGCCGCTTCGAGCAAGGCGGTCAGGGCCACGACCGTTCGGCGATCGTGGCGATCCGCGTAGACGCCCGCCGGCAGCGCGAACACGAACGTCGGCAAGAAGAGCGCGAGGCCGACGAGGCCCAGATCGAAGGCCCGGTGGGCGAGCGAAAAGACGTGCCAGCCGATCGCGACGCTCTGGATCTGGTACGAGAGCGAATCGCAGAGCATGCCGGCGAAGAAGAACGGCCGGTTGCGGGATTGGATGGCACCAAGCTGGCGAGCGGAGCGGTCCACGCGCGGGGGATTGACGCGGAATTGCGTAACCGCCTCCTATGGCGACGCAGGCAATCGCGGTCGACCCCGACCCGCAAGAGACGCATGAATGGCTCGAGGCGCTCGACGGCGTGCTCGTGCACGAGGGTCCGGCGCGCGCGCAACAGCTCGTCGAGCGGATCGTCGAGCGCGCCCAGTACGGCGGCGCGCACGTCGAACTCGGGGTGCAGACGCCGTACGTCAACACGATTCCGCCGGCGCTGCAACCGCGTATGCCGGGCAACGAAGAACTGGAAACGCGGCTGCGCCACTACATCCGCTGGAACGCGATGGCGATGGTCGTGCGCGCGAACGAAACGAGCTCGGAATTGGGCGGTCACGTCGCGAGCTTCGCGTCGTCGGCGACCCTGTACGACGTCGGCTTCAATCATTTCTTCCGCGCGCCGACAAGCGACTTCGGCGGCGATCTCGTGTTCTTCCAAGGACACTCGTCGCCCGGCGTGTACGCACGCGCGTTTCTCGAAGGACGGATCAGCGAAGAGCAGCTCGCGAATTTCCGCCAAGAAGTCGACGGCCACGGGCTGTCGTCGTACCCGCACTCGTGGCTGATGCCGGATTTCTGGCAGTTCGCAACCGTCTCGATGGGGCTGGGACCGATCCAGGCCATCTATCAGGCGCGTTTTCTCAAGTACCTTAAGAACCGCGGGATCGCGAACACGGACGGGCGCAAGGTCTGGTGCTTCCTCGGCGACGGCGAATGCGACGAACCGGAATCGCTCGGAGCGATCTCGGTTGCGTCGCGCGAACGGCTCGATAACCTGATCTTCGTCGTCAACTGCAATCTGCAGCGGCTCGACGGACCCGTGCGCGGCAACGGCAAGATCATCCAGGAACTCGAACGCGAGTTTCGCGGCGCGGGTTGGAACGTCATCAAGGTCATCTGGGGGAGCAACTGGGACCCGCTGCTCGAGCGCGACCAAACCGGCCGGCTCGTTCAGTTGATGAACGAGTGCGTCGACGGCGAGTATCAAGCATTCAAGGCCAACGACGGCGCGTTCGTGCGCGAGCATTTTTTCGGACGCTATCCGGAGACGGCGGCGCTCGTTGCGGATTGGACCGACGAGCAGATTTGGGACCTGCAGCGCGGCGGTCACGACCCGCGCAAGGTTTATGCGGCTTACGACGCGGCGGCCAAGCACGAAGGCGAGCCGACCGTTATTCTGGCGAAAACGATCAAGGGCTACGGGATGGGCTCTTCCGGTGAAGCGCAGAACATCGCGCACCAACAGAAGCATCTCGATCTCAAAGCGATGCGCCAGTTTCGCGATCGCTTCGCGATCCCCGTATCCGATACCGAGCTCGCCAAAATGCCCTTCTACCGACCGCCCGACGACAGTCCGGAAGGCCAATACCTCCGCGAGCGGCGCCGCGCGCTCGGCAGCTTGCCGCAACGCCGGCGGAAGTCGACCTCGCTCACCGTGCCGGAGCTCTCGGCATTTGCCGCGCAGCTGGGGAGTTCGGGAGAGCGCGAGATATCGACGACGATGGTCTTCACGCGGCTGCTCGCGGCGATGGTGCGCGATAAAAATATCGGAAAGTTCGTCGTACCGATCGTCGCCGACGAGTCGCGGACCTTCGGGATGGAGGGGATGTTCCGCCAGCTCGGCATCTACTCGCCGGTCGGCCAACTCTACAAGCCCCAAGACGTCGCGCAGTTGATGTACTATCGCGAAGACGTCGCCGGCCAAATACTCCAAGAGGGCATCAACGAAGCCGGCGCGCTGTGCTCGTGGATCGCGGGCGCCACCAGCTACTCGACGAACGACCAGCCGATGATTCCGGTCTACATCTTCTATTCGATGTTCGGCTTTCAGCGGATCGGCGATCTCGCCTGGGCCGCGGGTGACATGCGCAGCCGGGGCTTCCTCATCGGCGGCACTTCGGGCCGCACGACCCTCAACGGCGAAGGTTTGCAACACGAAGACGGGCACAGCCAGCTGTTCGCGGCATTCATCCCGAACTGCGTCGCCTACGATCCAACGTACGGTTACGAGCTCGCGGTTATCGTTCAGGATGGTCTGCGCCGGATGTACGCAGACCAAGAGGACGTGTACTACTACCTCACCGTCATGAACGAAAATTACGTGCAGCCGGAGATGCCCGCCGGAGTCGAGGAAGGGATCTTGCGCGGCGGGTACTTGCTGCGCGAGGGTTCCGGCAAAAAGGACGCGCCACGCGTGCAATTGATGGGTTCCGGCACGATCTTGCGCGAGGTGCTCGCCGCGGCAGATCTCCTGGCAGCGGATTTTGGCATCGCAGCCGACGTCTGGAGCGCGACGAGCTTCAACGAGCTGCGGCGCGACGGGCTCGCTGCGGAGCGCTGGAACCTCCTCCATCCGCAGGATCAGCCGCGCGTTCCGTACATCGCCAAAGCGCTCGAGGGGCACCGCGGTCCGCTCGTTGCCGCGACCGACTACCTGAAGTCGTATGCCGATCAGATCCGGCCGTTTATCGGCCGGCGGTTTCATGCGCTCGGCACCGACGGCTTCGGACGCAGCGATTTTCGCCGCAAGCTGCGCGACTTTTTCGAGGTCGATCGGCGCTGGATCGCGCTTGCGGCGCTCAAGGCGCTGGCCGACGAGGGTGAGGTCGAGCGCGCCGTCGTCAGCCGCGCACTCGAGAAATATCAGATCGATCCGGACAAGCCGGATCCGGTAACGGTGTAAGGGCCGTGGCCGAAGCGATCGAAATTCGCGTCCCGAACATCGGCGACTTTGCGAACATTCCCGTGATCGAGGTGCTGGTGAAGCCCGGCGACGCAGTTGCCGTCGAGGCGCCGCTGGTCACGCTCGAATCGGAGAAGGCCACGATGGACGTGCCCTCGCCGCAGGCCGGCGTCGTCCAGAGCGTCGCCGTCAAGGTCGGCGACAAGGTCTCCGAGGGCACGGCGCTGGTCACGATCGCGCCGGCTGCCACCAACGGCGCGGTAACCGCGCCGGAACCGGCACCGGCGCCGCAAGCGGCAGCGGCGCAGTCGCAAGAGCCGTCCCCGCAGGCGCCTAGCACGGACGCTCCGCCGGCCGCGCCCGCAACCACATCCTCTAAGGAAGAATCAGAAGCTCCTTCGGGGGGCGCGGTTCACGCGAGCCCGTCGCTTCGGCGTTTCGCTCGCGAGCTCGGCGTCGATCTGCGCGGGGTTCGCGGCACGGGCCCGCACGAGCGCGTCACGCGCGACGACGTGCAGAACTTCGTAAAGCGCGTGCTCGCCGCGCCGCGCGCTTCGGGCGGGGGCTTGGGGCTCGATTTGCCGCCCTGGCCGAAAGTCGATTTCGCAAAATACGGTCCGGTCGAATCCGTGCCGCTCTCGCGCATCCGCAAACTCTCGGGACCGAACCTGGCCCGTAATTGGGTGATGATCCCGCACGTCACCAACAACGAAGAAGCCGACATCACCGAACTCGAGTCGTTCCGCAAGCAGCTCCACGCCGAGCATCCCGGAACGAAGATCACGATGCTGGCGTTCGTCATCAAAGCGGCCGTTGCGGCGCTCAAGGCCTTTCCCGACGTCAACAGCTCGCTCGACGGCGAGAATCTGATCCTCAAGAAGTACTACAACATCGGCTTCGCTGCCGATACCCCGAACGGTCTCGTCGTTCCGGTTATCAAGGGCGCGGACCAGAAGGGCGTCGTGGCCGTTGCCGAGGAGACCGCCGCGCTCGCCGGCAAGGCGCGCGATGGCAAACTCAGCATGACCGACATGCAGGGCGCCACCTTCACGATCTCGAGCCTGGGCGGCATCGGCGGCACCTCGTTCACGCCGATCATCAACGCCCCCGAAGTCGCCATCCTCGGTGTGAGCCGGGCCGCACTACGCCCGGTGTGGGACGGCAAGGCCTTCGTCCCGCGGTTGATGCTCCCGCTCTCACTCTCGTACGATCATCGCGTCATCGACGGTGCGCTCGCGGCGCGCTTCAACGTGCACCTCGCAAGCGTCCTAGCCGATCTCCGGCGCGCCATGCTCTAGGAAAGAGGCTGCGGGCAAGAGGACGCTGAGGGTTCCTTCGGTGCCGAACCGAAGAAGGTTCGGGCTCGGGACAGACGCCCGACGACCATAAACGCTATAAGGGAGCCATCCTCTTGGAAGACGGGCCGGCGAGCGATATCCAGGAGCCCGCGCGCCGCGGCGCGCTGTTGCCGGACGAGTACCGGCTGACCGTCGACGACGCCGAGTTGGTGGCCCACATTTTGGGCGGCCAGAACTTCAGCTACAGCGTCGCGAAAGACGGGAAGCTCACGTGGGGCGCGTTCGGCAAGTCCTTCGACACCCTGGGCGAGCTGCGCGAGATCGCCCTCGAGCACCCGGCACCCCCGGAGGAGCCGCCCCTGCCGGCGCTCGACGAACAGGAGACCGTCGGCCTCGAGCTCTTCGGCAACATGCTCGACACGATCGCCTTCCTGCGCGTGCGCCTTCGCGCGCTCGCCGACGTCGTCATCGAAAAGGGCCTCGTCTCCGGGCCCGAGCTGCTTGGAAAGTATCACGAGTACCACGAGCGCAGCTTCGAGGCGTTCCGCGACCTGATGCTCCTTCGCCCCGAAATCTTCGAGCAGCGGTTCGCCGGCTGGCTGAAAACCGAACGAGAATACCGCGAACAGCTCGCTTCCGACCGCGACTCGATCGAGCCGTAGACCAGGGGGCACCCCCCAACCCCGGCGTGGCGAACCTAAAGGGGGAATTCCTGGTGCCGAATAATAGGGCGGAAGGCGACCGCGTAGAGCAGACGGCTCCGTGTGAGCGCCTTTCCGTACCAACGTGATGGACAGGGTCCGACCTTGAATTTCAGTACCCTTCGTCTGCGCCCATATCAAGAAGAGGCGCAGCAGGCGATTGTCGAGGCGCGCAAGCGTGGCTTTCGCGCACAGCTCGTGTCGCTCGCGACTGGGCTCGGCAAGAGCGTCATCATTGCGACCTTGCCCGAACTGCTCGAGCTGCGGCCGACCGACGTCACCCTGGTCGTCGCGCACCGCGACGAACTGATCCAGCAGCTCGTCGAGAAGCTCCAGGCCCAGAACCCGACCGCGCGCGTCGGCGTCGAGAAGGCCGATGAATACGCAAGCGAAGACTGCACGATCGTCGTCGCGACGGTGCAAACCCTCACCGGCCCGCGCCTGAATCGCTTCGCGACGAAGTTCGGGCGCCGGATCGCCCTGTTCGTGATCGATGAAGCCCATCACGCAGCGGCGCCGACGTACCGCGCGATCCTCGACAAGATTCTGCTCAAGCGTCCGGACGCGCTTGTGATCGGCTTCACCGCGACGCCGCATCGCGGCGACGGTCAAAAGCTCAGCGAGATCTTCCCGGACATCGTGTACCAGATGGACGCGCGCGCGGCGATCGAGGCTGGATACCTCGTTCCGGTTCGCTCGTATGCGGTCAGCACCGAAATCGACCTCGACGCCGTCGCTTCCCGCGCCGGCGATTTCGTGCTCGGCCAACTCGCCGAAGCGGTCGATACCGAAGAACGCAACCAAGCCGTGCTGGAAGCGTACCAAACGCTCGTGCCGGACAAGAAAACGCTCGTGTTCACGGCGTCCGTCGAGCACGCGAAGAACGTAGCGACGCTCTTCAAAGAGGCCGGGATCAGAGCTGCGTTCGCGAGCGGCGATACGCCGCAGGCCGAGCGCGAGAAGATCGTCGCCGGCTTCCGCGGCCACAAGGTCGACGTGCTCGTCAACTGCGGACTCTATCTCGAAGGCTTCGACGTCCCGTCGGTTGAGGTCATCATCAATGCGCGTCCGACCAAATCGACGACGTTGTACACCCAGGTGACCGGGCGCGGCTTGCGCCCGCTCGATGAAGACGCGTATGCGGTCTCGAGCTTTCCCACGCCCGAGGCGCGCCGTACGTACCTCTCGCAGAGCCGTAAGCCGTACGCGACGATCGTCGACATCGTCGACCGGGCGCGGCGCCACGAACTGATCACCCTGCCGACCCTTTGGGGCCTGCCCGCGCAGATCGACGCGCAGGGCCGCCCGATTTCCGAAGTCGCCGACGAATACGAGGAACTCTTCGAGCGCGCGCCGCGCGAAGCGGCCCGCGCCCGCACGGCCGAAGCGATCGAGAATGCGCTGATCGAGCTCAACGACGCCGCGAAGCCGAAGAGCCAGCAGGCCGCGGCCTGGCAGATGGTCACGGCCGAGCACTGGCGGCTCGAGCGTCCCCCGCAGCGCACCGCGCGCGATCGTAAAGGACGGTCGATCCCGCACTTTGGGGAACGTTTCGATCACTTCGTGAAGATGGCCGAGAAGATCGCGCCGCACGAGAATGCCGAGAAGTTCGCGATCCGCATGCTCGACGTCGACCGGCGCTCGATCTCCGAGGAGGCGCAACTGGTCGACGTGACGCGCCGCGGCGAGGCCTGGGTAGCGAGCTTCAAAAAAGGCCGCGGACCGGCGCGCGATCTCGTCAGCGCGCAGAGTTTACCGGACGCGATCGCGGCCGCTTCGGCGCGGCTCGAAGCGGGCGACGCAGGCGACGTGCAGCGCACCGCAGGCAGCCCGAAACGGCGAAATCCGCGCCGCTGGCGCGCGCGGCGCAAAGGCGGCAGCGGCGGCCAGCCCGCCAAGTCCGCGGCCCGGAATTCCGCAACGGCCCACGAGTCTGCCGCCTCATCCGCTTAGCGCCGCACCGCACCGGGGCGATCTGCGACGCGGTTAAGCTTTCTTTATAACTAAGGGCGACGGCAGAGTTCGAGTCTCGTCTGCCGATTCTCGTGCTAGCGAGACCGGGATGTCCCGCATAACTGACAACGCTGTAAGGATTCCACAAGAAGGCGCATGAATTCGGATTTGCTCTGGCTGCATGTGGCTTCCGACGCCGTCATTGCGGTCGCATATTTTTCGATCCCGGTGATGCTGGCCGTCCTTGTCAGCCGCCGGCGCGACATGCCGTATCGTCCGGTGTTCGCCATGGTCTCAGTCTTTATCGTGCTTGGTGCGACGACGCACGTGCTTGCAATCCTCAACGTCTGGCTGCCGCTGGCCTTACTCGACGGCATCGTGAAAGCGATGACGGCGATCGCCGCAATCGTGACGGCGGTCGTGCTCGCTCCGTTGCTCCCAAAACTGACCACGCTGCCGAGTCCGATCGCCGACAGCCTGACGTCGCTACCGAACCGGCTGTTGTTTGTCGATCGCGTCGGGCTTGCGCTCGCGCGCATGAAGCGGGAAAACCGCGAGCTGCTCGCAATCTTGCTCGTCGACATCGACGACTTCCGGCGCGTCAACGATGCGCTCGGTCACAGCGTCGGAGATCAGCTGTTGGTGCGCGTCGCGAAGCGCCTGGAAAAAGTCACCCGCTCGGCCGACACCGTCGCGCGCTGCGGCGGCGACGAGTTCATCGTGCTCGTCGAGCGCATCGAAGGGCCACTGTATGCCAAAGGCGTTGCGCGTCGCATCATCTCGGCGCTCGAGCGCCCGTTTCCGTTCGGCGAAGTACGAGTCGCGCTCACCGCGAGCATCGGCATCGTTATCTCCGATGGATCCGAAGGGGCGGAGGGCCTTGTCGCAGCCGCCGAGGCCGCCACCCGCCGCGCCAAAGAGCTTCACCGCGGCGGGTTCGACCTGGACGATCGCAGCCTGCGCGAAGCACAAGCTGCGGTTTGAGATTTACCGGCAGTCGCGCCTGGCGTCTACCTATGGCAGGCGATGCCGTTTTTTTCGAAGTAGCGCTGGTGGTAGTCTTCGGCGGGATAGAACGGCTGCGCGGGGACGATTTCGGTGACGATTGGGCGCCGGTGCCGGCCGCTAGAGTCTTCGCGGACTTTTGAGGCTTCGGCTTGCGCGCGCTGGGCTTCGGAGTGGTAGAAGATCGCCGAGCGGTACTGCGACCCGACGTCCGGGCCTTGGCGATTGGCGGTCGTCGGATCGTGGAGCGTCCAGAACTCTTCGAGCAACCGGTCGTAACCGATGCGCGCCGGGTCGAACGTCACCTGGACCACCTCGGCGTGCCCCGTGCGATCGCTGCACACGTCGCGATACGACGGGTTCGTCGTGTGTCCGCCCTCGTAACCCGAGATTACGTCGAGAACCCCGGGGAGCTGGCGAAAGGCGGCTTCGACCCCCCAGAAGCAACCGGCCGCAAACGTCGCAACCTGTGTCGTTTCGAGCTTCGTTTCATTCATAGCAACGAGTATAACCCCGTTCGACGCCGAAATGTTGTCGCTGTCCTTACGCTTCTAAAATCGGGTGCCCCCCGATTCCCCCCAGGAAAGTTCCCGTCTTGACCGCTCCTCGATTTCTCGGCATCCTCGCCGGCCTGCTGTTTCTAAGCAGCGGCGCGACCGTCGCGCAACCCGCCGCCCAGCCCCCGATGCCGTCGCCCACGCCGAGCGGCGGGGCCCCGACGTCGGCGCCGGCCCCCGCGCCCTCGGGCTTGCAGCTTCCGGGCTTCGGCTTGATGGGGCCATCGCCGCAGCAGTACGCGGCGTTCGTAAAAAATACGGAACGCCAGAGCGGCCTGATCGACATCGTCAAAAAGGACGACGATATCTACTTCGACCTCGGGCCGGATCAGCTTGACCGGCCGTTCATCGTCGCGCCGGTGCTCGCATCCGGCGTCGGCGCGGAAGCGTTTGCCGGTCGGATCTTCTCGACGTTCGTGATCGAGTTCCACCGCGTCGGCAGGCGCGTGCTCTGGATCGACAAGAACTCGGATTTTAGCGCGCCGCCCAACTCGCCGGCCGCAAACGCGCTCGCGATCTCGGTGACGGATTCCGTCATCAACAGCTCGCCGATCGCGGCCGAAGACGAGAAGCAGAAGCGCATCGTCATCCCGGCGAGCTTTTTCCTGACCGATTTCGAGAACGTCGGAAAGGATCTCGGCGGCGGCGGCCAGAGCCCGATTCTGCTGCTGCTCGGCTCGCCGCATCCGGGGTTCACGGTTGACGCGTCGCGCTCGTACATCGAGAAGACCAAAGCATTGCCGAAGAACGACGAGATCCTCGCCAGCCTTGCGTTCGCGGGACCGCCCGGGGACGACGTCAGCGGCGCCCCGGATGCGCGCGGCGTGCGGCTGCGCATGCACTACTCGATCGTCGACCCGCCCGATCCCAACGGTTACGTTCCACGGATCGCCGACGACCGCGTCGGGTACTTCATCACTGCCCAAAAACGCTTCGACAACGATGCGCTGCCGACGCCGTTCGTGCGTTATATCGACCGCTGGAATTTCAACAACGGTCCGATCGTCTACTATCTCACCGACGAAATTCCGGCCGAATACAAGGAGCCGATTCGCCGCGCGCTGTTGCAGTGGAACGCCGCTTTCGCAAAGATCGGGATTCCGAACGCGATCGAGGTGCGCGATCAACCGAGCGATCCGAGCTGGGATCCCGACGACGTCCGTTATTCGACGGTCCGCTGGATCACGAGCGATCATCCGGCGTTCGTCGCTTACGGACCCGCAATCGACGACCCGCGGACGGGCGAGATCATGCGCGTCGAGGTCGTGATCGACGGCGAGGAGATGCGCGCGGTCAAACGCGGCTACGCCGACATCGTCGCGCCGACCCACCCCAACGCAAACACGCTCGACGCTTCGGGCCTCCCCCTTCCGATGGCGCGCCGCGCGCTCGACTGCGGCGGTTCGGACGACTGCGATACGTTCGGGCAGGATTCAGCCGAAATCGCAGCGGCCGGAACGTTCGCTTTGCGCTCCTTCGGCGCGACGCCGGCAACGATGGACCATTACGCCGAAGATTACCTGCAGTCGGTCGTGTTGCACGAATCCGGGCACAATCTCGGCCTGCGCCACAACTTCGTCGCGTCGACGCTCTACTCGCTCGCGCAAATCCACGATCCGCATTTCTCCCGCGAGCACGGAATCGTCGGCTCGGTGATGGGGTACACGCCGGTCAACCTCTCGCCGCCGGGCCAGCCCCAGGGCGAATACTTCCAGTTGCGCCTGGGCCCGTACGACGAGTGGGCGATCCGCTACGGTTACGAGCGGTTCCCGAGCATCCGGCGCCCGGAGGACGAGATCATACCCTTGCGCGGCATCGCCGATGAGGGCAGCCGTCCCGAGTACGCTTACGCGACCGACGAAGACGCGAACGGGCCGCTTGCCGTGGATCCGCGGATCGCGACCTTTGCGCTTTCCAGCGACCCGCTCGCATTCGAAAAAAACCAGTTCGACGTGGTCGACAACTTGATCGGAAAGCTCGACGGCGCCTATCCGCGTGAAGACCAGCCGTACTACGAAGAGCGTGAAACGTTCCTGACGATCATGCGGCAGTACGGGCGCGCGGCGGCGCTGGCGACGAAGTGGATCGGCGGCATCTATACCTCGCGCGACCATCGCGGACAGCCCGGCGGCAAGCACCCGTTTTGGCCGGTGCCGCGCGAACGTTCGCGCGAAGCCTTCGCGCTACTGGCCGCGAACGTGTTGTCGAGCCGGGCGCTGCGATTCTCGCCGCAACTCCTCTCCGACCTCGGGGCAAACCATTACTTGCACCGCGGCGTGGATTACGTCGAGCAGCCCGATTTTCCGGTCGAAGAGTACGTCGGCGATCTGCAGGATCTGGTTATGTTCTCGCTTTTCTCGCCGGACACGATGGGCCGGCTCGCCGACAACGCGCTTAAGGTTGGCCCGGGGGAACGCACGATGACCCTCGGTGACCTGTACGGCTGGACGCAGGACGCGGTATGGGACGATCTCGGGCCGCAGCGCTCGCCCGGCGATGCGATCCACCGCGGGCTGCAGCGCCGTTACACGCGCCTGATGATCGCGTTCTCGCTCGCGCCGAGTTTTCTGGTCGAGGCCCTTGGCTATCCGAGCGACACGCAGGCGCTCGCGCGCTTCGAGCTGCACCGTCTTTCGGACCGTCTTCGGGTTGCGCTACGCTCGAATCGTCTCGACGTCGAAACGCGCGCGCACCTCGAGGACACGCAGAGCCGCGTCGATCGCGCGCTCAACCCCAACGCGACGCGTGGGTCCTAGCGCGAACGTAGCGACCCGGGTTTCATGACGATGCGCACGGCGTACCTCGGCCTCAATTCAAACCTTGGGGACCGGCAGGCCAACATCTTGCAAGCGTTGCAGAAGCTCCGTTCGAGCGCCACGATCGAGCGCGTCTCCTCGTACTACGAGACCGCGCCCGCCGGCGGCGTGGCCGGCCCGGCGTTCCTCAACGCGGCTGCCGTCGTTCGCACCGAACTCGAGCCGGAGGCATTGGAGCGGACGCTGCGCTCGATCGAAATCGCCGTCGGCCGCCGCAGCGCGGGACCGTTGACGGCGCGACCGATCGATATCGACATCCTCCTGATCGACGGCCTCGTGCGCGACTTCGGACGCTTCGAGGTGCCGCATCCGTTCCTTGCGGAGCGCCCGTACAATCTGATCCCGCTCGCCGAGATCGCGCCGAACGTCGTCGAGCCGAGGAGCAACCGGACGATCGAGGAACTCGCGCGCGCGTCGCGTTCCGAGGGGATCGTCAAGAAGACGCGCTCGCTGCATTTCTTCGCGAACCGGCAAGAGGAGGAACCCGACGTTAAGCTTTCGATCAACCGCGCCGGTGTCTCGAGCTTACGGCGCATCGTGCATCTCAACGTCGGCGGAAACGAGACGGTCTTCAACGGCGAGTTCGCGATGGTCGCCGATCTCGCGCCCGACCGCGCGGGCGTGCACATGTCGCGCTTCTCGGAGCTGCTCGAAGAAGCGACCCTCGAGGTCCTCTCCGGTCCGCGCCAACCCGGGCGCATCGAGGACGTCGTCACGTTGATCGCGCGCGAGATCGTCGAATCGCAGGCGGCGCTGCGCGCCGACGTGCGGCTGCGCGCGACCTTCGGCCTCGAGCGCTGGACGCCGGTCAGCGGCAAGCGCGGCGAAGAGACCTATACGCTGGTTGGTATTGCCCACGCCGACGGCTCCGGCGTGCGCCGCGTCGTCGGCATCGAGGCCGAAGGGATGACGGCGTGCCCGTGCGCGCAGCTGATGGTGCGCGAGCATTCGCTGCGCGAATTATCCGAAGCCGGGTTCACCGAAGCCGAAGCGAACCGGGCGCTGGATGCCCTGCCGGTCGCAACCCACAATCAGCGCGGGCGCGGCGCGATACTGATCGGCACGGGTGACGAGCGCGACACGGAGATCGACGCCGTGGACCTCGTCGAGATCGTCGAAAACTCGATGTCGAGCGAGACGTACGACCTGCTCAAGCGCCCAGATGAGTTTTTCATCGTCAACAAGGCGCATCACAATCCCAAGTTCGTCGAAGACGTCGTGCGCGGCATCTTGGCCGGCGCCCTCGACGTCTACGCCGATTTTCCGGACCACACGTTCGTGCTCGCTTCGCAAGTCAATTACGAATCGATTCACAAACACGATGCGTTTGCCGAAGCCTTCGGGACCTTCGGCGAGCTGCGCAACGAGTTGCGCACGGGCGTCTACGACGGAGCGAAGACCGATCTTGCGAGCTGGCTCGGCACGAAGCCATCGCCGATCGTTGCATAGCACTTTAACCGCAACCTAATGGCGGCGCCGGCCATAACCGGCATACTTTCAAATCGGGGCGGCGTGCCCCCCGATGGCCCCTAACTTGGCATCGACGCGCCGGGAGGAAAAGCGTGCGCACCTTCGTTTTCACATCGGCCATGGCGACCGTAACCTTGTCTGCTTGCGGCGGCGGCGGCGGGGGAAACGGCGGCCCGCCACCACCGCGCGCAACGGCGACGCCCGCACCATCACCGCGTGTCACGGCGTCGCCCACCCCGGCGCCGACACCCTCGTCGACCCCGGCACCGACGCCGACGCCGACGCCGGCGCCGAGCGGCCCGGCGATTCAGCACGTCGTCATCATTTTTCAGGAGAACCGCACGCCCGATAACCTCTTCCAAGGCGTTCCCGGAGCGGACATCGCGACCTCGGGACTCGACACGAGCGGCAACACGATCCCACTGCAACCAATTCCGCTAGCCAACACGTACGATCTGGACCATTCGCACACGGGGTTTCTCGCCATGTACGACGGCGGTAAGATGGACGGCGCCAACACCGTCAAAGCGTCGTGCGGTGCGAACTGCCCGTACGCGAATCCGCAGTACGGCTACGTGCCCGCGACCGACAACGGCCCGTACACGACGCTTGCGGCGCAGTACACCTTCGGCGACCGCATGTTCCAAACGAACGAAGGCCCGAGCTATCCCGCGCACCAGTTCATCTTTTCCGGCACCTCCGAGCCGAGCGTCGGCAGCGATCTGCTCGTTTCGGAGAACCCTGCCGCCGGCGGTATGCCGGGGTGCTTGTCGAGCGAGCAGGCGCAGGTCGAGGTGATCGACCCTGCCGGCAACGAGAACCAAAAGGTCACGTCGTGTTTCGAGCACCCGACGCTGGCCGACGTGCTCGATGCCAAGGGCGTCAGCTGGCGTTACTACGCCCCCGTGACGACCGGAATTTGGGTCGCGCCCAATTCGATCGAGCACATCCAAATGGGGCCCGATTGGGCTAACGTCGTCACGCCCGAGACGCAAGTTCTAACGGATATCGCGGACGGGAATCTCGCGCAGGTTTCGTGGGTGACGCCGACCGCGGCCGAATCCGATCATGCGAAGTCGAACAACGGGACGGGCCCATCGTGGGTCGCCTCGGTCGTCAACGCGATCGGTCAGAGTCCGTACTGGAGCCATACGGCGATTTTTCTCACGTGGGACGATTGGGGCGGGTGGTACGACCACGTCCCGCCGCACATTTTCGGCTCCTACGAACTCGGGTTTCGCGTACCGCTGGTCGTTATCTCGCCCTACGCGAAGCCGGCATACGTCTCGCACGTTCAGCACGAGTTCGGCAGCATCCTCAAGTTCACCGAGCAGACCTTCGGCACCGCGAGCATCGGATTCACCGACGTTCGCGCCGACGATCTCTCGGACTGTTTCAACTACGCGCAAACGCCGCTAACGTTCCGAACGATTCAAGCGCGGTACCGCGCCGATTACTTTAAACGGCTTCCCCCCGACCGTCGCAACCCCGACACCGACTTCTGAGCGGAATTGAATCTCCGCGCGCAGGAATTGGAACCTCGTCGAGTCGAGCGAGGAGGATGACCGAAGGCCAGCTTCTGTGGACGCCGGATCCCGAGGCGGCGCGCAACTCGTCCGTTGCGCGCTTCATGCGCTATCTCTCGGAGCGTGGGCACACCTTCTCCACGTACGACGAGTTGTGGCGCTGGTCGGTTAGCGAGCTCGAGAGTTTTTGGGCGGCGATTTGGGACTACTTCGACGTACAGTCGGCGCAGCCGTACGAGCGCGTTCTCGACGAACGCGTGATGCCGGGCGCCGTCTGGTTCCGCGGTTCGCTCGTGAACTACGCGGAGCATATGTTGCGCTATGAGGCGAAGGCCGCACCAGGAGAAACCGCGATCGTGCACCGTTCCGAGTTGCGGCCGCTCGCCGAGATGTCGTGGCCGGAGCTTGGCAGTGCGGTGCGCGTTCTGGGGACCCGGCTGCGCGAACTCGGCGTGCGTCCGGGCGACAAAGTTGCGGCGTACATGCCGAATATTCCGGAGACCGTCGTCGCGATGCTGGCGACCACGGCGATCGGCGCGGTGTGGTCGTCGGCGGCTCCCGAGTTCGGCGCCCGAACCGTGATCGACCGGTTTTCTCAGATCGAGCCGACCGTGCTCCTCGTCGCCGACGGGTACCGTTTCGGCGGTAAGGATTTCGATCGGCGCAGCGAGATCGAAGCGATCCGCGCGGGGTTGCCGACGGTTCGCGATATCGTGTGGCTGCCGTATCTCGATGCGGGCTCGCGCGCGCCGTATCCGGGCGCGCACCTTTGGACCGACCTTCTGGCGGGGGCGCCCGTCGAGCGGGATGCGTTCGTCTACGAGCGCGTCGCGCACGATCATCCGCTTTGGGTGCTCTTCTCTTCCGGGACGACGGGGTTGCCGAAACCGATCGTTCACGGACACGTCGGCGTTCTGGTCGAGCATCTGAAAAGTACCGGCCTCGGCCAAGACCAAGGCGCCGATGCGCGGATGTTCTTCTACACGACGACCGGATGGATGATGTTCAACGCGCTGCTCTCGGCATTGCTGCAGGGCTCGTCCGTCGTGCTTTATGACGGGCATCCGGCATATCCGACGCCGGCATTGTTGTGGCAACTTGCGGCCGATTCATCCGCAACGTTGTTCGGAGCGAGTCCGACCTTCGTGCAGATGATGCGCAAAGCCGGAATCGTTCCGCGCGAGCGTTTCGATCTTTCCGCGCTGCGAACCGTGCTGCTGACGGGTTCGCCCGTGACGCCGGAATCGACGGCGTGGTTTTACGAGAACGTGAAAGACGATCTGTGGGTGACCTCGCCGTCGGGTGGTACCGAACTCTGCGCGGGGCTCGTCGGCGGCTCGTCGCTTTTGCCGGTGTACGCGGGCGAGATCCAAACGCGCCTACTCGGTATGGACGTTCATGCTTGGAACCAGGACGGCAAAGAGGTCATAAATGAGGTGGGAGAGCTCGTCGTGACGAGCCCCGCCCCATCGATGCCCCTGTATTTCATGAACGATCCGGGCGACGCGCGCTATCGTGAAACCTACTTCGACTACTTCCCCGGCGTTTGGCGGCACGGCGATTTTATCAAGATCAACGAGCGCGGTGGGTGCTTCATCTACGGCCGCTCGGATTCGACGCTCAACCGGTACGGCGTCCGCATTGGGTCCGCGGAAATCTATCGCGTCGTCGACCAGCTCGACGAGGTTGCCGACAGCCTCATCGTGTGCCTGGAATTGCCGGAGGGCGATTTCTACATGCCGCTCTTCGTGCTCCTTGCGGACGGTGCGGTGCTCGACGATGCGCTGCGTCAGCGGATCGGCGCGAAGCTTCGTTCCGAAGGCAGTCCGCGCCACGTTCCCGACGAAGTTCACGCCGTCGATGCGATTCCGTATACCCTCACCGGCAAGAAAATGGAGATTCCCGTGCGTCGCATCCTTGCCGGCATGGCGCCGGAGAAAGTGGCCAGCCGCGAAGCGATGATGCAGCCGGCAGCGCTCGACTGGTTCATCTCGTTTGCGCGCGAACGGAGAGGCGCGAAGGTTTGAATGTCATCATTCGCGGCGACTCGCGATCCGTGGGTCGACGCCGGCCGGGTGATCGATCGTCGAGCGCACGGTCGAGGCGACGACGAGCGTCGCCGTGCGGGCGTGAATCTTCGTGAACTCGGCGCCAAAGAGTAGGATCAGCGCCGAGTAGTAGATCCAAATGAGGGCGACGAGGATCGATCCGGCTGCCCCGTATGCCGACGCGACCCCGCCATAGGCGATGTACAACGCGATCAGCGCTTCACCAATGACGAAAAGCACGGCCGTCACCGCCGCACCGAACCACACGTCCCGCCACGCAACTTTCACGTCCGGGAGGATCTTGAAGATCAGCGCGAAGATAACGGTGATCAGCACGAGGCTGGTCACTTCGTCGATGGTCGAGATGACGGCGGGATTTGCCGCGAACGGAATGCGCGAAAGGAGGTGCGCGTTGACGAACGTGATCGCGGCGTTCGCGACGAACGTCACGAGCAGAAGGAAACCGACGACGACGATCATCCCGAACGCGGCGGCGCGGTCGCGCAACATCAAGCGCCAGCCGCCCTTCGTGCTCTCGACGTGCCAGACGGCGTTGAGTGAATCTTGCAGCGCGGCGAACAAGCCGCTCGCTCCGGCGGCGAAGAATATCCAAGCGAGAATCTGCGCGATGAGGCTTTGGCGCGGCTTGTTGAAGCTCGCCTCGATCAGTTGCCGCACGGCGTTCGCGGCGCTCGGTCCCGCGTTCTTGCTGATTTCGGCGAGCAGGGATTGCTCGGCGTCGGCCTGACCGCCGGTGCCGCGGAAATTCAGGAGCGTCCCGACGAAGGCGATCAGGAGCACGAAGAGCGGGGCGAGCGAGAAAATCGTCGAGTACGCGATCGCTGCAGCGAGCCGCTGGGCCTTGTCTTCGTTGAAGGCGAGCCAAGTAGCTCTCAGCGAGGCAAGATTGATCGTCCGCACCAGGCCCTACGGTTTCCAAGTTTCGCTGACGCCCGCCTTGCGGTGTTGCAACCGGTCCCTTGACCCGGACCCAGCGCGAATGTGGAATGCGCTCGAAGACGAATACGAACGCCATGTTCCGCGTTGTCGTCGTTCTCGCCTTACTCCTAGCGCTCGGCGTCGCTCCGGTGCTCGCCGCCGAACCGCCGTATCTAAAACTCGCACAAGAGCTCGGCACACCGCACTTAGCCGACTCGGCCGGCCCGAGCGATAAATCGCGCTTGCTCCTGCATTTTGTGCCCCAGGGCCAGACGGCGACCAACTGGACGAAGATGACGACGATCAGCATCTTGAAGGTGTCGCAGACCGACACGGATCAAGCCACGCGCACCGTAATCCGCGACTTCCGCGACGCGCTCAAGCCACGTCACGCGACGATCGAAACGTTCGACGAAAGCCCGCTTACGCCGGTCACCTGCTTCTTCGAGTTCAGAACCGACGACGAGATGGACAAGGGCATCATTTACAGTCCCGACCCGGGATTCGTTACCGTCGCGCAAGTCGCCGTTAAGACGCCCCAAACCTTTGGTTCGGACGACGCTAAGGCACTTAAAGCCGTCATCGCAAAGTAAAGGTATTAGGCAGCGCTCGATGCGTCCTTGAGGCGCTCGATCCGGCTGCGCAGCGAGGGGTGCGACGAAAACAGCAGCTCCATCCACTTCGGCTGCTCGTCTTCGGCGAGATTGCGTTCGCGCAGACGCGAGAACGCGGCGGCGCCCGCCTCACCGTCATTGGTCGCCTGCAGTGCGAAACCGTCGGCGGCGCGCTCGCGCGAGCGCGAGAACGCCGACAGGATCGGGCCGGCAAGCGTTCCGAGCAGCGACATGAAGAACACGAGCCGCACGAGCCCGGCGGTGCTCCCGAGCTGACGGCCGGGGCGCTCGGCGAGGCTGCGACCCCCGAAGAAAACGAAGGCGGACGCGGCCACCCCGAGCGCGACGGCCCGCCAGACGTCGCGGTAAACGTAGTGGCCGAGTTCGTGCGCCACGACGAAGAGCGTTTCGCGCGGCTCGAAGCGGTCGAGCAGCGTATCGCCGACGACGATCCGCTTCGTGCCGAACAGCCCGGTCACGTAGGCGTTTGCTTTTTCGGTTTGCCGGCTCATATCGACGCGCAGCAACGCCGCGTCGCCCGCACCGTAGCGGCCGGCAAGCGCGCGGATCTGCTCGGCAAATTCACCCTCAATCGCCTCGAACTTGTTGAAGAGCGGCGCGATGAACGTCGGCGCGACGACATTTGCAAGGACGAGCAACGGCAGGCTCGCTGCGGTCGCGAAGATCGGCCAGGTGCGCGGCGCGCGGCCGAGCGCGAACGCGAGCAACTCGAGTAGTGGCAAGGTGACGGCGAGCGTCACCGCGCTGCCCTTTGCGTAATCGGCAAGCCAAGCGGCATCGCTTTGTTTCGAGAGGCCGTAGCGCCGTTCGAGCGCGATCCCCTCGACATAGTCGCAGGGTAGATCGAGAAGGGCCGAGCCGGCGAGACCAAGCGCGACGAGCGCCATCCGGCGGCCGAGCGGTTCGGCCTCGCCTTCGGGCATTTCGAGCAGCGGGGCGATCGCGCCGGCCGCGAAACCGAGGGTCCCAAGCGAGCGAGCCATGCCGGCCAACATCAGGGCGCGGCGCAGCGCGCCGTAGGTCTTCGGATCGGGCTCGAGGCGCGGCGCGTGCTCGCGCACTTCGGTCAGCGCTTCGCGCGCGCGAACGAGCGTATATCCGAGAACGGCACCTCCGGCCATGCCGATGAGAAAGCGGCGCATGCGGGAAGATGTACCACGTGTTACCGTTCCATAACTGCCGCAGAGCGAATGCGCGCGTGTTTCGAGCCGCGGCCGTGACCCTGACCGCGGCCCTTCTGTGCGGCCACGGCGCGTTCGCGCAGGCGGTCTCGCCGCTCGACTACAGCGCGGCGTCGGTTGCCGACGTGCGCCTGGGGGTAGCGCTCGCGACCTTGGCCGAGCTGGCCGACACGCCGGAACTGCTCGCCCGACCTTCGTCGCAGCAGTTCGTCGACGATACGTTTGCCGAGGTCGCGCAGACCACGAGCGACACGTCGATCCTGGTGCGCGCGCGGGACCGGCGCAACGCGCTGGACGCCGGCGGCAATCCCTTCGACAGCTCCCGGGCGTACACCAATCTCGCGGACCTTACGAAGGACGTGCTGCGCACGGCGGGTTCTCCCCGAAATAAGCTCATCGCTTTGGGCATCCTGGCGGAACAAGAGGCCTACAACGCGCGGGTGTTGCGCGATCCGGCAACCGATACCGCCGACCGAGCAGCCCTTGGAGCGAGCGACGTCGCCGATACGCTCGTACCGGATCTGCCGGGCCTTCGCGCGCAACTCGCCGCGCTTGGGCCGAATCAGTGGGGCGCTGCCGGCGATGCGTCCGAGAAAATCGTCGCGGCGCTTTTGGGCTCGAGCTTTGCGGTCCCGTTCGCGTCGTCGCCCGCGGTCTGGCTTGTTCTGTTGCGAACGCGGCCGACCAACGCCGACAAGATTCGCCACGCGCAGCACTATTGGCTCGACATCGTGCACTACGACGGAACCCATCAAACGATCGGCGCCTATCCGGACGGCAAGAACGTCTTCGATCGCGACGCGTCCCGGCTGCTCTGCAGCCTCGATCGGGAATCGGACGAAGTTGCCGCGCGCACGATCCCCGTGCAGCCGGGTCCGGGCACGACGAGTGCACAGCTCGCCGTTACCCTCGTGCACCTCTGCGATACCGAGCGTCTCTCCGGCATCCGCTACCATGTCAAGGATGCCGACGACGACCGCCTCATCGCCGACATTTTGTTTCGCGCGGGAGTCTCGGTCGCCCCAATCCTGCGCGCCGCCGCAGGCCGGTAACCGACATGGCTAGATAATTGAGATCGTCTCTTTGACTTTCGGCAGTGCTGCGAGCGCGCGATCCAGGGCGGCGGCGAGTTCGTCGCAGATCGGATCGTCGACCTCTTCGATGCGGCCGCTGTCGGCGAGCGCCATCAGCGCCGGCGAGATCGGCAAGCGCGCGAGGACGGGCGCGCGCGCAAGCTCCGCGACCTGATCCGCATAGGATGGGCCGAAGATGTCGTAGCGCTTGCCGGTGTCGGGGGCGACGAAGTACGACATGTTTTCGATTACGCCGAGGATCGGCTTCTTCAACTGATGGACGAGGTTTGCGGCCTTGCGGACGATCATCGTGGCCAGAGCTTGCGGCATCGTCACGAGCACCACGCCGTCGATCGAGAGCGACTGCAGCACCGTCAGCGGGGCATCGGAGGTGCCGGGCGGGAGATCGATCAGCAGCACGTCGAGATCGCTCCAAAGCGTCTGCTCGTAGAATTGGCGGATGACGCCGGAGAGAATCGGACCGCGCCAGATCATCGCGGTATCTTCTTCGGGCGTGAGCAGATTCGAGCTGACGACCTCGATAGCCGAGCGGCTGGTCGCGGGGACGAAGAGCGGGCGCGTCTGCGCCTGGGCGCCGGGCTGCTCGTTCGGATCGCGCTCGATGCCGAGCGGCGTGCGCAGTCCGAACAGCCGCGGGATCGAGGGCCCGGTGATATCCGCGTCGAGGATGCCGACGCGCTTGTTCGCGCGGCGCAGGCCGACCGCAAGCAATGCGGTCGTCAACGACTTTCCGACGCCGCCTTTGCCCGACATGACGGGCACGACCGCTTTAAAAGCGCCGCGCCGTTTGAACGCGCCGGGCGGTCCGACGTGGCGGACTTTGTCTTCGTTCATGATCGTTGGAACGCGGCCCGAGAGCCGGGCCTGGGTCAGGGCGGCAACGATCGGCTCGATGCGCAGCCCGTGGGCCTTCGCGCCGGCCTCGAGCGTTTCGTACTTGCTGACCCCGCAGCCGGAACATTGCAGGCCGAACGCGGAGAGTACGTCTTGGGCGATCGGGAGGTCGGCGACGAGCTCCCGGATATTCGTTCCGGGAGTAATTGAAACTGACGGCATGGGCCCACACTATAGCACCTTCCCAGCATCCTCGCGCGGGTGAAAGGAGTACGATGCCGGCCGCGACGCTGACCATCCCGGTGACCGTCAAGACACCCGCGCACGCCGCTCTGGTCAAGGATTTCGTGGTTGCAGCCGCCGGTGCGAGCGACGTCGTCGTCGACGCGACCGCCGGCAAAGCGACCCTGCGCTACGAGTTTCCCGGGGATATCGACCCGCTGATGCGGCGGCTCTACGAGCGCGGCCTCGCGAATTCTGCGACCCTGGCCGTCTTGGTCTCGGTGCGAGCGAACGCCGGAAGCGCGGCGAATCCCTCCAACCTGATCGCGACGCTCAACAACTCGGCGAGCGTGACGAATGCATCCTATGACGGCAAGACCGTTGCGGCGACGATCGCCGCTGCCGGCGAGGCGATGCGCTACCTGTACGACGAGATCGTCGCCGCGGGATTGACGCCGATTTAGCGTTGAAGAAAAATTTCAACTTCAACGCCGTCGTCGCGGCGTATCTCGCGGCGGGCATCGCGCTCGCGCTGCTCGCGCATTTCTTGGCAACCCGTCCGGGGTACGCGTGGCTTTATCGCTAGCCCGCCCGCGCGAAGCCCGGATTACGGGCTGCGCTGGATGTTGAACAGGCGATCCATCTCTTGAATCTGCGCGTCGTATTCCTGTTGAACGGTCAGGAGTTTGTCGGCTTCGGCCCGCGCTTTGGGCATTTTCCCGTACTTGAGTTCCATTTTGCAAAGCCTGATGATCGCCGGGCTGATGACCGCCATGTCGTCGGCATAGACCTTGTCCGGGCTCTTCGCGGTGACACTACCAAGCTTCGTCTGCATTTGGTCCGTGATCGCGTGCATTTGAGCGTTGGGATCCGGCGCCTGTTGCGCTAGCGCAACGCTGCCGAGGACCATCCCAAAGAGGACGAGGCCGACCGAACCGAGTGGATTCTTCATACTGGTTCTCCGTTGACTGCAAGTGAGCACTGCTGGTGTACGCCCGGGACCCTGCGCTCGGATTGCTGCTCGAGGACGAATGCCGATCGGCGAGGAGGCTCAAGTGCCCTCGCGCGGAATCGCGTCGCCTCATGACCGCTACCGCGAATGGCGTAACGGCGGGAGCGCTTGCGGGCGGCGCGAGTTCGGCCGTCCGGTCCGGGGCAGCCGTCGGGGGTGCGCCCTTCGTGCAGGCGTTCGGCCGTGGTGCGTACGCGTACGATAAAGCGGGGAGGGCCTACGTCGACTATCTGATGGCGTACGGGCCGCTACTCTTTGGCCACGCGCATCCGGGGCTGGTGCGCGGTTTGGACGCACTCGCCGCCGGCGGAACGGTCTTCGGTTCGACGACGGAGGATGAAGAGCGTCTTGCGGCGCGGATCGCGGCGCATCTTCCGTCGGTGGAGCGGCTCCGCTTCGTGAGCACCGGGACCGAAGCGATGATGAGCGCGGTTCGGGTCGCGCGGGCGTTCACGGGGCGGTCGCTGATCGCGCGGTTCGCTGGGAACTACCACGGGCAATTCGACGCCGCGCTCGAAGCGGCCGGCGCATCGGCGTATCTGGGCGGCGAACGCGGCCGAACCGGGCTACCGGCGAGCACGCGCGCGGACTGTGTCGTCGCGCGTTACAACGATCTTGACGATCTCGACGTTCGTCTGGGCGGTCGCGAGCGCGAGCTCGCGGCGATCGCCGTAGAACCGGTCGTCGGGAACATGGGGCTTGTCCTCCCGAGCCCAGGCTTTCTCGACGGCATCTTTGCCCGCGCGCGCCGCTGCGGCGCGCTCGTCATCTTCGATGAAGTGATTACGTGGCTGCGGCTTGGGCTCGGCGGCGCACAAAAGCGATTCGGGTTGCGGCCGGATCTGACGGCGCTCGGCAAAGCGATGGGCGGCGGATACCCGCTTGCAGCCTTCGGCGGCCGGGCCGACGTGATGGCCGCGCTCGCCCCGGAAGGTGCGGCGTTTACGGGCGGCACGTTCTCCGGCAATCCGTTTTCGATCGCGCTCGGCCATCGCACGCTCGATCTCATCGAGCGCGATTCGCAGATATTGCCCAAGCTTGCCGCAACCGCCGAACGTCTCGCCGCCGGCATCCGCGCGATTTTCGCGGCTCGCGGACTTCGCTACGCGGTCGTGCAACTCGAGAGCATGGTCGATTTCGCGTTTCGTCCCGGGCCGCCGGTTCGCAACGCCGACGAACGCCGCGAGGCGAGTGCGCCTGCCTTCGCGGCGTACTATCACGCGATGCGCGCGCGCGGCGTTCTGCTCGCGCCGTCACCGAATGAGTTGATGTTCGTCTCGACCGAACACGGGTTGCCCGAGATCGACAAAACGCTGGAGGCCGTTGACGCGGCAATCGATGAATTGCAACGGAAGGAAATCGTATGAGCGTGCTCCACAGCGACGAAATCGCTCGGCGCCTGGAAAAACTGCCCGGATGGCACCATCGCGGCAACGCGCTTGAGAAGCACTTCGACCGCAGAAACTTCGACGGCTCCCTGGCATTCGTCAACGCCGTCGCCAAAGCCGCGAACGAGCAGAACCATCACCCGGACGTCACGATCTCGTGGAACGATGTGGCGCTGACGCTGTGCTCCCACGACGCCGGAGGGATCACCGACCGCGACTTCCGCCTCGCGGAGGCGATCGAGGCACTTGCGGCCGGCTCGTGATAAAAATATCAGGCTGTCCTTTTGCACGGCGATGACGCCGCGCGTCGTCGCGAAGAGCGTTTCAGGCGGCACTCGCCCCGACCAGCTTCGCGAGATTGTTCGTCGCCGCTGACGCGCAGCGTTTGATGCGCCCGCGAGCGTCGATGACGAGCGGATCGTCGCGATAGAGCGCGAGCTCCCCGAGTGGATTGAGCCGCGTGGCCGTCGCCCAACGCGCAAGCGCCGGGTGGCCCTCGCGGGCCCGGTGATTCGTAAGGCCGGCGAGAAATGCCGAGGGGTAATCCGTGTCTGTGTCCCAGTTGGCGATCGGCGGACAGAGGCGATTTTTCTCTTCGTCGCTTTCTACCGTAGCCTCGACGACGCCGAGCGTGGCGAGCTGGTAGCAAGCGAGTCCCCACTGGAACAGCTGGACCGTCACCCGTTCCGGCTCGTAGATCGGGCGGACGGGACGTACCGGCAGCCCTCGCGACGCGCAATGGACGTGCACCATCCCTTCGCTCGTCGGCACGCTGCCTTCATCGAGGACGATCTCATCGCGCTCGATCCGACGCACGTGACCGAGCCGAACGACGTCGGTGATCTGACGCAGCAGCCTCAGCTCCGCCTCGCTGATGATCGCGCCGCGGAACATGCTCGCAGGCACGGCCGGATCGACGCGAAGGAAGAACTCCTCGTCTTCGAGCCGCGCGAAAAGATCCCGGATCGATGTCGCCTGCGCCATGGCCTCGAGCTGGATCGCGAGCCCAGTATAGCTCTGCGGGAGCAGTGAGTGCGGTTGTTGGAAGCGCCGGTTCAGCCACCATCCTTCGCGCGGTTTGATCCAGCGGATCGCCGAAGCGAGGACGCCCTGCTCGAGTAGCCAGACGCAGGCGTCCAAGGCGGTCTTGCCCGCCCCGATAATGACGAAGCCCTCGGGGCGCTCGCTGATGCGCGTGATCTGGCCTGCGGGCACGCAACGAACCCCGTCGGCGACTTGGAACGGCGGTGGGCTGGTCGCGGGGATGGCGCCTTCGAGATAGGTGGTGTCGACGACCTTACGCCGTACGCGCGCCTTCCAAATCTGTCCCCCCAGCCGGGAGACAACGCGGCCGTCCTCCAGAAAGTCACTGCTCGGGAAATAGCGAACGCGGCCGCTCGGCAGAAAGCGGCGAAGCATCACGTTCGCGTAATACGCGCGAATCTCGTCCGCGCCGGCGGTCTCGTAGTAGCCGGCATTGGTCCCGGCCACATCGAGGGCGTCTTGCCCGAGCGGCACGGAGCTGACGCCGTAAAAGGCGGACGGCTGATGGAGCCGCACGTAGGGATAGGCATCGATCCAGTGTCCTCCGGGCGCGTGGCGACGATCGACGATGGTGATCGTCGCGTCGCAATGATCGAGGAGCGAATCGGTAAACGCCATCCCTGCGGCCCCAGCCCCGACCACGAGATAGTCGGTTTCGAGTTCTTCGGCCATGGTTGTGACCGCGCAGACTCAGCGCGCCGGCGTCGGAAAGGCGGCCACGCTTACGTTGCCCGCGGCGTCGACGGCGCGCACGCCGAAGAGCCAGTCGTCTTTCGAAAGCGGTATCGTAACCGTCGTGACGGCGCCGGCGTCTTTGACGTCGGTCCAAAACGGCTCGTCCGTGCGGCGCGAGACGACTTCGTAGCGCACCGCCGTGGGGACGGCGTCCCAACTGAGCGTCGTATCGTAGCCGAGTTTCTTGACGCTCATCGTTACGACCGGAGCGGCGGGAGCGAGCGCCAAGGTTGCGAGCGCGGCGATGTTGAGCTGCGTGACGCGGGCAAGATAATCGAAGTCGAGGTATTGCAGCAGGTCGCCGTACTGGATGCCGTCCTCGACGCGAACCGTTTGATGCTGGTGGTCGAAGTTCTCGTGCGCTTCGACGTAGCGGATCGCCGGAAAACCTTGCGCGGCAAACGACTGCTGGTCGCCGCCGCGCAAGAAACGGTCGGAGCGATAGATCAGCTCGGCGTGCATCGACGGAACGTACGCCTGGCCGATCTCCCGCGCGAACCGCGCGAGCTCGCGCGCCGGCGAGTCGTTCTCGCCGCCCTGCACGTCGATGGCGCGCATGTCGACGCCGGCAGGGAGCGCCTCGCTGAAAACGCGCACGTCGTACGGCGCCGCCACGCCGTCGTGGCCGACCGAGGCTCCGATGATGTCGTTGTTCAGATCGGCATCGACGCGAACCCCGTCGGCCTTCAGCTTGGCGGCGAAATGGGCCGAACCGAAGAGTCCCTGTTCTTCACCGTCGAAGCACGCGAACACGATCGTGCCCGCAAAGTGCTTGGGTGCCATGATGCGCGCGGCCTCGAGCACCGCCGAGACCGCCGAGCCGTTGTCGTCGGCACCCGGCGCATCGCGGGTCGCGTCGTTTCCTTCGCTGTTGCGTGAGTCGTAGTGGCTCGACATGACGTAGGTTCCGCGGGCTGGATCGTCGCCGCGAAGGGTCGCGTAGACGCTCGAGACCTCGACCGCGCGCGGCGTGCGGTTCGGGACAACCGGCTGAACGAAGGTATCAAAGGCGACCGAGAGGCGCCCCCCGCTCGTCTCGGCGATGGCGCGAAATTGCGACGCGATCCAGTCGCGCGCCGCGTAAACCCCGCGCTTGGGGTCGTTCAGGCCCTCCGAGAACAGGTTGCGCGTGCCGAAGCCGACGAGATGCTCGTCGTCCGAACGCAGGCGCGCCGGCGAGACCGCGCTCACGAGCGCCACAACTGCCGGATCGGTTCGGGCTGCCGCGCCGTGCTGCGCCTGGAGCTGGACGGGCGCGGCGACGGAGGCCCCGAGCAAGAGTGCTAGGACAGTCCGCAGATGCGACGCTCCGGCGCGGGCCACGCAGCGCAGTTACACCGCGCGGGCGACGACTCCCCGTTCGCGCGCGAACGTAACCCAGTCGCCGTGGTGCGGATCGTCGCCGGTGACCGCGCGCATGTACGCCGCGCGCAGCGCAGTGGTGACCGGGCGCTCGGCCGGGTAGACGCGATCGTCGATGCACTGCAGCGGCGTGACCTCGGCCGCCGTTCCGGTGAAGAAGACCTCATCGGCGGCGGCGAGATCGCCGGTCGATAGCGGGCCGATCTCGACCGGGATGCGCAGATCCTTTGCGAGCTCGAGGACGCTTGCGCGCGTGACGCCGAGCAAGATATCGGCGCTCGCGTCGTTCGTGCGGAGCACGCCGTCCTTGACGACGAAGACATTTTCACCCGTGCCTTCGGCAACTTCGCCCCGATCGTTGAGCAGGATCGCTTCGTCGAATCCGCGTTCGGTCGCGTCGGTCATTGCGAGCACCGAGTTGGCGTAGTGGCCGCAGCCCTTCACGGTCGAGGGCAGGGCCTGCGACGAGAACTTACGCCACGGCGAGATCGCGACGCGGATGCCGTTCTCTTGCCCGGCCCCGAAATAGTTTCCAAGCGCGCGGAACGCGAGCAGCACGTGCGTCGGACAATGCCGTACCGGTGCGAGCGAGATCGTCTTCTCCCCGAAGAACGCGAGCGGCCGAATGTAGGCCGACTCGAGCTCGTTGCGCACGAGCGTCTCGACGATCGCCGCGCACAATTCATTGACGTCCCAGCGCAGATTGAGGCTGTAGACCTTCGCCGAGCGCGCGAACCGCTCCATGTGGTCGCGCAGCCGAAAGATTCCAGGACCGCGTGGCGTCGCGTACGCCCGGATACCCTCGAAGACGCCGGTTCCGTAATGTAATCCATGCGCGAACGGGTCGACGACGATTTTTTCGCGCCGCGCGATTGCGCCGTCGAACCAGTAGTACGGCGCGATCTCCATGTGTTTTAAGGGGACGGACGACATGATGCTCCTCAACAAAAAACCCCGCCCGCTCGGCGAGGTCCATCGTGTGTGCGTGTGATGCGCTGGTTACGACGAACGAAGCCGAGCCCACTGGGGAGAGCTAATAATGCTATCGGTAAGAAGCCGGACGGTCACGCTCACGTAGCGGAACCCTATCACGAGCTCGCGCCGACCGTCAAGCGAGCCGGCGTTCAGGCGACGCTCACCGCGGGGTCGGCCCGGACGCGCAGGTAGCGTCCGACGACGACCGCGGTGCCCTGCCCCGGCACGCTCTTGACCAAGAAGATGTCGGAACAGCGGCGCATGATCGGCAGGCCGCGCCCGCGCTCGGCCTGGGGGTCCGGCAGCGGCGGCTCGGGAACCACTTCCTGCGCGACGAACCCGACGCCCGTATCCGAAATCGTGGCCATGATGGACATCCGGTCGATCCGCACGTTGACTTCGATCGGGTCTAGCGCGTGGGCGTGCTCGATCGCGTTGGCGAGCGCCTCGCCAAGAGCGGTGAGGAAATGGGCGAGATCATCGGGGTCGACGCTGCGGGCATGCGCGAACTCCGCTACACCCTCGCGGACGACGCGCGCCAAATGAGGATGCGCCGGAACCCGAAAATCCAGGACAGCTTCCGGAGTTGACATGTCGTTAAGTAACATTCTGCCCGCGCACGGCTCCGGCCAAACGTCCCGGAACGCTTCCGCCCTGGGTCATTGTCCCCTAAAGTCCCAGTTTGTCGTGTACGTGCTCCGTTGCGCGGACGGTTCGTTGTACGCCGGCTGGACGAACGATCTTGGGGCGCGCCTCGCGGCGCACCGCGCCGGAACGGGATCGCGCTACGTCCGCTCGCGGCTGCCGGTCGACGTGCGGGCATTTTGGACGGTCCGGAACCGGGGCGCAGCGCTCCGCGACGAGGCCCGCTTTAAAGCCCTGGACCGCTCGGCAAAGTTAGCCGCGCTTGCGAAGGGACAGGTGTTCGGCCGCAAACTGCGCAACGCCCCGGACGTCCCCGAGCCGCCCCGCGCGGCCCGTCCTGGAGGTACGATGCCCGCCCTAACGCCGCCGACCGGAGCCGAACTCGATGCGCTGGCTCTCGAGGCCGAAACCGCTCGCGCCCGGATCAAGACCAAGAAAGGCGACATCGTCTTCCGTTTCTATCCGCACGATGCCAAGCAGCACAGCGCGGCGTTCATCAAGTTAGCCCGCGCCGGCTTCTACGACGGCCTCAAGTTCCACCGGGTCGAACCGAAGTTCGTGATCCAAGGCGGCTGCCCCCAAGGCACCGGAACCGGCGGCCCGGGTTACCAACTCGCCGCCGAATTCAACGACAAGCCGCACGTCAAGGGCACCGTCGCGATGGCCCGCTCGGCAAACCCGAACTCCGCGGGTTCGCAATTCTACATCTGCATCGACGACGCGCGTTTCCTCGACAAGCAATACACCGTCTTCGGCCAAACCCTCGAAGGCCAGGACGTCGTCGACCAAATTCGCGTCGGCGACGTCATGGAAAAAGTGACGATCGAGACCTAGTCCGAAACGGCCGCCATGCGATCGAGAACGACCAGCCTGCTTCTACTCTGCAGCGCCGCGTGCACCGCGCCGGCCCTCGCTTGGGGCGGCGCCGGCCACACGTTGATCTCACGTGCGGCCGCGCAAGCGCTGCCGGTTACGCTGCCCGCGTTTCTGCGCTCGCCGGCAGCGGTCGAAGAGATCGCTGCGCTCGGCCCGGAACTCGACCGTTCCAAGGATGCCGGGCGCACGCACGATCTCGATCGGGATCCCGGCCACTACGCCGATATCGGCGACGACGGCAAGATAGCGGGCGTCGATCCGCGCGCGCTGCCCGTCTCGCGTGAAGCCTACGACACGGCCTTGCGCGCGGCCGGCACGGACCAATACAAGATGGGATTTCTTCCCTACAGCATCATCGACGGCTGGCAGCAGGTGGCCAAAGACTTCGCAATTTGGCGCGTCGATCGCGTCGGCGAAGAAAAATCGGCGGATGCCGCCGACCGCGCCTGGTTCGCCGGCGACCGCGCGCTCCGCGAGACGCTCACGTTGCGCGATATCGGCGTGTGGAGTCACTTCGTCGGCGACGCGAGCCAGCCGCTGCACGTCAGCGTGCACTTCAACGGCTGGGGCGACTTTCCAAACCCGAACGGCTTCACGACCTCAACCCGCACGCACGCCGATTTCGAGGGCGCTTTCGTACGCGCGCATGCGACACTCGCGGCCGTGGAAGCCCACATGCGCGCTCCCGCGACCAGCAGCGCCCCGATCGCGGACCAGGTCGGCGCGTACCTCGAAGCCGGCGCCGCGAACGTCGTGCCGCTCTACACGCTCGAAAAACGCGGCGATTTCGCAAGCGGGAGCCCGGCCGCAGTCGATTTCGTCGATGCCCGGCTCGCCGACGGTGCCGCGGAGCTGCGCGATTTAGTCGTCGAAGCCTGGGATGCGAGCGGATCGATGAAGGTTGGGTATCCCGCCGGTACCACCCCCGCCGAGGCGGAAAACGGAACGGTTCCTCCCCGAAATCTCGTATCGCCCTCAGACTAACCTAGTACAGCGCGCTGTGAACCGCTGCCGCGATGCGGCGGATTGCGATGTTGCCGAGGGAGAAATCGTTGAGGTCCTTGGTGAGGACCGCGATGATGTAGGGCGAGTCGCCGTATGGGTCGACGATGCCGACGTCGTTGCGCACGCCGTCGATTTCGCCGGTTTTGTTCGCGAGCGGAATGCCGCGCGGGATGCCGCGAGCGATCTTGTCGCGGTCCTCCTGGCGCAAGAGGATGTCGATCATCCGATGGCACGAAGCGGGCGAGGCGAGGGTATAAAGCGCTTCGTGCGCGCCGCGTTCGATTTGGTAGAGCAGCATCCCCATGTCGCGCGCGCTCGTGAGATTCTCGCTGTGGTGGACGATTGCGTTGACGTCCATGAAATGGCGGTGCAGTTGCGTCTTCGTAAGACCGGCGTTGCGGATGGTCGCGGTTATGCGGTCGAACCCCAGATAGTTGATGAGGACGTTCGAGGCGGTGTTGTCGCTCTGCTCGATCATCGCGTGCGCGAGCGTATCGACCGAAATCGTGTTGCCGGGATTGTAGCCGTCGAGGACCTCCGAACCGCCGACGAAATCGCCGAGGCGCAGCGTGAGGCGTTGCGCGAACGCGCCCGGATGCTTTTCTGCGTATTGAAACAGCGAGAGCAAGATGACGACCTTGATGACCGAAGCTGACGGAAAGCGTTCGTTGGCATTATAGGTGACCGACGAAGCGGAGCCGAGCTTTCGGGCGAACACGCCGACGGTGCCCGAAGAACGCGCGGCGGCGCGCGCGATCTGGTCGTCGAGCGCGCTTGCGCCCGAGCGGGCGGGGAACGCGGCCGTTGCGACAGCTCCGGCGACGAACGCGTTGCGCTTCACGGCTCGCTGGGTACGGACGAGGAGTCGACGAATCCTCGCGCGCAAGCGCGCTGGATGAAATCTCGCTGGTTGACCGGGGCACTGCGGTTCGCATCGACGTGCGCGTTCGGTGTCGTCTTGCAATCCGGAGCGAGCGCCGCGGCGTCGCTGCGCGGCGACGTTTTCGTCGTCGACCCGGGCCACGGGACGAAGTTTCCGGACGGCACGCCGCTCAACGTGGGGGCCGTGGGTCCCGGCGGCCTCCAAGAAGAGCAGGTCGCGCTCGAGGTCGGCGAGGATCTTGCGGCGCTGTTGCGCGCGGCCGGCGCGAAGGTCGTCCTAACGCGTTCGCACGCCGTGCCGTTTCGCATCGCAACCGACAAGCGACTCGACAATCGCGCGCGCGCCGCGCTCGCGAATCGCTTGGGCGCGACGGCCTTCGTCGCGATCCATTGCGATTCGTCGCTCGAACCGAGCGCCCACGGCACGAGCATCTTCTGGCTTCGCCCGAACTCGGTGTCGCTTGCGAACGCCGTGCGCGCACGGCTGAGGCCGCTCGATCTCGGCGAAGCCGCGTTTCACGCGCGCGATCTCGCGGTAACGAGCGAGGCCCGCGTTCCGGCGGTCCTCGTGGAACTGGGCTTCGTATCGAATCGGCACGACGCAGCGTTGCTCGCGGCGCCCGCCTTTCAAAAGCGCGAGGCGCAGGCCCTCTTCAACGCAATCGCCGATACGTTCGCGCGATGAGCCGTGCGCCGCTGGTCCCAACCGATCTCTTCCTGCTCGCGCTGCCGAGCGATCCGCAGCCGCCGGTCGACGGCCGTGTCTTCTACGTCCTCGCGACGCACGTCGAGGAGAGCGACGAGGTAACGACGGCGATTTGGTCGGTGCGGCCGGGCGAAGCGCCGGTGCAGTTTAGCTTCGGGAGTCACGACAAAATGCCGCGGCTCTCGCCCGACGGCAGGTGGCTTGCATTCGTGGGCGAGCGCGGCGAGAACAAGCGCATCTACCTCGCGCCCCTCGGCGGCGGCGAACCGCACCCGCTCGGGCCGCCCTACGACGCGATCGCCGGCGTGCGCTGGTCGCCCGATTCGCGCACCGTTGCGTATACGGCGACGGCTCCGCTCGAGCCGGTAACGGCGCGGATCGCACACGACGAACGCTCGGGCGCGCGCCACATTCGCGGTCTTCCCTTCAAGAGCGACGAGCTCGGGCTGCTCGACGGCCGCCGCATGCATCTCTTTACGGTCGACGTCGCCGGAGGCGAACCACAGCGCCTCACGCAGGGCGACTTCGACGTGCACGATCCGGCCTGGTCACCTGACGGAACGCGGCTCGCGTTCTCGGCCCAGATCGATTTGCCCGAGACGGCGTTCAGCGACGATATCTATACCGTCGCGTCGAGCGGCGGCGCGCGGACGAAGCTAACGCGTTCCAGGGGCCCGTCGGGAAACCCGTCGTTCTCGCACGACGGCCGCGAGGTCGCTTACGTCGGCCACGAATTCGGCGACGACGTCGGCGGCCGGTTCAACCACGAGCTGCTGATCGTGCCGGCAGACGGCGGAGCAACGCGTTCGCTCTCGCGAGCGGTCGACCGGCCGGTGATCGACTACGTGATTTGCGACACGCGCAACGTCGGCGGTCAACAAGCGCCGTTCTGGTCCGCCGGCGATCGCGAACTGTTCGTCCCGCTTGCGTCGGAGGGAACGTGCGCGATCGCCGCGTTCGCCCACGACGGCTCGGGGCACAGGGTCGTCGCCGCGGGCGAACGCGACATCTCATCGTTTGCGCGCGGCGAGGACGGGACGATCGTCTTTGGGTTTTCGTCGCCGCTCGTTCCGTCGGAAATCGCGATGATCGACGGCTCCGGGACCGAGCGGGTGCTGACCGACTGCAACCCGTGGCTGGCGGAGCGCTCCGTGCGCGCGCCGCGGCGCGTGCGCCCGGCCGCAAGCGATGGCCACCTGCTCGACTTGTGGTTGCTCGATCCCGACCAACCGCAGGACGCACCGTACGTCTTACAAGTGCACGGTGGTCCGCACATGGCGTACGGCTTCGCATTCATGTTGGAGTTTCAGATTCTCGCCGCGCATGGGATCGGCGTGGCGTTTGGAAACCCCCGCGGCGGCCAGACCTACGGCCACGCGTACGCGGACGCGATCACCGGCGACTGGGGCGGCTTAGACGCCTCCGACGTGCTCGCGTTGCTCGACGGCGCGATCGCGAATGCGTCGATCGATCCGGCCCGGATCGGTCTGGCCGGGGGTTCGTACGGCGGCTTCATGACGACGTGGCTGCTCGCACACAGCAAGCGATTCGCCGCGGGCGTTTCGATGCGCGCCGTAAACGATTTTGTCAGCGAAGTCGGAGCGACGGACCTCGGATGGTTTCTGGAGGGCGAAGTCGGCGCGCCGTGGGGTGAAGGCGGCCGCAAACTCTTCGAAAAGTCACCGATGCGCGCCGCTCACGAGATCGCGGTGCCGCTCTTGGTCGAGCATTCGGAGCGCGATTATCGCTGCGCGATCGACCAGGGCGAGCAGCTCTTTACGCTCTTGCGCCGCGTCGGCCGCGCGCAGACGGAGTTCGTCCGCTTCACCGGCGACGGCCATAGCCTCTCGCGCGCCGGAAAGCCGCGCAATCGCGTACTTCGGTTGCGCGCAATCGTGCATTGGTTCGTCCGCTACCTGAGGCCGGTGGGAATCGACCCCGTTGCCGACGCCGCCGGCTCGCTCTTCGAACCGCTCGCAACCGAGGCGCGCTAGGGTTTCGCCGGGACCGTCGTCGCGACGGTCGTAGGTACGCTCGTCGCGACGGTCGTGGCAATGGTTGTGGGCACGGTTGTCGCTACGGTTGTCGCGACGGTCGTCGGCACGGTGGTCGGAACGGTCGTGGCCACGGTTGTCGGAACGGTTGTCGGCACCGTTGTCGCGACGGTCGCCGGCACGGCCGTCGCAACCGGTGCCGGTTCGGTGGTCGCGACGGGCGTTGGAGACGGCGTTGCCGGAGCGGTTCGTAGCGGCGCAGGCGTAAGGAGCGCGTGCCCCATTGGCGTAGGCGGCGCCGGCGCAGGCGATCCTTCGGGGGTCGGCTGGGAATTGTATTTGGTGCGGTAGATGTACGCGCCCGAAACCGTCTCGCAATCGCGGATCTCGGCGGCGTACGTGGTAGCGACCGCCGCATCGTAGGTTGCGCCGTCGAGGAAAGCATCCCCGGACGAATGGACGATCACGGCTTTTTCGACGGAGCCGTCGCGCGCGAGGTACACTTTGACGTCAACCGTACCGCCCTTCCGATTGATTTCGATGTACCGCTCGGCGCCGATCGGCCGAACGAGCGTTATCACCCGCGGCGGAGCGGCCGGTGCGGCGCACGCGGCGGTCGCGCTCGGGGCCGGTGAGGGCGCGTCGGCGAGGATCAACTGCCGGCACCTTGGGGCGCGGGCGATCGGGGGGCTCCTAAAAGGTATTTTGTGCGGTAGATGTACGCACCCGAAACAGGCTGGCAGCTGCGGATCTCGGCGGCGTACCTCGTGGCCACGGCCGCATCGTAGGTCGCGCCGTCGAGGAACGTGTCGCCGGACGAGTAAACGATGGCGGCCCGCTCGACGGAGCCGTCGCGTGCGAGGTACACCTTGACGTCGACCGTGCCCGCTTTGTGATTGATTTCGATGTACCGGTCGGCGCCGACCGGCCGCACGAGCCGTATCACCCGCGCCGGAACGTTCGGTGCGGCGCACGAGGCCTTTGCGCTCAGCGCCGGTGACGGCGCGCCGGCGAAGATCAACTTCCGGTACCTTGGTAGCGGTTGAGACCGACGCGCCAGAAAGCGTACGCGACTGCGAGCCAAAGGACGCCGACGACCGGCGTAAGCAAGCCGACCGAGGGCGAGAGCGAGAGCGCGCCGTCCGTCTTGTGGAGTAAGAACGTAGCCGGGAAATAGTTCATGAATGCAAACGGGAAAACGAACGCTAAGAAGAAGCGTACCGCCCGCGTGTAGATGCTAATGGGATAACGCGTAAAATCCTGCTCCAGCGACATCACGACCCAGCGCAGGCTGTCGATGCGGATCACCCAGAACGCCGCCGTCGCGATTGCGAGCTGGATGCCGAAGTCGATCAGCGCCCCGCCGACCATCACGAGCGGCACGTACGTGATGAACGTCACATCGACACGGGCGCCGACATACGCCGTCGCAACCGCAAAGAAGCCGATCGCAAGCAACAGTTCGTCCGGCCAGACCTGTTGGGGGATCGTCATCGCTTGAAAGAGCGGGTCGAGCGGGCGCACGAGGAAGCGGTCGAAGCGGCCTTCCTGAATCATCGCGGGCACATCGCCGACGGTGAAGAAAAACGTGTTGTGAAATCCGTGGCCGAGCATCCAGAGGCCGTAAAGAAACGCCATCTCGCGAAAATCCCAGCCGTTCATCGAGGGAAACTGGTGCAGCGTCACCCAGAGCGCGCCGATGGCCGTCGCGTGATAGACGATCGTGAACCCGAACCACATGAAGAAGTTCGCGCGATACTCGATCATCGTCAGCAGGTTGATGCGCCAGTACTGAAGGTAGGCAGCTAAGCTCACGGACCCCGAAGCTTCACGCCGGCTCTGAAGCGGGCCTACGCGCTTACGGGGTGACGAGCGGATTTTTGTCCGCGAACGCTCCCTTCGGATTGGGCTTCACCCAAACGATCAAGTCCCAGATGCTCGGGAAGTAGAAGACCTTTACGACCTCGTTCGTCGAGGCGACGCGATGCAGCTTGACGAGCGTCGCTGTCGTCGGGTGCTTGGCGTCGCCCCCGGCTGCGTCGAACGCCGGGACGAGCACGTACTTGTCGTAGAGCAGCGTGCCCGTTTTCGGATCTTTGGCGACATAGTGGACGTGCTCGTCAAACTCGACCCAGCGGCCGGGTTGTACGCCGAAGAGATGCGGGCGGGGCGCGGCTCCCGCGCTCGAGACCGAAAAATCTGCGCCAAGAAGCTTTCCGTTCTTGTCATACCAGAGCTGGCTTGGGTGGCGGATGTCGCTCGAGGTCCAGGCAAGGTTGGCGTAGCTGATCGCGCCCGTGTCGTCCGCGTTCGTATAGCGGAAGTAGCCGGCTTTTTCCGCGTCGACGGCGGTCGGGAAACGCTTGTCGAGGTCCGCCTGGATCGCGCGCACGAACGCGATCTCAGAGGCGTTCGGCGGCCCCGAGACGCTCGGCCCCTGATCGGCGGACGCGACGCGAAGCGCGAACGAGGCGGCGACAAGAACGAAGACGAGGAAGCGAATGGGCATGGGAAACCTCCAAACGTCGGGGATGTTCCTCGGATGTACGGCGCGGCGCCGTCAAACGTTTCAGCCCCGCGCATCGCTGCGCAACCCGCCCCGGGTTGTACGAGGATGAGATGAGTATCAAGACTTCCACCCAACTGACCATTGCGCGCTCTGCCGAGCGCGGCTACTTCGACCACGGCTGGTTGCAGACGCACCACTCGTTCAGCTTCGCCGGCTATTTCGATCCGGCGAATCAAAACTGGGGAGCGCTGCGCGTCCTCAACGACGACGTGGTCGCACCTGGGACGGGCTTCGGGACGCATCCGCACCGCGACATGGAGATTCTCACCTACGTCCTGGACGGAGAACTCGAGCACCGCGACTCGATGGGCAACGCCGGCGTCGTTCGGCCGGGCGGCGTCCAGTATCTCAGCGCGGGGACCGGCATAACGCACTCCGAGTACAACCACTCGGCGCAGCGGCCGGTGCACTTCGTGCAGATGTGGGTCGTGCCGCGGGCCAAGAACTTGGAGCCGCGCTATGGGCAGGTCGATTTTAGCGCGACCGATCGGCACAACCGCTGGTTGACGATCGCAAGCGGCGAGGCCGGCGTCACGGCTCCGATCGACCTCTGGCAGGATGCGACGGCGTTCGTCGCGCGGCTCGACGAAGGACGGCTGGCGAAGCCGGTCCGCGCCGGGCGCTTCGGGTTTCTTTACGTAGCCACGGGCGAGGTAACGCTCGGCACGCAGAAGCTCGGGGCGGGGGATGCGGGCCGCATCGAAGGTCCGTTCGAGGTCGAGGTTTCGGGCACGGCTGAGCTCGTGCTGTGGGACGTCCCGCCGATGCCCGAGAGCGCCGCATGAGCGTCGCGGGTGGCGCACTGCTCGCGTTCGTCATCCTCGAATTCACGCTGTGTCTGATCCCGGGTCCGGCCGTCCTCTTGACGGTCTCGACGGCGCTGCGGCGCGGGGCCGCGCGCGGGATGGCGGCGGCCGCCGGCATTGTGGCCGGAAACACGCTCTACTTCGCGCTTTCGGCACTCGGCGTCGTCGCGGTCCTGCTGGCATCGTATCAGGCCTTCACAATCGTCAAGTGGGCCGGCGCCGCGTACCTTGCATTTCTCGGCATTCGCTCGCTCTTCGTGCGGACGGCGCCCCCGCTCGACATCGGCACGCCAAGCGCCGCGACCGATCCACGGGTCGCCTTTTCGAGCGGTTTCGTTACCCAGGTTGCGAACCCCAAAGCAATCGTGTTCTTCGCTGCGATCCTCCCGCAGTTCGTCGATCCGCACGGTAACGTGCCGTTGCAACTTCTCGTCTTGGCCGTCGCTTCGCAGGCGATCGAATTCGGCGTGCTGAGCGGCTACGTCGTGGCCGCCGAGCGCGTGCGCCGCAGTTCGCTCGCCGGCCGCGCGGCGCTGTGGATCGAGCGGTTGGGTGGCGCGATCTTGATTGCGATTGCGGTCCGCATCGCGCGCGAGCCGCTCGTCGCGACGCCGTGAACCTCGAAGCCGCGGCGGCATACGCGGAGCGGCACGGTCTCGAGGCGCTGCTCGTGCAGCGCGAAGACGAAACGCTTTTCGAGCGTTATGCGGCCGGCCTGGGCGCGCACAAACCACACGCGCTGTACAGCGGGACGAAAAGCTTTTGGGGCCCGGTCGCACTCGCCGCGGAAGAGGACGGTTTACTTTCCCTCGACGAGCCGGTCGGCGCGACGTTCGCGTCGTGGAATGCCGGCCTTAAAGCTCGCGTCACGCTGCGCCAGCTCCTTGCGCTCACGAGCGGCATCGGTTTCGGCGGCCTCGGTAGTGCCGTGCCGTCGTACGAGAAAGCGCTTGCGGTCGAACTCAAGAACCAGCCCGGCGCGGTTTTTACGTATAGCGGTATTCCGCTGCAAGTTTTCGGCGCGGTCCTCGCGGAGAAACTCGGGCCGCGCAACCTGACGCCGCACGAGTACTTACAGTCGCGCGTCCTCGATCGCGCGGCGGTGAAGGTCGGGTCGTGGCGCACGCTTGCGTCGGGAACGAAGCCGCTGCCGACCGGCGCATTCGTCGCGGCGACCGAGTGGGCGAAGTACGGTCGCTTCGTTCTCGCCACGCCGTCGCTCGCTACGTGTTTTGCCGGCTCGAGCGTCAATCCGAAGTACGGCCTCGGTTGGTGGCTCGGTTCCGACGGTGTTGCGTACGCGAGCGGCTCGGGCGGCCAGGCGCTGTATCTCATTCCGAACGAGCGCGCGGTCGTCGTGAAGTTCGGTCGCAGTTCGTCGTACAAGCACGATGCCTTCTTGAAACGCCTGCTGACCGGCGGCTAATCTCGATCTAGTC
>Ga0302326_10003048_pt1 | contig 39848 bp, 33 predicted proteins | sample Palsa_T0_3_FD_202264 | JGI IMG/M metagenome (GOLD analysis project Ga0302326, IMG submission 202264) | Peat permafrost microbial communities from Stordalen Mire near Abisko, Sweden - Palsa_T0_3 | ecosystem: Environmental > Terrestrial > Soil > Palsa > Peat permafrost | place: Sweden: Abisko... | reverse complement strand
CCGGCCCATTCGCGGAGGTGGTCCTCGATTGCACCTACCGGGTCCCTAACAGCGACCCGCCAGTCGAGTTCGCACCGGGCTGGTACCAGGTAGGCCCGATAGTCTTTACGGAGCCCGGTAAGTGGGACGTGCGCTTTCACTTCAACGAGAACTGCCTTGACGAGCTGCCAGACTCACCCAATGGCCACGCCGCGTTTTGGGTCACAGTCCCTGCTCCAGGCACCGCAAGCGGCGACGGCGCAGGTGATCCTGACCAAACGCTCGACACCGGGGTGACTATGGATGGCCACGCAACGGTCGTCGTGGACTCTGGTCTGCCGCTCTGACGTCGGCCGGCGCCGACTGCAGTCCGATTGCGGCTACCGCGGGCGCACGTGTCCAGCAGGCTTTGGCGGATGAACGATGATGGGGCCGTGAATGTACATTGAAACGGTCGAGGATCCGGGGTGAACAGCCGCTTTGGCGCTATGGATGAAACGGTGGATTGCCCTTGAAAGGCTGCCTCTTCACGCTTGAAAGGCCGCTGAGGGCCCTGCCTAAGGTCGGGCGTCGCGCACTCTTCGTCGCCGCGAATCTTTCGGTCGCCGCGTGCGTTCCGGCGCGCACGGCGACGGCGCGCGAGGAGCTACAGCAGGGCTACGCTCTCAAGCACGCCGGCAAGTGCGAGGAAGCCAAGCTGTGGTTCATTGACAGCTTCCATCTTGACGCGAAGCTTCAGGCGCTCCTCTATCTCGCCGAATGCGAGGCCCAACTCGATGATCTCGTTGCGGCAAAGCGCGACGCGGCCCAAGTCGGTGATCTCGCATTGGCCGCTCACGACCAGGCGTTAGCGGACGCCGCGCGGACCTTGCTTGACAAGATCGAGGAGCGGTTGCAGGTTCGTCCAACCGGCGGCGCATCGGTCGGCACGCCGAGGTGAGGGCGCATCGCCTCGATCCTCGAATGACGAGGGTCGATCCTCGAATGACGAGCCTCGATCGTCGGGGGCCGAGCTGCTTCTTTCGTACGACGGGCCGCTTTCGAGTGATCGCGTCCGGTCCTCCTGGGACAACGGCCTTCATCTCTCGTTCGAGACACGTTCATCGTGGGATGACGGCCTTCGTCTCTCGTTCGAGGCACGTTGATTCTGGGATGACGGCGTTGCCCAGGTTGATCACGACCGGCCCCCGAGAGACGAACGCTCTCCTTCGTGGAACGAAGGGCGTTCATCCTCGGATGACGTGCGGTCCTCGCGAGATCACGCGCCTCCTCCGAGCTTCGACGTGGCGCCCCCGAGGGTTGGGCCCCTCCATCCGGAATCTGCAGCCAACCATGAGTGGCTCGACGGGCTTCCTACGGCTCTCGAGCGGCCGCCTTATCGGCATCGAGCGCCCGCTCCGCGGCTCGAAGCGCCTCGTCCAGGGCATCGGGCGCGTCGTGCCGGCTTGAACCGAGTCCACAATCGGAAGAACGACCGTGACAGCGCGGATGACGGCCTTCATTGGCCGCAGAAGCGGGCTCGTACCGAGGATGATGGCCCTCATTTGCCACAGAAGCGGGCTCGTACCGCGGATCCTCCCCGTCGTGCGGGGTTGACCCGTCGTCCGAAGGCAAAGAAGGGCCACAACGAGGCTCTTCGAAAGGCTCGCGAGCACAAGGACGCTCTTGGACTACTGCGTGTACGTCCCTGATTCCGTGTCGGAGCAGGTCACGCCGCTCTTCGTGATGGTCGTGCTGCCGCTCTCGGTCAGCGTACCGCCGCCCACGGACAGCGTCCGGCTGACGACCGCGAGGTCCTCCGTCGATGCTTCCTTCGTCTCGACGCAACCTTCGTTCGACAGCGCCGTCGCGGTGTAGCCGCTGACCGCGTAGTTGAACGTGCAGCCGTTCTCCGTCAAGACGGCGATGGTCCCGGCGCCCGCGCCGAGGCTGATGACGAGCGTATCGTTGCGGGTGCCCATCGTGGGAGACCCCGGGCGCGCTCCTTCAGAAGCCGAGGTCCACCGGCTCCTTGTGCGAGAAAGCGATCCTCGGCGCCCGCGTCGTGGACGGTGACACGACCGATTCGCGCTGCGCGGACGGGCCGCCGACCTCGCGGTACACGTCGAAGATGCCCCCGTGCGCGTCGTACGACAGCCTCGCGACCACGCGGCCGTCGAAGGTCCGGAACGTGAGCCCATCGGCCGGTACGTAGACGGTGGACGCCGCGGACTGCTCCGCCCGTGCGACGTGCTCGAAGAGACGCGGCGAGAGGAGACCGCCGACGAAGGCCGCGACCACAGTCAAAAGCACCTGCAGCAGGCGAGTACGCATGGCCCAAGCTCCTTCCGGGATACGCCAAACGCTAGCATTCGGAGCGGCCGTTGTCCTGGACCGCTACCCGTCGCGCACGACGACGCCGACGGCCGTCTCGGCGTACGCGAGCTCGGGATGAAATCGCTCCGCGGTGTGGAGCGACCACTCGCCCTCGAAGAGAATGACCGGGCGGCTGCGCGCGTCGAGGGTGACGATCCCGATCCCCTTGCGCGCGAGCTCGTCGAGGTCGACCGGGGCCCCGTCGACACGCGACACCCACCGGGCGAGATGCTGGGGCACGGGCTCGATGCTCACTTTGACGCCGTACTCGCTGGCCATCCGGTACTTGACCACCTCGAGCTGCAGCTGCCCGACCGCGCCGAGCAAGAGCTCACCGCTATGGCCGGCCCGTGGGCGGTACAACTGGATCGTCCCCTCTTGCGCGAGCTGCTCCATCCCCTTCGAGAGCTGCTTGCGCCGCAGTGGATCGTTCGAGACGAGGCGCCCGAAGTACTCGGGGGCAAAGCTCGGAATCCCTTCGAACGTGATGTCGGCGCCGTCGGTGAGGGTATCGCCGATCTCGAAGACGCCCGTGTCGTGCAGGCCGATGATGTCGCCCGCGAAGGCCTCTTCCACGATGGTCAGCTCCTGGGCCACGAACTGCGTCGGATTGGCGAGACGCATCTCGCGGCCGGTGCGGACGTGCAAGGCCTTCATGCCGCGCTCGAACCGCCCGGAACAGATCCGCACGAACGCCACGCGGTCGCGGTGGGCGCGATCCATGTTCGCCTGGATCTTGAAGACGAAGCCGCTGAACCCATCGGCCGCGGGATCGACGGTGCCGGTCGTCGTTTCTCGGGCGCGCGGCGGCGGCATGAGCTCGCAGAACGAATCGAGGAACGCCTGCAGTCCAAAGTTGTTGATGGCGCTCGCGAAGAACATCGGCGACACCTCGCCCGCCAGGAACCGCGCGTGGTCAAAGCCATCACCGGCGGCATCGAGCAGCTCGAGCTCCTCGGCCAGCTGGGCCCTCGCCTCCTCGCCGATCGTCTCGAGCACGAGCGGATCGTCCAGCTCGGCGAGCGTGGCGATGGTCATCTCGGCACCGGCCGCGGCGCTCGAGCCGGCGCGCGACGGATCGAAGAGGTTCACACGCCGCGTCGTGCGGTCGTAGACGCCGACGAACTTCCCCTCGCGGAAGATGGGCCAGGTCATCGGATAGGCGCCGATGCCGAGGACACTCTCGACCTCGCCGATGAGGTCGAACGGGTCGCGCCCGGGCCGGTCCATCTTGTTGACCAGCGTGAAGATGGGCATCTTGCGCTGCCTGCACACGCGGAAGAGCTTCTTCGTCTGCGACTCGACGCCTTTGGCGGAGTCGAGCAGCATCACCGCGCCGTCGACGGCGTGGAGCGTGCGGTACGTGTCTTCGCTGAAGTCGGCGTGACCGGGCGTATCGAGGAGATTGATCTGGAACTTGCGGTAGGGAAACTGCAAGACGCTCGTGGTGATCGAGATCCCGCGCTCCCGCTCCATCTCCATCCAGTCGCTCACGGTCGAGGCGCGCCCGCGCTTCGCCTTCACCGCACCCGCGAGCTTGAGCACGCCCCCGTAAAGGAGCAGCTTCTCCGTGAGCGTCGTCTTGCCGGCGTCGGGGTGAGCGATGATGGCGAAGGTCTTGCGGCGTGCGATCTCGTCCCGAACGTGACTGTCGCTCATCTTCCGTCGCTCATCTGGGTTCCGTGACACGCGTGGATAGCGGGCAGAACGCCGGTCGTCCACGAGCGCGCCCGCTCTCGCGCTGGCGGGTCCGATGTTCAGGGTGAATAGAGAACGATGGTGGGCGTCTCGCTCACGTCGAGCGTGACCACACCCGCCGAGGGCGTCAGCGTCGTTTCGACACCGGTCGCCTGGCCGTCCGTCAGCGCCACGGCCGTCGCCGTCGACGTGCCCGCCGGGAGCGACAGCGCGTACCCGGAGGTCACCGAGGCGTTGCTCGTCCCCATCCAGACGACCAACGCCCCACCAGGCCCCGCCGTGTCTGCGAACTGCGCGATGCTCACGTTGGCGCTCGTGCCCGGCACGGCGCCCCCGTACGTGTACGACGCGAGCCGCGCGCGGAACGTCGCGAGAAAGTACCAGGCGGCTTTGGGGCTTCCGCTCATCGGAAGCAGGCCCGCCGTCGCGAATTGTGTGTTGCAGGCCGACGCCGGGGGCGTGCACGTGTCGTCGAGCTCGAAGACGGTGGCGCGGTCGATCCCCGCCGCGAGGCCCGCCAGAAGCTCGCGCACGAGCCACTGCCCTTGAACGACGAACGCCGAATTCGACCCGAGGGCGGGCGCATGCAGCGGCGAACCGTCGAAGGTGTCGTAACCGAACTCCGTCCACCACACGGGCTTGCCCGGCATGTACTGGTCACGATACGAAACGATCGCCGCGAGCTTTGCCTCGACGCCGTCGGCTTCGGGGCTGAGCGCGGGCGCCGGAGCGCCTGGTCCGAAGCTGTAGTAGTGGACGTTGATCACGTCGGCGGCGAACGTGGCGTCGGTACGGTGCGCCGCCGACCACGTTCGCGCTGCGTCGAGGAACGTGGTGATCGAGCTGACCCAGGTGCTCCCCGACCCGTACTTGCCCGAGAGGCCGCCCATGACCAGCTTTGCATTGGGGTCGGCATTCTTGACGCCGATCGTGGCGCCGAGCCGGCCTTCGTCGCCGTCGTAGTCGGCGCTCGCCATGGCCGCGAACACGTCGCCCGTGAAGCCCGCCGCGTTGTCTTCTTCGTTGTAGTCCTCGAAATACTCGACCGTGCCCAGGCCGCTCAGGCGTGTCTGACCCGTCTCGAGCTTGAGCAGGCTGTCGGCGACCGTCGTCTTGCCCCACCGGGCCGCGATCTGGAACATCGTGTCGCCGTGGGCGATGTACGACGCCGCGGCGGTGGGGCTCCCACTGGCGGGCGGAACGCCGCCGTCATCGACCCACGGCGCCGGCCCCTGGACGGCCGGGAAGCCGCTCACGCCCATCGCTTGAAGGCCCGAAAAGAAGGAGTCCCAGTCCCAACCGAAGCTGGGAATGTCGGGTGTATAGAGCGTTTGAGGGTAGGGCTGATCGTCGTAGTTATTCCCCAGCCAACCCCAGTTGTGGTACTCGCGCACCACGCCGATCGGCGCGAGGTTCGCCACCGAATCGGTGATGAGCGCGTTCACGCCTACGAACGTACCGATCGCCCCTGGCGCGCCACCCTCGGAGGGCGCTGTCGAGCCATCGCTCGGCCCCGTCTCGGTGCCGGTGCCAGCGTCGTTGCTCGCCGAGGCGTCGGCACTCGCCGAGGCGTCGGCGCTCGCCGAGGCGTCGGCGCTCACCGAGGCGTCGGCACCGCCCCCGGGCGGAGGCAGCGCGTGCGCCGAATCCGCGGCCCCGGCGTCGAGCGATGGCGCCGCATTCGAGCCGCCGGAGCCGCAACGCAGGGCACCGAAGGCGACGAGTGGAATCAGGCGTCGCAGAGAAGAGACCACTCTCCCAGCGTACTACTTCGAAACGCGCTCGACGACCTCTAGGCCTGTTTCGAGGTCCTTGCCGTGGATATCGACGTAGTCGACGCTCGGGAAGATCCCCCCCTTGTCGAGCTTGACGAAGGCGAACGATAGCTCGGACTCCTTGCCGTTGATCGTCGACCGTGCCTGGCTCGTGCAGCGCCCGTCGGCGCCCTTCGTCGTGATGATGCGCACCGCCATCCTTGGAAGCTGGCGGAGCTTCATGAAATAGACGCCGACGCTGGGCGACCGGACGAGGATCTTCTGCTCGGAGATGCCGTACCCGACGAAGTCGAACATGCCGGGCGTATGGACGCGCACCGGGGGCGGCGGCTCGAACTCCCGCCAGTAAAAGTACACCGCCTCGTTTTGAGTCGGAAGGCAGTGCTCATCGAGGTGGATGCCGTAGTCGACCCGGTTGTGATCGTCGCTCTTCGAGATGTAGAAGACGGTCTGCACGTCGAACCGCCCGAACGGCGGTTCGCTCGCCCTTGCGTCGATGACGCCGCCCAGCGAGAGCCCCAGCAGTGCGGCGAATGTGCCCCGCCTCACGCTACGACCTGGTCCCGACATAGGCGCGCGCTCGGACTCGCCCCCGCTCACGCAGCAGCTCGACAGAAGGGGTGAAGCCCGCTGCCCGGAGGCGCGCGCGGAACGGATCGGCGGGGTAGCCGCTCCACACGGCAAAGGCGCCCCCCGGGCGGAGGGCTCGGCGCGCAACGGCAAGACCCGCGTGAACATAGAGCCGCGCGTTGTGGCGGAAGCTCGCCCACTCCGGGCCGTTGTCGACGTCGAGCAGAATCGCGTCCACGTCCCCTCCGGCCGCGCCGATGACGTCGGCGACGTCGGCGCAGACGACGGACACGCGGGCGTCGTCGAGCGCCCGATCGCTGAAGTGGGAGAGCTCGCCGCGCACGAGCGCCACGACGGCTTCGACCTTCTCGACGACGACGACGTTCGTGTCGGGGCTCGATACATCGAGAACCCCGCGCGCCGTCGCACCGAGCCCGAGACCACCGACGATCACGCGCCGCAGCTTGCCCGAGACGAGCCGCGCCGCGAGCTGCCCGAAGGCACGCTCGGTCTCGAGCGCCGCGCTCGAGAGCAAGACGACGCGGCCGCTGACCAGCTCGAGAGCGCCGCCGCGACGGCGGAGCACGAGAGAATCGGCAAGGGGAGTAGCTGGGAGCGCGGATTGTAGCGTGCGCATGGAATCGACGGACGACCTAACGACTAACCCTGAACGAGCCGCCCGGACCGGTAGTCATCGCAGGCCTAGCGGAGCTCGTCTTGTGCATCGACGATGGCGCGGACGGTGCGCTCCGGCAAGGCTGGCGCGGCCGCGGCGGAGCGGCCGCCCTTGCCGTATGTGCCGGCCGCGACCGCCGCCGCGGGAATCGCCGCGCCGGCTGCGAGGACGACGTCACGGTGCGCGAGAGAAGGACGGCCTGCCATCGGCGAAAACCGTAGCACGCGAGCTTCGGCGCGTTGTCATGCCAAACCTCGCGGAATGCTATGCAAGGCCATCCTCGCGAGGAAGTCGAGCGCAGCGCTGCCTCGTACTCGCTGAGCGCGACTAGCCAGCCCCCGATGCGGTACCCTCCAAGCGTGCACGGCTCAGACATCCCCCAAGCGACGATCGCTCGCATCGCGCGTACGGTTAGGGCCGTTGCGTCAGGAGGGCGCACCCCACAGGATGTAGCGGAACTCACTGGCTTTCAACCTCGACACGTCTCCTATGGGCTGGCTGCCGCCCGCACCCTCAACCTTTTGAGCGCCGCAGCCGGGCCTCTTAAGCTCACCAGTTTAGGGCGGGAGATGGCGGGCACGCCGGAGTCCTCTCAGCAGGAACGGGACGCCCTGAGGGCTGCAGTATCTCAGAGCGAGGTCCTGCAGCGCATCGCACCGGGGCTTCTGGGACCCCAGCCCCCCGATCTGGACGCCATCGCAAAGACCATCCGTCGCCTCGTCGGCAGCACTTCTGGGACGGCGGCACATCGCGCGCACATGATCGCCAATTGGCGAAAAACCCTACTTCAAACCAGCATGCTGGGTGAGCGACGCGAGAGCCGAATGAACGGAATGTGGCGCCGCGTCGAGCTAAAAAACTACCGAAGCATCGAGAACGTGAACGTTGACCTTGCGCCGTTCACCCTTCTAGTTGGTCCGAACGGTAGCGGCAAGTCCAACTTCGCCGACGCGCTGGTGTTCGCGCGCGACGTGGCCGTTGATGCCTCTTCGGCATTGGAGAACCGTGGTGGCATCATCGGCGTACGGCGCTGGCGCCCCAGCAAACCGACCGACGTTACTGTTGACGTCCGCGCGGGAGCTTCGAAGGCAGCACTGGAGACGGACTACGTTCGTCACCAGTTCACCATCCATAGCGGTCAGAAGGGCGACTGGAGCTTCCGGCGGGAATTGGTTGAGCACGTCGTTCGCGGGGAGACCCAGTTTAGGATCGAGCGCATTGGCAATCGTATTTCGGCTGGCCCAAAGGTCAGTGTTGTCGACCTGACCGACACCGCGAGCGTAATGATTCTGGCCCGACAATTCAAAGATTTTTCGCGCGGCGCCCAGCTTCAGAGCGTCAGGCGCTATCGGCTCAATCCCGAAGAGATGCGAAAGCCTCAGCTCTCAAGCGAACGGACACGACTCGAGGAGTCGGGCGCCAACATCGCCACTGCGACACGAAGCTTGAAAAAGACCAAGAGCTTTTCGGACATTCTCGCCGCGATGCAGAAAATCGTTCCCGGCCTAGTGGACATTTATCCAGAATTGGTCGGACGATTCATTTCTCTCAAGTTTCGACAACAAAAGGCGGCGGGCGAAACCGCCGAGTTCAACGCGACCGAGATGTCGGAAGGCGCTCTCCGTGCTTACGGCATCATCGTAGCGTCCTACCAAATGACGTCCGAGGAATTGCTCGTGATTGAAGAGCCGGAGGTGTCGATCCACGTCGGGGCGGCCAACGTGCTTTTCGACGTCCTCAAACACGCCTCCGAGCGTGGTGCCGTTCTAGTGACGACTCACAGCGCCGACTTGCTGGACGCCGCCCGGGACGAGGAGATCCTGGTGTGTGATTATCGCGCTGGACTGACCCGGATAGGCGAGCTGGCAGCTGCCCAAAGAGCGGTGGTACGCGACGGATTATTTTCCGTTGCGGAGTTAATGCGATCCGAGCCGCTACGTATCGAGGGGCAGGCGCCGCTCCACCTGTGACCTTCGATGGCTTTGGCTCGACAGCTGGTTTGTGTGGTAGAGGGCCAAGGCGACGTCGAGGCGGTGCCCATTCTCTGCGAGCGCATTCGTGTCTTTCTTCAGGCCTGGGGTTGGAGAGTTGCGGCTCAGCCCGTGCGGCAACAGAGAAGCCGGCTGGTCGACCACAAGGTCGTGAGCCCGCTGCGGCCCCCAAATGCCGACGGTCTAACCCGGGCGGTCCTTCTCGCCCGACAGCGCGGGGATGCTGTGCTGGTCGTTTGCGATTCCGATGATGACTGTCCTGCCACCTGGGGACCTGCAGCGCGTGACCTAGCGACACGGCTCGTGGCGTCCGACGCAGTGATGGTGGTTCGGGAGTACGAGACATGGCTTTTGCACGCTTGCTCCCATCAGGAGCTCATGCGTCACGGCATTCGAGACGTGGAGGCCCGTCGAGGAGCCAAGGAGCTGCTGAAGCGCGTCCTCGGGGACTACCGACCGACGACTCATCAGCTTGCGCGCACCAAAGCGCTGGACCTGGAACGCGTACGTGCGCGCTCCGATAGCTTCGACAAGCTGGTGCGTGCCCTGGGAGGCCTATTCGGCGTGCCAACGCCGCCTCGTCCGCTCGTCTGACCGCGAGGACATGGCGATACGCGAAGCACGCATGGCATCATCCGGTCAGAGCACGAACGGCACGAGCGCCTTTCGCCGGCGCGGATAGTCGGGAAACGTCCGCCGGAACCACGCGTGATGGTGCAGGGCGCGCGGTCCCAGATTGGCAATCGTGTACGCCGCGAAGGCAAGGCCAGGCAGCGACCACGTGGCGAGGGCCCACCCCAGCCACTCCACGATCTCGCCCAGGTAGTTCGGCGAGGACACGTACTCGTGGAGCCCGCCGCGCGGGATCTTGTAGCCCGTCTCTCCCGGCGCGCGCAGGGCTCTCAGGCGCCGATCGGCGCGGACGTTGGCCGCCATCCCGAGGAAGAACACCGCCGCCCCGCACGCGAAGCGGGGGTCGAGCAGCCACGAGTCCGGGTACCGCCCAAGCTCGGAGATCCAGCGCGCATTGAGCCAGGCGTTGAAGACGTTGAACGCGAAGCCCGTGGCCGCGATGACCGCGGGCATACGCGCGGCGCTCGCGGGCATGGCCAGGGGAAAGACGAGGGCCCGGTGAACGTAGTGCGCAAGCCAGAGGCCCAGGAGCACCAGGGGCGCGAGCTCCGCGCGGTGGCGGCCTTGCAGGTAGAACGCGAGAAACGCGAGCACGGCGGGGCTCTCCATCGCGATCCACCCCACGCGTGCGGGCACGCTCGGCCCCCAGCCGCGTCGCGCGTGACGTCCGTAAGGGGCCACGACGAAGGCCAGCGCGATCAGCGTCGCCGCCGCGAGCGCGAACATCATCCGCACGTCCGTGCTCACGGCGCGCGGTGTCAGCCGATGACCCGGAGCGACCCGCGGACGACGCCGTACGCCCCCTCGCTCCGCAACTCCCGCAGGACCGCCGCGGGCGTCCGCGCCCCCTCGATGAGTCCGCGATAGGCGGCAACGAGGCGCGTCACCTCGGCGGCGCGCTCGCGTACGAGCTCGATCCGGAAGCGCCGCACCCCGGCCGCCACGAGCTGCGGCGCAAGCCCGGCCGCGCTCTGCGGGGCGGCATGAAACACCGTGTTGCGGCACCCGACGTCGGCCTCGGGCGGGTGGTCCATGCCCGCGCGATCCCGCAACGACAGCCGATGATGCTCGCAGGGCCGGCCGCACGTGCGGTGGTCGCGTCCGTCGCTCAGCGTCGCCGCGATCACGCAGTGCTCCATGTAGAAGAGCGCCATCGGGTGGTGCACCACGACCTCGGCCCACGGCCCGAGCGGCGACAGGTACGCGTGCTCGCCCTGGTCGCGCAGCTCGCCGTCGACCACGAGCTCGTAAGGCAGCCGGCACGCCTGCGCGCACGCGCCGCGGTTCGCGCTTCGGCCGCCGATCGCCTCGCTGGTGAGGCATTGGCCCGAGTACGAGATGCAGAGCGCACCGTGCACGAAGACCTCGAGCTCCACGTCGGTCGGTGCGCGGATGGCCGCGATGTCGTCGAGCGACAGCTCGCGCGCGAGAATCACGCGGCTCGCCCCGAGCGATCGCGCGAGCTCCACGCTCGCGGCGTCCGTGCACGTCATCTGCGTCGAGGCATGCATCGGCATCGACGGGGCCACCGCGTGCACCAGCGACGCGACGCCGAGGTCCTGGACGATGACCGCGTCGACGGCGGCATCGGCGCAGGCGCGCACGGCCGCCTCGAGGCGCGGCAGCTCGTCGTCGAAGACGAGCGTGTTGAGCGCGACATAGCCCCTCACCCCGTGCCCGTGCAGATAGGCGAGCGTCTCGCGCAGGGCCGCCGGCTCGAAGTTCGTGGCGCGCGCGCGGGCATTGAAGCCCGGCAGACCAAAGTACACCGCGTCGGCGCCCCCGCGGACGGCGGCCTCCATGGCGGCACGGTCGCCCGCGGGCGCGAGCAGCTCGGGTCGGAACGGCACGGCGTCGGCAGGGTAGACCAAGCGCGGGCGGGGCGCAGCCTCGCGAGGGCACGGGACTTCAATCGTGATCGCGCGCGACCTTCATGCCGGCAATCGGGATGAATCCGCCGTGTTCGAGGACGGTGCCTTGCATCGACGGCGAAAGCACGAACTCGATGAACGTGCGCGCGTCGCCGGAGGCCGGACCGCGCGTGTACATGTGCTCGTACGACCAGATGGGGTAAGCGCCGCGCTCGATGTTCTCGGGCGTGGGATCCACGCCGTCGACGGCGAACATCTTCAAGTCCGCGTGCCGGTACGACAGGGCAAGGTACGAGATGGCGCCCACCTTCTGGAGGAGCATCGTCTGGACGAGCGCCGAGCTCTCCTGCTCGTCGGAGCCGGCCGCGAACCTGTCGCCTCCGAGGACGATCGAGCCGAAGGCCCCGCGAGTCCCGGAGTTCTTGGCTCGGTTGACGATCGTGATGGGCTGCGGGCTCCCACCGACCTCCGACCAGTCGTGGATCGCACCGGAGAAGATGCCGGCCAGCTGCGCGAGCGTGAGCGAAGAGATCGCCGCGTCGAACGGGCCACGGTTCGCCATGGCGACGAACGCGACGACGCCGACCTTGTGGTCCTCGAGCCCCGCCGCCTGGGCGCCGGTCGCGAAGATGTCGCTCGTCCCGATCGCGATTGTCCCGGCGGCGACCTGCGCGAGTCCCTGCCGCGAGCCACCGGCTTCGACGGTGATCGCCGTGGCCGGATGCGATCGCATGAACTCGTTGGCCGCCTCGGCGGCGAACGGGAGCAGAGCGCTCGAACCCGCGACCTTGAGGACCCCGGCCCCGGCGTCGATCGCGCCCTCGTCCGGCGCGGCGTGCTTGCACGCGGCAAGGGCCAGCGCAAAGAGGAGAACGCCCGAGACACCTCGATCACGCATTTGCCGCTCCAGAATACGCCGTTGGAAATACGACACTGAACGTCGTGCCCCGGCCCACCGTCGATTCGACGGACACCTTCCCGCCGAGCCGATCGACGAGGCCCTTCACGATGGACAGGCCGAGCCCCGTGCCGCCGAACCTGCGCGAGACGCTCGGGTCAGCCTGCTCGAAGGGGTTCCAGATCCGCTCGATCGCCTCGGCCGGAATGCCGATCCCCGTATCCTGGACCTCCAGGCAGATCCGCGCGCCTTCGAGCGAGCGCGCGCGGATCGACACGCGACCATTTTCCGTGAACTTGATCGCGTTGGCGACGAGGTTCGTGAGGACGTGCTGCAGCTTCACCGCGTCTGATTGCAGCCGCGGGAGCCCCTGCGAGACGTCGACCTCGAGCGCGATCACCTTCGACGCGACGAGTGGCGTGCATCTCTGCATGCAACGACGAACGACCTTCTCCACGTCGACGTCGCCGATCTGGACGTCGATGTCCCCGCGCGCGAGCTTCGCGGCGTCGAGGATGTTGTCGATCTGTCCGAGCAGGTCGGCGGCCTCACGATCGATCCCCAGCGTCGCGTCGCGGACCGAAGGGGCGAGCTCGGGGGTATCGCCGATGAGGGCCGCAAAACCCCGGATCGCGACGAGCGGCGTCCGGAGCTCGTGCGAGGTATTCGCGAAGAACTGCGTCCGCATTTGCTCGCTCCGCTCCTGCTCGGCGCGCGCCCGTTCCGAAGCCTGAAACTGGCGCTCCGCCATCCGCTTGCCGCGCCACCAGACGAGCGCCAGGCCCAGCATGGCAGCCGACACGGCGACGAACGCCGCCTGGGTCGATGCCTGCCGCGCGTGGATGACGGCGACGCGCGCATCGGTCGACGCGCCCTCGGAGGAATCGATCGCTTGGACCTTGTCCGTCGCGACGTCGATCTCGTCGAGGAGCTCGCGAAGGTCCCCCATGGCCGTGGGGCCATCCGCGGCCACCACCGCCTGGTGCACGCGGTTGGACCACATGGCCACCGCCCGGATGAGCATGTTGCGGGCCTGCTGCTCGCTCGCGCTCAACGCCGGACCGGCCGCGAAGTCGTCGGTCTGTCCGCGAATGGCGTTCACGGCCTGCTCGACGGCAAGCTCCTGGGCACCACGCTCGGGCAGGGGCCGGAGCCAGCGCTCGAGGAGGAGCACGTACGCGCTGCTCGCCGATCGCCGGATCGCGGTCACCTTTTCGATGTGAACGCGCTGGTTCGTCAGCGCCGCCGACATCTGCCCGTCGAGCTTCCGGTCCACCCCGAGCAGCAAGGCGCCGCCCACGAAGAGGAGCACGGCCACGATCCACAGACCGATGGCGCGACGCTGTGGACGACCGGCGGGCGCGGCGATCGATGGGGCCGTCGCTGGCATTTAGGTCGGGCCGGCGGCCAGGATGGCCGAATGGAGGGCTTCGAGGCCGTCGGCCTTCGCGACATACGTCGAGCCGGGGACTTTCGCCGTCAGGCGGTGAAGCTGCTCCTCTTCCATGGCCGAGTAGAAGATGATCGGTATCGCGCGCAAATCCTTCTTCCCGTGGATGATGGCTGCGAGGGCGCCTCCGTCGAGCGCGGGCATCATGACGTCGAGGACGACGACGTCCGGGTGGTGCCGCAGAACGAGCGCGGTCACGCCGAGGGCCGTATCGACCGCGACGACGTGAACCCCGCGCGCTCGAAGAAAGAGAGAAGTCGTCTCGAGGATCGTCGGGTTGTCGTCCACGAGGAGGACCGTCTTCGGCGTCCCACTGGCCACCATGATCGCACCTCCGGGCAGCTGGCGTCGCCCCTGTCCGAGCGTACGGCCACTGCTGTTTCGATCGGGTGACGAAGTGGAGGCGCTTGTCAGCCTTGGGGTTCGCGCTCCGCCCCGTGCAGGGCGCGCAGGAGCTGGTCTCGACCGAAAGGCTTCGGGAGGAACACGGCCCCGTGCCTTGCGACAGCCTCCGAGGCTCCCGGATCGGGCGCGTAGCCCGAGGTCACCACGATGCGCATTCGCGGCCAGGCGACGCGACCGGGCGCGATGAGGTCCGTCCCGCGTTCTTGACCCAGGACGACGTCGGTGACCATGGCGTCGAGGTGGGCGGTCGCATCGGCGAGGACGGCGCGCGCCTCGGCGAGCGTCGACGCGGCGAGGACGTCGTGGCCCTCCGCCCGGAGCATCCGGATGGTCAGGTCCCGAACGCTCGCGTCGTCGTCGACGACGAGCACGCGCCGGAGGTCTAGAGGCGCCGCCGGGACGGGGACCGGAGACGGGGCCGCGTCGGCGACGGGCAGCAGCACGCGGAACGTCGCTCCCTTCCCCTCCTCGCTGTCGACCTGGATCGCCCCGCCGACCTGAAGGGCGATGCTGTGGCAGGTCGCGAGCCCGAGCCCCGTTCCGCGGCCGCCCTTCGTGGAAAAGAGGGGCTCGAACACGCGGGGCAGAACGTGGCTCGGGATGCCCATCCCCTGGTCGCGAACGGCGAGCTCGATGTAGGGGCCCGCCAGGAGATCGCCGACCTCTCGATCGGCCAGCGTGCGCTGGCGCGTCGAGATGAAGAGGCGCCCGCCCGAGGGCATCGCGTCGCGCGCGTTGCCGGCGAGGTTCATGGCGAGCTGCTCGACGTGAGCCCGGGGGATCAAGACCAGAGGAAGATTGTCCTCGAGCTCGTACTCGAGTCGGACGTTCGGCCCGACGAGACGCGCGAGGACGTCGTGCTCCCCACGCAGCACCGACGTGACGTCGACGCGAGTGCGGACGACGACCTGCCGACGGCTGAAGGTCAAAAGCTGCCGGGTGAGGTCGGTCGCGGTGCTCGTTGCGGCGAGTACGGCATCGAGATCTTCGCGCGCAGGGTCCGTCGGCGTGAGAACCGCCCGCGCCATCTCGGCGCCGCCTCCAATGACAGTGAGCAGGTTGTTGAAGTCGTGCGCCACGCTGCCGGCCAACCTCCCGAGCGCCTCCAGGCGTTCGGAGGCCTGCAGCCGCAGCTCGAGATCTCGCCTCTCGCTCACGTCCCGGCTGATGATCGCGACGAGCCTCCCCTGCTCGCCATCGACGCGATTCATCCGTGCGTCGAGAATGCGAAGCTTGCCGTCCCCGCCCCGGACGCGCAGCTCGACCCGGCCCTCGCGCTCCGCGAGCGCGTGCGTGAACGCCTCGCCGGCGGCATCGATGTTCTCGATGTGGAGGCTCTCCACGAGGGGCTGCCCGATCGTCGCTGCGACGGGCAGTCCCAGGACGCGCTCGTGCGAGGGGCTGAGATAAAGGGCCCTCCCCGCTTGATCGACGAGGGCGATGAGGTCGTCCGCGCTCTGGGCGATGAGGCGGTAGCGTCGTTCACTCTCCAGCGCGGCCGCGGCGGCGCTCGCGCGCTCTCGGTCCCGGCCCTCGGCGATCGCGAAGGCGCGCTCGGTCCCTCGAACGTGGAGCGACGAAACCACGAAGACCACCATCGTGAAGAGCGCCGCCGTGACGATGGCTTGCTGATCGGCCGTCGACCACGGGCTGAGCCAACCCTCGATCCCCAGGGCCACGAGGCACGCGACGAGGCTGGCCGAGAGCCACCGCCCCGGCGTCGTCGCCGCCGCCAGCAGAATACCGATCGAGGCGAGGTACGGAACGGGGCCCAGAGCCTTCGAGAGGGCAACCGCTCCGACGTGCTCGACGAGGATACAGAACCCCGTCAGCACGACCGCCGGGCCGATCCGCTCCCTCCTCGCGAGCAGATACGCGAGGCCCATGCCCGCCGAAGTGAGAGCCAGGAACACGCACAGACCGACTTTTGCCCCCAGTCCCCAGGCGGCGCCCGCCGCGACGAGCGTGAGGAGGCTCAACGTCGACGTGATGAGGCGTACGTTGTTCGAGCGCTGAGTGGCGGCGATCTCGTCGACGGCCGACACGGTCGATGGCATGAAGCTCACACCGCGCGGCGGGCGATCAGGTGAAGATCATGCACATTGTCGATCACGCTTCGATCGTCGGGCGGACCGAGGCGGGGTGTCAAGGCTCGACGGTGACGGGTCCCGGAGCGACCACCCACGCCGACGCCATGGTGGCGTTCGAGCTCCCCGCTGAGCATCATCGTTGACGGCCGAAGCCCGCGGGTGGGATGTTCGACGACCACAACGTGAATCGACCCCGGAACCCCTCTGCATTGCGCGCAGTTTGCATCGCCACGAGTTTCGTTGGCTTTCTCGTCATCGCGGCCTGCGGGTCCAGCGGCTCCTCGTCGCCAGGGGCGGGCAGTGAGGCGGGGGCGACCGACGGCGGGGGCGACGGCGGCAGATACACGTTCACGAGCTGCCCCAGCGTGGGCGTCACATCGGCCGCGTGCACCTCGTGCCTCGAGACGTCGTGCAGCGAGGAGCTCAGCGCAGTCAACACCGCTTGCGCGGAGTATTACGCGTGCGGCTGTCCGATCGACGGGGGCGGCTCGTCGTGTTCGCCGTCGACGTCATGCGCCGCTGCGCTGACCGCCTTGGACGACCAGTGCGTATCGTGCGACGTATGCGCTGGCCCTATCTCGGATGGCGGGGGTTACAGCCTCACCGATTGTCCTGCCGCCGGCTTCGCGCAGGCGTGCGTCTCCTGCCTCCAGACGTGCAGCTCGACGCAGCTGCCCGCCATCGACAGCGCCTGCGCGACCTTCCTCTCGTGCGTCTGTCCAGCCGGTGCCGACGCGTCCGCATGCACCCCCTCGGTGGACTGCGAACTTGAGCTTGCCACGGCCCTGGTGGACTGCACGTCATGCGGGACCCCGTGCGGCCTCACGGCGAGCGACGCGGGACCCACCGATGCCGGGTCGATCGAGGGCGCATCCGATGTCACTGCCCCGCCGACCGACGCCGGGCCCGACGGCACGGTCGCGAGTGTGGAGGCGGGCGGACCGTCCGACGCCGCATCGGACGCGGGCGACGCGGACGCTGCGGACGCGGGCGACGCGGCCGTCGCACCGGGCGACGCCAGCTCCGACGACGCACAGGCCGACGCCCTCGGTCCCCAGGATGCCGCGACCGGACCCGCGGACGCGAGCCCGGAGGCTGCGACGCCGAACGACGCCGAATCCGACGACGAATCGGAGGGCGGGTCTGGGTCCGACGGCGGCTGACGTCAGCCGGGGAAGGGTGATGATCTAAAGGGCGCTTCGCATGCGGCGCACGGCTTCTTCGAGGAGCGTGCGTGTCGTCGCGATGTTCAAGCGGGCGAACCCTTCGCCCTCGGCGCCGAACTTCGGCCCGCTCGAGAGAGCGACCGCGCCCTTGGCCAGGAATGCCTGCGCGGGATCGGAGCCAAGAGCACGCCCAGGTGTCCAGCGTGAAACGGTGTGTCGGGCGGTACGCGCGCAAGGATCGCGCGCGGCGCATCGGGAACGTCATCGTCCACCTCGGACGCGACCATGACGGCCGCCTTGAGGCCCGCGAGGTTCCAGGTCTTGGAGGCCGAGGTGACCACGATTGAGCGACGCCGCGCGGCATCGGACACGGTGGGAAATGGGACGTGCGTCGCGCCCGGGAGCGTCAGGGGCGCGTGGATCTCGTCGGCGACGACGAGCACGCCGTGCCGGTGCGCGAGCTCGGCGATCCGCTCGAGCGCGGCGCGCGGGTAAACGAGGCCGGTGGGGTTCTGCGGAGAGCAGAGCAGGTGGGCGCGCGCGCCGCTCGCGTACGCGCGCTCGATCGCCGCGAGGTCCGGTGCCCAGCCGTGCTCACCGCGGAGAAGCGAAGATCTGGCCCAGGTCGGTCGCGGACGCGTAGCCGGTATCGCCGGCGTCGATGGCGGCGTGCAAGGCGCGACGCAGCGGCTCGGCCAGCGGATAATCCATCTCGGCGACCCATGCGGGCAGAACGCCGGGCCCATAGAGCGTCCATTCAAGGTTTCACGGACTCAGCACACTAGGTCGCATCGGAAGCGACGCTCGAGAGGGCCTCACTGGGCGATGGCGTTGATCGCGCACACTCCGTCGTTGGTGCAGGAAACCGCGGTCCCGCCGTTGCAGCAATCGGACGTGGACGTGCATGAGGCGCCGACGGACTGGCACGCCAGCGTGTTCACGCTCGCGCACGTTCCATTCGTGCAGAAGCCCGAGCAACACTGGAATCCCTGCGTGCAAGCCCCGGCGAGTCCGGCGTCGCCCGCGTCGAGTGCCCCGGCGTCGCTCGCGGCGATTGCCCCGGCGTCGCCTCCGCCGCTCTGGCCAGAGGCCGGAGTCCCGATGCACTGCGCGTTGGCCCAGAACCCGCGCATGTTGGGGGTGTTGTCCTGGCCGGCCAGGTAAAAGGGCGGGTGGCTCGGGTCCACGGTCCCGACGGTCGAATCGATCGCGGCGACCCAGAGCCGCCGCTTGAAGTTCTCCCGCGCCCCGGCGTCCTCGTCGCCCGTCACGGGCCACGCCATGTTCCCCCACGCGCGCAGGCTCGTGAATACGACCCACGAGTAGCCGCCCGCAGGCTTCGGGTCGAACGTCGGCTCGACCGATCCATTGTGGTCGCTCGGGTTCGGAGGATCGTCGATGACAGCGAGCCGGATGGCGCCGCCGCCGTCGACGGGCGCCATGTAGAGCTGGCCGTCGTCCGGGCTGTCGTCGTCGCAGCCGTCCTGGCACCCCGTCGCCCACGTTCCTGCGTGGAACGCCACGTACCGGCTGTCGGGCGTGAACGACGGATAGGCGAGGGCCGTTTCGCCCGCCGCGAGCGCGGGGTCAGTCGCCAGGACCACGGTGTTTAGCGTGGGGGTGAATGTCTGCGTGCTCGCGGCGTAGCTCAGGTAGACGATCGCCGTCGGGTCGCTCGGCAGGACGTTGTCGCCGGACGAAGGGCTCTGCACGGCGGCGAGCATCGTGCCGTCCGGCGAGAACGCCGGCATGGACAGAACGGCGCCGGCGAGCGGTCCGAGCAGCCCGTCGAGCCCACTGTCCACGACGAGCGCCCCGGTGCTCGTGTTGCTCAGTGACAGCACCTTCGACCCGGGCACGTTCGTCGGTGCCCCCCAGACCGTATACGTGCCGTCGGGCGTGACGGCGATGTCGGCGCCATACTCGGTCGACTGGAACCCGGCCGTCGGCGTGGCCTGACTCACGTCGAAGACGGCCCACGGTCGCGTGTAATCCGGGGCCTGCCACCCGAGGACGTACGGCGGGACGGCGGGAGCGCTGGCCGGGTCGTCGATGGCGGCGACGAGGGTCGTTCCGTCGGCGCTGACGGCGTGACAACCCATGCAGCGCCCAGAGTTCAGCTGCACCGGCTGGGCGCCGGTGCCCGGAGACATGCGCGTGATGTGACCGGTGCTGAGGATGCCTCCGTCTTGTTCCTCTTCCTTCGATGCGGTCCAGTAATAGATGGCGCCCTGCAAGCTCGCCGGCGCGATCGTCCACGCCATCGATGCCGACGCCGCCGCGGTCATCGTCCCGGCGTCGTAGCGCGACAGGACGACCTGAAGAGGGTCGGTGGGACCGCCGTTCGACGCAGTCACGCGGTCCCACACGCCCTGGTCGATCGCCCATTGCGCGGCCGAAGGGCCCGGGCTCGTCGCCGACAGCGGCGTGGTCTGATACCCGTCGTACGTGTAGTTGGCTTCGGAGAGTTGAAGCCGGTAGACGTCGTTCGCGTGCGAGCCGCCCGTGGGCGCCGTCCACATCACGATCGGCGCCGTGAGTCCGAGCGGGAAGACGGTCTTGTCGTACGGATACAAGATGGTGCTGACGAGCGGGTCGGACGGCGTGGTCCCCGCGGCATCCAGCGACGCCGCCACCGACGTCGACGTGGTCCCCAGGTCTCGCTCGGCGACCAAGATCGTGAGCGTCGCGGTGGCCTCGAGGCCCCCGAAGATCCCGTGCAAGGTCCCGGTACCGCCGTAGGCGCCCGACGCCGTCACCGACACCGGCGAGCCAATCGTCGCCGACCCGAGGTCGGGCCGATCGAACGCGAGCGACGTCGGCGACACGCTCTCGATCTGGCCATTGACGGTGGCCTGCAACTGAAAGCTCGTCGTCTGGGGCGTCACGCCGTCGACGGTGATCGTCGTGGCGGGGGGCACGAATGCGAGCTGGGTCGCGACGACCGGTGTGTTCGAGGTAGCCGCGTCGTTGACGACGAAGACGCTTGGTCCGCTGTCTTTGACCGTGCCCCCGGCGTCCACGCCGCCCAGGCTGACGCCGTGCGCATTCGAAGGCGAGCTACCACACCCGGCGGTCGCGGCGACGAGGCACACCGCCGCCGCCGCATGAGGCAACCCGAAGCAGCGCCGGGCCGCAGGGTGGATGCCAGCGAAACTGAAGAAATACATCAACTGTAAATGCTGTCAGCGTGACTTCCTTGCAGCAACAACAATCTCCAAGCTCACCCGATAAGTTGGGAGCGTACCTCCGTCGGCGTCTTTCAGAGAGGTTGGCTCGGTGACGTCGGCTGACGTCGGCACACCTCGGGCGCTCTCGCCCTCCACTCGGCGTACTCGCTCATGCGCGGGCGGTCGTCTCGAGCAGCGTACGGGCGACGAGATCGGGGGCGTCGAACATCGGCACGTGCCCGACGTCGCCCAGCACCACGAAGCGAGCACCGGGCATCAGCGTCTTCGCCCGCTCGCCATGCGAACGCATCGGCAGGACACGGTCGTGCTGGGACCATGCAAGCGTGATGGGGCACGGGAGTGACGCGAACGGCGCCAGCGCTTCGTCGGTGCGCAGCAGGTCCTGGCCCACGTCGCACTGAAGGAGGTCATCGGCCCGGGCGACCATCTCCGTGGCGGTAAGTCGGTCACCGTGCGCGGCGTTGAGCCGCATCGCCCAGCGACGGAACCTGCCGGATCGCGCGAGCAGTGGGAGAAGTGGGCGCCCGAACCGCGCCTGGCGAATGGCCGCGCGCAGGCGGGCGCCCGCACCGCCGGCTTGGCCTTCGTCGGCCGTCCAGCATCCGGCGGGCGACAGCGCGCAGACCGAACTGGCGCGCCCCCGCCGCGCCAGCTCCAGGGCGACCCATCCCCCCATCGAGTTGCCCGCGAGATGCGCCTTCGCGATGCCGAGCCGATCGAGCGCTTCTTGCGCGTCGTCGACGATGTGACTGAAGCGGGTCGGGCGCGGGCGCGCGGGATTCCCGCCCTTGTGCCCGAGCGCCGTGAGGGCGATGGTGTCGTGATGGGGAGCAACGAGCGGGACCACACGGTCCCAGACTCGTTCGCTGCACAGGACTCCGTGAAACAGGACGAGCGGCGGACCCTTGCCTTGGCGAAGCATCCGGCGGACTTTACACGAGACGAGATGGCCCACGACCTGCGCCGCGCCCTCGTGTTCGCCCTGGTCATCCAGCCAGGTCAGCTCCAGCTCCTCGGCTGCGGTTCCGACTCTCACCCGTCCGCGGGTCTCGGAGCGGGACGGGACGCGAGCGGCGCGGAAACCGGGACGTCGCAAGCATCGGCCGGCGACGCGGGCTCGATCGCCGACGCGACGACGCCAACCGAATCCGGGGGCGACGCGTCGACCACCCCGAAGGGCGATCCCACCGGTCCCATGGCCTCCAGGATGAGCGATTTTCTGGATTCGATCGGCGTCTGCGTGCACATCACGCAGGGTGTCGATGATCCCGGGCCGAGCGCGAGCGCGATGGCGTTCGCCGGAATTCGCGAGATGCGTGACGACGGCAACCCGGCGACGGTCCCCAAGTGGATCGCCGTCTTCCAGGACGCCGGGGTCCGCACGAACGTGCTGACCAACCAGAGCGTCTCGGGCACCGTCGGCATGGCCGAGGCGCTGCAGGACGCGGGCGCACTCCTGTCGGTCGAAGGGCCCAACGAGCCGAACAACTTCCCCGTGACTTACGAAGGGGGAACGTCGAGCTCGACGACCTTCTTGCCCGTCGCGCACCTTCAGCGCGACTTGTACGCCGCCATCAAGACCGATCCCGCGCTCACCGGCGTTCCCGTCTTTGCGTCGAGTGAATCAGGCGGGGCAGAGCCTGACGACGTCGGCCTGCAATTTCTCACCATCCCGCCCGACGCGGGCACCACGATGCCGGCGGGTACGCAGTACGCCGATTACGCCAACACGCACAACTACGTGTGCGGCCACAGCAACGCTCTGGTCGACAACGTCTGCTGGAACGCAACCGACCCCACGCTGAACGGAGACTGGGACGGCCTCTACGTGGAGTACGGCCACACCTGGAACAAAGGATTCACCGGCTATTCCGACAGCGGTCTCGAAACGTTGCCGCGGGTCTCGACGGAGACGGGCTGGCTCACCTCGGGCACGGGAAGCATCACCGAAGAGCAGCAAGCGAGAGTGTTTCTCGACCTGTACCTCGCGGGCTTCAAGCAGGGATGGACTTACACGTTCATCTACATGCTGAGGGACGATCCGGTGCAGGGCTACTGGGGCCTCTTCGACACGAGTTACAACCCGAAGACGTCGGGGACGTACCTTCACAACCTGACGATGATCCTCGCAGACAGGGGATCGGCGCCAACGGGGCGCCTCGACTACTCGATCGCCAGCGAGCCGGCCATGGTCCACGACTTGCTGCTCCAGAAGAGTAGCGGCACCTTCGAGCTCTTGGTCTGGGACGAAAGACCGACCGGTGGATCCGACGACGTCGTGGTCGATCTCGGCATGGTGCGCGCCACCGTGACTCTTTACGACCCGACGACGGGCACAGGACCGACGCAGGTCCTGAGCCAGGTAGGCTCGGTGACCGTGACGGTCAGTGACCATCCCGTCGTCATCGAGCTCTAGTGTCCTGAGTCCGTGAAGCCTTGATATTTTGAACGCCTCGCCGCGGCAATCGACGTCGAGGTGGTTGCGGTCACGACAGTGAGCCCGTATCCGGCGGTCGTGATTCACCGTATGGTCGTACTGTGCGGCTTTTTGTAGTTCTCGGCCTCGGCGCCGTCTGTATGGCTATCGCCGGATGCGGGATCATCTCGGGGCTACAGGACTTCTCCAGTTGTTCGGGCGCCGGCTGCCCCGACGCCACCGCTCCCGGCGCCAAGCCACCTGCTCGTGATGCCGCGCCGTACGACGCAACGTCCATGCTCGCGGAGGGGGCGGCCGGCGACGGCGCGGCCTCTGACGCCGAGCCCGGCGACGGAGGCATGCCGGAGGACGCCGACGACGCTCAGTCGACGCTCGGAGCCGGCGACGGCGGGGAGAGCGGCTGCGGCCCGCTGACGACAATCCTGAACTGCGGCGGGTGCGGGGTGAGCTGCGACACGACGCGAAGCCTGGGCGCGGCTTGCGCCGCGAGCGACGCGGGCGTGATGACGTGCACCTATACGGGCTGTGCCTCGGGTTATGCCGACTGCAACCCGGCCGCGCCCGACGCCGACGGTTGCGACACGCCGACCACGACGACGTCGAACTGCGCCGGCTGCGGCAACGTCTGCGACACCACGCACAGCGTCGGGGCGACGTGCAGCGGCGGCACCTGCGTTTACACCGGCTGCGCGTCCGGCTACGCCGACTGCAACACGACCGCGCCGGACACCAACGGCTGCGAGACGCAGGTCAGCGGCACTTCGTGCAACGAGTGCGGCAGTTCCTGCGACACGACGCACAGCATGGGGGGGGCCTGCGGCACGAACGACGCCGGCGCGGCAACCTGCACGTACACGGGCTGCGCGTCGGGCTACGCCGACTGCAACACGACGCCGCCGAACACCCCCGGCTGCTCCACCAGCCTGTCGTCCATCACGGCGTGCGCCGGGTGCGGAAACGCCTGCGATACGACCCACAGCCTCGGCGCCGGCTGCAACGGCACCACGTGCACGTATACGGGCTGCGCGGCCGGGTGGGCGGACTGCAGCGAGACCGCGCCGGACACCAACGGGTGCGAGAGCAGCCTGTCGTCGCTCTCGACCTGCGGGTCGTGCAGCAACGTCTGCACTCCGCCAGCGAACGGCACGGTCGCCTGCAACGGGACCGGGTGCGTCGTGACCTGCAACACGGGCTACACGCATTGCGGCAACACCTGCACCAACGTGATGACGGACAACAGCAACTGCGGCACCTGTGGCACCACCTGCGGCAGCGGGGACTCGTGCTCGGCGGGCAAGTGCTGCGCGAGCGGGACGCACAACTGCGGCGGGACGTGCGACAGCAACACGTCCGTCAACAGCTGCGGGAGCTCTTGCACGGCTTGTCCGGCCCCCTCCGCCAACGGCATGGCGACCTGCAGCGGGGGGACGTGCGGCATCACCTGCAATAGCTCGTACAGCGCGACGTACTCGCTGTGCGGCGGCGAGTGCGTGAACGAGAAGACCGACGACAACAACTGCGGATCCTGCAATAGCCCTTGTACCGGCGGCGCGACCTGCAATAACGGCACCTGCACCTGCCCCGGCGGGGACATCAGCTGCAGCGGGAGCTGCGTGAGCAAGAGCTCCACCACGACGTGCGGCGGCTGCAGCAACGTGTGCAGCACGAGCAACGGAACGCCCTCCTGCAACGGCACGACGTGCAGCTACACGTGCAGCGCCGGGTACGCCGACTGCAATACCACCGCTCCGAACACGGGTGGCTGCTCGACGCAGACCAACACGACGTCGGCCTGCGGAGGCTGCACGGCGTGCAACACCACGACGGGCACCCCGTCGTGCGCCACGACCGGCACCGGGACCAACACGTGCACCTACGCGTGCAACTCCGGCCGCGCGGACTGCAACGTAGCGACCGCGCCCGACACCGATGGCTGCGAGTGCCCCACGGCGACCTGCTGCGGCACGGGCTGCCAGACCGAGCACAGCACGGGCATCTCGAGCGACGCCGACTACTACAACTGCACCGCCACGGGGACCAACGAGACGAACGCCACGAACGCCTGCACAGCCGTCGGGGCGACGGGCTGCGCGGCGAGCACGAGCGGCTGCTGCGGCATTTGCTTCCTCGGTGGTCAATCCGCGAGCTCCGTCTGCGGCACACTGAGCGGGACCTGCTACTGCTGGCAGTACTCGGGCCCCGCGGCGGGCCACGTCGACACGGTCACCGGGACGTGCAGCGCCTCGTGCGGCTCCACCGGCGACCCCTCGTGGAACTGACTTAGCTACGCGCCCCCCCTCCCCCCCTCCCGGGTGGGGAGCCCGAGGGGAGCGTCCGTCGCCGACCATTCGTCACTTTTTTCGCCGCCGGGGCGGGCCATGATGGTCGCCCGCGACGAAACGGGTCGGTCGCACGGCCGAAGAGCGAGAGGTGGAACAGGAAGGCGGGAAGGCGGGAAGGTTTAGGGATGGGTCGGAGATCGTCATCGGCCCCCAATCGACATCATCTTCTCACCGTAAGTCCACATCGGCGTGGTCAGCTTGCGCAGTCGTTCCGAGTAACGAACGAAAGGTACACGCCTCAAGGGCACCCACTGACCGCGCCGGTCGCGGTCGAAAGAGAGCTGCCGGTGGAGACTCCGTTCGTGGGTAAGGTGGATTTCCATCTTCACTCCTATGCTTCGAATGTCACCGACTATTACGCGGCGAATGCGCTCTCGCTGCCCGAGTCGTACTCAGAACCGTTGAAGGTCTACGCGCTCCTCAAAGCGCGCGGTATGACCCTGGTCACGCTGACGGATCACAACTCGATCGACGGCGTGCGCGAGCTGCTCGACGCCGGCAAGAGCGACGTGTTCATCAGCGCCGAGATGACGACGACGTTCCCGGAAGACGGCTGTAACATTCACGTCACCGTCGCCAACATGACCGAGTCGCAATTCGCCGAGACCCAGCGTCTCCGGCCGAACGTGTACGAGATGATCGCCTATGTCGACGGGCAGATCGCGGCCGAGAGCGCGGCGGGAAATCACCTCGCGTACTTCATGACCCATCCGCTCATGAGCACCCAGAACCGACCGTACGGTCGCGAGGGAGCGCTCTCGATCGAGCACATCGAGAAGGTGCTTCTGCTCTGCAACACCCTCGAGGTCCGGAACGGGTCGCGAACGAAGGCGCTCAACGAGCTGACTCTCGGGATGCTCGAGAAGCTGGACCGCGCGACGATCGAGCGGCTAGCCCAGAAGCACGGCATCGAGCCCAAGGGCGACACACCCTGGCTCAAGGGAATCGTCGGCGGATCGGACGACCACTCCGGCATCAACCCCGGGCGTACCTGGACCGAGTTTCCCCACTCGGGACGCCCCACCCCGAACGACATCATCGCCGCGATCCGGCGCCGAGAGACTCGCCCCGGCGGTGCGCACGGCGGTCCCATCACGCTGGCCCACTCGGTCTTGAAGCTCCTCTACGACGGAAGCACGCAGAACAAGGCCTCCGGCGCCAAGGTCGTCAGCATCGGCGGCCCCGTCCACGCGCTGCTCCGGGTCGCCTTCGACTCGGACGACGAGAGCCCCGTCACGCGGCTCTGGCTGCGCTCGAAGGTGTTCGCGCAGGGCTTCATCGCGCGGCACCTCCTTCCGCGGGGCGCCGCGGGTGAGCCTTTCGAGCAGATCTTCCAGTCCGAGGTCCACGGCCTCCTCGCGGATCCGGTCTTTCGCGCCGAGCTCGCCCGACTCGACGCCACCGCCCAGACGGACGATCGCATCTTTCTCGTCATCGGCACGCTGCTCAACCGGATCTTCGCGCGCTACCTCGACAACCTGCGCGACGGAGGGCGGCTGCACCTCGTCGGATTCATCAAGCAGGCCGTGGCGCTCGCCACGTCGAACGCGCTCGTCACGCTTCCCTATCTTGTGTCGTTCCTCCAGCAGAGCTCCGATTGCCTCATCACGCGAGACGTGCGGAGCGCCTTCGGCCTCGCGGAGCGCCAGAAGGTGGTCCTCGTCACCGACACGTTCTTCGAGATCAACGGGGTGGCCGCGACCATCAAGCGGATGATCCGCGAGGCCATACGCCGCGATCTCGACTTCACCGTGGTGACATGCCTCGGCGAGAGCGAGCGCGAAGAGCACTTCCGGGACCCCGAGATCCGCCGCTTCGTCGATTCGGGCAGGCTGAAGCTCTTCGCGCCCGCTGCGCAGATGGATTTCCCGGAGTACGACAGGCTGCAGATCCGCTTCCCGCCGTTTCTCGCCATGCTGCGCTACCTGCAGGAGTCCGGCTTCACGAAGATGCAGATCAGCACGCCCGGCATCATCGGGCTTTCGGGCCTGCTCGCGGCCAAGACGCTCCAGATCGAGACTGCGGCCACCTACCACACGAGCATCCCCGAATACGTCGAGAACTACACGCGCGACATCAGCCTCGAGGCGATCGCCTGGAAGTACATGATCGCGTTTTATCACGCGGTCGACGAGGTCATCGTCCCGTCGAAGTTCGTCGCGCGCCTCCTTCACAAGCGGGGGCTCCGCAACCGGAAGCTCCTCGTCCTCGACCGCTGGGTGGACGTCGACCGCTTCCACCCGCAAAGCCGAACGCCGGGCTTCTGGAGGAAATTCGGTATCGAGAACGAAGACGCTCTCGTCAAGTTCATCTACGTGGGCCGCATCGGCGTGGAGAAGAACCTGCAGCAGGTCGCCGACGCCTACCTTGCCCTGCGGGAGACGCGCACCGACTGCCATCTCTTCATCGTTGGCGACGGCCCGTACCGCGCCGAGCTCGAGAAGCGTCTGGCCGGCGCCCCCGTCACGTTCACCGGCTTCCTCGAGCGCGACGAGCTGTGCCGCGCGATCGCCTCGGCGGACGCGAAGCTCTTCCCGAGCACCACGGACACATGGGGGAACGCGCCGCTCGAGGCACAAGCGTCGGGCATTCCCGTCGTCGTGTCGGCGGTCGGCGGACCCGCGGAGCTGATGGTCGATGGGGTCACCGGGCTCAAGGTCTCGGGGCACGACACGGACGAGCTCCGTGACGCCATGATCGCCCTCATGGACCGGGAGCTCCGTTTGCGTCTCGGAAGCCAGGCGCGCACCTTTGCCGAGGCGCGCCGCGTGGAAGAGCCCTTCACCGCGATCTTCGACGCGGAGGCTTACCGGCGGCGCCTGCGCAAGGGAGACGAGCCCGACGACACCGCTTTCCGGACGTCCGAGACGGCCGATCTTGCGCGTCTCTACTTCGCGAACGATGGAGACGTCGAGGGAACGAAGCACGTTGCATGATTGGCAAACTGAAGGCGCGGCTACTGCTCTCGAGGGCGAAGCACCCGTCGCTCCGGGGTCACGCCAAGATGGCGCTCCGGATCGCGAAGCGCATTCCCTTCTACGAGTACGCCGACGACGAGGTCTTCTCCACGGACGGGGCGCCAACCGACGTCGCGGAGCGGCGCCGGCGGGGCTTCGAGCGCCTTGCCTCGGAGCTCACGGCACGCTCGACGGAGACTCTGAGGCAGAGCGCTGAGCTCGAGGACGGACTACCCGACGTGGCCTTCGTCAACGCCCACCGGGTCCCCTTCCAGTACCGGGGCTACGTCGCCTCGCGGATGAAGGTCGGCTGCCTCGTCGCGGAGGCGGCCGGCCCGCGCGTTCGCGATCTCGATGGCAACTGGGCCTACGATCTCGGCGGCGCGTATGGCGTCAATCTCTTCGGGCACGAGTTCTACAAGAGGACCATGGAGCGCGGGATGGAGCGGGCCCGCGACCTCGGGATGACCCTCGGCGGATATCCGGCGCTCATCGGGGACAACGTCCGGCGCCTCAAGGCGATATCCGGGCTCGACGCCGTCTCGTTTCACATGTCGGGCACCGAAGCGGTGATGCAGGCGGTGCGGCTGGCGCGCTATCACACGGGGCGCTCGCACGTGGTCCGGTTCTGCGGCGCGTACCACGGGTGGTGGGACGGCGTGCAGGCCGGCGTCGGCAACCCTCGCCCGGCGCACGAGGTCTACACGCTCAAGGAGATGGACCCCCACACGCTGAAGGTGCTCGGGACGCGTGACGACATCGCCTGCGTCCTCGTCAATCCGATCCAGGCGATGCACCCCAACGGCGCCCCCCCGGCCGACTCCATGCTCGTCGCCAGCGACCGGAGCGCGCGCTACGACCGTAGCGCCTACGGGCGGTGGCTCGCGGAGCTCCGCGCCGTCTGCGCCGCGCGCGGCATCGTCCTCGTCATCGACGACGTGTTCCTCGGCTTCCGCCTCGCCCTGGGCGGTACGCAGGAGTACTTCGGTGTCCGGGCGGACCTCGTCACTTACGGAAAGACACTCGGCGGCGGCCTCCCCGTCGGCGTCGTCTGCGGGCGTCGCGATCTCATGAAACGGTTCAGGGACGATCGTCCGGCGGACGTCTGCTTCGCGCGCGGCACGTTCAACTCGCACCCGGTCGTGATGGCCACGATGAACGAGTTCCTCCGGCACCTGGACGATCCTGCCGTCCGGGCGGGCTACGCCGACCTGGACGACCGGTGGAACGAGCGCGCGAGGAAGCTGAACGCGGCGCTCGAAGCACGTGGACTTCCGGTTCGCGTCGCAAACATGGCCTCCGTCTGGACGATCCTCTACCTCGCGCCGGGTCGCTACAACTGGATGCTCCAGTACTACCTGCGCGCAGAGGGGCTCGCGCTCAGCTGGATCGGCACGGGCCGCCTCGTCTTCAGCCACGATCTCGAGGAGGCGGACTTCCTGGTGGTCGCCGACCGCATCGCCTCGGCGGCGGAGGCGATGCAGCGGGACGGGTTCTTCTGGCAGGGCGCGGCCGTGACGAATCGCTCGATCAAGCGCCGCGTCTTCCTGGAGCTCGTCAATGCGGTAGCGCGGCGCTCCCGAAGTCGTGATCCTGCGACTCGTGACCGGCCGGCTCGAACCACTCTCCACGAAGAACGTGAAGCGGTGCCCGGTGGTAGATCTTGATGTCGTGGAAAGGGTCCGTGAGGATCTTCGTGAACCACACGACGCCGGTCTGAACGTTGCGCGTCGCGCAGAGCCACAGGGTGCGGCCGACGAGCCCCATCGCCGCGAGAGCGAGCCAGAGCGCGCCCAGCTGATGCAGGTAGGCGTGCAAGCCATGGAACGGTGAGACGAGGCCAAAGAACGACGGGCTCACGGCCAGGAGGGCAGGAACGGACAGCCAGACGCCGAAGAGGATCGCCTTGCGCTGCAGGTTGAAGCCGACCTTGATCTCCTCCTTCTTCTCGAAGCTCACGCCATTGGCGGTGTCGAAGCCCTTCGGTTCGAAGAAGAAGTGCCCAATCTGTCGCGGCCACATGGCGACCGCCCACCCGAAGACGGCGGCCGCCGTGGGGTAGATGAAGAGGAGCACGTACGTCACGAGAAAGCAGCACGCGCTCACGAGATGGAAAGTCTGGTTGACCCGGCTCCGGTGGTAGTAGCGGTGGTCGTCCCAGCGCTGCTCGTGCAGCTCGTCTGCGAACGTCTTCTGCGCGATTCGATCGCTCATGGGGACCTCGGTTGTAGTGGGCGTTCGAGAGGACTTTGTTTCTGACGGCGAAGGAGTGCCTGGCCCACGCGCACCGTCGCGCCTTCGCGGACGGCGCTCGAGAATGCAAACGGGCCGCTGACAAACACGATGATCGTCGAGCCGCTCTGGAAGAAGCCGAGCTCGTCGCCCTTCGCGACCGATACATCGCTCAGGCCGATGTCGTGCGGGCCGCCGTACCGGAGGTCGAAGACACCGTCCACGGCGTGGAGCTTGATGCTCGCGACCAGGATCGACGCGACGGGGACGAGCGTGAGCGCCTCGCCGGGACCGGGGAGGCCAAACTCGACGATGGCGCGCTCGTTCTTGCAGAAGAGCTTCTCGACACGCTTGAGCGCGATGGGGTTCACGTTCCACGTGTCGCCCGACAGGTAGCGCACCCGCTCGATCCCGGCGTCCACCGGCGCGTGGAAGCGGTGATACATGTTCGCCTTCAGGCGCAATGTGACGTAGAGACCATCGCGGTGCCGGTCCGCGAGCGCCGCATCGCCCAGCAGGTCGAGGAGGGTGTACGGAAACCCCTTGGCCTGGAAGACCCGCGTACCGTCGATCCGACCGAACGCGCCGACGACAGCGTCGCACGGGCTGACGATGACGTCCGGATCCGGATCGACCGGCCGCGACCCGGGGCGGAGCTCGCGCACGAAACACTCGTGCAGGCTCGCGAAGTCGGTGCGCGCGGCCTCGTAGAGCCGCAGATCGTCGGCGAAGAGCCGCCAGACGGCGATCGAGAGTCGAGCGAGCAGCGGGCTCTGGATCCGGCTGAACCACCCCATGAAGAGCGTCGCCTGCCGGCGCGGAATCCGGTTCGTCAGGAGGAAGTTCAGGTCCTCCTGGAGGAAGAACCGCGCCAGAGGCGGCAGGGGTGCCGCGGACTCGCCGGAATGGGCCGTGCTTCCTTGGGCGCTTACTTGGGTCAATGTGCGCTCGTGAGCCTGCAGCTAATCACGAGCTTCGTCGACGATCGTGCAGAACAGGTGACGTTGTCGTGCCTATTCGTGGTCGAATCCTCGACGGGTATCCCCTCGGCGAAGCGCGCTCTCCCGCGACCTGATTGACGACGCCCACGAGCTCGGCCGACACTGCCGCACTCCATGCCGTTCGGACAGACGCTCGCAGCAGTCGAGCCGGCCGACGTGGTTCTCTATGTCTTTCTCGGGACGTTGAGCACCATCGTCATTCCCGTTCCGGAGGACGCGATTCTCCTCGCCGCCGGATATGCCGCAAGGCTCGGCCGCGCGCCGTTCGTGGGGTGCGTCGCGGCGGCCTGGCTTGCCGTCATGATCGGCGACTCGGTGGGCTACACGGCCGGCCGGACGCTCCTGGCGCCCATGCTCCGGACGCGCATCGGCCGCTGGATCCTCCCCGAGGCGCGGCGCGTGTGGGCCGAGCGCGCCGTCCACGGCCGGGGGGCTCGCGCGATCGTCCTGGCCCGGTTCTTCGTCGGCTTCCGGGGCTTCCTCTACCTCGCCGTCGGCGCGTCACGGTACCCGTTCAGCCGCTTCCTCATGGTCAACACGGCCGCCGCGGCCGTTCAGGTCAGCGGTATGGTCGGCATGGGGTTCGCTTTCGGTGGCCTGCAGTCCCGGGCCGACAGCGGCGCAAACGTGGCACTCGCGGCAAACCTGCTGGCCGTGGCCGTTCTCCTCCTCATCCTGCTCGCACCCACCCTCGTCAAGGCAAAGCTCAGGTAGCCGAGGCTCGGGGCGAGATCCAATCGACCTCCCAGCGAAGCTCGCTCGCGCGCCCAATGTCGACACTCTGGACAGAGCTCATCCTGCTCTACGTCGCGCTCCCCGTGGGGCTCGCCTGGGTCTTCCATCGGTTCTCCTACCGGCGCGCGATGGCGCCCCTGCTGTGGCTCGCGTCGGCGCTGGCCCTCACGGTCCTCATGCAGGACCCGACCTTCGATCGGGTGGCGCTCGTACGCGTCCCGCTCGGTCACCCGCACCTCCGCTTCTCTACCTGGGCGCCCGCCGCGCTCAGTGAAGGCGCACGCCCTGGCGCCGGAGCTCCGCCTGGAGCGACGCCGTAGAGACGTTGGCCGTCGTCACCCCGTCCCGGATCGAGATCGCCGCCGCCACGCCCGCGCCCTGCCCGGTCACCGCGCAGCACATCATGCTCCGCACCGACGCATGAGAGATGGCGTCGCCCGCGATGCACCGACCGGCGACGAGGAGGTTGTCCACCTTCTTCGGCACGAGCGACCGGTAGGGAATCTCGTAGTAGCGCCCGGTGGTCGGCAGGACGAGCACACCGTAGCCGTCGATGAACTCGGGGAAGATCCCGATCGAGTCGTCGAACTTCGCCTGGTTACGCACGTCGTGCTCGGTCAGATCGTAGCGCCCCTCGATCTTCCGGGTGTCGCGGATGCCGACGGTCATCCCGTACGTCCGCAGCTTGGCATTCTCGAACCCGGGGGCGAAGTGGTTCATGGCCTTGATCGCCTGAAGCGCCTGGCTCCGGCCTTCGATCTCGGCCTTCGTCAGGTCCCAGACGTCCGTCCCGTCGTAACCAGTCAAGTGAATCATGTTGAGATACGTGGCCTCGCCCGAGTCGGTGATCGTGCTCCACGTCCCGCCGATGCTCTTGAGGCCCGCCGGAATCACCCCCTCTGCCCGCGCGCGGTCGAAGGGCTTCGTCAAGTAAGGGCTGAACAGATCGTCCTCCTTGCCGCCCTTCTGCACGTCCCAGTTGAGGCCCCAGTCCTTGTAGGTCTGCGGGTTCGCCGCGACATAGTCGAGGAACCTCTTCTTGTCGGCGCCCGTGACCGAGAACATCACCGTCACCGGCAGCATCGTCTCCTTCGGCGTCTTCCTGTACGGGGCGCCCGCGTAGTGGACGACGTCGGCGTCCCCCGACGCGTCGACGACCCGCTTGGCGAGGACGGCGCCGCGCCCCGATTTGCTGTGCACGATCGCGCCGCGAATGACGTCGCCCTCCATGAGGGTGTCGATGGCAACCGCATGAAGGAGCGGAGTGACCCCCGACTCCTCGACGAGCTTGTCGGCGACGTACTTGAACATGTCGGCGTTGATCGCCTCGCTCCTCGACTGCGGCTCGGGGTTGGTGGCTCCCATCGACTTCGCACGCTGCTCGAGCTCGATCCCGATGCCCTCGCAGTCCACGGTCTTTTCCCGGCGGTACCAGGCGATGCTCTCGACGCCGACCGCGGTGATGTTGCCCCCGAGGCAGCCGAAGCGCTCCACCACCATCGTGCTCGCGCCGGCCCTCGCTGCGCCCAGGCACGCCCCGAGGCCGCCCGGTCCACTGCCCACGACGAGCACGTCGACCTCTGCGAGCACCGGGACGTCGCGCGCGCTCTCTCGGACGGTCTTCATGTTCTGTCGATTCTACGCGCAAGGAGGGCCCGTCCTCGAACGTCGAATCGCGCCTGCTACCCTCGCATTCATGCAAGTCGTGCCCCCGACACCGGCCGCGCGTCCCAACGCCTTCGACGCCATCATCGCGACCGCAGCGAAGATCGCCCGCCCCGTCGTCGCCGTCGCGGCGCCGCTGACGCGCGTGGCGCTCGAAGGTGCCCTGCAGGCGGCGCAGCACGCGCTACTGGTCCCGGTGCTCGTCGGTCCCGAGCAGGCCATCCGCGACGTCGCACGCGACGCGCACTTCGACCTCGGCGGCGTGCGCATCGTCGACACGGCGGACGAGCTCTCGGCGGCGGCCACCTGCGCGGCGCTCTGCCGGAGCGGCGAGGCCGCCGCCATCATGAAGGGCAGCCTCCACACCGACGCGCTGATGCACGCGGTGCTCGCGCCCGAGGCCGGCCTGCGCACCACGCGACGCGTGAGCCATGTCTTCGTGCTGGACGCGCCGGGCTACCCGCGGCCGCTGCTCGTCACCGACGCGGCGATCAACATCTATCCGGGCCTCGAAGAGAAAGTGGACATCGTCAAGAACGCGATCGATCTCGCGCACGCGATCGGCATCGCGCTGCCCAACGTGGCCATCCTCTCGGCCGTCGAGACGGTGAGCCCGAAGATCAAGTCGACGCTCGATGCGGCGGCGCTCTGCAAGATGGCGGAGCGCCGGCAGATCGAGGGGGGCGTGCTCGACGGCCCGCTCGCGTTCGACACGGCGGTGAGCGCGGAGGCGGCGGCGATCAAGGGCCTGACGTCGCCAGTCGCCGGCGCCGCGGACATCTTCGTCGTTCCCGATCTCGAGTCGGGCAACATGCTCGTGAAGCAGCTCGAGTACCTGGGTGGGGCGGAGCTCGCGGGGGTGGTGCTGGGCGCGCGCGTCCCGATCATCCTCACGAGCCGCGCCGACTCCGCGCGCGCACGGATCGCCTCGTGCGCGCTGGCGACGCTGTACTGGCACGCGATCAAGCGCTGAGCGTGACGCGCGCGGTCTGAAGGGCGATGCGTGATTCTTCGTCCGTCGTGATCACGTGGACGGCGACGTCGCCCCGGCCGTCGTGGAGGGTGGGCGCGTTGGCCTCGTTCTTCGCGTCGTCGATGGTGACTCCGAGGTGGGCGAGCCCCGAGACGATCCCGCGCCGCACCTCGGGCGCATGGGCGCCGATACCGCCGGTGAACACCAGCGAGTCGATGCCGCCGAGGCTCGCGGCGAGCGCGCCGACGGCCTTGCGCGCGTGCCAGCAGTACACGTCGACGGCGAGCTTGGCGCGCGGATCGGCGGCGATCGCGTCGACGAGGCGCTTCATGTCGGAGGTGGTCTCGCTGAGCGCGAGCAGCCCCGCCTCGCGGTTGACGAGGCGGTCGAACGACTCGGCGTCGTACCCGTGTTTGAACAGGTACGAGACGAGACCCGGGTCGATGTCGCCCGAGCGTGTGCCCATCACGATGCCCGCCGTGGGCGTGAAGGCCATCGTCGTGTCGATGCTCCGCCCGTCGCGTACGGCGCACAGGCTCGAGCCGCTGCCGAGGTGGGCGAGCACCGCGCGCCCGAGGACCTTCGCCCCGATCGTCTCGACCAGGTACTCGTACGAAAGCCCGTGAAAGCCGTACCGGCGGACGCCCGCGTCGAAGAGGCGGCGCGGGAGGGCGAAGCGCTGGGCGACCTCGGGCAGGGTCGCGTGGAAGGCGGTGTCGAAGCAGGCAACCTGAGGGCGGCCGGCGAAGCGCGCGCGGGCGGCGGCAATCGCGTCGAGCTCCGGCGGCAAGTGGACGGGGGAAAAAGGAACGATCTCGCGGAGGGTGGCGACGAGCGCGTCGTCGATCCGCTCCGGGCGAGTGTGCCGCGGGCCGCCGTGGACGATGCGGTGCCCCACCGCGTCCAAGGACGCGTTGCCCGCCCGGTCGAGCGCGTCGAACACCGCGTGCACGGCGGCGGCGTGATCGGGCACCGCCTCGCCGATGCGCTCGATCTGGTCACGTGCAACCGCGCGCGCGGCGCCACCGCTGACCTCGAAGAGGGCGTACTTGAGCGAGGACGAGCCACAGTTGAGAGCGAGAACGCGCACGACGGGAGCCTACGCGCAGCAGGACGTTTCGACCACGCGGTCCTCGTCCCGCCGCCCGCTCACTGAATCCCGTATCTCGCCATCAAATACTGCTCCAGCTTGTCGATATCCGTCTGCGTGAGCGATTGCCCGACGCCGATCATCTCGGCGATATCCCCGTAGAACTGCTGGAATCCGTTCGAGGGCCGGTATCCGTTCTGGCCGATCATCGCGCCATAGCCCGGCGCGCTCACGTTCACCGTGCCCACCGTCTCGTTGTCGATCGAATTGGAAACGACGCCGTCGACGCGGATCTCGAGCGTGACTCCGGTGCGTCGGGTGCCGAGCAGGTGCACGCTGCCGTCGTCGAACGTCGATGGCGGCGGCGCGCTGACGGCGAAGACGTCGCCCGAAAGCTGCGCCGCAGCGAGGGTGGTCTGCGATGGGTTGTCGGCGTTGAGGTAAAGCGCCGCACCGTCGAAGGGAGAGACCCCGACCTTCTGGTAGATCATCGCATTGGTGCCCGACTGCGAGCGGCCGCGGACCACCGCCAAGATCAAGAGGTCGCTCGTCCCCCACTGCAAGGGGGGCGAGTCGGCCACCTGCAAGAACACGATGGGGCCGTCGAACGTGGCCGAAGGCAAGCCACCAATGCCGGAGGCGGTGTAGGTCGGCTGGTAAGCTGCCGTCGGCTGCGAGGCGTCGTTGAGGTTGCCCGTCAGGTCGACCCACTGCACGACGAGGCCATTGGACTGCCGGAGCGAGGTGGGGTCGAACCAGAACGCGAGCTCGGACAGGATGGCGTTGGGGGTCCAGAGCGCTTCCGAATCCTCGGACCCGTCGCCGGCTCCCGCCTCGCTCGCCTGTACGTCCGAAGATCCGTCCGAGGTCGGGGTCGTCCCCGCGGCAGATCCCTCAGGATTCGCGGAAGCCGTTTCCGCTGACGCGTCGATCGGCCCGATGGGGGTCGTCGACTGCCCGCCGCACGCGCCCACACCCCACGAAAGAACGACGCAAGCTACCCACTTTCCCATGGTGCTTTTTTGTATCACCGCTTCCGGCGGTGCTCCTTCGCAGCCGCGTCGCTCGAAGGCGTCCCGGCGCGCGGTTGCCGCAGAGCGGCGGACCGTTCATTCTGGAGCCTGGGCTTATCTGGGGAACGACCCATGAAGGATCGGGGATTCGTCTTGGCTTTTGCGTCGCTCGCTCTCGCCGGCGGCTGCGGCGGGCGTGTCGGCACCGTCACCGTCTACGTCGACGGCGGGCCCGCGAGCGAGCAGGGCGGCGACAACCCGCTTGGTGGCGGAGCTCCCGCGCACCCGGAGGCGGGCGGAATGGTCAGCACGACGCTCGCCGGGGAAGCAAGCGCGAACGACGACGAAAGCGACGACGCCTCCGGCGACGCGACCGTCGCTTCCGGGTCCTGCGCGTACACGACGACGACGCTCGCCTCCGGGCAATCCGGTCCCGCCGGAATCGCGGTCGACAGCGCGTACGCGTACTGGGTCACCCACGATGGCAGCACCGTGATGCGCGTCCCGTTGACCGGCGGGACCGCGAGCGTGCTCGCCTCAGAGCAAGGGCAACCGCACGGCATCGCGGTCGACGCGACCGGCGTGTACTGGACCAACAACGCGAGCGGCACCGTGATGAAGGCGGCGCTCCCGAGCGGCGCCCTCGCCACTATCGCCAGCGGCCAGCCGGGCGCCCAGGGGGTCACCCTCGACTCGACCTATGCGTACTGGACGCTCGGCAACTCGGGCTACAGCGCTGTGATGAAGGCTGCCAAAGTGCCCTCCGGAGGCGCGGGCGCCACGGTCGTCGCGTCCGGCGGCAACGGCCCCCAGGGCGTCGCAGTCGACGGCACACACGTGTACTGGACCACGTTCTACAGCAGCACCGTCGAAGAGGCGCTGCTCACGGGCGGCACGCCGACAGTGCTCGCGACCGGCCAGAGCTGGCCGGAGGGCATCGCCCTCTACGGGACGAGCGTTTACTGGACCACCAACGGCACGGTGATGGCGCTCGACCTCGCCGGCGGCAGCCCCATGACCCTCGCCACGGCCCAGAACAACCCCTCCGCCGGCGGCGTCAACACCGACATTGGCATCGCCGTCGACGCCCGGTTCGTGTACTGGGCCGACTACGGCGACGGCTTCGTGATGACGGTCCCGCGCGCCGGCGGCGCGAGCATTCGGCTCGCGTCCGGTGGCAATCCGCTCGGCATCGCGATCGACGACACGTACGTCTACTGGACCGACTACGCACGCGGTACTGTGATGAAGACGCTGAAGTGCGAGCCGCAGGCCGATCCACCGCCCTGACGCAGGCTCGATGAAGGATCCGCAAGACTCGATGAACCTTGGGAAGATCTGTCGTGTCGCGCTGGCCTCGGGCGTCGTGCTCGTCGGTGCAAGCGGATGCAAGAAGTCGGTGAGCGAGGCGCCCGACGCGGAAGCGACCGTGGCCGCCGACGCTGCCCTGCCCGTCGACACGGCCTCGGCGCTCGCCGATGTGCCGCCGGTTCCTGCGTTGATCCCGGCCGATCCCGCCATTCCGATCCACGAGGCCCTGGTCGGATCCGCCCCCATCGCCGCCGACACGGCGGTCCCCGCGAGCACGAGCGCCGGCGGAGCCACCGCAGCCCCTGCGAATACGACCGTCCCCGCGGACGCCGCCGTCCCCGCGGACACGACGGCGCCGAGCGCGCCGCCCGCGCCCCCGACAGAGCAACCGCCGCCGCAACCCGAGGCCGACGACACGTGGATCCCCGGCTACTGGTGGTGGAGCGCGCCGCTCGGGCGCTACGTGTGGGTGAGCGGGACGTGGCGCCACGCGCCGCCGGGGCAGGCGTGGGCGGCGGGGACGTGGGTGCCCGATGGCAGCCAGTACACGTGGGTGCCCGGGTTCTGGGCACCGCCCGGAGCCACGCCGATCACGGTCGCAGTGGCCCCGCCGCTGCTAAGGGTCGAAGTGGCGGGTAGCCCGCCGGCGGTCGGCGTCATCTGGACGCCCGGCTTCTACGCGTTTCACGACAGCGCTTACGTGTGGACTGCAGGGTCCTGGGTGCGCCCGCCCGGGGTGGGGCTCGCGTGGGTCGAGCCGCGCTACGTCGGTCCTCCGGGTCGTCTCCGGTTCCAGCCGGGGCGCTGGGACTTTCCGCCGGAGCGGTGTGGCTTCGCCTACCGGCCGGACATCGACGTGCGCCCGGGAGGGCGCGTGAGCTTCGCGGCGGTCCCGCGCAACGTGATGGTCGCGCATGCACACTACAACTGGGCCGCGGGGCATGCGGTGGCGATGGGGGCGACGCGGACGCCGGGCGGCGGATTCGCTTTCTCCCGCGGGGTGGACCATGGGCCGCACGGCGCGGGCCCCGCAGAGGAATTCCACGGCGCGCCCGGCGTCCGTCACGAACCAGAGGCGCGCCCGGAGATCCACCAGGGACCTGAAGCGCGACCCGAAGCGCGACCCGAGACCCACGCTGCGCCGCAACACGGAGCCCCCCCCCGGGGTGGGGCACGAGCGCGGGCCATCTCCTGGACCGGGACCGTCGCCCGGCCACGCTGGCGGGAAGAGGCACTAGAGCGCCGATCAGTTCGGTTTGCGTGATCATTCCGATCAGTTACGCGAGGGGATCGACGGCGGATTCCGGGTGTGATCTTTTCGTCTCCGCGGCGCGCGCCGCGGAG
>Ga0302326_10003046_pt1 | contig 39873 bp, 42 predicted proteins | sample Palsa_T0_3_FD_202264 | JGI IMG/M metagenome (GOLD analysis project Ga0302326, IMG submission 202264) | Peat permafrost microbial communities from Stordalen Mire near Abisko, Sweden - Palsa_T0_3 | ecosystem: Environmental > Terrestrial > Soil > Palsa > Peat permafrost | place: Sweden: Abisko... | reverse complement strand
GCCATGCTCCTCCATATGGCGATTGATGTTTTCGATGGTGACCGTGGCGTCGTCGACGAGAATGCCGACCGCCAGCGCCAGACCGCCGAGCGTCATCACGTTGATCGTCTGGCCGAGCGCCGACAGGGCGATCAGCGAGGAGAGCACCGCCAGGGGTATCGAGACGGTGATGATCAGGGTCGAGCGCCAGCTTCCCAGGAAGACCAGGATCATGAAGCCGGTCAACGCGGCGGCGATGAGGCCTTCGCGCACCACGGCGGCGACGGAGGATTTGACGAAGTCGGATTGATCGGCGACGTATTTGAGCTCGACCCCCGGCGGCAGAGTGGCTTGAATGGCCGGCAGGCGCGCCTTGACGCCGTTGATAATGTCGAGGGTCGAGGCCGAACCGATCTTCAAAACCGACATCAGCACGCCCTTGCGCCCGTCGAGCTGCACGACATTGGTCTGCGGCGGCGAGCCGTTGTGGACGAAGGCGACGTCGCGCATGAAGACGACGGCGCCGTCGACCACTTTGATCGGCAGGTTGTTGAAGTCGGCCAGGACCTTGGGCGAATCGTTGAGGTCGATCGTATATTCGTAGGAGCCGATCTTCTCGGTGCCGACCGGGGTGATGAGGTTTTGCCGGGCGAGCGCATTGCCGACGTCGGTCGCCGAAAGGCTATGGGCGTGCAGCGCGTTCTGATCGAGATCGATCTGCACCTGCCGGCCGGCGCCGCCATAGGCGTAAGGCAGCTGGGCGCCGGGAACCGTGGCGAGCGCGGGCCGGATGAAATTCTGGGCGAGGTCGTTCAGGTCGGTTTGCGACAGCGTGTCGCTTGACAGCGCCAGCTGGATGATCGGAACGCTCGATGCGTTATAGGCCAGAATGATCGGCGGCGTGACGCCCGCCGGGAGTTGCTTCAGGATCGTTTGCGAAATCGACGTGACCTGCGCCTGCGCGGCGCTGATGTCGACGGTCGGCTGGAAGTAGATCTTGACGACGCCGACGCCGGGGAGCGACTGCGACTCGATATGCTCGATGTCGTTGACCGTCGTCGACAGCGTGCGTTCATAGACGGCGATGATGCGGCCCGACATGTCGTCGGGCGGCAGGCCGGTATAGCTCCAGACCACCGAAATGACGGGAATGCCGATATTGGGGAAAATATCGGTCGGCGTGCGGACTGCCGATATGCCGCCGAAAATCAGCACGAGGATCGCCATGACGACGAAAGTGTAAGGGCGCGCAAGCGCTAGTCGAACGATGGCCGTCATGAACCCGAGTCTCGAACCCAAACCCGCCGGCCGCCTGACGCAGAGGACCCAAGCGCCATTGCCGACACAGCCGTAAATATATATACATGGGTGCGGTGCAACATATTATAACATTATTTTGATCGCCGCCGCCGATTGGGTCGACGTTCAGTATATCGTCGCTAGAGCGGTTTATGAGACGGTTTCTCAATATCGGCGGCGGCGAGACGCGCCGCTTTGCGCGCAAACGCCCGTTTGCGCGCAAAGCCAGGCTGACCACAGATATCCGGCGCTCGCTTGGGTCGACGACGCGGCGCGCAGACCGATGTCCGCAGCGCCATTGCCCGTCACGATCGATCGCCGCGATCCTCAATATACATGGGTGCAATGCACCATATCGTAACATTATTTTGATCGCCGGCGCTGATTGAGCCGTCGTGTAGTATATCTTGGGAAAAGCGGGTTTTGCGGCGGGTTTGCGGAAATCGTCGATTCCGCGAGAAGCGCTATCTCAGATCGAGGCCCGTCTCGCTTTCGAACTCGACCGGGCCGGTCATCCATACGTGATTGTCGCTCTCCCGCCATTCGATCGTCAGATCGCCGCCCGGCAGGCTGAGGCGCGCCTTGCGCTCGGCAAGATCGCCACGCACGGCGGCGACGAGAGCCGCGCAGGCGGCCGAACCGCAGGCTTTGGTCAGGCCGACGCCGCGCTCCCAGACGCGCAGGCGGATATGATCGCGCGCGACGACATTGGCGAGCGAGATATTGGCCTTGTCGGGGAAGATCGGGTGGTGCTCGAGCAACGGGCCGATTTTCGCCAGATCGACAGCCTCGACGTCTTGGACCCAGAAGATCGCGTGAGGATTGCCCATGTTGACGAGCGAGGCGGGGCCGAGTTCCGCGGCGTCGATCGCGGCGATCGGCAGGTCGACGCTTCTTGTGTCGGCGACCGGATCGCGCAGCGGGATCTGCCGCCAGGCGAGGCGAGGCTCACCCATGTCGATGCGGAACGAATATTCGCCTTCGCGCCGGCAATCGAGAACGCCGGCGGCGGTTTCGAGCTTGACATCGCGCTGATCGCCTTCGCGCAGCAGCCAATAGGCGACGCAGCGCGTTCCATTGCCGCAGGCGTCCGCTTCGCTGCCGTCATTGTTGTAGATGCGCATGAAAGCGGCAGTGTCGGTGCGGCGCGGGTCGAACAGAACCATCAGCTGATCGAAGGCGAGGCCCTCGGCGCGATGGATGGCGCGTACCTGATCGGGCACGACGCCGCCCTCGGCGCCGCGCAGATCGAGAATGACGATTTCATTGCCGAGGCCGTTCATCTTGATGAGACGGCGATGGCCCAGCGCATGGGACGTGTCGGTAATCTCTGGCTCTCCTGCTGGGCTCTATTGCGCGCCGCCGGTCCGATCGATGACCCGCGCGCCAAGAAGCGTCAACGCCTCGCGAAGTTCGTCGGTCTCGATCGGCGCCGCATATTGGCGCGCCAGGTCCTTGGCCCGCGCGCTCGGCGGCGCGGTCCTTGGCGGACGTTTGGCGGCGCTGTCAAGCGGTCCCTGCCGGAAAGCGACCTTGCCGATGCAGCGCCAGCCCAGATGCGCATTGACGCGCTCGATGAGGATCGCCGCCGAATGTTGCGCCTCCAGCGCGAAGGCGCCTTCGACGCGCAGCACGAGCGTCGCCAGCGCGGGGGGCGCGTCGGGATCGCGCTTTGCGGCGCGAGCGGGCCATTGCACCTCGATCGGCCGGCAGATTCTGGCGATCTGGTCGCCGGCGATCTCCCGCCAATCGGTGACGAGGCTCATCTCCCCAAGGCCCTGGCGCGCCAACGCCGGTTCGACAAGCTGCTCCAGGAATTCGCCGAGCGGGATGGCCCCGCCGCGAGTTTTCCAGCCTGGCGGTTTCGTCATCGGTTTTGTCCACCTATGATCGGCGCGATGAAAGCCGGATCGAACGCGAACGCCAATCTAAACCCTTATCGCGCGGATGCGAAACCGTCGCCGGCTCGCCGCGTGCTCGAATGGTGGGACCGCCATCGGCGGAGCCTGCCCTGGCGGGCCGAGGCCGGCAAGCGCGCCGATCCCTACGTCGTCTGGCTGTCGGAAATCCTGCTGCAGCAGACCAATGTGGCGACCGCGACGCCCTATTTCGGGCGTTTCCTGGCGCTTTGGCCTCGCGTCGAGGCTCTGGCGGCCGCCCCTTTGGAAGAAGTCATGCAGGCCTTCGCGGGACTTGGCTATTATTCGCGGGCGCGCAACCTGCATCGCTGCGCCGGGGAGATCGCGCGGCGCGGCGGCGTTTTCCCGCGGACGGAAACCGAGCTGCGCGCCCTGCCGGGCGTCGGCGCCTATACCGCCGCGGCGATCGCCGCCATCGCGTTCAGCGAGCCGGCGTCCCCGGTCGACGGCAATATCGCGCGCATCCTGGCGCGCCTCCATGCGATGGAAGCGCCGATCGCCAGATCCAAAGGCGCGATCGCGAAGGCCGCCGCGGCGCTGACCCCAGCGGACCGGCCGGGCGATTACGCGCAGGCGCTGATGGATATCGGGGCGGCGATCTGCACGCCGCGCAATCCGGACTGCCCAGCCTGCCCGCTGCAATTTGTCTGCGCCGCCGCCGCGACCGGAGAGCCGGACGCCTATCCGCGCAAGGACCCTGCCAGGCAAAGGCCGCAGCGCGCCGGCGCGGCGTTCCTCGCCCTGCAAGCGGACGGCAGCCTGCTCTTGCGCACCCGCCCGCCCCATGGATTGCTCGGGGGCACCGTGGAATTGCCGGGCACGCCCTGGTCGCTGGATTATGCGCCCGACGCGGCGGCGAGCGGCGCGCCTTTCGAAGCGCCCTGGCGCCTGACGCCGGGAATCGTCGAGCAGGCCTTCACGCATTTCTCGCTGCGCCTCAATATCTATTTCGTTCGTCTCGCCGGGGCCGCTCCCGCCCATCGCGACGGCTTTTGGGCCGCGCAAAAGGAGCTCGAGGGCCTGGCTTTCTCGAGCCTCATGCGCAAGGCCGTCGCGCATGGGCTCGCCTTCGCGCGCGGCGAACGAAACGAAGAGGCGCCGCTCAATAAGCGTCGGAATGGGCTTTCGACGAAAAGACGGTCATCGCCATGATCTTGACGTCGAGCCACAGCGACCAATTGTCGACGTAATAAAGGTCGTGCTCGACGCGGCGGCGCATTTTGTCTTCGCTGGCGATTTCTCCGCGCAGGCCGCATACCTGCGCCCATCCGGTGATGCCCGGCTTGACGTTGTGGCGGCGGGCATATTGGGCGATGCGGCGGTCATAGCGCTGGTCATGGGCGAGCGCATGCGGCCTTGGCCCGACAAGCGACATGTCGCCGGCCAGCACATTGAGGAGCTGCGGCAGCTCGTCGATGCTGGTGCGGCGCAGCAAGGCGCCGATGCGGGTGACGCGCGGATCGAAACGCGTCGCCGAAATGAGATTGGAATCGTCCTCCATCGCGCTCATCGTGCGAAACTTGACGATCCTGAACGGCTCCTGATTGAAGCCGTAGCGCCGCTGGACGAAAAAAACCGGCCCGGGACTGTCGAGCCTTATCGCCAACGCGACGATCGCAAATAGCGGCGCCAGCAGAACGAGCGCGAGCGAGGCGAGCGTCATGTCGAAGACGCGCTTCTCGATGCGCTGAAGCAGCGAAAGCGGACGGCGCGTCAGGTTGAGGCTGGAAATCGGCCCGAGCTGGGACACTTCCGCCTCGGAAAAGCGATCGAGGATCGCCTCCGGCCCGAGGTGAATCTCGGCCGGCGTGCGCAGGAAAGTATCGACGCAGGCTTCGATGATTCGCGTCTGCGCCCAGGGAACGGCGATGAAAATATCGTCTGGACGCAGCACGCGAACGGTCGCGGCGGCGAGCGCAAGATCGTCGTCGAGACAGTCCTCGCCCTCGCGCAGCATCGCGGCGGAGATGATTTGCATGTCCGAGCCCGACAGGTCGTAGCGCGCAACGAAGGCGGACAATTGGCTCTCGAAGCCGACGACGACCAGCCGGCGGCGCGGCAGCAATCCTCGGCGCCTTGCGGCGCCGGCGAGGCCGACCATGACGACCCGCATGCCGCCGAGCGCCAGCAGGCCCGTGAGGTAGAGAACGCCGGTTGCGCCGCGCGAGAAAAGTTCGGTCGTCTTGGTCAGGAATCCAAGCGCCAGAACGCAGAAGAACGCGAGGTTCCAGACGGAGACAAAACGCCCGAAATGGCCGGAAAACGACGAAAATCGCCCGATGGAATATTCGTTGCGTTGAATATTGGCGAAGACGACAAGCGCGCCGACCGCGACGCCGATTTCCGTCACCGGTTCGACATTGGGCAGGAGTCCCAAGGTCGCGAGCTTGTAGATGACGTTCGAGGCGGCCGCCGCCAGAACCACGGCGCAGAAATCGCCCAGGGCCGCAAGATAGCGAAAGCCGATCTCGGCGATGACTTTGGCGCTCGCCAGGCGCCGTCGATGCAAGCGCCGCGCGGCATGGGCGAAATTCTGGCGTCCGGCGGGCCGAAAGGCCCCGGTTGATGCGCCGCCAGATTGCATCCCGACCGCTCCATTTTGACACAAGACAGGGGGTTTGCCGCCGGAATGACGGCCCCCAGGCCAAGGCATGGCAAGCGACGTGCCGAAGCGGGGCGAGCCGCGGGTGCGGCAGGGGAACCCGCCGCGAAGGGGCGGCCGTACCGGCGCCGGGGCCTGTTCCGGACGGGCGCGCAGGGCTTCCCTAAGCCATGGCCGCGCCGCCGCATCCCTCCGCCGTTTGCGGCCTGTCAGAGCCGCCGCTGTCCCGATTCGGGAGGCATGCGCTTTGCCAATGCCTTGACGCCATAGAGGTATTGGAGCGGAGCGATGCAACTGGCGGCCAGGGCGCGTCAACTGAAACGACAGCCGATCGCCCATATCGGGCGGTTGCCGATCGACGCGGTCGATATTCAGGAAACCGCGCGGGCGTTTATCGACTATTGCCTCAGCGCGGAGCGGGACGAAGCGACGCGGCCAGTCTATTCGACCTCGGTCAACGGCCAGGTCATTTCGCTATGCGCGCGCGATCAAAAATTGGCGCAAATGTTCCTCAGCGCCGATTCTCTCAACGCGGACGGCCAGCCGCTGGTGTTTCTTTCGCGATATCTATGCGCCAATCCCTTGCCCGAACGCGTCGCGACGAGCGATCTGTTTCCGGTTGTGGCGCGCCTGGCGGCCAAGGCGGGCGTCACATTTTACATGCTGGGCGCGAGCGAAGAGGTCAATCGAAGGGCAGCGGAGGCCTCGCTCGCCGCCTTTCCGACCTTGCGCATCGTCGGGCGCCGCAACGGATATTTCTCGCGCGCCGAGGAAACGGCTATCGTGCAGGAAATCGCCAGGTTGAGGCCGGATGTGCTTTGGGTTTCGCTGGGCGTTCCGCTCGAGCAGCAATTCTGCATGCGCAACCTCACCGCCCTGCGCGGCGTCGGCATCGTCAAGACATCCGGCGGCCTGTTCGATTTTCTTTCGCGCGCCAAGCCGCGGGCGCCGGTCTGGATGCAAAGAAGTGGGCTCGAATGGCTGTTTCGAATGTCGCGCGAGCCGCAGCGGCTGTTCTTGCGCTATCTCGTGACCAATCCTCACGCTCTCTTCCTGATGGTGAGGACGTTGCGATGAGCTTACCGCTGCGACGCCGGGAGGCGCTGGCGCTGATCGGCGCGGCGGCGATGGCGCCGCGCCTCGCCCGCGCCGCGCCGAGCGAGGATCGCGCCGCGCTGATGCGGCGCGGCTTCAATCTGCCCGATCAGGTTCCTTCGCGCCAAGGCCAGCGACCCGACCGCGCCACGCTAAAGTGGCTTCGCGAGCGCGGCATGACGCATGTTCGCCTGCCGATCGCCGGCGAAAGCCTGATGGCGCGCTTTTCGAGCGCGACGACGATCCGCGCGGCGATCGACGACTTCAATCGCGCCTTGGACCTGCTGCTCGGCCTTGATTTTGCGGTCAGCGCCGACATGCACCCCAGCGATGATTTCGGCCGGCTGCATCGCGCCGATCCGCAAATCGCGCTTGCCGCCTTGACCGAAGCCTGGCGCAATCTCGCCAGGCCGATCCAACGCCTGCCTGCCGATCGGGTTTTTGTCGAACTGCTCAACGAACCCCATGCCGAAGACGCGGTCTGGCGCGCCCAGGCGGCGCGGCTCATAGCCGATCTGCGCAAGGATCTGCCCTCGACGACCTTCATCGTGGGGCCTGCCCCCTACCAGCGGGTCGAAGCGCTCGCCGCCTGGCGCCCGCTCGAGGACGCCAACATCGTCTACGCCTTCCATTATTACGACCCGATGGCGTTCACCCACCAAGGCTTGACCTGGAATGACGCCGACCCGCTCTCGCGCCTCGCCGGCGTGCCGTTTCCAACCTCGCGCGGCGACCCGGCGATGACCCGGCTGCTCGACGGGCTGCGCGCCAGCGGCGAAGGGGATCTAGCGCGCTCGATCGATCTGGCGCTGGAGCGCCCCTGGACGAAAGCGACCATCGCCGCTCAGTTCGCGCCGCTCGCCGACTGGAGCCGCGCGCATGACGCGCCGGTCATCCTCAATGAATTTGGCGTGCTGCGGTTCAAGGCGGCGCGCGCCGCGCGGCTCGAATGGCTGCGCGGGGTGCGCGAGAGCGCGCAGGCGAATGGCTTTGGCTGGGCGCATTGGGATTACAATCAGGGTTTTGGGCTGCTCGACGAGGCCGGTCGGCCCGACGCCGCGCTGATCGATGCGCTGCTGCCGACATGAAATTACCCCGAAAAATGCGCGCGACGATTGATCGATTGAAAGCCTTTCTGGCCGCCCGGCAGGCGATGGCGGGCGCCATTCTGGCCCTGGCGATCAAGGGCGGCGGCGCGGTGCTGATGATCGTCGTCTTCACGCTCGCCGCCCGCACGATGTCGGCGCATGCGTTCGGCGAGATCGCCATCTGGTTCAACGCGCTGTCCTGCCTTGCAGTGGCCGCGGTGTTCGGCCAGGAAAACCTCATCGTGCGCTCCTGGGCCGAATATGCCAGTGGGCGGCAATTCGCGCTGATGGCCGGCGCCTATCGTTTCGGCTGGCTGACGAGCGGCGCGACGACGGTGCTGGCCTGCCTCGTCCTCCTCGTCGGCGTGCGGTTCCTGCCCGCGCCCCTGCCCGCGCCGGCGCTTGGCGCGGCGCTGGCCTTTCTGGCGGCCCAGGCGATGCTGCACTATTCCTCGCATTCCTGCCGCACGATCCATGGCTTCCGCGTCTCGGAGGTCAACCGGGAGCTCACCTGGCGGCTGGTCCTGCTCGGCGTCGTCGCGCTGCATCTGCATGGCGATCTGACGCTGGCGACCTTCTTTGGCGCCGCCGCTTTCGGCATGTGCCTGTCGATCGCCATCCAGAGCTTCGCCACGGCGCGGAAATTCCCGGCCGAGGTCGCCGCGGCAAAGCCGCTATTCGCCAAAAAAGAATGGTTCGAGCGCGCCCGCAGCATGTGTCTTTCCTCGAGCGTCGAGGCGATGGGCCAATATGCCGAGGTCATTCTGCTGGGCTTCCTCGTCGCGCCGTCGGCGGCGGCGACCTATTTCATCGCCGCGCGCATCGCCAATATTTTTCCGATGATCGCCACGGGACTGAACACCTATACCGTCACCCAGATCAGCAACCTGCATTTTGCCGGCGAAACCGAGCGCCTGCAGCATGTCCTGCGCTCGGTGATGACCGTCGCCTTCATATTGGTCACGCCGCTGTTCGTGCTGCTGGCGATCGCCGCCGCGCCCATCCTCTCGATATTCGGTCCCGCCTATCAGGCCGGATATGTGCCGCTGGTGGTGCTGGCTTCGGCGAGCTTCATCATAACTTTGTGCGGCCCCTCGTCAGGCGTCCTGCTGATGACCGGCGGCGAAAGGCTGTGGTCGCGCATCGCGATCGTCACCTTGATCTTGCGGGTCCTGCTGATGATCTATCTGGCGCCGCGCTACGGCGCCAGCGGAGCGGCGCTCGGCTGGGCGATCGTCAACACGCCGGTGGCGATCTGGGTCGCGCTGCTTTGCCGCAAACGCTGCGGCGTCGATCCCTCCGCGCTGGCGATCCTGCCGGGACTGCGGACGCTGACGCAGGCGGTTCGCGCGCCGTCGGCCCTGCGTCTGTAGGAGCGTCGGCTTCAGGCGGCGGCGAGCGAGGGATCCGAGCCCGCCGCCGACGACTGGGATCGCGCATCGGCGCACTTGTTGAACACGACGCAAAGCTTTAGCGGGTCGAAACCCTTGATCGCCTCGGCGATGCGATCGGCGTCGGTGTGGTCCGGCTCGACGATCATCAGAATGGCGTCGGCGAGCGTCGCCAGCGAGCGCAGGGCGGGCGCCTCCAGCACGGCCGGCCCATCGACGACGAGCGTATCGAATTGCCGCCGGCAGCGACGCAGCAGGCGATGCAGTTCGGGCCCCGCGAGCAGCGCGTCGAGCTTGGCGCCTTCGCCGCCGCCCGCTCCGCCGAGCGGCAATACGGTGGGGCTGGCCTCGCCATACCAAAGCAACGCTTTTTCGAGCGGATAATCCTCCTCCACCACATCGATGAGGCCGGTTCGCCGGTGCGTGCGGGCAGCCTCCCCCTGCCCCATCTGGATGAGCAGCACCTCGGCGCCTTCGCTCGCCAGGCAGGCCGCGACATTGGCGGCGACCGTCGACTTGCCCTCCCCTTCGCGCGCCGACGTCACCAGGATGAGGCCGCCGCGGCGGGCGTTTTGGATGGGCGCGAGGGCGCAAAGCCGCGCAAACCAGCGCGCGGCCTCGCCTTCGGCCAGGCGCCCGTCGCGATGGGGCGACGGCGAGAAGACGGGCAATGTCGCGCCGGCCTCGACGTCGAGCCGGGGCGAGGCCGGCAAAGGGGCGGCGGGCGAGCGTTGCAAGGACTCGCGGGCGAGAGCGCTTGCGAGCGCCGCGAACAGCCCGATGATCAGCGAGCCGGCAAGAACCAGGGGCAATCTCGGCATATTGGTGCGCGTCGGCGCGATCGCCGGCGAGACGATGCGAACGTCGTCGCTGGTGAGGCCGCGCATTTCGCTGAGTTCCTTCTGCCGGCTCAGCAATTGTTCGTAAACGGCCTGGTCGGATTTTTCATTGCGTTCGAGATCGCGCAATTGCACCGCGTCCTGGTCGGTGGCGCCGCTGTCGGCCTGCGCCTTATGCAATTCGTCCTCGACGAGGACCTCGCGCTTGCGCGCCTCCAGATAATCGGCCTTGGCCGAGGCGATAAGGCGATCCTTCTCGGCGGCGATCTGGCGCTTTATGTCGCTAAGCTGCGCATTGGCGGCCAGCACGTCGGGATGGCGGGCGCCGAACACCGTCTCGCGTTCGGCGGCCTGTCGCGTCAGGCGCGCGTAATCCTCGCGAAGGCCATTGAGGACGGGCGACTGGATGGCCGCCGGAAGCGCCGCGCCGGCGCTGAGATTGGCCTCGCGCAATTGATCGACGATCGCGCGGGTGTCCTCGCTATGCGCGGTGGCGAGGACGAGCTGCTGGTTGAGTTCGGCGATCCGCCGCTCCTGCAGCACTTCGCCCTGGCCCGCCTCGGTGATTTTCAGATCGGTCTTCAACTTGGCGATCGCCGTGTCTTCCTGGCTCACGCGATCGCGCAATTGCGCGAGCTTGCCGCCGATGAAATCGACGGCGCGCTGGTTCGAACCGGAGCGCAGATTGCTTTCGTTGTCGACGATCATATTGGCGGCGGCGTTGGCGAGGCGGGCGCTTTTCTGCGCGTCGGCGGTTTTGACCGTCACGTCCACCACATAGGTCGCGCCGCGCCGCCCGATCGTCAGCCTGTCCTTCAATTTCTCGAGCGCCGCCGCATTCTTGTCGGCGCTGGAAACGGCGCCGCCGGCAAATTCGGGATCGCCGGACAGGCCTTCCTTTTCGACAAGCGCAGTAAGGAAGCCATCCGATTTGGCGACCTGAACGAGGCTCTCGATGGCGATGGAATCGGGCCCGATGTCGGGCAGCACTTCCTGCGTCTGGGTGACGTTGGCGTTGCGCGGATCGAACAGAACCGTCGCCGTCGCCGAATATTGGTCGAAGGCCAGCCGGATGGCGATTACGCAGAGCAGGGTCACGAGGAAGGCGATTACGGCGATCCAGCGCGCATTGCGTCGCACGAGCGCGAGAACGGCGCGAAGATCCGGCGTTTTCGCTCGCGCCGAATCGCCTCCGTCGCCCCATAGTTCAAGCTCGGGAGGGATCGGGGCGCCCGAAGCCGCGGCGGGACGCTTCAGCATTTTGTCGAGAAGGATCATCGCGCCAAAAGTCCGCCGGCCATCCGGCGCCAGAGCAACGTCGGGACTTGTCAAGCAGAAGATACACGAAGCATTAAGTATTAGTTACTATGGCTTGCCCGGAGCCGTTCCGCGGGGGCGGCGAAGCGACGCATCATTTCATGACCGGGTTGGAATGCGGATGAACGCCTGGCTGCAAGAGCGCGAAAGCCTCGGCAGGGGCCCGGCGGATCTGGCCCTTTTGGCGGGCCTCGCCTTCGCGGTCACCGCCGCGCCAATCCTGCTGCATCAGGTCGGCCAGCCCCTGGCGATTGCTTTTTGCCTGACGTCCGCGGGCTTCATCGCGCTCTATTTCGAGCGCGCCGTCCCGATCGTTCTTCTCGTCTCCTACCTGTTCCAGACGACGTTCGTGGCGATGGCCTCGTCCTATGCGACGCAATATTCCGATCTCGACGCGATGAAAGCCTATAATTTCATTACGACGGTCGGGCTTTGGCTGGCGGTGATGGCGAGGCTGGCGCTCGGCCGCGATCGCGCCTCGCCGTTCGTCTGGCGCATGGTGCTGGCGAGCGCGGCGATTCTGGCGCTTGCCGGCGTCTTCTTCCTCCTCGGCCTTGGCGTCGATTCGCGCGGCTCGACGATTTATATGCGCAACATCGGACTGCCCGTCCTGCTGTTTCAGACCTGCCTCGTCGTCGCCTCGCGACACGAACTGGCGATGCGCCAGACGGTCGCGCTGCTGCTCGGGCTGATGATCGCCTGCGGCTATGTCGAACTGCTGGCGATCCACGCCTGGCTCGATTTCACCAACGGCTGGACCTATTGGGACCTTGCCTCCGCGATCTCCCGGCGAGGCGCCAACTTCGATCGGGACGCGCGCGCCTCCGGCATCGTCGCCGGCGACGCGATCGATTTCATGACGACGACCCTCTTCAACACCAACCTTCTTGGCGACCTCAACGTGCGGGTCGTCCGCCTGCAGGGACCCAATTTCCACCCCATCAGCTTTGGCTATGCGCTAGCGATTCTCAGCGCCTTCCTCGCCGTCCACGGCCGCCGCCTGCTGCCCCTGGCGGCCGTTCCGCTCCTGCTGGTCATCGGCGCGAAGGGCGCGCTGGCGCTGGCGGTTTTTTCGCTGGCGTTCTGCTTCGCCAGCCGGTTCTATCAGGGGATTCTGCTGCCGATCGGCCTTGCCGTCCTACTGGCTATCTACGCGGGCTTCGCCTACTTTACCGGCCTGGAGAGCGGCGACTTTCACGTGCTTGGACTGATCGGCGGGATAAACGGCTTCCTCAGCAATCCCGCCGGCCATTCCCTGGGCGCGGGCGGCAATCTGTCGACCAATTTCGCCGGCATCGATTGGAGCAAATATCAGCATGCCGGCGCCGCCGACATTGCGGTCGAGAGCGCGGCGGGCGTGCTTCTCTATCAAATGGGGGTCGCCGCCTTCGCCGTGGTGGCGATCTATCTGTGGCTCGCCAGGACCGCGTGGCGATTGTTCCGCGTCCTGCATTCGCCGGCGCTTTCGCTCACCGCGGCCTCCATCGCCATCATGCTGGTGAACGGCCTGTTTCAGGAGGAAGCGTGGTTTGCGCCTTTGGCGCTCGGCCTCGTCCTGGCCTTTGCCGGCCTCACCTTCGGCGCGGTCGACCGGCGCGTCGCGGCGCAATTCCGGCAAGCAATCCGCAGCCCCGGCGCCGCCGCTTCCCTCGCGGCGACGACGTGAACGGCGCGCCGCCGCCCCGCATCGTGCTGGTGCAGACGCAGGCCGAGAACGCCGGCGCGCAGCAGATTTCGCGGCTGCTCGCCGCCGATTTCGTCGCGCGCGGCTTTGACGTGCGCCAATTGTTTTTCTTCCGCCGCACCGCCTCCTTCGACGCCAGCCCCGACGTCGAATTTTGCGCGATGGAGCGCCCAAGCGGACCGCTTTCGCTGCTGCGCTTTGTCTTTAGCCTCTACAGCCGCCTCAGAAGCATCCGGCCCGACGTCGTCGTGACCTTCCAGCATTACGGCAATATGATCGGCGCGCCGATCGCCCGGCTGGCCGGCGTCAGGCGCGTCATCGCCAACCAGGTGTCGGCCGCGCCGATGATGTGGCGCCCGGTCGTCGTGGCGGACAAGCTGCTCGGACGCTTCGGGGCTTACGATCGCATCGTCGTGAACTCGGACCATACGCAGGAGATGTTCGAGGCCTATCCCGCCGCTTATCGAAAGCGAATTTTGCGGATCGACCACGGCTTCGAGGACAAGACGCTGTCGATCGGCAAGGCCGAGGCGCGCGCCCGGCTCGCTTTGCCGCTCGGCGTCCCGCTGCTCGGCTGCGCGGCCCGCCTGCATCCGCTGAAACAATTGGACGCCGCCATCGCGATGCTTCCCCTCATCGAAGGCGCTCATCTCGCGCTGGCCGGCCAGGGGGTTGACCTGCCGCGCCTCGAGGCTCTCGCGCGTGATCTCAGCGTTTCCGAGCGCGTGCATTTTCTTGGCGAGTTAGGCCCTGAGAAAATCGGAATTTTCCTCGCGGCGCTCGATTGTTTCGTCTTTCCAAGCAGCGCCGAAACTTTCGGCCTGGCGCCCGTCGAGGCCGCGCAGGTCGGGCTTCCCGTCGTCGCCAATGATCTGTCCGTCTTGCGAGATGTTCTCAGCGTCGAGGGCGAGCCTTGCGCGATCTTTGTGGACGCGCGCGATCCCGCCGCCTTCGCCAAAGCGGTGAGGCTCGTGCTCGACGACGCCGCGCTCGCCGCAAGGCTTGGCGCGGTCGGGCGGCGGCTGAAGCAGCGCTACCCGCTCAGCGCCATGACGGATTCCTACGCGCAATTGATCCACGCGCTGATCGATGGCGGCCATGCGGATCGAAATTGAAACCGCCCGCGCCGGCGGCCGGCGATTTCATCGCCTGCTGCGCGAGCGGCTGGCGCGCCGGTTTGCCGACGCCGGCGTCGCGCTTTGCGCCGTCGAAGGCGCGCCGGCCCTGCCGGGCGCCGTCGCGGCTTTGCTCGCTCTCGAACGCCTCGTGCTGCGGCGCTCGCGCGAAACGCTTTGCGATCCCCTGTCCGCGCAAGAGTTCGGCGCGCCGGCTTGCGGCCCCGCCGACATCGTCCTCGATCTTTCCGGCCGTTCTTTCAAGGGCGCGGGCGAAGCGCTGACCTTGCGGCCGCTCTATGACGGCGAGCCCGGTGAAGCGGCGATGATCGGCGCGCTGATCGGCGGGCGGGCGCCCCATATCGCGATCGAGAATGTCGCAACGCGCCAAATCGTCGGCGCGGGCCATCCCTCGCTCGAGGCGGCCGATGGTCTGACCGGCGGCATGGAGGCGGTCTATTCGCGCGTCATGACCCTCCTGGAATCGGCGATCCGGGCGCCGGGCAAATTCCTGCCGCGGCCGGCCTATCCAGCGCTCGCGGCGTCTTCCCTCGACGTCGCGCGCTTCGGACTGCGCGGCCAGATCGGGCAGCTGACGCGGCGGATCTATCACCTGTGCTGCCATGCGCCGCATTGGCGGGTGGGTTGGCGCTTCAACGACGGGCCCGGCGTGCTGGAATTAGGAAATCTCAAAGGGCCGAAATGGAACGTGCTGGAGGATTCGGGGAATAACTTCTTCGCCGATCCGTTTGCTGTGGAGTGGCGAGGCAAGCGCTACATGTTCTTCGAGGACCTCTGCCACCGCATCGGCAAGGGGATCATTTCGGCCCAGGAATTCGGCCCGCACGGCCCGGTCGGGCAAGCCTTTCCGGTCCTGGAAGAGCCCTGGCATCTCTCCTATCCCTTCCTCATCGAGGACGCGGGAGAGCTATGGATGATCCCGGAAAGCTCGAAGTCGGGACAGGTGACGCTCTATCGGTGTGTCGATTTCCCCGGCAAATGGGAGCGCTGCGCCGCTCTCCTCGAAGGGATCGAAGCGGCGGACGCGACGATCTTCCGGCATGAGGGACTGTATTACATGATGTCGGCGGTCCGCGAGGATCTCGGCGGCTATTCCGACACGCTGGCGATCCATTATGCGCTGGACCTCATCGGGCCCTGGCGCGAACACGCCGCAGAGCCCGTGCTGATCGACGCCGGCGCCGCCCGCCCGGCCGGCGCGCTCGTCAGGCAAGCGGGCGCCCTGTGGCGGCCGGTGCAGGACTGCACCCGGGGATACGGACGCGCGCTGCGCCTTGCCCGCATCGATCGTCTCGACAGGGAAGTGTTCGAGCAGACTTTCACCGCCGACATCGCCTCGGGGCCGCTATGGCCCGGCGGGCGCCTGCATACGCTGAACCGCTGCGGCTCGCTCGAATGCATCGACGGCGTCAGCATCAATCCCAAGCTCGGACTGTTACGGCCTCTCGTGGCGGGCTATCTGCAGCCGCAATCTTCGCCGGAGGACGATGCGCCGGGCGCCTTGGTCTGACCGCTCTTCCGCCGAGAGAATGCTCTCGCGCTTGGGTCAGGAAGTTGTAATCTCAGGCCCATGATCCGTCGCGCTCATTTCCCCTTGATTCGCGCTTTGGCGCGTCGCGGCTACCATCACGGCAATCTCAAAGACGCTCTGGTCGAAGCCGCGCGCACCTTGATCGCCGAGCGGGGCGCCTCGGGCTTCACCCTGGCCGAGGCCGCCAAGCTCGCCGGCGTGACGCCCGCCGCTCCCTATCGTCATTTCAACGACCGCAACGCGCTGCTGTGCGAATTGGCGCGGCGGGGGTTCGACGCTTTCGGCGCTCGTCTCGGCGAGGCCTGGAGCGCGGGGCGGCCCGACCCGGTCGCCGCTCTCTGGCGGATGGGCGAGGCCTATCTCGACTTTGCGCGACAGGAGCCCGGCGTCTATGCCGCGATGTTCGGCGATGCGCGCCTGCTTTGCGAAGCCCCGCTGATCGCCTCGAGCGCGGCGGCGCTCGACGCCTTGCGCAACGCCGCCAGCTCAGTGCTCGCCTATCGCGGCGTCGCCGAACCGGACGGGCGCCGGCTCGGCGCGCAGATCTGGGCCGCCTCGCATGGCGTGGCGAGCCTGGCCAATTCCGGGCATTTCGTCGACGCCTCGCAGGGCGGCGACCCCAAAGCGATCCTGAGCGACAGCGTCGCCGCGCTGATCGAAAAAGCGGTGCGCGATCAGGCCCGCGTGAATGTGAGATAGACGGGCTTGCGCCCCTCGCGCCTGGCTTTGGCCTCGTAGCGGGTGCCCCGCCAGTCCGCCCAGGGCCGCCGCCAATCGTCGGCGTCCTCGGCGCGCCAGACGAAGTCGGCGGAGGCGAGGAAGCGATTGAGCGTCCAGCCGGCGTAATCGTCGATATCGGTCGCAAAGCGCAATTCGGCCCCGGGCCGCGCCGCCCTGGCGAGTCCGCGAATGAGGCTTGGCGAGATCAGCCGCCGCTTGTTCTGGCGGCGCTTGGGCCAGGGATCGGGATAGAGGATGAAAATGCGCGACAGGACGCCGGCCGGCAGATTGGCGATCAGCGCGCCGGCGTCGCCGGCCCGCAGCCGCACGTTTTCGAGCCGCTCCGCCTCGATGCCGGCAAGCGCCTTGGCGACGCCGTTGATAAACGGCTCGCAGCCGATGAAGCCGATGTCGCGCCGCGCCGCGGCCTGGGCGATGAGATGCTCGGCCCCGCCAAATCCGATCTCGAGCCAGATCTCGCTCGGCGCGAAGGGGAAGAGATCGGCGCAGTCGGCGATCGGCGCCGGGTCGATCTCAAGCCGCGGCAGGCGCTCCTTGACGAGGCGAGCGTGGTGGGCGCGCAAAGTCTTGCCGCGGCTGCGCCCATAGAGCGCGCGCCGCGGACTGTCCGGCGCGTCGCTGGCGCGATCCTCCTCGTCCGGCTCCGGGTCTTGGCCGATCAGGAGACGAGGGCCCGCAGCGGGCTCGCCAGGTCGGTCTTCTCCCAGGAGAAACCGCCGTCGCTGTCGGGCGCGCGGCCAAAATGGCCATAGGCGGAAGTGCGCGCGAAAATCGGTTTGTTCAAGCCCAAATGCTCGCGAATGCCGCGCTGCGAAAGGTTCATGACCTCGGTCAACGCCGTCTCGAGCCTGCTCTCCTCGACATGCCCTGTCCCATGCAGGTCGGCGTAGATCGACAGCGGCTTGGCGACGCCGATCGCATAGGACAATTGGATCGTGCAGCGGTCGGCAAAGCCCGCCGCGACGACGTTCTTGGCGAGATAGCGGGCGGCATAGGCGGCCGAGCGGTCGACTTTGGTCGGGTCCTTGCCGGAAAAGGCGCCCCCGCCATGCGGCGCGGCGCCGCCGTAGGTGTCGACGATGATCTTGCGTCCCGTCAGGCCGCAATCGCCGTCGGGGCCGCCGATGTAAAACTTGCCGGTCGGATTGATGTGCCAGACCGTCTGCGGCGTGATCCAGCCGGCCGGCAGCGCTTTTTCGACATAGGGCCGCACGATGCGGCCGACGTCTTCGGACGACAGCGACGCGTCGGTGTGCTGGTGCGAAACGACGATCTGCGTCGCCTCGACCGGCGCGCCGTTCGCATAGCGCACCGTCACCTGGCTCTTGGCGTCGGGGCCCAGTTTCTTCTCGACGCCCGAGCGGCGCGCGTCGGAGAGAAGCTTGAGGATGTTATGCGCGTAATAGAGCGGCGCCGGCATCAGTTCGGGCGTCTCGTTGCAGGCGTAACCGAACATGATGCCCTGGTCGCCGGCGCCCTCGTCCTTGTTGCCGGCGGCGTCGACGCCCTGCGCGATGTCGGCCGATTGCGCATGCAGCAGGATCTCGACCTCGGCGTTGCGCCAGTGAAAGCCCTCCTGCTCGTAGCCGATGTCCTTGACCGCGGCGCGCGCGGTCTCCTCGATCAGCGCATTGTCCAGGGTTGGCCCGCGAACCTCGCCGGCGATGATGATGCGGTTGGTCGTCGCCAGGGTCTCGCAGGCCACGCGAATATTATAGGGGTCGACGCCGGCCTTGGCGCCTTCGCGAAAGTAGAGATCGACGATCTCGTCCGATATGCGGTCGCAAACCTTGTCGGGATGGCCCTCGGAAACAGATTCGCTGGTAAATTGAAAGTTCTTGCGGGTCACCGGGGCGGTCTCCTGTTGCGTTTCGCCGATTTGAAGCGCGACAGGCCCACCACGACGCTGCGTAAGTCGCTAGCGTCGGATTCGCGACAAGCGCCCAAAGAGGCCGCGTTTTTGACAGGCGGCGTTCGTCAGGTCAAGCGATTCTATCGAAAGCGTTCTTTATACCGAACGATATATCGCTTAATTCTATGGCTTTGCGCCGACAATCTTCGGCGGCTCGTCGGAATCCTGGGCGAGCGAGGCCAGGAGATCGAGAATCCTTCGGCGAACCTTGGGGTCGCGAATAAGCGCGAACGCCCGGTTGAGCTGCAGCCCTTCGGATGTCGAGAGGAAGTCGACGACGTAGGAACCGCCGTCCGGCTCGGCAAAACCGGCGGCGGGCGTCCCTTCCGACGGCGCGCCCTCAAAGAAGAAAGCCGGCGGCACCTGCAGGATGCGGGCGAGCTGCTGCAACCGGCTGGCGCCGATGCGATTGGCCCCTTTTTCGTATTTTTGAATTTGCTGGAAGGTTATGTTGAGCGCGTCGCCGAGTTTTTCCTGCGTCATGCCGACCAGCACGCGCCGCATCCGCAAGCGGGCCCCCACATGCCTGTCGACGGGATCGGGGATCTTCTTCATGGACGATCTATTCCAAGATCTTGCGCTCGCGCCGACAACGCTAGGTCAAATGGCCTGCGTCGAGAACCGATCGCCGCCGGAACCTAGTCCATGCCCGTTTCGCGCGCAATGCGCGCCGCGGCCCCGTTGATCAGCCGCCTGGTTTGGACGGACGAACTTATCCGCTATTGTGCGACCCGTCGGCGCCGGCCGACTTGCGCGGCGAGCGTCCGCAGTGATATGCGCGCTGCTTGCGCCAGAAATCGCAAGACGGAGGGGTGGCCGAGCGGCTGAAGGCGCACGCCTGGAAAGTGTGTATGCGGGAAACCGTATCGCGGGTTCGAATCCCGCCCCCTCCGCCAGACTACCGGCCGATGAAGTCCGACACTGACCTCGCAACCCCGCGCAATATGGGGCTTTCTCTTTCCGAAAATACGCCAGCGTCCATTGCCGTTCGCCCAAAGCCGTGATATTTGTTAGGGCAACAATTAGGGCAATTCGACCGGGGCGGACGGCTATGGCTGAAAAGCGAACGATCAATCGGCTGACCGCTCGCCGCGTCGAAAGTCTGACGGAGCCCGGGCGCCACGCGGACGGCGGCAATCTCTATTTGACGGTGCGGCCTGGCGGCTCGCGGCAATGGGTATTCTTTTTCCGCTGGCAAGGTCGATTGAAGGAAATGAGCCTTGGGGCGTTTCCAGCCTTGTCGCTGGCCAAGGCCAGACAATTGGCGATCGGCGCTCGCGTGCTTGTCGGGGGCGGCGTCGACCCGCTCGAGGCTCGACGCCGGGCGCGCGGGGATCTTGACCGGGCCGAACAGGCTGCGGCCGGGATTCCGACCTTCGGGGCCTACGCGCTGGCGCTGGTCGACCGCATCGAGGGCGGCTTTCGCAACCCCAAACATCGCCAGCAATGGCGCAGCACCCTCAAAACCTACTGCCGGTCGATATGGGACGTCCCGATTGACAAAGTGGACGCCACGGGCGTCTTGGCTTGTTTGATGCCCATCTGGCAATCCAAGCCCGAGACAGCGCAAAGAGTGCGCGGGCGGATAGAGCGCGTCCTTAATTCAGCCAAAGCCGAGGGTCTGCGGGCGGGCGAAAATCCCGCGGCATGGCGTGGGCATCTTGACGCGACGTTGCCCAAGGTCGGCAAACTATCGCGCGGCCATCATGCGGCGCTGCCCTATCCTGATATGCCCAATTTCATGGCGGCGTTGCGGAGCCGCGAAGCGATCGCGGCGCTCGCGCTCGAATTGGCTATCTTGACGGCCGCGCGAACAGGCGAGGTTTTGGGCGCACGCTGGGCTGAGTTTGATCTTGACGCCGGACTGTGGACCGTGCCGGCCGGTCGAATGAAGGCGCATAAGGAGCATCGCATTCCCCTGGCGGCCCGGGCGCTCGATATCGTGAAGCGTCTCGCGGAGGCGCAGACGGGCGAGCATGTTTTTCCAGGCCAGCGGCCGGCCCGACCCCTTTCGAGCATGTCAATGCTCATGCTCTTGCGGCGCATGGGGCGTGGGGACTTGACGGCGCACGGCTTTCGGTCCGCGTTTAGCGATTGGGCCTCTGAGGTTTCCCCGTTCAGCGGGGAGCTTCGCGAGACGGCGCTCGCCCATACGATCGCGAACAAGGCCGAGGCGGCATATCGGCGCGGCGATGCTTTGGAGCGACGCCGGGCGATGATGGAAGCCTGGGGGCAATGGTGCGAGCCAAAGACGGGCGGCAACGTGGTTGCGTTTGGCAAGCCTGCCGGCGCGGCTGTGTAAAACCAGCCAACATGGCGTTGGCTTCCTTGATGTGCAGCGCCGTTCCGCTTATGCCGGATCAAGCCGAAGGGTCCAATCAAACAGACTCGGTCCGCTTCCGCAGCCCCCGTCAACCGGCGCTGTTCGAGTAGCTACAGACCATTGGCCAATCCCTTAGTTCGATCTGCGGCGCGAAAAGCGCCCAGCCAAAGGTATGTCCAATGCAACATGCAACGCATGACGCCAAGAGCGACGGGGCGACCCTCACTCACACGCTAAAGCGCGCGATTTCCGTCCGAGAATTCTGCAATCAATATTCGATGGGGCGGACAACCGCTTATTCGATGATTGCAAGAGGCGCTTTGCGATCGGTCCTTATCGGCGGTCGCCGGCTTATCCCCGTCGACGCGGCGGAAGCGCTCTTGCAGGGCGAGAAAAAATGACCGCCCCAAGAAAACGAAACCCGACCAGCGCGGGGGCGCATGGTCGGGGGGATGGGAACTCTTTGGCAACGTGCAACCCTATCATAATCGGCGGGTCGATCCAAGCTCGCTTGAGAGCGAAGGGCGGCGCAAAATGACCAGCGCTGTGGAAAGGTTCGACCCCCTCGAAGCGGCGATCGTAGCGAGCGCCGTTCGCGCGTTGCGGAGACGCGCGGGCGCCCAATCCGAAAAGGCCGCGGCAGGCGTCTCGCTCTGCGGCTCCCCTCCGGTCGTCATCGTCGCGTCGGAAGCGCGCCGCGCGCTCGATATAGCCAACGATCTTGACGCCATCGCCGACGAACTTGAAGGCGCGACGGGCTGATGACCGACCGCGCAAAAATGCCATGGATGAAGTTCTACCCGGCTGACTGGCGCTCTGATCCGAGCCTACGCGTTTGCTCGCTCGCGGCGCGCGGCTTGTGGATGGAAATGCTGGCGATCATGCACGATGCCAGCCCCCGCGGTTCCCTTCTGTTGAACGACAAACAGGTTAGTCCGCGCCAGCTGGCGGCGCTCGCCGGCAGCTCATCGGACGAGGTGTCAACAGCACTGGACGAGTTGCGCGACGCGGGGGTTTTCAGCGTCGATGCGGGCGGCACTGTCTACAGTCGGCGCATTCGCCGCGATGACGCAAAGGCGGCCATCGACAAAAAAAATGGGGCAACCGGCGGCAACCCGAGGCTTAAGGGCACACTCGCCGAGGGGGTTAACCCCCCTGTTATCCCCCCGGAAAACCCGATGGTTGACGGGGTGGATAAAGCCCAGAGGCTAGAAGCCAGAGCTATAACCCAGAAAGAGAATAGCTCGCTCCGCTCGCCTGTCGATTTGGAAAAATCTCGAATAGCGACTTTGGGCCTCGAATTTTACACCGCGTATCCCAAAAAGGTCGGCCGAGCGTCTGCCACGAAGGCATTTTTGAAGGCAGTCAAGGCAGGCGCTGATCCTGCCGCCATCGTTGCCGCGGCGAAGGCGCACGCCTCCGCGTGGGCTGTTGCCTGCACGGCCAGGCAATTCATTCCGGCCCCAGCCGCGTGGCTCAACGGCGCCCGATACGACGATGAAGATTTGCCCGTCGCGCCCGAGGAGCCCTACCGCGGGCCTGCCGGCTCGAAGCCCTACAGCTTGCAGGATTCTATCGACAGCCGGGCGCGGCAAGCGCGCCTCGCCGAACAGCGAAGGCAAATTCTCTCATGAGCGATCGCGGCGACATGGATTTGCGCAGCCGCCCGCGCGACGGGCGCTGGCCGCGGGAACCTAGACGGCGCGCGCACGCCGAAAGGGCAATTCCCGCACCCCAGGCGGATCGATCGCGGCGACCTACTCTCGAGGAATTGCGGGCGCGCTATCCCTACCTCGCGCGCTCTGACGCCGCCCCCGTCGCCATGGTCGACCCGGACGTGTCGGCCCTCGCGTCGAACTCTTTGGAGATTTCCCCCGACGCCCTGACGCTGCTCAAAATGGACGAACCGAAATGACAGACGGCGGCGAAAATGACAAATCCTCAGGGTTGAACTGGGCTCAAATCGAATTGGAATATCGCTTGGGGAAATTTTCGTTGCGGGAAATCGCCAAGCATCATGGGACCAGTCCGCAGGCCATTCTGCGCCGCGCCAAGGCTCACGGATGGAGCCGAGTCAAATTGAAGCGCCTACGGCGACGGCCCATGACCGATCGGGTTTTCGTCTTGTTTGACGACGGCTCCCGGGACATGGCCGCGGCCGAGGCGGCGTTGCGAGCCGGCGCCGGAATCGTAGATTCAGACACGCTCGTTACGGTGCGCCGTTTCAGGCCCTTCACGCCGGACGATCCGGCTCCCGCTGATTTCCAATATCCGGAAATTCTCTGACGCTGGAGGCTATCTTGGGCGCGAGCGAAAAACACGGGGCGGGGATCTCAGCTGGCGGCGGCTTCGACGCTGGGGCCTTGGCCTCGCACGTGCTGATCCCTTATGACCGCCGCGAAGCGATTTCCCTTCGCATCGCTGCTGAAATAGCCGGCCGCAGCGAAACGACGGTGCGCGGCTGGTGCGGCGTCCACGACATCGGTCGACGCGTCGCAAATGGCCCTTGGTAGGTTTCTCGCGTCGCATTGGCCATGTTTCTCGACGGCAACGGCGCCGCCCTGCGCGCTTACCTCTCGGGAGATCGCGCCGGGCCGCTTGTGGCGCCGTATTTTGCCGTCGCCAACCGTCACAAGACAACGCCCTTTTGATTCTTGTCGTAAACTCAGACGCGTTTCTAAGTGGTGCAGCCGAATTAGAGCCAAGACAAAAACGTCGGGAGTTTCTGATCCATCCGCATATAGCGGGCGAAGACAGGCGTCGCCGCGTCCTGAAACGCGATGATTCGCTTAATGGCGGCATACTTTTCATCAATGCGAGCCGTGCGGTCGCCGTCCGCGTCGATGACGTCGTTGGTAAACGTCATCAGCCACGCAAAGTCCTTGGAGCGGGCCTCCAGATAGGTCTGAACGTCGTCCCCGAATATGAACCTAGCTCGCAGCCGCGCGGCTTGAAATGCAAAGAAGCCTTCCTGCGAGACCTTAGCGGTCGAAAAGACCTCGCGGACAGCTGACTCGACATCATTGAACACCCCGATCCGTTTCTCGAAAAGAGCAAAGGCGGCCTGCCGTCTGGAATTCCGCCATTGAGCGAAGGCAATGAAGGCACCCGCAAGCGCTATCGCCGGTGTGGCTAGTGCCTGCAATACCGGAATCCATGAATCCATTTCTGTCCTCCCGTTGTTTCCTCTCGCCCGTGCGGGCACCGTGGACGGCGCGGCTGAGCAATAGCGCAAAACCCGCAAATTCCGCAGATCGCGCAGATCGCGCATATTCCGCACAACCCGCAGACCTTGCATGGTCAAGAGGCCGACCCCGGGCCTAGCTCCAATCATTCTGATTTGGGCGGAGCCCCTATGTTCGCACCCGACGAAGGTTTCAGCCAGGCCGCGCCGCGCTTCCCGGAGCGCGTTACCGTTCATGTTCCAAAGGGCATGACGGCAGCTATCAAGCGCGCGGCGGACCGCGAGAAAACGACGCCCGCTGAATTGATTCGTCGTGTCGTCGCTGAGAAAGTCTGCGGATGCCCGACGTGAGCGATACGGGCGCCGCAACGCCTTCCGAGGATGGTCGCGAGCCCGCGAAGAATCTGGCCGTCAACGGGGGCTTTCTCATTCTGCTCTCGCCGACGTTTCCGACGAGAGACGTCGGGCTCGAGCCCGGCGCGCTGTGGAGCAATGACGGCGTTGTCTGCATCGTCCCCGGCAACACGCCGGCCCCTGACGCTTCCCCCATCTTTTTCCATCTTCTGACGGCGTCGCAATTGCTGGCAATCGGGGGCGCGGATCTGCCCTTGAGCAAGCCGGCCGATGGCTCTGGCCAGCTCTGGAATAACGGGGGCTCCGTATGCGTCGCCTGATCGCCGCCCTCGCGGCGCTCGCCATATTCTGCTCGCCGGCCGCTGCCGCTGGCGTCCCAGCAAATCCAATTTTTCAAACCGAAACGCTGCTCGCGCCGCCGACTTGGTCCTCCCTCACGCTGCATGGCGAGATTTGCAATTCGTCGGCCGGCGTCATGTCGTCGTCGGCGACCGGATGCCCTGGCGTGGTGCAAAGCGTGGCGAACGGCGGGACGGGCCAAAGCGCGGCGGGCGCGGCGGCGGCGAACGCCATTGGCGCGGCGGCAATCGCCAACAACCTGTCGGACATGGCGAGTCTGTCGGCCGCGCGCGCCAATCTGATCCCCGCGAATAGCCTCACGCTGGCGCAATTCCCGACGCTCGCCGCGCTGACGGTGATCGGTTCTGTTGGCGGCGGCACGCCTGCGGCTCTCACGCAAACGCAATTGACGGCGTTCATCAATCCCGCGACGGCTTCCCTCTCGGGCGCGCTCCCCGCGTGGCCCAATACGACGACAACCTATTTCAGGGGGGACGCGACTTACCAGCCGCTCAATTTTGCCGCGATCGGGGGCGTCGCCGCCGCCGCTCAGTTGCCGACGCCGACCGCCTCGACGCTGGGCGGCGGCGAGAGCATCGCCCAGGTCGCGCATCAGGTTGTGCAATATCTCGACACGTCTGGCGTCCATCACTTAGTGCAGCTTGCGTTTGCCGACCTTACGGGGTCAATCGTCTCGGCCCAATGCCCGAATGCGACCGTGTCGGCGACGGGCTGCGTCCAGCCTGACGGGACGACAATTACGATCAGCGGCGGCGGCGTTATATCGGCCGTTGGCGGGGGTGGATCGTCAGGGACGCCTTGGGTTGCCTACGGCGCAACATCCGTCACGGGCTCTACGACGTCGACCAACCCAACGCCAAGCGCTAATGGGATGACGGGCAACGGCGCGATCGAGGTCACAAGCCTCCCTTACACCGTCCCGACCGGCCACTACCTCATCCTTCAATGCTATGGCGCGACCTCCGTCAACGGGGCCGGGACGGTCGTGATGCTCCCATGGATTGGCAGCGGACCGGCCTCGAACGCCAACAGCTTGGCGAGCGCGGGGACGACGAGCGGGACCGGCCAGCTTTGCGGGGCGTGGAATATCCCGGCGGGGACGATTGTTAATTTCGACCTCCTCAACGGCCAGGCGACGGAAACCGTTTTTTGGTCCGCTTTTGGGACCTATCACTGATGCGCGCGCTCCGATTCCTCCTCGCCTTTGTCGGCCTTCTTTTCGCTGATTCCTGCTACGCTCAATTTGTGCCGCCGGGCGTTCCATGGGTTGTCTACGGCCAGACAAGCGTCACTTCGGGCGGCGTGACCAATCCGACGCCGAACGTCAACGGGGTCACCGGGGCGAGCGGAATTGAAGTTTCGAGCCTTCCCTACACGGTCCCGACGGGTCACGTTCTCTACATCACCGCAGCGTCCATGGAGTCCTATAACCAGACCGGCATTGCAGAGCTTCTACCGTGGATCGGCACGACGTTTTCTGTCACTTCTCAATCGCTGATGCCGTCAACGTCGTCGGGCGGCACGCGCGTGGTGACGATGCTGTTCGCTGTTCCCGCAGGGACAAAAGTGAACGTCAACCTCGCGAACACGCAATCTGGCGGAACGCAAGTCTTTGGCTGGGCGCTATTCGGTGTGCTGGATTGATCGGCCGTCAAAATCACGCGCTCCCGGCGCCGCGTTCGCGCCTGTCCTGTCTGCGCGCGCGGCGCGAGCGGCTCGCCGAGGGAGCCCGCGACGAACTTTGCGCGGCGCCCATGAGCGCCGTTCCCGAACAATTCGAAGGCGTCTCGCCACTTCCGACGCCGGCCCCCCTTCCGAGGTTCGGGGCAGATGACGAAGCGATCTATTCCACACTGCCCCGTGGCGCAAAATACATTGCCCCTGACGGGCTGACTCGGGTGAAATCATAATGGCGACGAATTTCTGGGACGATTCCCCCATCGTTGTTCCGGCCCCCGCGGTCCAGGCGCAGCCCGGCGACGGGAATTTTTGGATCAATGATCCGATGGCGCCCCCAGCGCAGCCGTCCTCATCTCTTGCAAAAGCAGCCGCCCTCAAGACAGCCGATCCTTGGGCCTCCTATGTAGAGCCGGCCGCGGGCGGTTGGAGGTCTGCACCGATCGTCGCGCCTGCGGGGCCCGCGGCGGGCGGCTGGGCATCAGCGCCGATCGTCACCCCCGCCCCCGCGCCGACGCCGGTCTATTCCGGCTCTGTGCTGCCTTTCAGCCGATATTCGGATGGCAGCGTAGGTTTCGACAGCAACGCCGGAATCGTCGGCTCGATCAAAAACGCGCTCACTTTGCCGGGCGACGTCGCGACCGGCGCCGTCGATCCCATGAGCCCTGGCGGCATCAACCGCAGCAACGCGCTCGCGGCGGCGCTCTCCCCCCTGACGCCAGAAATTGGCGCGGGCGGTATGGCGATCCCCGGCGTGGGCTCGACATTTAAGGCTGCAAAAGTCACGCCCCCGACTGCCGACGCCTTGCACGCCGCCGCGAGCGACGGCTATGATGCGGCCCGCGACATGGGCGTCGAATATTCCTCGCCTGCCGTCGCGGCCATGGCCCAGCGCGTGCAATCTGGGCTGAATGGAGACGGCATTCTTGGCGTTCTTGCCCCGAAAACCCACGCAATCCTTGACCAGCTACAAGCCGTCCCGGCCGTCGCCAGTTCGGTCCCGCTCGGGAACCTTGACGCCGCTCGAAAAGCCTTCGGCCACGCGGCCGGCGACTTCACCAATCCGACAGAGCAGCGCGCGGCCTCAGTGGCCAAGGATGCGATTGACAATTTCGTTACGCGCCCTGATCCGATGGCTGTTGTTTCTGGACCTGCCGCCGAAGCGGCCGCCGCAATCACCGAAGCGCGCGCCAACGCCGCCGCCGGCTTCCGTTCCGATCGCCTCAATGGCGTCGCTGAACAAGCCGATCTCCGAGCTTCGGCTGCTAACTCAGGGGCAAATCTCGGAAATTCTATCCGCTCAAGAGTCGCCTCCGTTCTCAACAGCCCCAAGCAGGCGGCCGGATATTCCCCGGCTGAAATCGACGCCCTCACGGGAGTAGTCAAGGGAACCCCTCTCAGCAATACCGCGAGAATCCTAGGCCACGTGCTGGGCGGCGGCGGGGGTCTTGGCTCCGCCATTGAGGGGTTTGGGGGGGCCGCGGCTGGCTATGAGTTCGGCGGCGTCCCAGGTGGAATCGCGGGCGCGCTCACCCCCGTCGCGTGATGGGGCGCGAAGGCGCTCGATAACAGCCTTACCGCGGGGCGCCTAACGGCGGCCGACAAAATGACGCGCCAGCGCTCGCCGCTCTTTCAGGCATTGAGCGACGCCGCGCCCCCCGTTGTCAAAGAGCAGTTGAAAACAGCGGCCCTCGCAAAGGCGCTTGCCGCCAGCGGGGCGGCGTCGCCTGGCGCGCCGTCTGCGCCGGCATGGACGCCCGGACAGCCATGGAACCCCGCCGCGCCGATGGCCGGGGGCAGCGTATAACGCTCAAAAAATAGGGTGCGCCGATGGCTAAGCATCTACCGTGGCGCCGACCGCGTGATGATGACCAAGAGTCCCGCCTTCCCCAGGCGGCCGAGCTGCGGTTTGTTTCCGCGTTGAGGGTGAGCGACGATCGACCAAAGCTATCGCCGCCTGGGAGCCGTCCGAATGCGCCGATGGGGACCTTGTTCGCGGTTGACGGCCGGTGCGGAAAAGGCGCGTGAAGCGTCGGGCGGTCCACGCATTGACCGTCAATTAGTGGACCGAGTCTTACATGTGCGGCTTTTCTGCTTTTGTCGCCCAGCGCCTAGCCAGCGCTTCAAATTCGCAAAAGACACTCCAAACCCGCGTATTTGTTCGCAGTTGCGTGACGAAGGGCTTTACTGACTGCCAATCATGCACAAGCGTCGACCTGCACCATCGCTTATAAAGCCTACGATCGATCGTCCCCTCTGAAATGCCGATCGCAACAAGCTCGTAGCGGTTCAACACAGCCCGAAGGGTCACCGCTTGGGGGAGGCTTTCGTTAGCGGGAGACGCCCATTTCGCTATGTCCCCGGCACTTTTGGTCTTAAGGAATTCGGTGCGCTCGGAAAGCGGGGTTTCGTGGGTCTGTTCATTGATTAGGAGATCCAGTGTCGCCCGCCGGCGGGCGATTCGGACGTTCCATGCGATCGACAGACAAACACCTATCGCAGAAACGACTATGGCCCCTGTTTGAACGCAGAGGCCATAGAGTGGAACTTCTTCGGGGGTCATCCGGGGCGGTTACTTTTTCGGCCCGGGGATGTCGCCGCCCTGCGGCCTAGTCTCGCCGCCCCATCCTTCACACATGCACATGGGAGCCTCCATCAGAGTTGGGTTACAGGTCGGACACGCAAGCCTGTTTGTCAAGCGACTATCTAGCGGCCGATTGGGGCGCAAAAAGGTTGCTCGGGCTTTAATTCGCTCCATCCCGGGCCTCGCCGCGGTGCGTTAGGGGCTCAAGCCCCCTTCCTCAGCCTCACGCCGCGCCCGTCGCCATCGTCGTCGACAAAGGTCACGCCGGCCGCGATCAGCGCCCCAACGATCTTGTCGAGCGTCCGTGCGAGCCCGGGCACGTTGGCGGCGCCCGATGCTTCCATCGCGCGAATCGTGTTCACGCCGATGCCCGACCGATCGGCGAGCGTCTTTTGATCGAAGCCGGCGAGGGCGCGCGCCGCCTTTATCTGGTTCCCAAAAATAGGCATCTGAGCCTTTTACCCATGTCCGGCGCGATATTGCGCGCTCTGGATATTGAGCCCACTCATTCGGTGATTGCCACCACGAGACCGGGGATTTTGCCGGTTTTCCAGGGCAAAATCACCAAAAGAGGCAAGATCGGGCCGCAAGGGAGGGGTTATGTCTCTTGCGGCCCTGACCGCGACCAAGTCGTTGGGCCTCAATTGCGGCTGCCGTGATGATAGCAGCATGCGCATCAGTCGTCATTCTCCGCGCTATGCCTGTCGGCCGCTTGCTCATTGGGGGCCTCTGCCTCAAGGACTCGCGCAAGGACAGCCGCAGTGCGCAGATCTTCGATGGTGATGGCGTCGAGATGGGCCAGGAAGAGGTCAGTCACCCTTCGAACGCTCGGCTCAATGACCTTTCTGCCGAGCGCGGAAGAAGCCTCCTTTTTTTGAGGGCTCTCAGCTGCCACGACCATGCGAACGATTTCACCGACCGTGATCCTGCGCGGCTTTCTCGCGAGCTCGTATCCGCCGTGGGGTCCGTGCAGACCTTTCAGAATCTTGGCTTGAACAAGCGCCTGTAGGAGGGTCTCAAGATGGCGCGGCGGAAGATTGTGGCGGGCTGCGATCTGCCTGGCCTGCACCCGCCCAGGTCCAGCATGAAGAGCGATGTCAACTACCGCGGTGATCGCCAGAATGCCGCGCCTCGATAAGAGATTCGCTTCGACCCGTTCGCCCGTATTGGTCATTTGCCCTTCCTCAATCTCACGCCGGCCCGGCCGAAAACGTCATTGTCGATAAACACCACGCCGGAGCCTTCCAACGAAGCGCGAATCGCGTCGGTTGTGCGTTCGCGAAGCTCATCGCCGCTCTCAAGGCGCGAGATTGTAGTGGGGGATACCTTGGCGCGCCGGGCTAATTCGCGGGCGCTGATATCCAGCGCCGTGCGCCCCATCTTGCATTGAGTAGGCGTCATTCCCCCCTCCTCGGGCCGGCGACCGCGCGTGCCGCCTTATAGGCGCTAATGAATCCCATACTTTGCGACGACGAAAATCACTGATCCTGCGATTGCGGCATAGAGGAAATACCCGATTGCGCGCGACCACCATTCCTTTCGAGCGGCGCTGCGCCTGTGCTTCTCTCGCTCGCCGAATTCCTTTAGGGCCCGAGCATCCCGATCCCATTCTATGGCCTGTTCGGGATGACTAAGTTTGTAGATTGCCAGCGCTTGTGCGGACAGACGCTTTTCCATCCCGCGTAATTGCCAGAGAATCACCAAGCCAAAAAAGATGATGATAGTCGCGGTATCCATGGCTTTGGTCCCTTCACGGGTTCAGACGAGCCCCCTTCTGGCGCGCAGCCTCACGCCAGCGCCGCCGCCGTTTTCAGCGATGAATTCGACGCCGGCCGACTCTAGAGCTTTTGCGAGAGACAAGAGCGTGGCGCTTCGCGGGGCGCGGGCGCCGCGTTCAAAGTCGACAATCGTTCGCAGCGCGACGACGGAGTTTTCCGCCAACTGATCGCGGGACCAATCCAGCAGAGCCCTGGCTGCACGGCACTGCGCAGCGGAAATAATTTCCATAGTTGCACTTTTAATGTTGACTTAGGCCCCAAAGTTGCATATTACATGAGCACTGTCTGCCGCCAAAGTCAATGTGGAGCGCGTTCGATGCCCGACACCTTCGCCGCCCTTTACTCCCCCGAAACCGGCTTTTCCCGCTCCGCCATCATGACGCGCGCCGTCGACGCCGCTCGCGAGCTCCGCGCGTGGCAAACCCGATTCGCGGCTTCCCCGAAGGGCCTCAAGGAAGGCTTTAAGCCCCAAAGCTGGGCGTCCCTCATGAGCCACGCACTCCGCAACGCTTGGAAGGGCGCCAAAGCCGAGCGCGCGCAGCACTGCTATCGCCAAATGCCCGCGACCTCCCGCCTCGAACTGGCTTCCCTTTCGACCGATGGCCGCATGGCCGCCTGAGGCAACGACTTTACGCACGGCCGGCGCGCCATTCCGGGAGCGCCGGATTTCTTCAAAACTGAGGATCTCAAAATGCTGAAATCATCGATTCCAGTCGCCGGCGGAGCTATGGGCGCCGAAGGCCACAAATCGCGCCGCGCCGCGCTGTGCCTATTTGCCGGCGCACCGGCGCTGGCAATCCTACCGAGGGTCGCTCTGGCGGCGCGGGGCGCTGGCGAGCCCGTCGACCCCGTATTCGCGCTGATCGCCGACCATAGGGCTGCGGTCCACGCGCTCAACCACGACCCCGACGAGAGCAGCGCGGCGACCGAGGCGGCCGGGAATATTTGCGTCGAAAAAATGGAAGCCCTCTGCAGCACGGAGCCGACGACACTTGCGGGCGCGTCGGCGCTGTTGACCTACCTCATTGAAGATGAGGCTGACCACCTTGAGGCCGTGGCGCCCTTTGTGATGGGCGTGAATTCCTGCATCGCGGCGCTCAAGAAAATCAGCGTCGACGCGTGAAAGAGCCTTTTTCGAAAAAGCTCGGCCGGCGCTCAGTTTCGCAGAACGCCGGCCGGGCAATCGCGCACCCGCTTGGAAGCAAAAAGCGCGCACCAGTCCGCCCAATACCGAGCAGCGCGAATGGTTCCGCCGCCTTTCGGCGGCTCTGATTGAAGACGCATACAGCGGCCCGCCGGCGCCCTCGGCTAAGCCGCATGCAACCATCGTCCCGCCCGAGGCCGAAAGCCGCCCACGGGGCTATATGGCGGCGGGGGAGCGGGTTGTGAAATAGGGGCTCTTAGTCCGCGTGGATTGTAGGAACGCTCATGGCCGCTCCGCTGCGCTGTGGGCGGCTCTAATGCAGATTGCGTGTCCGGACAGGGTCGATTTGAAAATACGCCGCCCATCGCGGCGCTTTCTTGAAGTCAGGCCATTGGACGAGCCATTCCACTTGGTCGGCCATCCGCTCCCATTCGGCGGCAAATTCCAGCCACTCAGTCGGCGTCTTGGCAGTCAACGCCGTCTCGCGGCACGCGGCGGCGGCGTTGCGATATTTGATCGAATTGCGGGTCATGCACCGCTCCCCAGCCAGGCGCACTTAGAGCAAAGTCATTCGGGCCGGGTCGCGTCAAGCCGGTTTCTTCATTTTATATGCTTTTATTTTTTGCCCTCCGTTTGCACGCCTTGCCGCCTTCGGCCGGGGACGAAATGGCCGAAGCGTCTGCGGGTCAAAGGGGCGCGAGCGCCACAGCGCGAAGTGACGCGCCATTGAAACGACGCGCTCCCGACCGATGATGGGATTGGCCTCTCGGGGCGCAACGAAGGGTAGCCATGGCAAAGCGCGGGCCGTCAGTAACGAAAGCCCAAATCGCCCGCGCCCTCAGCGTCGCCCGCGACGCCTGGGGCGATGACGCCAGGGTCACTATCCATCCGGACAAGACAATCACGATCGATCGCGGCGCGGCGCGGGAGCCCCTGGCGCCTGAGGCTGCGCGAGTGCGGGATTTCAGCCTCTAATATGGAGACGCCCCGCCCACGGCCGCCCTATTTGCTTCGCGAGCGCACGCGCCACGGCGCGACGGTCTGGTATGTCCGCAAGGGGGACGGCCCAAGGGTCCGCATCCGGGGCGAATTCGGTTCTGACGCCTTCATGGCTGAATATCGCGCGGCGATCGACGGCGCGCCGGCTCCCCCAGCAAAAAGCGCCGGGACCGCCTCAATCGAATGGCTCATCAGGCGCTACCGCGATTCGTCCGCATGGCTCGCGCTCGCGCTCGCGACCCGCGAGCAGCGGGAGAATATTTTTCGCGATGTCATCAAAGGGGCGGGCGACGTGCCCTTCTCGGCCGTCACTCGCGCGAAAATCCTTGACGGGCGCGAGCGCCGCCTCGCGACGCCGAATCAGGCGAACAATTTCCTCAAATCCATGCGCGGCCTTTTCCGCTGGGCGCTCGAGGCCGAGCTCGTGGCGATCGATCCCACGGCCGGCGTCAAGGGGCTCCCCATCAAGACCGAGGGCTTTCGCGAATGGACCGACGACGACGTTGCGAAGTTCGAATCCCGCTGGCCGATCGGAACGCGCGAGAGGGTCGCACTTGACATTTTGCTTTACACGGGGCTGCGCCGCGGCGACGCCTGCCGGCTCGGCCGCCAGATGGTCAAGGGCGGAATTTTCAGAATCAAGACGGAAAAGAACGGCGTCGAAGTCATCGCTCCGATTCTGTCGCCGCTCGCACGCACGCTCGAGCGTGGCCCGGTCGGGGATCTTCATTTCATCACAGGGCCGCGCGGGGGACCTCTGACGAAGGAAAGCTTCGGCAACTGGTTTAGGGAGGCCTGCCATGCGGCCGGCGTCCCCGGCGCCGCCCACGGGCTCCGCAAGGCTGGCGCCAACCGCGCGGCCGAAAACGGCGCGACAAATGCGCAATTGAAGGCTATCTTCGGATGGACGACGGACGCTATGCCGAATCTCTATACGAGGAAGGCCGATCGGGCGAGAATGGCGGCGGCTGCGATGTCAACGATGGAGAGGGCCGAGTATGAGGTCTCGATATCCATTCTTGTCGACCGACACGCCGCGCCCGAAAGCCCTGCGGGAATTCAGCTTGTGACGGCCGCCAGCACGCCAAGCGGCAACGTCACCTATTACGTCGTCGTCCCTTTCGATCGCAACGAGATTGGCGATCTCGCTGCGGGGGCCGCCCAGGAAGTCCCGAGCTCGATCGCAGCCGAAAGACGCGCCCGTTCGCTGGCGATCGAGCATGCGGGCGCCGTCGCATTCTCGCGCACGGGCGATCCTTCGGTCGGCGAATTTCAGGATGCGACCATTATCGCGCAATTTGGCGACGTAGCGCTCGACGCCCTCAGCGAATGATGACAAAGGGCACGCCGCTTGCCGGCTGTTTGATCGCCGGTCGACCGCACCACTCCAATAATTCGGCGCACCACGCACCAGGCCCGCGCACCAGGGGTTGAGCGGGCGCTTGGTGCGAGCGAGCGCAACCGCCCCCGCCCGGCCTGACTTAACAGCCGTTCGGAATATTGAGCGGGGCCAAATTGCCCGAAACGCAACACGCAACACTTCGCGCAACGGCCCAAAGGCCCCGGGCGGAATATTATTTAATTCCCCGATGCTCGCTGAGTGCGAGCGCCAAGGGCGTCCCTTTTGCGGCGTCGCCCTCAATATTCGCCGAATTTAAGAGCCCAAGGTTTCAGCGCGAGGTTTCAGCGATCGCGGACGGGCGGACCAGCGGACCAGCGACGCGGACCATGGAATCGGACCATCGGAGCGGAACAGCGGAACAGGCCAGCGGAACAGCCTTACAGCCCCAAACGAATTTCCGGCTTGCGGCGGTTGCACCCCAGGTAGCAGTCGGCCGGCCCCGTGCTACCGATCCAAAATAATGGTGGAGCGCCAACGCCGAGCGCGCGACGGAAATTCGCCCATTAATTATTCGACGCCGGTTGCACCTGAGGTTGCACCCTCAAGAGCGGGGCAACCGCCCTTGCGAATGCCGAAATTAGGGCAATCGTTAGGGCAAAGAAGCGCGTCCAAAAGACAAGCCGTTAAATATCAACTAGTTAAGTGCTATAAGAGGCGGACGCCCCCTCCGCCACCTCAGAACAGAACGGCGACCCCGCTCTCGAGGCCGCGCCCTGCCGGGGCGCGCGCCTTGCGGTCGACGCCTATAGCCGGTAAGGCTTGCCGAGTCGGGAGTTATTCGAAGGGATATCCTCGCCGCTCCGCTCGGCGCCCGGCGAGGTTCGTTTTTCGAATGGACCAAAACAAATCGCCATGACTTCACGCGATACAGGAAAAACAAGTCGCTCGGACCCGCGCTTTCGATCGCCGACGACGCACAAGGGTTCGATCGGACTCCTAGGCTTCGCCCTGCCGCTCGTCGCCCTTCTTGCCGCTCTGTTGTCGTCGGCCTACGCGACGGCGGCGGAAAAGAAACAGATATTCGCCACCCAGCAGGCCTGCGAGCACAGCGGCCTCCTCGATCCCGCCGAATGCAAATATGCATTCTTGAACGCCGACGCCGAATTGGATGAAAAGGCGCCGCGTTTTGCATCGCGCAGCGAATGCGCGCGCGAGTTCAAACGCTGCGTCATCGCCGGAATCGGGGAAGTCGGCCGGAACGGCAAGATATCCGGCGTTTCGTTCCAGCCGGGAATGCGCGCGGTTGAAGTGTCGGTGCGCGACGGTTCCGACAAAAACGTGCGTCCGATATTGGAAATGGGCGACATACCCGGACTCGGCGCCCGCACCGTGCTGCGGCAGTATGTCGATCGCTCGCCGGCGCGCCGCGCGCAGGCCCAGGCGCGCTGGCGTCAGCTTGAAGCGCAGAAAAATCAGCCTCCGCTCGACGCGAGCGGCCAGGTCCCGCGTTCCGGTTCCGACGATTCGCAGTCCGAGGGAGACGCCTCGTCGGGTCCGGGGCCGAGTTCCGTTCCCGTCAGGGCGGATGTCTGGCAAGAGATGCAACGCGACATTCGCAAATACGGCAGCGGCGACTAGGGCGGCATGACCTATGATTGAATCGCGCGGCCGCGCCCTGGCGGGAACCGTCGCCGCAAGTTGCAAGATCATCGCGATGCGGGAGAATTAAGATGGACCGACGCCGAATCTGGGTCGCCGGGCACAAAGGCATGGTCGGTTCGGCGATTGTGCGCCAACTGCGCCAGCGCGGCGCCGATGTCTTGAGCGTCGATAAAGCGACGGTCGATCTGCGGGATCAGGCGGCCGTCGGGCGCTGGATGAAGGCCAATCGCCCGGACGTTGTCATTTTGGCCGCGGCGAAAGTCGGCGGCATTTTAGCCAACGACGCCTATCCCGCCGATTTCCTTTTCGACAATCTGGCGATCCAGACCAACATCATTCACGCCGCCCATCTCGAAGATGTCGATCGGCTGGTCTTTCTCGGCTCTTCTTGCGTCTATCCAAAATTCGCGCCCCAGCCGATCAAGGAGGAGGCGCTGCTCACCGGTCCGCTCGAGGCGACCAACCAATGGTATGCGATCGCCAAGATCGCTGGAATCAAGATGTGCCAGGCCTATCGAAAGCAATTTGGCCGAAAGTATATTTCCGTGATGCCGTGCAATCTCTATGGGCCCAACGACAATTTCAACCTGCAGACGAGCCATGTGCTGCCGGCGCTGATGCGCAAGTTCCATGAAGCCAAGGAGAAAGGCCTCGACGAAGTCGTGGTCTGGGGGACCGGCGCGCCGCTGCGCGAATTCCTTCACGTCGACGATCTGGCGCGCGGCGTGGCGTTCTGCATGGATCGCTACGACGGCGACGAGCCCATCAATTGCGGCGCGGGCGATGAGGTCAGCATCCGCCAACTGGTGCAGATCGTCGCCTCGGCAGTCGGTTTTGGCTTGTGTCCGCCTGGGAGGCTATTCGAGCGTTGCCTTTGTCGGCACGCCGCAAACCATCGCCGACGAGATGGAGCAATGGCACGTGGACGAAGGCAGCGACTTCTTCAATGTGATGTTTCCCTATCTGCCCGGTGGGCTTGACGATTTTGTGGATCGCGTGGCGCCGGAACTGCAAAGGCGAGGCGTGTTCCGCCGCGAATATGAGGGCGAGACGCTGAGGGAGAATCAGGATCGCCGCTGCCAAAAAATCGGCACTTTCCGCGCAAGGAATCCCATCCCATGCACTCATGCGCCTTGGCCCGGGGCGCCCGCTGGAAACGCCGGCAAATTCAATTGGCTTCGTTCCGCCAAAACCGGGTTTGCCGACGGACCAAAACGAGCAGGCCGGGCGATTTGGCGGTGCCAATTAAGACGTAATATATTGATATTATTTGATTTTATCGAAACGATACAGCAACAAAATGGCAGTGAAATCAATCAGCCTTCTGCGCCGCCATCATCTGAGCCAGCGCGTCATCGACTCTCAGGCTGTCGTTCACGTCATAGCGATTTCCCTGCCCCGATTCTCCGGCGCAAATTCGTTCCACGATGTGCGGATCTGGGCCGGGTTCGCCGCCGCGGCTTTCACCAACTTGGTCAAATTGACCAGGACGGGCCGACGGCGAGTTTCGTAGTGGCTCGATAAGTGGCCGACTTTTACCAAGCCCACGCCAGGATCAGCAGAGAGATACACGCGCCGGCGATTGCGACAGCGATGATCCATCTCAACAAGCGACGATGGCTATGTTGCGGGTCCGCGGTCACACGTCATTCGCCGCGCTGGGCTTATCTGCGGGGATGATTTCTCCGGTGGCCCTGAGCTTAGTGCCTCCCGCACCGTCGACGAATTTGGCGCCAGCGCCTTCAAAGGCTGGCCTGAGATCTTCTATGATTCTGCAAGCTGGCAATTGTTTGCGGGTTTCGAAGGCTGCAATGATGGGGCGCGATACTACTAATCGACTGGCTAACTCTGTCTGCGACCAACCTAAGAAGCTTTGCGCAGTCTTGACCTGCTTTGGGGGGATATTCATCTTGCCTTCCGGAACCTCACGCCCGCCGGCGGGCCGTCGAGTAGTGGGGGACCCGGCGGCTAACCGGCGGGCCAGAGGCACGCGCCCCGTGCGGCTGCCGCAAGATGCGTAGAATTCTAGCGAAATTTCAAGGTTAACGATGCGCTATGGTGAACGGCCAGCACGCCGTTACAATTTGGCGATAGTTATCCGGATGTAACAGGGATTTGTAACGGCGCGGAGCTTCCGCACATCCCCGGTCCTCACTCGTCGTTCGGCGCGCTGGGCTTGGCTTTAACCGCTATCGCCTATCTGCCGCGCTCCCGGCAAACGAAGTTCCGGCTCGCCCTCCACGACAATCGCCATGCCGTTGGCATTGTCGGGATCGCTCGCCAGCATTTCGTGGTCGGTCGGCGCAGGGATCAACTCGCCGGCCTTGCGCATTTCGTCAAAGTGAACACTGAGCGCCCGCCAGGCGACGCCCGGGGCATCGGGCAGCGTCCGCGCGAACGCGACGCAGCCGGGAAGGTCAGGAAAGGTCACGGCAAAGCCAGAATCCGGGTCTTTGAAGATGATCGCGGTGTAGTCGATCATTTGCCCTTCCGCAGCCTCACACCAAGCGCGTCGCCGTCCGCGTCGACGAAGGCCACCCAGCCGACTTCAGCGCCTCAGCTATTTTGTCGAGCGTTTTCGTGAACCCCGGCACATGGTTGGCTCTGGCCGCGTCCATATTCCCGATCGTGTTGACGCCGGTGCCCGAACGAGATCGGCGAGGGCCCTTTGGTCGAGGCCAGCGAGAGCGCGCGCCGCCCTTATTTGGTTCCCAAAAATAGGCATCGCGGCCTAATACCCAGGTTCGCGGCTGAATTGTGCGCTCTAGATATTGAGCCCAGACATTCGTAGATCGCAACCACAAGACTAGCGATTATGCCCGATTTCCAAAGAAAAATCACCAAAAGCGCGCGTACCGCTTCGTTGGCCGCGCCAAGTCGTGGTAGCAAGGGGCGCCTTCGACTACAACTTCCGAATTCGAACCCGACATGGATTGCAGCGTCAGCCCAACCCACGGCGACAAGAGATGAGCGTCTGGAACGGGCGTTACGAATGCGCGTGTCATCATCCGCTATTCGTTTTCAACCAGTTCGGTGATCTGGAACGCCGTGCCCTGCGGTCAGGCGACGTGCATAGCGCCGACGGCCGCGAAGGCGTGCTGAAGCCGGTCGCGGCGCGCTATCGCGGCAAACTTTCGCGCCTCTATTTCCGGGCCGACGCCGGCTTCGCCAATCCCGAAGTCTGCGAGTATCTCGAAGGCAGAGGTATCAAATACGCGATCTGGCTGCGTGCCAACCGCGTCTTGCAGGAACGCATCGGCTATGCTCAAGCGCTGTCTTGACGACAGAAAGATCGCCGCTAATCGGCCCGCGACGGGGAGCCGACAACCTCCGAAGCGCACCGGCGGCGGACGGCGACGCTTTCGGCTTGAAAATTGCCACCCGTGGCGTCAATCTCGACAATCCGCTGCCTTCATCTGGAGAAACTCGGTCTAAATGCCTAATTCTGGTCAAATCAATAGCCCAATCAATCCGTAATCGCAGACAAGTCGCGCCACAACATCAGAAAATACGGATGCGCATGGCGGCGCAGCATATTCCATATCAGCGAGCGGCGTCGGTTTGAAACCGGGGGATTTCCGATCCCGTATGACCTCGAGCGAAGATTAAGGGCGAGGCTTCGGCGACTTTGGATAGCGGCGCTTATCGAGACCGCCGCGTTGTTAATTCTTGTCGGGTTCGTACTCTCGCACTTCTGGAGATGAAGAGTGCCAATCGTCGAATTAACGCTGGATTCAGCAAGCGTAGCGGCCAAGTTCAAAATGGACAATATGGGTGGCCTCGACTACGTGATCGAATTGGCCACCCGCTCCGGCCTTGCGGGATACGAGAGGCCATATCCAGAATTCATGGCTCAAGCCCTGCAACACCTGAAAGGCTGCTTTCTGGACGTCGGCGCCAACACGGGCCTTTATGCGCTCCTGGCGGCGGCGG
>Ga0302326_10003045_pt1 | contig 39898 bp, 29 predicted proteins | sample Palsa_T0_3_FD_202264 | JGI IMG/M metagenome (GOLD analysis project Ga0302326, IMG submission 202264) | Peat permafrost microbial communities from Stordalen Mire near Abisko, Sweden - Palsa_T0_3 | ecosystem: Environmental > Terrestrial > Soil > Palsa > Peat permafrost | place: Sweden: Abisko... | reverse complement strand
GTCTCCACCATGTCCACTGCATGATGGACATGCGGGTCGAACTTCTGCCCCTTCGTTGTAATCGTCTCTAATCCCAACTTCTTTAACGCGTCCGCAAGATGCTGGTAAATCAATTCCATGCCGCGCGCGTACACTTTGTCGGCAGTGTGGGTCTTCAGCGCCCGCTCGAAATCGTCCAGAATCGGCAGAATAGCACGCACGCTATCGGAATGGGCGAATTCCAGCACTTCCGACTTCTCCCGTTCGGCCCGTTTCCGGTAATTATCGAATTCGGCCTGGCGGCGCTTCACCAGTTCCACCAGTTCGTTCTTTTCCTGGAGCAACCGGTCGCGTTCGGCCGTCACCGCTTCCAGCGGAAGCACCGTCGCACCGTTGCCGGCCGGCGGATCTGCCGCTCCATTGCCGCCCGTGGCAGTTGTGCCCTCACCAGCGTCAACAGCGGGTTCCTTCATGTCCATAATTCTAGTTTATAGTCTTGGCAGTTCAGAGTCTTGCCAATTTACAGCTTGGCCGCGCCGCCGGCGGCGGAAAGTTACACCGGCAAGCTTCCGAACGCCTGTCCCACGTGATACACCGCCGACATCGCTTTTCCGTAGTTCATTCGCATGGGACCGAGCACGGCAATCTTGGCCGAAAGGCCGCCGGCGAGTGAAATCGAAACGCCGATGAGCGACAATTCCCGCATGCTGGGATGCATGTCGGCCAGCCCAACGTGGACCGCCACTTCGCCCGCGGGTTGTTCCAGGAAGCGGTCCAGCAGCTGCAATATTCGCTTCTTCTCCTCCAGCGTGTGGAATAGCTCGCGCAGTTTTTCGCGCGTCAGGTGCAGATCCAGGCCCATCAGGTTGCTGGCGCCTTCCAAATGAATTTCGGGCGCCACTTCGATATCCAGCAGGCCCTTGGCATACAGTTCGTTCAGCCGCTTCAAGATCGAGTCGTACGCCGCGCTCTGCTGCTCTAACCGGCGCTCCAGCTCCGCGCGGATCTCAGACAGCATCCAACCGCTGAAATTGCGGTTGATGTAATTGCGGATCGACGCCAGCTCGTCCTGCGACACGTTCTCATCCACCGAGACCACGCGATTGCGAACCATGCGATCCCGTGTCACCACAACCATCAGCACCCGCTGATCGGCCATCGCGATCAATTCGATCTGGTGGAGAGTCTGGCTGGAAGCCGGAATGGCGGCCGTGATGCCCACGCTGTGCGTCATTTCCGTCAGCATGTGCGACGAACGTTCCACGCGGCCTTCCATGGTGGTCACCTGGCTCAGCTCGGCGCGCACCCGCTGTAACTCGGTGACAAGCACCCGCCCGCGCGCGAGCGATTGCACATAGCTGCGAAAAGCCTTCTCCGTGGGGATGCGTCCGGCCGACGTGTGGGGCTGCGAAAGATAACCGCTCTCGTAAAGATCGGCCATCACATTGCGAATGGTGGCCGGGCTCAGGTTGTCGCCGCGTTGCTCGGCAATGGTACGCGAGGCTACAGGTTCGCCGGTCTGGATATAAGACTCGACGATGGAATGCAGCACGTCTTGTTCGCGATGGGTCATCCTAAGGCTCAGCACCAACCCGTACTGATTTGATTATAAAAGGCTTGAGCCTTTTGGTCAAGCTACCCCTCCGAGCCGCGGGCTTGAGCAAGCGCTATGCGGGCGCCGCGCGGCACCGTCCTGGCTCACCGTCTCACGCCGCTTCGTCGATCTCGGCGCGTGGCGCAGGGGGTGGTACGTTGCTATGGGAACCGAAGTTGCGCGTGTATACTTTGGTGAATTCCGCTCCCAGAAAAAAGAGCTGGGCCGAATAATAAACCCACGCCAGGAAGATGACTCCTGTCCAGGCCGCGCCGTACGTGGATTCAAATCCCACGCGCCCCAGGTAGATGGCCAGCAGCTGCTTACCTGCCGTGAACAATAAGGACGTGACCGATGCACCGATCATTACGTCGCTCCAGCGGAGTTGGACGTCGGGAAGCAGCTTGTAGATGGCTCCAAACAGCAGCGTGACCACCAGGAAGGAGGCGGCAGACGCGGCCACGTGCAGCACCCATTCCGGAGTCGGCAGCAGGGGGCGGAAGAACTTCCCGGCGGTGGCTATGGCCACGCTGGCGGCAAGCGAGATCAGCAGCAGACCTCCGGCTCCGATCACCACCAGCGCGGAATTGAATTGCCGTTTCATAAAGGCCAGGACATTCCCCAGCCAGTTGCCGGCGTCGGAATCGGGAACACCCCAAATCAGGTTCAGCGCGGAGTGCAGCTCAACCACCGCGGACGACGCGCCCGCGATCAGCGTGACGATGCTCAGAATGGTCGCGATCAGTCCGCTCTCCGGCCGGTGAGCGTCCCGCAGAACTCCTTGAATGGCTTGCGCGGCGTCGCCGCCCACCAGGGTTTGAATCTCCCAGGCCAACTGGCCCTGCACGGCCTGCTGGCCGAAGACACGATCAGCCAATGCGATCGATATGACCAGCAGCGGAGCGGTGGAGAGAATGGTGTAGTAGGCCAGCGCCGCTGCCAGCCGCGGAGCGTCGTCGCGCGACCATTGATCGAAGATTTCGGCGGTCAAAGCAGCGGCGCGCCGGTACACTGGCGATGGCTGCGCTGGCCGCGGCATGCTGTCCAAGGGACGCTCCCGGGAACCTTTTCAGATCTTACCTTATGGCCGCTCAGCAGGGCACGGTTATTCGCCGTCCACTGACAACGCGAGCAGGCAACCGATGGCGTTAAGCTAGGAAGAGACCAAACATGATTGCAAGCCAACCTTCTGTCGAAACCGTATCCTTTTATGTCAACGGCCAATGGGAGAGCGCCGGAAACCGCAAACTCGCCCCGATCACCAACCCGGCTACCGGCGCCGAAATCGCGCAAGTGGCCTACGCCACCGAGGACGATGTGGATCGAACCGTCCGGGCTGCGCACGCTGCCTATCTCAAGTGGCGCGACGTACCGGTAGTGGAACGGATGCAGCCGCTGTATCGCTACAAGATGCTGCTCGAAAAGCACCAGAACGACCTGGCGTTGACCCTGACCACGGAGAACGGAAAAACCATAGACGATGCGCGCGCCGAAGTCCGCCGGTCCATCCAGATGGTGGAAGTGGCGTGCGGCATGCCCAGCCTCATGATGGGCGATTCGTTGAACGACGTTTCCAGCGGCATCGACAGCCATACCATCCGGCAGCCTCTGGGCGTTTGCGCCGGCATTACCCCGTTCAATTTCCCGTCGATGGTGCCCATGTGGATGTGGCCCTTCTCAATCGCCGCCGGGAACGCGTTCATCCTGAAGCCGTCCGAAAAAGTTCCCATGACGCCCACCCTGGCCGCGAAGCTTCTGCACGAAGCCGGCCTGCCTGCCGGGGTCTTCAACTTGATTCACGGCGACAAGGTTGCGGTGGACGCTCTGCTGCATCATCCGCTGGTGCGAGCGATCTCGTTCGTCGGTTCCACGCCCGTGGCCAAGTACATCTATAAGACCGCTGCGGCCGAAGGAAAGCGCGTGCAGGCCCTCGGCGGTGCGAAGAATCATCTGGTGGTGATGCCGGATGCACACATGCCGAAGACCGTCGAAAACATCATCAGCTCGGCGTTCGGCGCCGCGGGCGAGCGCTGCCTGGCGGGAAGCGTGCTGGTTCCGGTAGGTGACGCCGCCGAACCGCTGCTGAAGCTTCTGGTGGAAAAGGTGAACGAGATGCGCGTCGGCGACGGTGTTGAAGAGGGCGTCGGCATGGGTCCGCTCGTCACCAGGGAACACCGCGATCGCGTCGCCGGCTACATCGACAAAGGCGTGGCGGAGGGCGCCAAGCCGCTCCTGGATGGACGAGCGTCCAAACCCAAAGGCGACGGCTTTTTCCTGGGCCCCACCATTTTCGACGGCGTCAAGCCGGAAATGACCATCGCGAAGGAAGAGATCTTCGGCCCGGTGCTTTCCGTGATTCGCGTGAAGACGCTCGAAGAAGCCATCGAACTGGTGAACCGCTCGCCCTTTGGCAACGCGACCTCCATCTTCACCGGCAGCGGAAAGGCGGCGCGCGATTATTCGGCGCGCGTAGAGGCCGGCATGATCGGCATTAACGTCGGCGTGGCCGCGCCCATGGCATTTTTCCCGTTCGCGGGCTGGAAGAACTCGTTCTTCGGCGATTTGCACGCGCACGGCAAAGACGCAGTCATGTTCTACACCGAGCAAAAAGTTATGATGACCCGGTGGTTCTAACCGCCGGAGCCGGAGGCGACCAAACTGCCCGCCAGCCAATCCACGTTGTCTACGGCGGCGCCCAGCTCTTCAAAGCCGAGACCCCCGTGCGATTGGGGACTCTCGCGCTCGATCTGATTCGCAACTACACCCCGGACGCGTCTTCGTTCGCCGAATGCCTTGGATTGCCGCCGGGCGAACTCGCGGCCGCGGTCTTCGAACGCACCGTTGCCAAGCTGGAACGCGAGCCGGTAGAGGATTTTCGGATCGATTTCGAAGACGGCTACGGGTATCGGTCCGCCGCCGAGGAAGACGGGCACGCGGTGTCTACGGCGCAGTTCTTGGCGCGCGGGGCGAGAAAGCCCGGTTTTCCGCCGTTCATCGGAATTCGCATCAAGCCGTTTACTGAAGCGCTTCGTGCGCGCTCGGCGCGAACACTGGATCTGTTCTTGAGCGCGCTGCTCCAGGAATCCAGCGGCCTTCCGGCGAACTTCGTCGTCACGCTCCCCAAGATCACGCTGCCTTCGGAAGTGAGCGAGCTTGTAGAACGGCTCGAAAAAGCGGAAGCTCGCCACGGCCTCAAGTCTGGCGCGCTCAAGATCGAGTTGATGATCGAAACGCCGCGGAACATTATCGATTCCACTGGATTGTGTGGCATTCCGAAACTGCTCGACGCTGCCCAGGGCCGCTGCCGGGGCCTGCATTTCGGGCCGTATGATTACTCGGCAAGCTGCAACATCGCGGCGGCCGAGCAACGATTGGATCATCCGGCCTGCGACTTTGCCCGTCACGTGTTGCAGGTAAGCGCCGCCGATCGTGGCGTGTTCCTGTCCGACGGCCCAAGCACTATCCTGCCCATCCCGCGTTATCGCGCACCCGCCGGCGAAGGGGAAAAGTCCGAAAATCGCACGATCGTCCAGCGCGCCATGCGGCATCATTTCGATCTCGTCCAGCGTTCGCTCTCCCACGGCTATTATCAAGGTTGGGATCTGCATCCCGGCCAGCTTCCTACGCGCTACGCCGCGGTGTATGCATTTTTCCTGAAGAGCCTGGGCCCGGCTGCGGCGCGCCTCAAGAACTTTATCGATAAAGCCGCGCAAGCCACTTTGGTGGGCGATGTCTTTGACGACGCCGCTACCGGCCAGGGCCTGCTGAACTTTCTGTTGCGCGGCGTGAATTGCGGCGCGTTCACCGAGCAGGAGGCGGCCGCGTCCGGTCTCACCATCGAAGAGCTCCGTAAGCGATCGTTTCAGAAGATCATGGATAACCGCGTCAGGCCATAATATAGGAAGTAGAATTCCGCCCAGGAGGCCAAATGAGCAAGATCTCACGCCGCGCATTCGTGGAAACCACCGGCGCTGGGCTGGTGGTGGCTACTGGTATGCCGCTCGCAAGTCAAGAAGCGGCTACGCCAACCTCGCCGCCTGCGCCGCGCACATCCATCCAGCTGACCGTGAACGGCACCGAACATCGCGCCGAAGTGGAGGACCGTTGGACTCTGGTGGAAGTGCTGCGCGATCACCTGGGTCTCACCGGCACCAAGATCGGCTGCGACCGCGGCGAGTGCGGCGCCTGCACGGTGCTGCTGGATGGCAAGCCCGTTTATTCGTGCAGCCAGCTCGCGGTCTGGGCCGATGGACGTACAGTTCAAACCGTGGAAGGCCTGGCGCGCAACCAACATCTGCATCCGTTGCAGGAAGCTTTCATCGAACATGACGGGCCGCAATGCGGCTTCTGCACGTCGGGCCAGTTGATGAGCGCCAAAGCGCTGCTCGATCGCAATCCGCATCCCACGGCGGACGAAGTTCGAGCGGCCATGACGGGCAACATCTGCCGTTGCTCGAACTACAATCGCTACGTTGAATCGGTGCTGGCCGCGGCGGCCTCCAGCGCGTTGGGGAAAACGGCATGATAGCCCTCAAAACAGTGGGGCATCCGGCGGCGCGCGTGGATGCGCTGCAACGTGTCACCGGCCAAGCCACTTACACGGGCGACCTTCATCTTCCCGGGATGCTCTACGCGCGCGTGCTTCGCAGTCCGCACCCGCATGCGCGCATCCGTCGCATCGATGCTTCGCGAGCGCTGGCGCTGCCGGGCGTCAAGGCCATCCTCACGCACGAAAATTGCGATGTGATCTGGGGCAGCGGCGACAGCAGGAACAAGCGCTATCTGTTCAACAATCCGGTCCGCTTCGCCGGCGATGCGGTAGCGGCCGTGGCCGCGGTTGACCGGCACGTGGCTGAAGACGCCCTCCGGTTGATCGATGTCGATTATGAAGTGCTGCCCTTCGTCCTCGATCCGGAAGAAGCGCTGAAACCGGGCGCCGTCGAGATCCAGCCGGGCGGCAATCTCTCGCCCAACAATAAGGGCGAGGCGAAGCCCGATTCTTACAGCCACGGCAATATTGAGAAGGGCCTGAGTGAAGCCGAGCAGGTCTTCGAAGACCACTACAGCTCGGTGCACCTCAACAATGCCCAGCTTGAAATCCGCGTTAGCCTGGCCCAATGGGAAGGTGACAAGCTCACCGTTTACGCCTCCACACAGGGCATTTCGAATTGCCGCATCGAAATCGCGCACGATTTGAAGATACCGCTCGAAAATGTGCGAGTGGTTTGCAAATATATGGGCGGCGGATTCGGCAACAAAAACCAGGTCCACGATTTCGATCTGATGGCCGCCATGCTGGCGAAGAAGGCCGGCGCGCCGGTGAAGCTGGAGTTCACGCGCAAGGAAGACTACGTCGCGGTGCACGGGCGCTGGCCGACCAAACAATATTACAAAGTTGGAGTAAAGCGCGATGGCACCCTAACCGCCATCCAGTTCCGAGGCTATAGCGGAATGGGGCCGTATCGCAAGAGCTCGGGCGACATCGCCGGCGTCGAAATGTATCAGTGTCCAAACGTCGAAAAGATCGTGTATCCGGTCTTGACCAACATGGCCGTCTCCGCGAATTTCCGCGGCCCCGCTTACCCACAGGGCGTCTTCGGAATCGAATCCCTGATGGATCACATCGCTTACCAGCTGAAGATGGACCCCATAGATTTCCGCGTGAAGAACATGACGCGGAAATATCACGACCAGCTGCCGTACACCAGCTTTGGCCTGGAAGATTGCGTGGTGCGCGGCGCCGAAGCCTTCGAATGGAAGAAACGCTGGCACGCGCCGGGCGCGGGCGATGGTCCCCTGAAGCGCGGCGTCGGAATGGCGATGGGCGCGTTCGGCGCGCCGGTGGGCCGCAGCAGCGCGGCGATTCATATGGATTCGAAGGGTGAGTATGAACTGCATGTCGGCGTCACCGACGTTGGCACCGCGGCGAAAACTACCATGGCATTGATCGCCGCTGAAGAATTGGGAGTGCCGCTTGCAAAGGTTGCCGTGGTGAGCGGCGACACAGAAGTGTGTCCCTATTCGGTGGGCGAATCCGGCAGCCGGACTACCACGCATACCGGCTACGCGGTGGTGCAGGCGGTGAAGGATCTGAAGCAGCAGATCGCCGATCGGGGCTTGCCCCAAGACGGCGAGATCCGTACAGGCAGCGCGACGCCCGATCCTGCACAGCCCACCGACGCCGCGCGCTACGCCTTCGGGGCGCATTTCGCGGAAGTGGAAGTGGATGTCGAGCTCGGCCACGTTCGCGTGGTGAAATATCTGGCTGCGCACGACAGCGGGCGCATCATCAATCCGCTCACCTGTGCCAGTCAGGTGAAAGGCGGCTCCACGCAGGGCATCGGCATGGCGCTGCACGAAGAACTGCTGTACGATCCCACGCACGGCGTGCCGCTGAACGCCGGCTACTATGGTGCGCGCGTGATGACGCATCTGGACACGCCCGAAGTCGACGTGCTGTTTGTCGAGACCGAAGATCAGTACGGGCCGTTCGGCGCCAAATCGATTGGCGAATCGAGCATTATTCCATCCGTGGGCGCGGTCGCGAACGCCATCTTCAATGCCACCGGGAAGCGCATCAGGGATCTTCCGATCACTCGCGAGAAGCTTTTGGAGGTGCTGGCATGAGGGCCTTCAGCAATGCCAATCCGAAGAACATCCGCGACGCTGTGTCGATCTTGAGCCAGACCTACCAACAAGGCCGCAGCGCATCCATCGTGGGCGGAGGAAGCGATCTGCTCGGCATGGTGAAGGAGCACTTGGTTGCACCGGACGTGCTGGTGAATCTGAAGGCCATCCGGGGGCTGGATCAGATTGAGGTCCAGCGCGGGGGCGTCAAGATCGGCGGGCTGATGACTCTCGATTCCCTCAGCCGCGATCCGCGCATTCGCAAAGAGTACGCGGTGCTGGCGGAAGCGGCCGAGAAAGTGGGCACGCCGCAAATTCGCAACGCAGGAACGCTGGCGGGCAATGTTTGCCAGCGCCCCTGGTGCTGGTATTTTCGCAACGGCTTTCCATGCTTGAAGAACGGCGGCAAGATCTGTTTTTCCGCCTCGGGCGAAAATCAGCTGCACGCCATTTTCGGCGGCGGGCCAAGCTACATCGTCCATCCGTCCGATACCGCTCCGGCACTGGTAGCCCTGGATGCGCAATTTCATATCGCCGGGCCGTCCGGCGAACGTGTGCTGCCTGCGTCTGAATTCTTCCAGTTGCCGCGCGTCGACGCAGCGCGCGAAAACGTGCTCGCCAAGGACGAAATTCTGGCTGCGATTCAACTACCTGCGGCACGCCCCGGCGTACGCGGCACCTATCACAAGGTGCTGGATCGCGAGGCTTGGACACACGCCGTGGTCAGCGCGGCAATCGTATTGGAAATGGATCACCAGATTTGCCGCGGCGCTCGCATCGTGCTGGGTGGCGTCGCTCCTATCCCCTGGCGGCTTCCGAAAGTGGAGGCGATGCTGGTGGGCCAGCGCATCACGCCCGAACTGGCAGCCAAGGCCGGCGAAGCATCGGTTGAGGGCGCGCATCCCCTGGCGAAGAACAAATACAAGGTGCCGCTGACGAAGGCCGTCGTCAAGCGAACGCTGCTCTCACTAACGGCTTAGCGCCTGCAACAAAAACGCGTAATCGAACGCAGTCTCCCGGATGCCCTCATAGCGCCCGGACGGACCGAAATGCCCGCTGCCCATATCGGTCTTGAGCAGTAGCACATTCGAATCTTTTTTCAGGGCGCGCAGTTTCGCCACCCATTTCGCGGGTTCCCAATAAGATACCCGTGGATCGTTGAGCCCGGCCGTCACCAGCATGGTCGGATACTCGCGCGGCGCCACGTTATCGTAGGGCGAGTAAGAACGGATGCAATCGTAGTATTGCTTGTCTTCCGGATTTCCCCATTCCTCGTATTCCGCCATGGTGAGCGGCAGTGTGGGATCGAGCATCGTGTTCAGAGTATCTACAAACGGCACCTTCGCGATGGCGGCGTGAAACAGCTCGGGCCGCATGTTCAGTACGGCGCCCATCAAAAGCCCACCCGCGCTGCCGCCCATGATCGCCAGACGATAGCTCGCAGTATATTGCTCGGCGATCAGATGTTCCGCGCACGCGATGAAATCGCTGAACGTATTCTTTTTCTCCAGCAGCTTTCCGTGATCGTGCCACTCTTCGCCCATCTCGGCGCCTCCGCGGATATGCGCGATGGCGAAGACCAAGCCGCGGTCGAGAAGACTGAGGCGGTCGGACGAAAACCGCGGATCGATGCTGTGGCCGTACGCGCCGTAGCCATAGAGCAGCAGCGGAGCATCTCCGTTGCGCTCGAAATCTTTGCGATATACCAGCGAAATGGGTACCTCTACCCCGTCGGGCGCCTTCGCGAATATCCGCTCGGATTGGTACTGCGACGTGTCGTATCCTCCGCGCACTTCATACCGCTTTTTCAATTCGCGTTCGCGCGTCCGCACGTCGTAGTCAAACACCGACATCGGCGTAACCAGCGACGTGTAGTTGAATCGCAGCAGATTGGTCTTGTATTCCGCGTTGCCGGTCGCGGCGACGGTGTAGACGGGTTCCGGAAACTCGATGTAGTGGACGTTGCCGTCCTCGCCATGGCGGACGAAAATCTTCTCGAGTCCACGCTCGCGTTCGTAAATAACCAGGTGCTCTTGGAACGAGTCGACGCCTTCGATGGCGACATCGGCGCGCGCGGGGATTACCTCCTGCCATGTCTCCGCCGAAGGATTGCCCGTTTCCGTTCGCATCAATCGAAAATTCTTCGCCCCATCGTTGGTCCGGACGTAGAAATACCGCCCGCCATGCGATGCGTCATATTCAACGCCCTGCCGGCGCTGGAGCATCACGCGAAATTCGCCGCTCGGATGGTCAGCTTCCAGGTAGCGCAGTTCGGACGTGAGAGGGCTCGCGATTTCGATGAATATGAATCGGCGGCTGCGTGTTTTCTGCAGCGCCATCTCGAATCGTCCGTCGTCTTCTTGATAGACCAAAGTGTCGGAAGCGGTGCCCAGTTCATGGCGGAACGCTCGATACGGCCGCTTCCTCTCATCCAGAACAGTGTAGAAGAACGTCCGATTGTCGTTGGCCCATTCCAGCGTGTAATACGTGTTCGCGATCCGGTCCGGCAGAAGTTCGCCCGTCTCGAGATTCTTCACTTGGATGGTGTAGGTTTCGTCGCCCTCTAAGTCGGTGGAATACGCCAGCAGCCGATGATCCGGGCTGACGGCGAAGTTTCCCAAGCGGAAATATTTCTGTCCGTGGGCCAGAACGTTGGCGTCCAGCAGAATCTCTTCGGGTGCTTCCAAGCTCCCATGCTTGCGGCACTGAATGGAATACGCCTGGCCTTCCTCGGTGCGCGTGTAATAGAAATAATGATCCCGCTTCACCGGCGCCGAGACGTCCGTCTCCTGAATGCGCCCGAGGATCTCCTGGTACAGGCTCTCCCGAAGCGACTTCGCCGGAGCCATTGTTTCCTCCGTGTAGCGATTCTCGGCTTCGAGGTACGGAATCACGTCCGGGTTGGACCGGTCGCGCAGCCAGAAGTAGTTATCGATGCGCGTATCGCCCTGGCGCGCGATTTCCCTGGCGGCGATTCTGGCGGACGGAGGCTTGATTATTGGCTCTCCTCTTTCCCCATGTACAACTCGCTCACCAGCTCGCGATGGTTCTCCAGCACGCGATTTCGCCGGACCTTCATGGTGGGCGTCAGTTCACCGGCTTCGATCGAGAATTCGCGTTCGATGACTCGGAACTTGCGGATTTGTTCGAACGGCGCCAGCTGCCGGTTCACCCGCGCCACGGCTTTCTTCACTTCCGCCTCCGCCCCAGACGCCGTTTCGGCGGCATTCACGGTCACCAGAGCAGTGACGTACGGCAAGCGATCGCCGATCAAAACCACTTGATTGATTACCGGCTCCGTCTTGAAAAGCAGCTCGATCCGCGCGGGATAAATCTTCTTGCCGTTGGAAGAAACGATCAGTTCTTTCTTGCGCCCTGTAATGTAAACGTAACCCTCGGCGTCGATCTCGGCGATGTCGCCGGTATAGAGCCAGCCATCGCGCAGCACGGCTTCGGTGGCCCCGGGGTCCTGGCAGTAACCGGAGAAAAGCGCCGGACTTTTCACCAGCAGTTCGCCATCCTCGGCCAGCCGTAATTCCACGCCGGGCATCTTCTTGCCGATGCTGCCGGACTTCGGGCGATCCACGGGGTTGAAGCAAACCACTCCACCCTCGGTGAGCCCGTAGCCTTCGATCAGAGGCATGCCAATGGCCGCGTAGAACCGCGCCAGATCCATCCCCAGCGGCGCCGCACCCGAGGCCGCTACTCGAATCCGGCCGCCCAGACGCGCCCGAATTTTCGAGAACACCAGCCGGTCGGCGAGCTTGAGCACCGCCAGCATCGTTTTGGGAACGGGTTTCCCTTCTTCACGAAGGCGGCTCACTTCAGCTCCCAATCCCACTGCGCCGTGAAAAATCTTCCTGGCTGTCGCGCTCTTCTTCTTCACCTCCGTGTGAATGCTGGCGAAAATGCGCTCCCACACTCGCGGCGGCGCAAGCAGAAAAGTGGGCCGGATGGATTTCATTTCGTGCGGCAGCTTCGCGAGACTTTCCGAGAACCAGACTGGAACACCCATGCGGATGGGGAGAAACTCGATCACCACGCGTTGCGCGATGTGTGCCGACGGAAGGAAGGCGATGGTGGAATCGGCGTGGCTAAGGGGCAGAACCTGCGGACCCATATCGATGTTCGCGGTCAGCGCCGCGTGGCTTACCAGGCCCATTTTCGGTTCGCCGGTGGCGCCGGAAGTGAGATAGAGAATGGCCGGGTCTTCGGCCCGCACCGCGGCGCGGATCTTCTCGAACGCCTGTGGATCTTCCTTCAGCGCGGCGCGGCCCTTGGCGCGCAGATTCTCGAGCGTCAGCGCGCCCTCGGATTCACCGGTCAGCAAAATCCAATGCAACCCGGCGAGTTTCTCGCCGCCTTCCGCCGCCAGCAGCGCCAGCATGCTCTTCGGATCTTCCATGAAAATCGCTTGCGCGTGGCCGGCTCGCACGTTCCTGGCCTGGTCAGCGAGCGGATACGTGGTGTAGAGCGCGGCTGCAATAGAACCATTCGCGAGAACGCCCAGATCGGCGAGATAGAATTCGGCGCGCGTTTCAGAATGCAGCGCTACCACGGCGCCCTTTCCGATGCCCATCTGCCGCAGGCCGCAAGCGATCTCTTCGGCCGCGCGTTTGTACTCCAACCAGGTGTAAGTTTGATATTTGCCCTTGCCGGTGGGCTGATGCAAAGCCGGCGTGTTGCCAAGATTCCGGGCGGTTTCTTCGAGGACCGCATACATGGTACGAGAAGCCATTCGCCTATTGTAGACATGCTAGGGTGTGGTTTGTGACGGAGGTCCACGGTTTGTGAATGATTGGTCCAAAGAGCTGGAAGTGGCGATGGACGCCGCCACGCAAGCGGCCGAGTTGGCGCTGAAGTACCAGCCGAACATCGTTGCCGACACCAAGCCGGACAAATCCCCGGTGACTCAGGCGGACCGCGAATGCGAGCGGATGATTGCGCGCCTGCTGAACGACGCCTTTCCCGATGACGGCATTCTGGGCGAAGAGGGAGCGCGCGCGGAAAGCCGCAGCGGGCGGCGTTGGATTGTCGATCCCATTGATGGCACTCGAGACTATGTGCGCGGAAATCCTCTGTGGGCCAACCTCATCGCGCTGGAGGAAGGCGGCGACGTGGTGGTGGGTGTGGTGAATCTGCCGATCCTCGGGAAGCTGTGTACGGCCGGCCGGGGTGGAGGCGCCCATCAAAACGGCTCTCGAGTTCACGCTTCCACCAAAACATCGGTAGAGGAATCTGTTTTGTGTGTGAACGGCTACGACAAGCTGGGGAAATCGCCTTTTCGCGGGCGCTTGCTGGATTGGATGGAGCGCTTCTGGGCCGTGCGCGGCCTGGGCGGCGCGGCGGACGCCATGCTGGTGGCCGCGGGTCAGGCGGAGGTTTGGATCGAGCCGAGCGCCTCTCCCTGGGACTTCGCACCGCTCAAAGTCATTCTCGAGGAGGCCGGCGCGCGGTTTCTCAATGTGGATGGCGGCTCAACCATTTACGCCGGAAATGCCATCGGCTGCGCACCCGGGTTGGAGCAGGAAGTCCGGCGATTTCTTCACGGATTTTAACCATTATCGGCGAGAGTCCCCGCCGTAAGATGAATTTAGGGGAATAGGAGGGCAACTATGAAGAACTTATTCTTAACACTTGTTGTAGCGGGGCGCTGGGGGTCTCGGCGTATGCGCAGGAGATCCGGCGCGACCGGATACAGAACGGCGGGAACTTGACGAACAACGAGAAGGCCCATGTGAATCGCCAGCAGAATCGGCTGAGCCGCAATATTTATCGCGACAAGCACAACGCGGCGCTGCAGTAACTACTGCAAATCACGAGTAATGACTACGCCTGCTAGCTTAGAAAGAGCCTGAGGCGAGCCATCGCTTCTTCTAAAATAGGACGATCGGCGGCATAGCATATCCGAACGGAGCCTTCGCCGCCGGCGCCGAACGCCACGCCCGGCGCCAAGCCAACATGGGTTTCAAGCAGCAGCCGCTTGCAAAAATCGAATGAATCGGCGGCGCCCGGAATCTTGGGAAATAGGTAGAACGCGCCGTCCGGCTTGGGCACGGTGACGCCGGGAATCTTCGCCAGGGCAGCCAGGCAAAAATCCCGATTATCCTTCAATCGAACCAGCATTTCCGCCAGCGTGTTCTCGCCCCACAGCAGCGCGGTTTCTCCCGCACGCTGGGTGAAACTGGGGGCGTGAGAGACGACGAACTCATTAAGCTGCGTGGCGCGCGCGACCAGATCGCGCCGGGCTACCAGCCATCCCAAGCGCCAGCCCGTCATGCAATAGGCCTTGGAAAACGACTGCACGACGATCACGGCGTCGTCGCGAGTGGCAATCTTCAAAATGGTCGGCGCAGGTGTGGTGGGTTTCGGGCCAGCGTAATTCAGGCGCTCGTAAACTTCGTCAGCCATCAGCCACAACCCGTGCCTGCGCGCAAAATCCAGCAACTGGTGTTGCTCGTCAACAGTGGCCACCCAACCCAAGGGGTTGGAGGGCGAAGTATAGAGCAGCATGCGCGTGCGCGGTGTGACGGCCGCTTCCAAAGCCGAAAAATCGATTTGATAACGATCGCCGATCAGGAGTTGTGGAATCTCGATGGGCCGCGCGTTGGCCATGGCGACGTTGGCCGCGCCGTTGGGCCAGGCGGGCGTCAGCACCAGCGCTTCATCGCCGGGATTGAGCACGCAACGAATGGCGAGATGGAGCGCCTGCACTCCGGACGCGGTGACCACCAGCTCTCTGGTTGCGTCGATTTCCACCGCATGCAGTTCCTGGTAATGGCGCGCGAGCGCGTTGCGCAGCGAAGGCAAACCGGCGTTCTCGGTGTAAAACGTGTAGCCGTCCGCCATGGCTTTTTGCGCGGCGCGCTTGATGAACTCGGGCGTCGGCAGGCTGGATTCGCCAAAGTAGAGCTTCAGCACGCCATCCATCGACATGGCGATTTCGGCCAGTTCGCGAATGCGCGAATGCGGAACTGCCAGCGCCGATGTGGCGACCGACGGGACCGATTTGGTCCGCGGGCTAGACACCCTCGAAGATCGCCGAAGTTGGAATGGTGAAGCCGGGGAGAACGGCGGGGTCGATTAGCGGCCCATCACAACGGAATCTCTTCGATTCGCCAGCGAAATTGTGAATGCGAACCAAGTGCTCCTCCGGGTAAACCACCCAGAAAGATTTGCCACCGTTCGAAAAGTAGAGATCAATCTTGTCCTCAAGCGAAGTCGCCAATTCGGAGGAAACAACTTCGATTGCAACTTCGGGTACACCCTGGAAGAGGCCGGTGCTTCCTGGAATGATTCGGGTGGACGCGATTACACTGACGTCTGGAACAAGGCAGTTTCGCCCGTCTACCTGAAAGACTGCTTCGCACAGGATTCGGAACGCCGGACGTTGAAGCGACCACGAGGTCAGGACGCGATTCACATTGCATTTCGCGACTTCACGTGGGTACCCGTCGGATATCACGCCGACAACCTGATCCAGCGTCGTGCTTGCACCCATGCTTTGATTGTACTTCGCTTAGCGGCGGATTCTGGCGGCGACTAATTCTTCAATCTGTACCAGCTCGGTGGGGTAATCGCCGGTATAGCAGGCGTAGCAATATTCGTCTTTGGTGTCGGAGACGGCTTTTCGCAAAGAATCCAGCGAAAGAAAGGCCAGCGAATCGGCTTCGACATACTGACGAATCTCCTCGATCGAATTATTGGCGGCGATCAGTTCGCTCTTACACGGCGTATCCACGCCGTAAAAGCACGGTGAAATAGTGGGGGGACACGAAATGCGCAGATGCACTTCACGCGCGCCCGCATTGCGCACCATGCGAACGATCTTGCGGCTGGTGGTCCCGCGCACGATGGAATCGTCCACCAGGATCACGCGCTTGCCGTCCAACTGATGGCGCACCGGATTCAGCTTCAGCTTGACGCCGAAGTCGCGAATGGCTTGGGAAGGCTCAATGAACGTGCGGCCGACATAATGATTGCGGATCAGCGCCTGGCGGAAGGGAATATTGGACTCAGAGGCAAAGCCGATGGCAGCCGCCACACCCGAGTCAGGCACCGGCACGACGACGTCGGCGTCCACCGCCGATTCGCGCGCCAGCAACCGCCCCAGATTCTCGCGAGACTGGCCCACGGAGCGGCCGAACACGATGGAATCCGGCCGGGAGAAATACACGTGTTCGAAGACGCAATGGGCTTGCGGCGCGGCCGGCGCCCAGCGTTCGCGCGTCAAGCCTTCCGGACCGACGCACACCATCTCGCCGGGCTCGACATCGTTCACATAATCGGCATTGATCAAATCGAACGCGCAGGTTTCGGACGCGAAAACGTAGGCGGTGCCTCCTTCCGTGGATGGCATGCGTCCAAACGCCAGCGGGCGGAAGCCGTGTGGATCGCGCGCCACGATGACGCGGTCCCGGGCCAGGAACACCAGCGAAAATGCGCCTTCCAGCTGTAGCAGAGCTTCCCGCAACGCTCCGGCGAGGGTTCGTTCCCGCGATCGCGCCACCAGATGCAAAATCACTTCGGTGTCGCTGGTAGCTTGAAAGATGGATCCCTCCCGCTCCAGGTCGCGCCGCAGTTCCTTGGCGTTGGTGATGTTGCCATTATGCGCCACCGCGATCTGCCCTTTGTTGCAGTCCACGAGAAACGGCTGCGCATTCAGCAAGACGGTGTCGCCGGCGGTGGAATATCGCGTGTGTCCTATGGCCATATCTCCGGGGAGGCTGGCGATCTGCTCCGGGGTGAAAATATCGGCCACGTGCCCCATCGATTTGGAGCAGCGGATCTCGCGATGGTCGCTAGTGGCGATACCCGCGCTCTCCTGGCCGCGATGTTGCAGCGCGTAGAGCCCGAGATAGGCCAGATTGGCGGCTTCGGGATGACCGTGAATGGCGAACACACCACACTCCTCGCGAAGCTTGTCCAAGCGTATTTCTCTCACTGCTGGTGCAGCAGGCGTTCGAGTGAAGTTTCCCAAGGTTGCCTCAACTCCGTCAGGTCGCAGTCCAGCAAGGTTTCCGAACCGCAATCGATTCGTAACCGCTCTTTCATCGTAACACCGATACGCAGGGCTTCAACCGAATTCTTCTGGGCAATTGCCAAAACATTTTCGGGCTGGGACGTCGCCACCAAAATTCGCGAGGGACCTTCATGAAACAGCAGAAACTGGGGGCGCGGGCCGGCCGGGATCTGGACGCGCGCGCCAATTTCAGCAAGTCCGAAAGAGCTTTCGCACAACGCGATTGCAAGGCCGCCGTCGCTGACATCGTGCGCCGCATCGGCTAACTTGGCCGACACAATTTCGCGAATGGCCCGATGGACGCGTTTCTCGTACGCCATATCCAAGCCAGGCGGCAGCCCCCACAGCGATTCGAGGATCACCTTCGCGTATTGGGTTCCTCCGAAGTGCAGTTCGTCGCAGCTCCCGAAACCGCCCAACAGAACAAGATCCAGACCAGCCTCGGGAAAATGAATCGACGTCGGTTGCGCGGTTTTCATCAAGCCGACGATTCCCATCACGGGCGTGGGGAAAATAGCTTCGCCGAGCGTCTCGTTGTACAGGCTGACATTGCCGCCGGTGATGGGCGTTTCGAAAAACTCGCAGGCTTCGGCCATGCCTTCGATCGATTCCACCAATTGCGCCATGATCTGGGAACGCTCCGGATTGCCGAAGTTCAAGTTGTTGGTCGCAGCCACGGGCAGCGCGCCTGCGGTGGAAACATTGCGGCAGCATTCGGCGACCATCAATTTCGTTCCTTCGCGCGGATCGAGCGCGCAGTAGCGGCCGTTGCCATCGAGCGACATGGCAATGGATGTGCCGGTTTCCTTCACGCGGACGATGGCGGCATCGGCGGTTGGCCCGGCCAGCGTGCTGCTTCGCACCAGATAGTCATACTGCTCCCAGATCCAGCGCTTGGAGCAAAGGTCGCCGGAACTGAGCAGCGCGATGAGATCGGCGCGGGTGGCGGCCGGTGAGGAGCGATCGGGGATGCCCGGCGCAACCAGCGGAGCGATCCGCGGCGGCTGGGTGTGCGGCCGGTCATAGAGGGGAGCTTCATCGGCCAGCGCGCGGTTGGGAATCTCGGCTACCACGTTGCCATGATCCTTGACGCGCAGGATGCCGTCGGGCGTCACGCGCCCGATTGTCACCGCATCCAATCCCCATTTGTGAAAAACGGCGAAGACCTCGGCTTCGCGCCCTTTGTCCGCCACCAGCAGCATGCGCTCCTGGGATTCCGAGAGCATGATCTCGTAGGGCGTCATACCCGTCTCACGCTGCGGCACGTATTGCAGATCGATTTCGACGCCGGTGCCGGCGCGGCTCCCCATCTCACAGGTGGAACAGGTGAGGCCGGCGGCGCCCATATCCTGAATGCCGACAATGGCGCCGGTTTGCATGGCTTCGAGGCAGGCTTCGAGCAGTAGCTTCTCGAGAAACGGATCGCCCACCTGCACGTTCGGACGTTTCTGCTTGGACTCTTCGGTGAATTCGGCCGACGCCATGGACGCGCCGTGTATCCCGTCGCGCCCCGTCTTGGCGCCGACGTAAATAACCGGGTTGCCCACGCCCGTGGCCTTGCCGTAGAACACCTGGTCTTTACGAAATACTCCCAGCGCGAACACATTCACCAGCGGATTGCCGTTGTAGCAATCCTCAAACACACATTCGCCGCCCACGGTGGGGACTCCGAAACAGTTTCCATAATGAGCGATGCCCGAAACAACGCCTTCGAGAATGCGCCGATTGCGCGGAATGTCGAGCGGGCCGAAGCGTATGGCGTCCAGCACCGCGATGGGGCGCGCGCCCATGGTGAAAATGTCGCGCAGGATGCCGCCCACGCCCGTGGCCGCGCCTTGAAAAGGCTCAATGAAGCTGGGATGGTTGTGCGATTCGATTTTGAACGCGATGGCGTAGCCGTCGCCGATGTCGATGATTCCCGCGTTCTCGCCCGGCCCTTGCAGCACCAGCTTGCCGCGCGTGGGCAACTTCCTCAAGTGGATGCGCGAGCTTTTGTAGGAGCAATGCTCGCTCCACATCACGCTGAAGATGCCCAGCTCCGTGTAAGTAGGCTCGCGGCCAAGCAGCGAGACGATCTTGTCGTATTCCGGCTCGGTGAGTTGGTGCGCTTCGATAATCTGTTGAGAAATGACTGGTGGCGTCATCACTGCGCGGCGACCAATGCGGCGGCCATGGATTGAAAGATCACCATGCCGTCGCTCGAGCCCATCAGAGGCTCCGTGGCGTCTTCCGGGTGCGGCATCAACCCCATCACGTTGCGGCCTTCGTTCAAAATGCCCGCGATATCGCGCATTGAGCCGTTGGGATTCTCCAGATAGCGCAGCGTGACGCGATCTTCGGCTTCCAGTTGATCCAGGGTGCGGTTGTCAGCGATGTAGCAGCCTTCACCGTGCGCAATGGGAACCAGCAGGCGCTGCCCCTTAGTGGCCGCGCAAGTAAAAGGGGAATTGGTAGTTACAACCCGCAGCGGGACGTGCTTGCAGACGAACTTCAGGCCGCGATTTCGCACCAGCGCCCCAGGCAACAACCCGCTCTCCACCAGAATCTGAAACCCGTTGCAGATGCCGAGCACCAGCCCGCCATCGGACGCAAATTTGCGAATACTATGCATTACGGGCGAAAACTTGGCGATGGCTCCGCAGCGCAGATAATCGCCGTACGAAAAACCGCCGGGAAGGATCAGGGCGTCCACGTTGCCGAGGTGGGTGGCATCGTGCCAGATCAATTCGGCGTCTTCGCGGAGAATCTTCGAGACGGCGTACCAAGCGTCGTGATCTCGATTGCTGCCGGGAAACACGACGACGCCAAACTTCATCGGGATGCTTTCATCATAACCGATTTACTCGCCGGTTACGGGCTGATAAGCCTCGTCCGGCTTGGGCCGCAGATTTGGATTGCGCATCAAAATGCGGGCGCAAGTGTTCCAGCGTAAGATTGCGTCGTCGTTGCCCTGCGGCCGCAGCGGTATGGATTTCTCATAGCACTCCATGGCCTGGATGAAGCGGTCATAAGCGCTGAAAGACGCGTTGGGCGCGCCTTTGCGGAGCTGCGCGTGCGCGGACCGTTCCCAAACGATCCCGGCGTAATAGCGCTGCTCGTATTCGCTCTTGAGACGCGGCAACAACTCGCGAGCCTGGCCTGCCTCTACACCGTGGCCGAACTGATCGGTCAGCGCAAGCAATAACGCTATCAGGGCGCGCTGGTTTTCCGGCTCCACTTCGAGCACGTCCAGGCAGATGCTCTCCGCCAGCGCTGGTTCGTTCAACAGGCGATACCGTTCCGCCCGTTCGAGCGCCTCCCAGACGCCTGCGCTCGAGATAGGCTTCAGCTGGAATTGCATGCTCGCATTGTCCCTGATTCAAGACCCCGAGGCCAGCCAGGGGCAAGTAAACAGGTCAGGTAGACAGCTTGTAGAATATGCGAGTTTTGGGGTAGTCTAGGGCGGAAAGAGGGAACTGAAATGCGTCCAGTTGTTCCCGCCGCGGCTGCCAGCCGGCTTGTGCTGATGGCGCTGTGCTGTTCGATTGGCCTTTTGACAGCCGCCGATTACGATGTCACGGTTCTTTTGCCGACATCCGACATGCCGCCGGCGACGAGCGTGGTTGCGGCTGCTCTCAATAACTTTGGACAAGTGGCCGGATACGAGGTGGATCCGAAGGGGCGCCGCGTCCCGCTGGTTTGGACCGACGCAATCCCCGTCAAGCTCGCGCTGCCGGCCGGCTATCGATTAACCGGCATCAACTCCATCAATGCGCGCGGTCAAGTACTCGGCGCAGTCACCCTGGCCGCCACGGGCACTCAGGAAGGAATTCTCTGGACAGACTCCGTTCCCGAGATCATCGGCGGTGCGATCCTGGGGTGCGATGCACAAGCGGCGACGTCGGTATTTAACCTGAACGCCGCGGGCCACGTGATTGGACACTCCAAGGATGGCTCCTGCGACGTGTTTTGGATTTTGCGCCAGGGAGCGTTCATCGCCATCGCGCCGCCCGAAGACGCGCTCGGTTTCAATTTGCTGGGAATCAACGACGCGGACCATATCTTCGCTTATGCGCAGACCATAGCTTTCGGTCCGGATGAGATCTACGAAATCGGTCCGGGCGGTCTGGTTTACCGTTTTCCGTTTCCCGATCCTTTCTCCCCAGTCTGGTCGCTTCCCAATAATCTGGACCAGTTCGCGGCTTTGGCCATTCAAGAAGGCCCCGCTTACACTTATTTATTCACTGGACCGAGCACGCCGGTTGGTCTGCCCCCTTCCACGGCGTCGTCCATCTATTTCAGTAATGTGAACAACGCCGGTATCGTATACGCGGGCGGTATCCTTCAAAGAGGAACCACGGTTCTGGCGGCGGTGACAGCGGCCAGCGGTTTTTACGGGAACCCAATTCTCAATGATGGTTTGCAATTTCTTGCGTCGAACACCTTCGGAGAGCCTCCGCCAAACGCCCTGTTTACGCCCGCTTTTGCAACCCCCGCCAGCGACGTGACGGATCAGGTGTCGTTGTTGGCGGAGGAAGTTCAGTTCCATCCGGGGACCCTGCGCTACGCCCAAAAGGTGACGCTTACCAATCTTGGCAGCGACCCGCTCACCGGACCTGTCTACCTGGTGTTGGATCAACTGTCGCCGGATGTGGCATTGTACGGGCTGCTGGGCACCACCGTACACGCTAAGCCGAGCGGATCTCCGTACGTGCGGGTGCCGGTCTCCTTTGGCGCTCCGGGCCAGCCGACGACTTTCGAAGTGCAGTTTCTTAATCCCGATCAGCACGCGATCCAATGGACTCCGCGAGTGCTGGCCGGGCCCGGAGGATACTAAAATGCGACTTCACTCGGTAGCGATGCTCGTGTTTGGTATATCGGCGATCCTCGAAGCTCAACCGAGCGTTGGTCCGATCCTGTACCGGTTGCCGACCTACCACAGCGGTCCCAACGGAGCGACGTCAGGACCGGACGGCGCCATTTGGTTTACCGAGTGTTTTTCCTCGAAGATAGGCCGCATCACAAGCGCGGGGCAGATTACCGAATACTCCGCGCCGACGCCGTTCTCCAACCCCTGGGGAATTACCGCGGGGCCGGACGGAGCGCTGTGGTTTACGGAGAGCGATGAATTCATTGCCAAGATCGGCCGGATCACTACAGGGGGCGCGATCACCGAGTATGAGCTGAGGAACGGCGGCAGCTTCCTGCCGCGTGGGATTACCGCTGGTCCGGACGGCGCGCTATGGTTTACCGCGATCACCTCCATTGGGCGCATCACCACGGCGGGAGTTGCGACATCGTATCCGTTGCCGGCTTCGCTGAGCGCGGCCGGCGGAATTGTAGCGGGAACCGACGGCGCTCTTTGGTTCACGGCGGGTGCGGCAATTGGTCGCGTCACCGCCTCGGGTGTGGTCACGTCGTATGCGCTCCCGGCGTTATCCGCCGACAGCCCAGGCGGGATCGCGGTAGGAGCGGATGGAGCTTTGTGGTTCGCAGACGGCGATTACGTGGGACGGATCACCACGGCGGGAGCGATCACACTTTATTCGGTGCCATCGGGCGGCGCAACCTGGATCGTCCAGGGGCCAGACGGGGCGGTGTGGTTCACCGGCGGGCGCAACAACAGTATTGGGCGCATCACCGCGGATGGCGCCATCGCCTTCGTGGGACTCGACAGTGTAAACAGCTTTCCCGAAGGAATCGCACTGGCGGCTGACGGAACGCTTTGGTTCACTGAACTGCTCGCTGACAACATTGGGCATCTGACCCGTTGAAGTGAAACTTACGAGTAGCGCAAAAGGGCTTTAAATCCGTAATCCATGTGCTGCTGGATATGGCAGTGAAACAACGTGGGCCCGGGCTGGTCGGCGGTGAAGTCCACGCTGGCCCGCCCATAGGTGGGAACTACCACCGTGTCTTTGATCACGCCGGCGGTGGCTTTGCCATAAATCTCGGCGATCTCCAGCTGGTGGCGATGCACATGTAACGGATGTGAATCGTCGGTTCGATTGTGAAAGGTCAACCGGTAGCGCGTGCCCTGTTTGAGCAGAAACTCCTGGTCGTGCGGATAGGACTTGCCGTTTACGGTGAAGCTGTTGAATTTTCCGGCGCCGCGCGGAACTTTTTCGAATATCATGTCCAATCGTTCGGTTGGCGCGGATGCAGAGGGAGATTTTCCAAAGATCGTATAATCCCAGGCGGATTTGGGCGGCGGCGTCCACTGTGGAGTGCGGTGTTGATTGGCGTATTCGACGACAATGCCGAGGCCGCCTTCGCGTACCTGGTCCTCGGGCGCGCCCAGGATCCAAACGCCGGGCTGATTCATTTCCACCCAGGCATCAACGCGCTCGCCCGGACCCAGCATCAAGACGTCCACGGCGGCCGGAGTGGGCACGGGATTTCCATCGAGGGCGACGACGTTGAATTTGTGGCCGGGCAGCGCCAGGTGGCGGATCTCGATGGCGCTGGCATTCAGAAGATGAAACAGCACGCGCTGGCCGGGATTCACGCGAATGGGCTCGCCCGCGCCGAGCGCCTTGTCGTTGATGGAAAAAATATCGGCCGCAACTTCCATCCCCGGCTGTCGCGTGTCCAGCACGGCCGGCTTCTCCGGTTGCGCGCCCATGGGATCGAGATCGTCGTTATCCATGGATTGATTGGTGAAATAGGGTTCCCAATCGCGCAACGCCAGGTAATGTTCCTGATCGAAGTTGCCGGGATTATTCGCGCCTTCGATAATCAGAAAGCCGAACATGCCGGTGTAACTGCCGCGATGCAGGTCGTCCATGGACATGGTGTGAGTGTGGTACCAGCGGGTACCGGCCGGAGTGGGCGTGAACTGATAGCGGCGGCTGCCGTGCGGAGGCACCACGGGGGTGCCTTCTTCCTCCGATCCGTCCACATCGGAGGGGATAAGCAATCCGTGAAAATGGACGTACTCGGGAACGTCGGTGTCGTTGGTGACGTTCACCGTCACCGGCACGCCCTCTTTCATTCGAAGCCGCGGCCCCGGCGAGACGCCGTTGTACCCGATGGTGCTGACGATGCGATTGGGCGCGAGTTCGACGGTGATGGGCGCGATCTGGAGCGTGAAATCGGTTTTGGCGATGTCTTGCGGGCCGGATGGCTCGAGAAACGATTGTTGCTGCTGGGCGCCCAGCCTGGTGGATGCGGCGGCGAGGCCGGCGAGCTTGAGAAAGTGGCGTCGTTCAATGAGACGTCGCATGGGAAACGACCATGGTACCGCCTCGGACGGGACGGCCGATCCGGCTGCCAATAAGGATTAGGATGAAGTGAGGACAACAACATGGCAACTCTCGACTGGTCCCAATGCCCCGCTGTGGAAAGCGTGCCGGGCAGACTGAGCGGTGCGTGGGTGTTTAAAGATACGCGGATGCCGGTGTCCGCAGTGTTCGAAAACCTGGAGGCCGGGGCCACCATCGACGAAATCGTCGAGCAGTTCGATATCACCAGAGAGCAAATCCGGGCGGTACTGAAGTTCGCGGCGCGCAGTGTCGAGGCGTCTAATCCTGCCCGCACGGAACTCCCGGTGAATGTTCATTCTCTTTGACCATATGACCCCGGCGGGCATCGCTCGATTTCTCGCCGGCCACACAGTTACGAAGGCGAAAGATCGGGGATGGGATCGGCTCAGCAACGGCGACTTGCTGACCGCTGCTGAGGACGCGGGCTTCGACGTACTTATTACCGCTGACAAGAGCATTCGCTATCAGCAGAACCTCGACGGGCGCCGGATTGCCTTGGTCGTCTTGAGCACTCCGCAATGGCCGGTCGTGAAACTGCATGTCGAAAAGATCGCCGCCGCCGTGAACGCGGCAATACCGGGCAGCTATGTTGAGGTAGACCTGCCAGAGGATAACTAGCTTCCCGGCGCCTAGTTGCGCCGGCGTGTAAGTCGATGGTCTCGGCGTTTACGCTCTAAGTGGGCGCCTCCAACTGGCGTTTATATGAGCTCAGATCGGCAGCAATTATTGGCGTGGTAAGCTCTGGGAGTGGCAGCCAGGCGTTCATTGATCCGCATACTTGCCGCCGGTATTGTGCTCGTATTAGGAGCAGCGGATGGTCTTCCACACGCGTCTTTTCCTCCGCCCAATTCCATTCTGCTCGACGCGAAGCATAAGGAGCCCAAGAACGGCGTCGAACAGGAGGGGAACACAATTAGCATCCGTTCAGGAGTGGGCACGCCGACGACAATAAACGTGCTCTCCTTCAGCAGGGACGCGAAGCTCCTCGCCGCGGGCAAGGATTTTGGCCGGGTTGTCGTCTGGGATGTTCCCCGGCGGACCGTCCTTTGCGCACTCAGCACCGGGCAGGGAATCGTTGCCGCGATAGCCATCTCTCCAGATGATCAGTTTGTTGCAACTGCTGGGAGCAGTGGAGATGCAGAGATCAAACTGTGGCACCTTCCCGACGGCAAGTTCGTCAGGCTGTTCAAAATTGGACATCCAGCCGTTCAACGGCTCGTTTTCGGCATAGACTCCTCACTGATCGTCGCAGAGAACAACGCCGTGACTTCTGTGCTCGACATCGCCTCTGCAAGGCATACCCAGGACTTGCCCGGCGAATGGGCACCTACGTTGTCAATTGACGGTACGGCACTCATCACCGTAAGCTCGACCGAGGTAGTCTTAAGAAGGGCGGGTGACTGGGGGGAACAAAAACGATTTCCTAAGCCCACGATGTATGCGTACCCGCTCTCGTTCGACACTCACTCGGACGTTTTCATCTACGGCGACTCCACAAGCGACCCCAGTTTCATTGCTTTGCGTCTCAGCGAAGGCGAAACGCTGTCGAAACCGGGAACTGCGAAACTCCCCAGACTCAATCTATCGACCGGCTATTTCGTGTCCCTAAAACCGAAATCCGATCTCGCGTTCGGCCACAGCGGAGGCCGACTGTGGCTCTGGGGCGTTCAGACCGGCATGACCTGTGTTTCTGAGGTTCTGTATAGTGAGAGCGGTGCGTTAAGCGCAGATGGAAGTCTCTTGGCAGGAGGAATCGACAGCTCCTTCTTCGCAAAAGATAAGATCGAACCTGGGGTCGGCCTTTGGCAGACAGAGGCACTTCGCAATGCTTGCGGCGTGCATTAGCCTTACCCGCTACCGGTCAGCAGATCATTTGACCACGTAGTCCCTCCCCTGTCCCTCCCCTGGAGATGTCGTAACGGTTTCTGCTACGCTTTAAGCGAGATCCGACGTAATTATCTATGAAGCTGGTTCGGCCCCTCCTGTTTTTGCTTAGCCTGGGTCTTTTTGCGCTGCAAGGCTTCCAGGGGTTCGGGCGACGGTCATACGACTACTATTCCAGCGGCCCAAACGTGCCCTCGGAGTTTTATTGGAGCCGGCTGCAGTACACGTCCGGCTATGCCAGCGGCGGCAGCTTCGGCTATCGCAGTTATCGCGGCTCCTGGTTCAGGGATTATCCCAAGGCCGACAACGATTGCCTGATTGCGCTGCGCCGGCTTACGCGCATCAACTCTCCGTCGGCGCTCAACGTAGCCGATATGGACAGCGACCATCTCTTCGACTACCCCTGGATCTACGCGGTGGATGTGAACACCTGGACCTTCACCGATCAGGAGGCCAAGCGCCTGCACGATTATCTGTTGAAGGGCGGGTTCCTGATGGTGGACGACTTCCACGGCACCGACGACTGGCAGCATTTCATGGCCGGCATGCGCCAGGTGTTGCCCGACCGGCCCGTGGAGGATCTCAAGGATGAAGACGAGATCTACCACGTGCTGTACGACATCAACGAAAAGTTTCAGATCCCGAGCGAGGTCTACGTCAACACCGGCCGCACCTATGAAAAGGACGGCTACGTGCCCAAGTGGCGCGCCATCCGCAGCGACCACGGACGCATCATGGTGGCCATCTGCGCCAACATGCATCTGGGCGACGCCTGGGAGTGGGCCGACAGCCCGGAGTACCCCGAGAAGTTTTCCGGACTTGCTTTTCGCATCGTTCTCAATTACATTACCTACTCGATGACCCATTAAACATGAATTTCGCGCGCCTCACAAACACCGATTCCGAGCCGTGACCGTGAGGGAGCGGTTGTTCGAATTCTTTCTTAAGTATCCGCGGTCGGTGTACACACGCGGCCAATTCGCCCTCCTGGGGGCCTGGCCCAAGTGGATGCTGGTGCTGCTGATTCTGGCAGCCGCCGTGGGTCTGGCGTGGCTGATTCGCTCCCGCCTGGCGCAAGCCGCGCCGGTGATGCGCGGTTGGCGGGTCTGGGTGATCTGGGGCTTGCAGACGCTGCTGGCCGCGGTGCTTCTGGTGCTGCTGTGGCAGCCGGCCATCACTGTCGCCGAGTTGAAGCCGCAACAGAACATCATCGCCGTGCTGGTGGACGACTCGCGCAGCATGGCGATATCCGAGGACGGTTCCACGCGCCAGGCCCAAGCCGTGAATGCGCTTCAGAACGGCGTGCTGGCCAACCTCAACCGCGGGTTTCAAACGCGTCTTTACCGCGTCGACGACGTGCCCGCTCGTATCGATAGCCTTAAGGATCTGAAACCGAACGCGCCCTCCACGCGCATCGGCGACAGCCTCAAGCAATTGAGCGAGGAGACTGCCGACCTGCCCATCGGCGCTGCGGTACTGCTCAGCGACGGCGATGACAACACCGGAGGCATCAGCGCGGACGCCATCAACGCTTTGCGCGCGCGCCACATTCCCGTTCACACCGTGGGCTTCGGACGCGAACGCGCCGCGCACGACGTAGAGCTGGACGATGCCGTGGTTGCTCCGCGCGCGCTGGCCGACTCACGCATCGCTGCCAGGATCACCTTGGACCAACGCGGATACGCCGGCTCGAAGATCAACCTGACGGTGCGCGATGTCAGCGCCGCCCAGGCCAAAATCCTTGCTTCTCGCACCATCAGCCTGGGGCCGGACGGCAACCTCCAGACGGAGACATTGATGTTCGACATCGGCGGCGCGGGCGCCAAAACGCTCGAAATCGCGGCGGTCCCGCTCCCTGGTGAGGAGAACACGGCCAACAATAAGTTGACGCGCGTGGTGAATGTCGGTTCCGAAGCGCGCCGCATCCTCTACATCGAAGGTGAACCGCGTTGGGAGTTCAAGTTTATCCGCCAGGCGGAAGAGGACGACCGCATGGTGCATATCGCCAGCATGGTTCGCACCAGCGAAAACAAGATCTACCGGCAAGGAATCGCCGATCCCAAAGAGCTGGCCGCGGGCTTTCCTTCCCGCGCGGAGGATCTTTTCGTTTATCAGGGATTGATCATCGGGTCGGTTGAAGCGGGCTATTTCACGCCGGGCCAGCAGGAATCGATCCGCGAGTTTGTGGATCGGCGCGGCGGCGGGCTGCTGCTGCTGGGCGGCCAATTCTCGCTCGCCGATGGCGGCTGGAACGCGACGAACCTTACCGACCTGTTCCCCACCACGCTGCCAACGCAGGCGGGCACTTTTCATCGCGAGGCCGATCCGAGGAACGGCGCCACCCATACCACCGCCGAACTGGCGGCCGCTGGCGTGGATAGCATTATTACGCGCATGGTGGACGACCCCGCCGCCAACGTCGCCAAGTGGAAATCGCTGCCTTACCTGATGGACTACGAAGATCCCGGCACTCCCAAGCCGGGGGCGGTCCGTCTCGCCGACATGATTACGCCCGAAGGCCGAAAGCTACCGCTGCTGATTACGGAAAACTTCGGGCGCGGGCGCACCGCGATCATGGCCACCGGAGGCAGTTGGCGCTGGCAGATGAGTTTGCCGCTGGGGGACACGGCGCACGATTTGTTCTGGCAGCAACTGCTGCGCTGGCTGGTGACCGATACCCCGGGCCATGTAGCAGCGTCGGTGCCCGCGCAGATGCTGCTCGACAATGGCGCGGTAACGATCACCGCCGACGTTCGCGATGCACAATATAACCCCGCTCCCGATGCCAAGGTGGAAGCTCACATCCTGGGGCCAAGCGGCGTGAGCGCTCTGGTGGAGATGACACCGGCGCCCGATAATCCCGGCCAGTTTCAAGCCGCGTGGTCCGCTCCCAGGACGGGCGCGTACCTGACCGAGGTCACCGCTCAAAGGAACGCAACGGAGCTGGGCCGCGACGTACTCACCTTTCAACGCATGGACGGTGTCGCGGAGAATTTCCATACCGAACAGAATCGCGAGCTGCTGGAACGGCTGGCGACGCAGACCGGCGGACAATATTGGAAGCCCGCCGACCTGGGCAAGCTCGCCGCCGCGATTCCTTTTTCGGAAGCAGGTGTGACGATGCGCGAGACCAAGGATCTATGGGATTTGCCGCTGGTCTTTTTGGTCCTTGTGACGCTGCGATTCTCGGAGTGGTGGCTGCGGCGGAAGTGGGGGATCGTTTGAGACGACATAGCGTCGCCACGGCACATCCAAGCTGGTTTTGCTTATGGATGTAATCTCTTGCTAGTGGCCTTGGAAAAATCATTGTCTGACCTGATGGGGTCATCCGCCCTCGTATCGCCCGGGATCGGATATCCAGAGCCCGGAATGGCGTCTATTCAACTGTTCTTCGCGAACGGAACGCGGCTCGAAGCTGAGTATTGGCGCCTGGTAACAGACGGCAAAGCAGCGGTAAGCAGCGGTAAGCAGCTTTGACCATCAGCAGAAGTACGGCTTGCCCGCGCCGATCGATGCGGTCAGTACACTACACGAGACGCTTCAGGACAAGCTGGTAACAAGAGCCTTCCTGGACGACAAAACTGGCGATCTGCTTTTTGAGTTTGCTGGCAACATCACCCTTCAAGTGTTCAACTTCACGAGCTATGAAATCTGGCACATCCATTTCCCGAATGGAACCGGAGAGTATTCCAACTACATTAAGTGAGCGCGTAGAGAGTCGCTTGTAGCGAGGTCAGGCACATCAGGATGCTCGCCAGAGGCAAGGCAATCGGAAGTTATGTTGCGCAAAGTCGTGCTTCATATGGCGGAGACGATGTCGGTTTTCTTAAAATCCTGCCCCCTGAACAGGAGCGGCTCGCCGGTGACCTTGGCGAGCGCATAGGCGAAGCAGTCGCCGAAATTCAACCCCGCAGGATGACGCCCTTTTCCGAAATCGTGGAAGGCTTGGCGCGCAATGTGCGCCTGCTCGACGGTGAAAGGCTCGACGATGATGCGCGCCCTGCGGAAAACATGTCGCATTGGCGCGCGACTTCCGGCCCGGTCTGGCGCTCAATAACTATAGAGAGCTCCAGAAAAGTTCCGGCACTGATGAGACAGCGGTCCGCGATGTGAATCAACCGGGTATAGGAGTCGGCTTCCGGCTCGCCGAACAGCACCGCGATCAGCGCGGAGGTGTCCACGATCATTTAGGAAGGCCGGTTTCATCATAGAGGAGCTCGGCATGATCCAGGTAGGGACGCTTGACGTGGGCGGCGGCGCGCCCCGCGATGGCGAGCAGTTCCTCAACGGAAGCCTTACTGCGACGGCGGCGAAGGCGCTCATGACGCTCGCGCAGGGCTTCCATGACGGCGCGGGTCATGGTTTCCCCGGTTTGTTGGGCGATTGCCTGGGCCAGCCTGTGGGCTTCGGGGTCCTTGATATTCAGGCTCATGGCATTTCTTTCCTTCTTTACCATCGTCTACCCTTCTTTACAATAGCGCAGTCTCCCTACTTCTGCGCCTTCAGTGTCCGGTTGCGGCGGGCGCCTACTTGCTGTCGATATGATGCGAGTCCTTTTCGTTTTCAGCGCAAAAAGACTCCAGCAGATCGCTGTCCGGCACCAGGCGCTGCTTGAGCAGTACGGTGAATGGCCGGGTAAACGTCTTGGGATCGTCAATCGTCATCCGTATTTCCATATGGCCGAAGTCCAAGCGGTGAAATCGCTCGGTCATGTGCAGCGCGTCACTATGTGTGTGGCCGCGGGCATCCAACCAGCCCCGGTCATTGAAGCCGTTCGAATCCACTACCAGCGAATCACCGTCCCATTTGCCCACCGCGTACCCAAGCCACGTTGGTTGCGGATCGTCGGGCAACTTTCGTCCGTCGGTATAAACCTGGCGGAATGTGGTGTCTCTCTCGTAAAGCATCACCGTCAGTCCGGGCGTCTGGACGATCTTGTAGGGAGCGGGTGCAATTTCCACTAACGGCATACCTTCCGGAAGACAGTGCGAGAGCGGAGATTCGTCGCTGAAGTGTTTCAAGCGTTGCAGGAACAAGGCGGCGGCGTCCGGCCGAAGTGGGGACTCTTCGGGTTTGAAATCGGACAGGATATTGACAAAGTACTGCGAGAGAGGTTCTTCACCCGCGCCATTGGTGGCGCCCGGGATCAAGCTTTCCAACAAATCCGGCGGAGCGGCGGCGGTCTGCCAGAGCCCGGAGAGGTTCGGTCTTCCATCGGGCGCGCGGGGCGCCGGCGCGGAGAGGTTCGGCTTGCCGTCCGCGGTTCTCGGAATGCCGGGAGTGGGATAGTTGAGCCACTGGGCGTGGACGAACGCCGGCGCCGCCAGCGCGAGCAGTATCCATGTGTGTCGTTTCAAGCGTCACTCTCCTTGGCCCACAAAAGTTTCGCTTTATGATCATATACAGGATGCGCGCTCTGCCGCCAATCGATATGTACCGCCGCCGGGTCCGGAAGCCGCTCCGCGGAGGCCGCAACTAAATGGGACTTTTCGCGCCCTGGTTCCTGGCCGGCCTGGCGGGGCTCGCGCTTCCTCTCTACCTGCATTTGTTGAAGAAGCTGAAATCGACGGCCAAGCCGGTCCCGTCGTTGATGTTCTTCGAGGCGCGCACACAAGCCTCCACCCGTCATCGGCGGCTGCGCTATTTCCTGCTGCTGTCGCTGCGGCTGCTGTGGCTAACGCTGTTGATTCTCGCTTTCGCCAACCCGTTCATCAATCGCAACGCGGCCGCGCTGGCCAGCAACCGGCTGGTGCTGCTGGTGGTGGACAATTCGTTCAGCATGCGTGGGGGAACCCGGCTGGCCGACGCCAAGGACGCAGCCATCGGCGTGCTGTCTCAAAAGGGCGCCGCGCGCGCGCAGGTGGCGGCGTTTGGCTCGCAGTTGCGGCTGATGACGCAGATCATTGAGGACCAATCGGCGTTGCGGGCCGCTGTCCAAGCCATTCCGCCCGGCGATGGGCACGGTAACTTCGGCGAGCTGGCGCGCGCAGTGCGTGCCATGGCCGAGAGCGTCCACCCTCCCATAGAGCTGCATCTGTTCAGCGACATGCAGCACAGCCAACTGGCCGCCACGTTCGCCGACATGGCGCTGCCCTCGAGCGTCACACTGGTCACGCATGCCGTAGTCAGCAAGGCCCAGCCCAACTGGACGGTGGAATCGGTAGACGCCCCCGGTCAGGTTTGGGGCAAGGACGCCAAGCCGGTTCGGGTGCAAGCTGTGATCGCGGGCTACGGCACTCCCGCCGCGCAACGCAGCGTGTCGCTGGTTGTGAACGGAAAGACCACGGCCGCCAAGACCGTAGCGGTTCCGGCCAACGGACGGGCCACAGTCGACTTCCCGGCGCTCGAAGTGCCCTACGGCTTCAGCCGCTGCGAGGTGAAGATCGACGCCGCCGACGCACTTCCGGCCGACGACCTGCGCCGCTTTGCCGTGGAACGTTCGGATCCGCAAAAGGTGCTGCTGATTCACAATTACGGCGACAACCGGTCGCCGCTTTACGTGGGCGCTGCGCTCTCAGCGGCGGCACAATCGGCCTTTACTCTGGAATCGATCAACGTGAACGAGGCCGCCGATCGTAAGCCGTCCAATTACGCCTTCGTCGTTCTCTCCGATCTCAACTCGCTGCCTTCGCTGCTCGAAAATTCGCTCACCCAGTACGTGCGCTCGGGCGGTAGCCTCCTCATTGCCGCGGGCACCTCCGCCGGCGGGCGCTCGCAGATCCCCATTTTCGGCGCGCACATCATCGAGACCCGCGATTACAACCGCGTTCCCGATCGTTACATGGCAGTGGGATCGAGCGACTCATCTTATCCCGCCGTGGCCAAGGCCGGCGGCTGGCCTGGCGTGAAGTTTTTCTACGCGCTCAATGTCGATCCCGGTGTTGGTCTGAATGCGGCGCGCGTGATCGTTCGCTTAGGGGACCAGACGCCGCTGTTGCTAGAGAAACGCATCGGCGAGGGCCGCGTGATGCTGCTCACCTCCGGCCTGGACAACCTCACCAACGATTTTCCGCTGAACCCCGCGTTCGTTCCTTTCATCGAGCAGACCGCGCGCTATCTTGCGGGCAGCGAACGGCAGGGCGGCGCACGACCGGTTGACGCGTATCTCGAGCTCCGCAATGCACGAGAGCAGGGACAGGGCGTGGAGGTTACCGACCCGGAGGGCAAGCGTCCGCTTACGCTGGGCGAGGCGGCGACCGCGCAGTCGTTCCAGCTTACCGAGGCCGGCTATTACCAGCTGCGGCTGGCCGATGGACGGCGGGACGAGGTGGGGGTGAACCCGGATCCGAAGGAATCGAACCTGGACGTGATTTCCGACGATGTTTTGGCTTTGTGGCGGGGCAAGGGCGGCCAATCTTCAGAAGCTGCGCCGGTGCCAGGGGCAACAACATTCGGCAGGACGCCCGAGAGTTTCTGGTGGTACGTCATGCTGCTGGTGCTGGTGGCCGCGGTTGCCGAATCGGCCGTGGCCAGCCGCTACCTGGGCACCCAGCGCGAGGACTCCTAGCACGCGACGATGTGGGCCTAAAGACAGCGCGGGAAGGACAAATGTACTGGAGACTCCGATAAGAAGTGAATACGATTTTTCCAAGTCCAGCGAGAACCCCTACGCAAATCAACTCAAAGTGCCAGGTCACCATTCGCCTGGATACCGCTGCAGTGAACTACTTCAAGGAAATGGCGGCCGAGGCTTCAGGCGGTACCGGGTACGCCTTTGTGCGTCCGATGCCAGGAAAAGTTTGAGCACGGTCCGCCTGAAGAGAAACCCGTTTACTGCGAACAATGTGGGGCGAAGATGGTCCAGCGGGTTCGTGAGTCGCCCCTTCCGACGAAGTATTTTCTTGGCTGCTCGAACTACCCCCGCTGCCGCTTCGTTATCGCGGGCAGTTGGTAGGTTCCCGACGAAAGCATAGCGGAGAGGTGGTTGGAAACCATGGTTTCCGGGAGCCACAACTTCGACTTCGAGCTTGCAGGGCACTTTTGTTGACAGCATCGCGTCGTCTAGAAACCGCACCCGTATCCCAAACATTTGGAAAGTGTTACGGTTTTTGCGGTCTACGCGTTGGCAACCCGTGCAAGGTGCCTCCGAGGGACCCCTCCGACGGCAAATTCTCCGTTTTCTCCAGTTGACAGGTTGCGTTTGTTGACAGGTACGTTCGGCCTGGGGTGCCAAGGTGTCGGAATGGAAGCCATCACCATTTACAGTGCGTTCCTTTGCCAGGCAAGCGCAACCTGCGTCAACCGTGAACCGGCAATTGGCCGCCAAGACCGAAGCACCAGCCGAACGCGCTTAGGAACCAAGAACGGCTCAAATCAACTCAACATGGCGACAAACCAGCCAAAATGAAAGTGCCGAAGGAAGATGGTCACAAGCGCGTTTCTCGGTCCCGATCTTGCTTGATAGCGCCTAGTTCGCAGGAGCATCCGTCAAGATGGTCGCCAAAATCTGCCCTTTGACAATAGTGGAAGCTTCCTGAACAAACACTTCTACCATAATGCCTGCCGCAGGCGACGGAATCCCGGAATCAACGGCAGGCGTTGAAAGCTCATATATTGGCTCATCGGATTCGACTTGGGCACCCACAGTCGCTATCCAACGCCTAAGAATGATTTCTGTCACGTCCTGCCCGAAGCTGTGTCCGCGATCAACCAAATCATTCGACGGCATCGAGCATATCGCGCGTGGTTTTCCAGTTCGCCCACTCACAGGACAAGCCATGGGACGCTGACGCGACGCTCGAACTGCCCGCAGTGCTCCAGCCATAAACGCCGTGGCGGCTCTAATCGAGACTGAGGCGCTTGAACACGGGAACTTTCGCAAAATCTACAATGAATGCGAAGACCGCAGCTGCCAGGAGTATCCCTCCCACAACGATTATGGGCAGAGGAGCCATTGCGATTCCAAATATCGCAAGCGTTGAGGCGATCAGCAGATCCACTACGGACGACCCGATGAGCCACCGGCTTGGCCGGCAGGAGCCCATGCGCTGGCGTTCCCGATTCGTATAAGTGATTGCTTGGTTGCCAAACACGATCAGCACGAAGGCCAAGGTTTGCAGCGTTTCGATTCCAAGACCCAGGCGGAATTTGGCGATGGCCAGGACGGCGGTGCAAAAGATCAGCTCGGAGATTCCCATGAAGACGCCGGCCATGGTCAATGCACCGATTCGCCACGCATTGGGAGTTGGCGACGGACGCACGTTGTCCGTCGTCAAGGACATGCCGAGGAGGTCGCCGGTCAACATGATAATGACCATCAACATTGGAGTCAGAATCGCGTGTCCCGTCATGACTAGACCCACCGCCAGGAACAGCACCTGCACAACTTTCTTGGTAACCGAGTTTAGCGTATATGTCAGGATGCGCTGGAACGTCACGCGGCCTTCTTTTACCGCGGCGACGATGCCGCCGAGTCCTGGTTTCGTCAGAACCATGCCGGCCGCCGACTTGGCAACGTCGGTCGCAGTGGACACGGCGATTCCCATCTGGGCCTGGCGAAGCGCCGGCGCGTCGTTGGCTCCATCGCCGCACATACCAACCGTGTGGCCGCTCTTCTGGAAAGCTTTGACAAGGTCGTATTTTCCCTCCGGAAGAATCCCGGCGAAGACGGCGAAGTCCTCAGGGCGCAAGTCCGCGGGCAGGGGTCCGGCTGGACAGACTTTCCCATCCAGGCCAACAGCGTGAGCCACGATGGCCGCCGTCGCGGGGGCATCGCCGGTGACCATGACCGCGCGCACTCCGAGCGTATGCAGTTCGGCAATCAACGCGGCGGAATCCGGCCGGGGCGGATCGCTGAGAGCTATGATTCCGGACAGCTTCAGCGCCGTTGGCGGACCCAGCGCGACCGCCAGAACGCGAAAGCCTTGCGCCTCAAGTTCGTTCGCCGTCTTGGCCGCTTCAGCATTCGTCTGCGTGAGTCCGGCGACTGCTGCAAAAGCTCCCTTGACGACACGAACGGTCGCGCCCCCTGGATCGGTAGCCGTCGCCTCCGACATTTTCGTCGCAGGATCGAACGGAACGAACTTGATCAGCTTCGGCAGATCGGAGGTAAGTTTTTTCGCCGCGGCGGCGCGGATGGCGCCATCCACCGGATCATCGCCGCCGTCCGAACTCGCGAGCGCAGCCACTCCCAGGACATGCGATTCATCGAAGCCGGGCATGGCATGGACGGCGGTAACCGTCAGCACGTTTTCCGTCAGTGTGCCGGTCTTATCCGCGCACAGCACGTCGATGCTGGCCGCTTCATCCACTGCGGAGAGGCGGGTTGGAAGAACGTCCAGCTTGACCAGAGCCTTTGCGCCAAGCGCCGCCGCAAGGGTAAAGGTAGCCGGCAGCGCTACTGGGATGGACGCCAGAACCCCCGTGAGCACCAGAGGAATGATCTCGCTCCCGGGCATCTTGAGAACGTAGGCATACCCCACCAATAGCGCAATGATGACGCCATTGACCATCGCGAGATTGCGCACCACGTGCAAAACAGCCTTCTGCTGGGAACTTTCGACGTGCGCTGTGCGAACCAACTCCGCCGTGCGTCCGAACTTTGTGCGTGCTCCGGTGGCAGTTACCTCCGCCACCGCTTCGCCACGCCGCACCAGCGCTCCGGCATAAGTTTCGAACCCGGCGCCGGCTTCGACGGGAACAGACTCGCCGGTGAGCATGGACTGATCCAGCAGCACAGAACCTTCGGTCAAGCGCACGTCGGCCGCGACCACGGCGCCGAGCGACAGCTTCACAATATCGCCAGGCACCAGTTCGGCAGCGGACACGGCGGCCCAGACATTATCGCGCTTGACCGAAGCATTCAGCGCGAGCCGCGATTTCAACGCTGCAAGAGTAGCCTGAGCGCGCCCTTCCTGGACGAACCCGAGAACAGCGTTGAATGCAAGGAGAACCGCAATGATCGCGGCCTCGACGTACTTGCCGAGCACAATCTCGAGCACGATCGCAGCCTCAAGCATCCATGGAACCGGCGCCCAGAACTTGGTCAGAGCCCTGCGCAATGGATCGACCGTGGTATCGGGCACTGCGTTTGGCCCGAGTTTTTCCAAGCGGCTCCGAGCTTCAGCGCTAGTGAGACCGGCCTGGATCGGGACATTCTTAACGGGCGCGGCAGTGGGCAGCGTCATTGTCTCCTCGGGTGAAGCAGATTCTTATCAAAGCGAGCCAGCGTTCTGGCATCCAGCTTGTCGTTCTTACGGTCGCTTTCCTATATGACGCGAACCTGATGCGCGCTAGCGAGCAACAATCACGTGGTTGCTGAAGTTGTGAAGCAGGCGGCACACCCACGGCGAATGGGCCCCTGTTTCGAGTGCGGTTCGGCAGGGGACATGTTCCGAAACTGCTGTACAAAGCCGTTCTCGGATGTGCGAACAACGCCCCTCAGAAAGGACATCTCCTTCGGCGTCCAGTTCTCATCCCATCGCTGGTCGGGAAAAACATTGAGGCAGACAAATTGGCAGCATGGCTCCCTTTCTTAGAGGACCGGAGAGAAACGCAAACTGCCTTTTTACCGACAAAATGACTAAAGGGCAACCGTGCTTAGCGAGATAGAAGGTCGATGCTTCGATTCACCCAGCCAATACGGCCTTCTGCCATAGTGTGAGTAAAGCCGATTTTCGTACTCCCTATTGACAGGTGCGGATTCCGTGTATTCCGGGCCACTCTTGATTGTTTCTCGGGAGAATTCTACATGGACCTTGCCGTTTACCCAACTCAGCCGGTCGATCCAGGCGGGCGAGACCAGCACTTTTTTCCCAGGCCACCAGTTCCGGGTCGCCACCACGATGTATCGGATAGCCCAGGTTTTGTCGTCGATCACGAACCCATCTAAGTGACCGACTTCACCGTCGGGGGCCTCAACGCCGTAACCAAACACGTCCTGAGTGCTGCGTAGATGGGAATCAGCCGGATTGGTGGTAGCGCGCGGCGTTTCGACCACGGAAACTGCTCCAACGGCCAAGTCCGCTGGGTAAGGCACATCGCCCCACAAATCAGATCCACCCCAATAATAGGGGTAGCCATAATAGCTAAGGTAGGCGATCTCGAGCTGATGAGATACCGGTCGAAGGGTATCGATGAAAGGACTGTTCTCCACTTGCATTTTACTCAGTGACACGTCAATGCGCTTGGCCTGCCAGTCTGGCTGACCAACGATAGAGATTGGTGAGATCAATACTAACCGGCCGTCAAGCCAGTCCCCCGCGGCGACGACGATGTAGCGGATGGCCCAAGCATCCTCGTCAAAGTAGAAGTGTTTTACCGTGCCAATCTCCCCATCGATGGCACGGATCGAAAAACCACGCAGATCATTGGTATTGAGTAATGTCCCTTCGGGTGCGGCGGGTTGGCGCGTCTCATCCGTGCCCAGGACACCTGCATCGCCCTCACCTACCGATGAGACGTCAGTAGCGCCGGTTTTTCTGAGCAGGTCCTTGGCGCGTTTCACCCGCTCCAAACTATCGCAACTGACAGAAACAAGGAGGCCTCCCTCCGTAAGGCGGCCTTCGTAGCGCTTGGCCTGGTCCTCCGGCATACCGATGCCCTTCAAGGCGCCAACAATTGTGCCGACCGTTCCACCCACGCCTGCGCCGGCGAGCATTGAACCTGCCGCCATAAAAGGGCCAACGAAAGGAATGGCCAGGAAACTAATGCCCGCGAGTCCTCCGATGGCACCACCGACGACAGCTCCAGACCCGCCGCCCGTTACCGCGCTATCTGTTACTAACGTGTTTTGCACATGAGGCGCCTGCTTCGAGTCATTATTCTCTGCGACCACGACCGAAATATCTGCGTCCTCAACACCTTCCAGTTTCAAAGCGCGAACCATTTCCTCAGCGTGGGATAGATCCTCATAAACCCCGTGGACTATTATCTTCGCTAACATACGAGCTTCCCCCTTAAGCCGTTACGAGGAGCACGTCTGTGGCCACATTCAAAGTCGGGATAGATCGGCCTCGAGCGTAACGCTGTGTCCTCGGATGAGGTAAATTTTGCGAGTGGCACTAGATGTTTCCTGTCCCATTCGTTATCACTTTTGGAGATCGGGAGTTTGCCGACAGCGTGTTGAACCGTACCGCCAAGGCCATCGATCGACGACATTGAGGCGCGCCTTTCCCAACTGGAGCCGGTTGTCGCCAATCACCCTCAGGCCTCATTTCGTCAAAGAAGTTTCAGGGAGATCTCCCGACCATCGTTACACGTGTGAGCGGTAAATGATCGGCCCAACCCGCGCGAAGTAGTTTCGACAAAATCCCACCGACCGCTGCATAAGCTTTTCTTTGTATGATTAGAGCGTAGGTTGTCCGGATGGGAATGGAAAGCCCCCATTTCGGGCAGACGCAAACGGGTCACATGAAGTTGAACGTTTCCCGTCCAAGTGTTACGCTCATTTTGCGCAGCCTACGGAATGGAAATAATGCTTCCTCCAAAGACGCGAGATTTGGCCCAGCGCTTGCTTGCTTACTCTGCGGGAAATACCTCCGAGCCAGCGGAATTCGCGGCCTTTCGCGTCTGTGAGAGGTTGCGCCCGCTTGTATGTGCAATGGTGGG
>Ga0302326_10003042_pt1 | contig 39925 bp, 41 predicted proteins | sample Palsa_T0_3_FD_202264 | JGI IMG/M metagenome (GOLD analysis project Ga0302326, IMG submission 202264) | Peat permafrost microbial communities from Stordalen Mire near Abisko, Sweden - Palsa_T0_3 | ecosystem: Environmental > Terrestrial > Soil > Palsa > Peat permafrost | place: Sweden: Abisko... | reverse complement strand
CGAGCTGCTCGGCCAGCAGGTAGATGGTGGCGAGAGCGGGCGTGTTGTAGGTCTGGTCCAGCACCGAGTTGTCCACCGCCGTCTTGAGGTCGAGGAAGGTGGGGATCCACCGCCCCGAGGAGGCAATCCGCTCAATCCGCTCGAGCGCCGCCGGTGACATGAGCGCGATCCACAGTCCGCCGTCGCTGGCGAAGCACTTCTGGGGGGCGAGGTAGTAGGCGTCGAATTCGGTGGGGTCGACCCGCAGGCCACCCGCACCCGATGTGCCGTCGACGGCCACCAGGCCGCCACCGTCAGCAGGGAGGGCCGCACCCTTGGGGCGGCGGATGGGCATGGCCACCCCCGTCGAGGTCTCGTTGTGGGTAAGGGCGTAGAGATCGACGGAGGCTTCGGCCACAGGAAGAGGGTGGGTCCCTACCTCGGACTCAATGATCTGGGGGTCCTTCAGGTGGGGGGCGGCAGCGGCACACGAGGCGAATTTGGAAGAGAACTCGCCGAAGCTGAGGTGCTGGCTCTGGGCCTCAATCAGGCCGAAGGTGGCGGCATCCCAGAAGCACGTCGTGCCGCCGTTGCCGAGCACCACCTCGTACCCCTCGGGCAGCGAGAAGAGGTCGCGGAACCCGCGGCGCACCCGACCCACCTGTGACTTGACCGTCTTCTGGCGGTGGCTGGTCCCTAGATACGTGGTCGCGACCTCGGCCAGCGCGGTGATCTGTTCGGGCCGGACCTTGGAAGGTCCGGACCCGAAGCGGCCGTCGGCGGGCCTGAGCTCGGCGGGGATGATGATGTCGGGGGTATCGGGCACGTATGGAATCATTGCATCCGTGACGACGACCCCCGACGCGCCGCCCCAACTCCGCCGCATCTCGCGGCGTGCCGCCGCAGTGGCACCCTCGGCCACGTTGGCCGTCGACGCCAAGGCGAAGGCGTTGCAGGCGGCCGGGGAGCATGTGATCGGGTTCGGGGCGGGCGAGCCCGACTTCCCCACGCCGGCCCACATCGTCGAGGCGGCGGTCGCGGCCTGCCGCGACCCGGCCAATCACCGCTACACCCCGACCGCAGGGATCCCAGCCTTGCGCGAGGCCATCGCCGTCAAGACGGCGAGGGACTCGGGGTACAACGTGACGGCCCAACAGGTGCTGGTGACCAACGGGGGCAAGCAGGCCATCGCCAACGCATTCGCCGTCCTGTGCGATCCGGGCGACGAGATCCTCGTCCTGGCCCCCTTCTGGACCACCTATCCCGAGGCGATCGCACTGGCCGGTGGCGTACCCGTCGTAGTGGCGTCCGACGAGAGCACCGGGTTCCGCTCGTCCGTCGAGGACCTCGAGGCGGCGGTCACACCCCGGACCAAGGCGCTGCTCTTCGTTTCGCCCTCCAACCCGACCGGGGCCGTGTACCCCCCCGAGGAGATTGCCGCGATCGGCCGCTGGGCCGTCGAGCGGGGGTTGTGGGTGCTGACCGATGAGATCTACGAGCACCTGGTCTACGGCGGGGCCGTCCACCGCTCCATGCCGGTGCTGGTGCCCGAGCTGGCCGACAGGTGCCTGGTGGCCAACGGCGTGGCCAAGACCTACGCCATGACCGGATGGCGCGTCGGGTGGCTCATCGGCCCGGTCGACCTGGTGACGGCGGCCACCAACGTCCAGAGCCACGAGACCTCCAACGTGTCCAACGTGTCCCAGCGGGCCGCATTGGCCGCGCTGTCCGGCGGGTTGGACGACGTGGCCATGATGCGGGCCGCTTTCGATCGCCGGCGTGGCACGATCGTCCGCATGCTCAACGAGATCGAGGGCGTCGTCTGCGTCGAGCCCGAGGGGGCGTTCTACGCCTTCCCGTCGGTTCGGGGCCTGCTGGGCAAGTCGTTGTGCGGGCAGCGACCCTCGACCAGTGCCGAGCTGGCCGAACTGTGCATCACCGAAGCCAAGGTGGCGGTGGTCCCGGGCGAGGCGTTCGGTGCTCCGGGGTACTTCCGCATGTCCTACGCGCTGGGCGACGACGACCTGGTAGAGGGTGTGTCCCGCCTGGCGACCTTCTTCGCAGACGCGCAAGAGTGAACCTAGTGAGGAGAAGACCACCCCGGTGGCACGAGTACTCGTAACCGAGAAGATCGCCCAGAGCGGCCTGGACCTGCTCACCGAAGCCGGGCACGACGTCGACGTCCAAGAGGGGCTCGCCCCCGAGGAGCTGCTGGCCGCCATCGTCGGAGCCCAGGCACTCATCATCCGCTCCGCCACCCAGGTGACCGCCGAGGTTCTCGAGGCCGGCTCCTCACTCCAGGTGGTGGGCCGGGCCGGAGTCGGCCTCGACAACGTCGACGTGCCGGCGGCGACCGAGCGAGGGGTCATGGTGGTCAATGCGCCCACATCGAACATCCTCTCGGTGGCGGAACAGGCCATGGCGCTGCTCCTGGCCCAGGCCCGCAACATCCCCCAGGCCCATGCCGCCCTGGTGGCCGGCCGGTGGGAGCGCTCGAAGTGGGAAGGGGTCGAGCTGCACGGCAAGATCCTGGGCGTGGTCGGGCTGGGCCGGGCCGGATCACTGGTGGCGCAGCGCGCCCACGCCTTCGGCATGGAGCTGATCGGCTACGACCCCTTCGTCGCACCCGAGCGGGCCAGGGCGATGGGTGTGCGCCTGGTGACCATCGACGAGCTGGTGGCTGAGGCCGACTTCGTCTCCATCCACACGCCGAAGACGCCCGAGACCATCGGCCTCTTCGGCCGGGATCTGCTGGCCAAGGCCAAACCGGGCATCCGCATCGTCAACACCGCACGCGGCGGCATCGTGGACGAGGAGGCCCTGGCCGAGGCCATCCGCAACGGCATCGTGGCCGGTGCCGGGCTCGACGTCTTCGCCAAGGAGCCCTGCACCGAATCACCCCTTTTCGAGCTGCCCCAGGTCGTCGTGTCCCCGCACCTCGGCGCCTCGACCGAGGAGGCGCAGGACAAGGCGGGGGTCACCATCGCCGAGCAGGTGCTGCTCTCGCTCGCCGGCGACTTCGTCCCCTACGCCGTCAACGTCGCCGCCCACGATGTGTCCGACGTGGTGCGGCCCTTCATGCCCCTGGCCGAGCAGCTGGGGCGCATCTTCGGCTGCCTGCACGACGGGCTGCCCGACGGCCTGGAGATCGAGTGCCAGGGCGAGCTGGCCGCGGTGGGCACCGGCATCCTCACGCTCTCCGCGCTCAAGGGGGTCTTCGGCGGCTCCACCGACGAGCCGGTCTCCTACGTGAACGCCCCGCAGCTGGCCGAGCAGCGCGGTCTGGACGTGCGCGAGATCTCGACGGCCACCTCACGTGATTACAAGTCGTTGATCACCCTGCGCTCCAAGTCCCATTCGATCGCCGGGACGTTGAGCTCGGCGGGACGCCACAGCGAGCCGCGCATCGTCATGGTGGACGACCACCTGGTCGAGGTGCCGCCGGCGCCGCACATGCTGGTGGTGCGCAACGACGATCGGCCCGGCATGATCGGGCTGGTCGGGACCTCCCTCGGCGCGGCGGACATCTCCATCTCGTCGATGGCGGTCGGTCCGAGCCCGACGGCGGCGACGGCCATGATGGTGATCTCGACCAGCGCGTCGGCGCCCGACGCCGTGGTCGATCAGCTACGCGGCGAAGAGGGGATCCTCGACATCCACCGCGTCACTCTGTAGGCCGACGGGGGACGTCCGGCCAGGTATCGAGGCTCCCCACTACGGGTTCGCCCCCCTGCAGGGAGCGCTGCGGGGAACGGTCGAGGAGCAGCGCCCGCACAACACCCACCAGGACGGCGACCAGGGCGGCGCGCAGCGCAATGGTCAGGACTCGATGCATCCGACCAGGGTAATCCCGGTTCGTCCTTGACGTTGCACTCCGCCAATGGGAGAATTAGGGATCATGGAGCGGATGCCGATCATCCACCTGCTGCTTACCTGACGGCGAACGCCACATCGCGTTCGCTCGCAACCTCCTGTGCCATATCGGCCAGGGGGTTTTTTGTTGGCCCCACAGACGAAGGGAAGGGTACAGACATGGCTACGGAACAGAGGAGGAGTGTGGACCTGCCCTGTGATCCATCGCCCATGCCCTTCGGCAAGTACCGCTCCCACGTCCCGATGGTGCTCGCCGACCGGACGTGGCCCGATCGCCAGTTCACGCGGGCGCCGCGCTGGGCCAGTGTCGACCTGCGCGACGGCAACCAGGCCCTGATCGACCCGATGGACCCCGAGCGCAAGCTGGCCCTGTTCCGGACGCTGGTCGACGTCGGGTTCAAAGAGATAGAAGTGGGGTTCCCGTCGGCCTCGCAGACGGACTACGACTTCCAGCGGCTCATCATCGACGAGGGGATGATCCCCGAGGACGTCGAGATCCAGGTGCTGGTCCAGTGCCGGGAGGAGCTGATCGAGCGTACCTTCGAGTCGCTCGTCGGAGCCCCGCGGGCCGTCGTGCACTTCTACAACTCGGTCTCCGAGCTCCAGCGGCGCGTCGTGTTCGGGCTGGACAAGGCCGGCATCGTCGACATCGCCGTGCGGGCCGCCATCTTGTGCAAGAAGTTCGAGCAGTCCGTTCCGGGCACCAAGATCCGTTACGAGTACTCCCCGGAGAGCTTCACCGGAACCGAGCCCGAGTTCGCGCTCGAGATCTGCGAGGCGGTCATGGACGTGATCGCTCCCACCACCGACCAGCCCATCATCCTCAATCTCCCGGCGACGGTGGAGATGTACAGCCCCAACGTCTACGCCGACGTGATCGAGTGGTTCGGCCGCACCATCAAGAGGCGCGACGCCGTCGTGCTGAGCCTGCACCCGCACAACGACCGGGGCACGGCGGTCGCCGCCGCGGAGCTGGCCGTGCTGGCGGGAGCCGACCGGGTCGAGGGCACCCTGTTCGGGAACGGCGAGCGGACGGGCAACGTCGACATCGTGACGCTGGCCATGAACCTCTTCTCCCAGGGCATCGATCCCGCGCTCGACTTCGGCGACATCGAGCGGGTGCGCCGGGTGGCCGAGTACGCCACCCGGCTGCCCGTCCATCCTCGTCACCCCTACGCCGGCGACCTCGTGTACACCGCCTTCTCGGGCTCGCACCAGGACGCCATCAAGAAAGGCATGGGCGCCATCGGGAACGACTACGAGCAGTGGGAGGTGCCCTACCTGCCCATCGACCCCAAGCACACCGGGCGAACCTACGAGGCGATCATTCAGGTGAACAGCCAGTCGGGCAAGGGGGGCGTGGCCTACCTGATGGACACCGAGCACGGGCTCGACCTTCCTCGCCGGCTGCAGATCGAGTTCTCCAAGAAGGTGCAGGCCGTCACCGAGGCCAGTGGCACCGTCATCGGCACCGGAGAGATGTGGGACGTGTTCTCCGAGGCCTACCTCCCCGAGGATGCCGGGCTGCGCCTGGTGGGCAGCGAGGTCTCGACTGGCGGCGGCCACACCTCGGTCACCGCCCAGCTCCTCGTCGACGGGCAGCACCGCACCGTCGCCGGTGTCGGCAACGGGCCGATCGACGCCCTGGTGTCGGCCTTACGGGCCGAGCTGGGTATTGTTCTCGAGGTGAAGGACTACTCCGAACACGCCCTGACCGAGGGCTCGGGCGCGTCGGCGGTGGCCTACGTGGAGGTCGCCGGTCCCGACGGGTCGACCTGGTGGGGAGTCGGGCGCGACTCGTCCATACTCGACGCCTCCCTCGCCGCGGTGGTCTCGGCGGCCAACCGGGGCCGCACCGCGTGATCCGACCGGCGACCGAGGAGGACCTCCCCGAGCTGCTGGCCATGGTGCGCGAGCTGGCGGAGTTCGAGAGCCTCTCCGATCAGTGCGTCTGCACCGAGGAGGACCTCCGGCAGACCCTCTTCGGGCCCGGGGCGGTGGTCTACGACACGGTCGCGGTCGACGACGACGGTTCGGTGGTCGGCCATGCCCTGTGGTTCCGGACCTTCTCCACGTTCTTGGGCCGCTCGGGCATCTGGGTGGAGGATCTCTATGTCCGTCCGGCCCATCGCCGTCACGGCCATGGCGGGGCTCTCATGGCGGACCTGCGGGCGCGGACCCTGGGCCGGGTGGAGTTGGAGGTGCTCGAGTGGAACGAGGAGGCCATCGATTTCTACCAGCGCCTCGGCGCCCGGCCGATGGCCGGATGGACCAGGTACCGCTGGCTCCGCCCCGACTAGATCCGCCCGACTAGGCGGAAGGTAGGAACGCCAGACGGCGGCTCTCGTAGTCGGTGATGGCGTCGGCGTGGCGCAGGGTGAGGCCGATGTCGTCCCATCCGTTGAGCAGGCGCTCCCGCGTGAACTCGTCCAGGGGGAAGGTCGTCGAGAGCCCCGCCGCGGGGGCCTCGATGCTGCCGCGGGCCACGTCGATGGTGATCTCGAGCGAGGGGTCGGCCTCCACCGCCGCCAGGAGGGCGTGGTCGAATTCGGGCGAGACCTGCACCGGGAGGAGTCCCTGCTTGGTGCAGTTGTTCCGGAAGATGTCGGCGAACCGGGAGGACACCACGGCCTCGAACCCGTAGTCCATCAGCGCCCAGACGGCGTGCTCCCGAGAGGAGCCGGTGCCGAAGTTGTGCCCCGCCACGAGGATGTGTGCGCCGGTGTACTCGGGGTGGTTGAGGACGAACTCACGGTCGTCGCGCCACTCGGCGAACAGCCCGGCTCCGAACCCGGTCCGCTCGACGCGCTTCAACCAGTCCGAGGGGATGATCTGGTCGGTGTCGACGTCGGTGCGATTGAGGGGTACCGCCCGACCGGTGACGACGCGGACGGGCTTCACCGGTCCAGGTCCTCGGGAGTGGCGAAGGTCCCGGCCACTGCAGTCGCCGCCGCGACGAGCGGTGAGACCAGGTGCGTGCGTCCGCCGCGGCCTTGACGGCCCTCGAAGTTCCGGTTGGAGGTCGAGGCGCAACGCTCGCCCACGGCGAGCTTGTCGGGGTTCATGGCCAGGCACATGGAGCAGCCCGGCTCACGCCACTCGAATCCGGCGCTCTCGAAGATCTTGTCGAGCCCTTCGGCCTCGGCCTGCGTCTTTATCCGGTGGGACCCGGGCACGACGAGGGCCCGCAGGCCCGGCCGCACGTGCCGCCCTTCCAGCACGCCCGCCGCCGCCCGGAGGTCCTCTATCCGGGAGTTGGTGCACGAGCCGAGGAACACGGTGTCAACCGCCACCTCGCGCATCGGGGTTCCGGCGCGCAGGCCCATGTACGCCAGGGCCCTCTCCGCCGCTTCGCGCTCTCCCGCGTCCTCCATGTCGTCGGGATCGGGGATGCTCCCGCTGATGGGTGCCACCTGGGCCGGATTGGTACCCCACGTCACATGGGGGGAGATGGTGGCGGCGTCGAGGACCACCTCCTTGTCGAAGGTGGCGCCCTCGTCGGTGGTCAGGGTGCGCCAGTACGAGACGGCGGCCTCCCACTCGGCGCCGGAGGGCGCATGGTCGCGCCCGCGCAGGTAGTCGAAGGTGGTCTGGTCGGGTGCCACCAGCCCGGCCCGCGCACCGCCCTCAATGCTCATGTTGCACAACGTCATGCGGCCCTCCATCGACAGGGACCTGATGGCCGACCCCCGGTACTCCATGACGTGCCCGATACCGCCCCCGGTGCCGATGGCGCCGATGATGGTCAGGGCCACGTCTTTGGCGGTCACGCCGGGCGCCAGCTCGCCCTCGACGGTGACGGCCATGGTGGCCGGGCGCCGCTGAGGCAGCGACTGCGTGGCCAGGACGTGTTCGACCTCGCTCGTCCCGATGCCGAAGGCGAGGGCCCCGAACGCGCCATGGGTCGAGGTGTGGCTGTCCCCGCAGACGATCGTCATGCCGGGCTGGGTCCACCCCTGCTCGGGTCCGATCACGTGGACGATCCCCTGGTTGGGGTCACCCATGGGATAGCAGGTGATGCCGAACTCCTCGCAGTTGGCGTCGAGCACCTGGAGCTGCTTCGCCGAGACCGGATCGGCGACCGGCCGGTCGATGTCGGTGGTGGGGACGTTGTGGTCGGCCGTCGCCACCGTGAGATCGGGTCGCCGCACCGGCCGTCCGGCGAGGCGCAACCCGTCGAAGGCCTGGGGCGAGGTGACCTCGTGGATCAGGTGCAGGTCGATGTAGAGGAGATCGGGCTCACCCTCATGGGAGTAGACGACGTGGGCGTCCCAGATCTTCTCCGCCAGCGTGCGGGGGGCGGTCACTGGTCGACGGCGACGATCTCGACCCGCAGGAGGCCGCCCGGCGCCGTGTACTCCACGGTGTCGCCCACGCCCTTTCCGAGCAGGACCTGCCCGAGGGGAGCGCTCGGCGAGAGGACGGGGAGATCGCCCTGCCTCTCCTCGATGGACCCGACGAAGAACCGCTGCACGTCGTCCTCGTCGTCGCCCTCGTAGCGCAGCGTCACCGTGGTGCCGGTGGCGACGCTCCCGTCGCGGGGCTCGGACTCGTTCACCACCTGGACGTTCTTGAGCAGGGCCTGGAGTTGGCGGATGCGGGACTCCATCTTGCCCTGGGAGTCCTTGGCGGCGTGGTAGTCGCCGTTCTCGCTCAGGTCGCCCAGCGCCCGGGCCGCTTCGATCTGCTCTGCGATCTCCACCCGCCCACGGGTGGTCAGGTCCTCCAACTCGGCCACCAGGCGGTCGTACGTGGCCTGGGTGAGGCTGGCCGAGACGGTCTCATTGGTCGATGGGTTGGTCACGAACTGTCCTTCTGGTGGGGCTCGGCGGCGGGTACCAGGCTAATCGGCGGGTGCCGGCGTTGTTGACGGGACCTGCAGGCTGGGGGAGACTGGAGGAACCATGTACCGCCCCGAGCACGTTGTAGGCATTATTCACTAGGCGCGCCACATCCCCGCGCGCCGTCGAACCGTCCACCACGTGGACGGTTTTTCAATTTCCGAAGACCGATTCAATTTCACATTTCAGAGACCGAGAGAAAAAGGCACGACCAGTGAGCACAGGCACGGACAGGAGGCGGATCGCGGTCATCGGCGGCGACGGCATCGGGCCCGAGGTGTGTGCCGAGGCGCTCAAGGTGGTGGCGGCGGCCGGGATCGAGCTCCAGACCACCGAGTTCGACCTCGGGGCGGACCGCTATCGGCGGGACGGGAGCGTCCTCCCCGATGACGTGCTCGAGGATCTCCGGAGCTACGACGCCATCCTCCTCGGTGCGGTCGGGCCGCCGGTAGGCGACACGTCCGTCCCTCCGGGCACCCTGGAACGGGGCCTGCTCCTCCGGTTGCGATTCGAGCTCGACCTCTACGTGAACCTCCGGCCCTTCACCGGTGTTCCAGGTTCGATCGCCGAGGGAGCGGACTTCGTGGTCGTCCGGGAGAACACCGAGGGCACGTACGCCGGCGAGGGCGGCTTCCTGCGCCGCGGCACGCCCCACGAGGTGGCTACCCAAGGCTCGGTCAACACCCGCATGGGGGTCGAACGGTGCGCGCGCTTCGCCTTCGAGCTCGCCGCTCGGCGGCCGCGCCACCGCCTCACCCTGGTGCACAAGTCCAATGTGCTCACCTTCGCCGGCGATCTGTGGACCCGCACGGTCACCGAGCTGTCGAGCCAGTTCCCCGACGTCGAATGGGACTACAACCACGTCGACGCCGCGTGCATCTACCTGGTGGAGCAGCCGGGCCGCTACGACGTCATCGTGACCGACAACCTGTTCGGCGACATCCTCACCGACCTGGCCGGCGCGGTCAGCGGGGGGATCGGCTTCGCCGCCTCGGCCAACCTGAACCCCGCCCGAACCGGGCCGTCGCTGTTCGAGCCGGTGCACGGCGCGGCCCACGACATCGCCGGCCGGGGTGTGGCCAACCCGCTGGCCGCCATCCACTCTGCCGCCCTCATGCTCGAGCACCTGGGGGAGACCGACGCGGCCCGACGGATCCTCAAGGCCCTGGCCGAGCAGTCCAACGCCATGTCGACCATGTCGACCACGTCCAGCACTCCACTGTCCACGACGGCCGTGGGCGACGCCATCGCAGAAAGGCTCTGACAATGCCCATTACACCGACCGACAAGATCTGGATGGACGGCGAGCTGGTCGACTGGGCCGACGCCACCGTCCACGTGCTGACCCACACCATGCACTACGGCTCCGGCGTGTTCGAAGGCGTCCGGGCCTACCCGACCTCGAGGGGGGTGGCCGTCTTCCGCCTCGGTGACCACATCCGGCGGCTCTTCGCCTCGGCCAAGGTCTTCATGATCGACATTCCCTACACGGTCGACGAGATCGTGGCGGCCAGCCGCGAGGTGGTCAGGGTCAACGGGCTCACCGACGGCTGCTACCTGCGACCGCTGGTCTACCTCGGCTACGGCGAGATGGGCCTGAACCCGCTGCCCTGCACGACCAACGTCTCCATCGCCGCCTGGCCGTGGGGCACCTACCTGGGCGACGAGGGCGTGGCCAACGGCGTGACGTGCAAGATCAGCTCGTGGCGGCGCCACGATCCCAACGCCGTCCCCACCGCAGCCAAGGGCACCGGGATGTACGTGAACTCCTCGCTGGCCAAGGTGGAGGCGATCAAGGCCGGGTACGACGAGGCGATCCTGCTCGCCCCCGATGGCAACGTCAGCGAATGCACCGGCGAGAACATCTTCATCGTGCGCGACGGCGTCCTCGTGACCCCGCCCACCTCGGACGCCGGCGCACTCGACGGCATCACCCAGAGCTCGGTCGAGACCATCGCGGCCGACCTCGGCTTCGAGGTGCGCCACGAGCAGCTCATCCGCACCGACCTCTACCTGGCCGACGAGGCGTTTCTCACCGGGACAGCGGCCGAGGTCGTGCCCATCCGTGCCGTGGACGACCGCACGGTCGGTGACGGGAAGCCGGGGCCGATCACGCGCGAGGTGCAGCAGACCTACTTCGCCGCCGTGCGGGGCGAGGTCGATCGCTACAAGGACTGGCTCGACCATGTCGACTGAGCGCGCCCACGCCCACGGCCACGCCCATGCCCACGACTACGAGGTGCCGGCCCTCCCCGAGTCGGTCGACATCTTCGACACCATCCTGCGCGACGGCAGCCAGCAGGAGGGGCTCTCCCTCACGGTGGACGACAAGCTCCGGGTGGCCGAGCAGCTCGACCATCTGGGCGTCACCTTCATAGAGGGCGGATGGCCGGGCGCCAATCCGAAGGACATCGAGTTCTTCGCCCGGGCGCGCCGTGAGCTGTCGCTCTCGACCGCCACCCTGGTGGCCTTCGGCTCGACGCGCCGCGCCGGTGTGCGGGCCCAGGACGACGCCGTCCTGGCCAACCTCATCGACGCGGGCGCACCCGTCGTCTGCATCGTGGCCAAATCGTGGGATCGGCACGTCGAAGAGGCACTGCGCACCTCGCTCGACGAGGCGGTGGCGATGGTGGGCGACTCGGTCCGCTACCTCGCCGCCCACGGTCTGCGGGTGTTCCTCGACGCCGAGCACTTCTTCGACGGCTACCGGAACAATCCCGAGTTCGCCCTCTCCGTGTTGGCCGCGGCGGAGGAGGAGGGGGCGGAAGCCCTCGTGCTGTGCGACACCAACGGCGGCTCGCTGCCCGACTACGTGGGCCAGGCCGTGGCCGATGTGCGGGCCCGCTCCAGCGCCCAGCTGGGGATCCACTGCCACAACGATGCCGGGTGTGCGGTGGCCAACTCGCTGGTGGCCGTCCAGGCCGGTGTCACGCAGGTCCAGGGCTGCATCAACGGGTACGGGGAACGCGCCGGCAACACCGACCTCTCCGCCGCCATCCCCAACCTCTCGCTGAAGCTCAACATCCGCACCATCCCCGCCGACCGCCTCGAGCGCCTCACGCCGGTGTCCCATCACATCGCCGAACTGGTGAACATCGCGCCCAACCCCCAGCAGGCCTACGTGGGCCACTCGGTCTTCGCCCACAAGGGGGGCCTGCACGCCAGCGCGGTGGCCCGCAGCGCCGACCTCTACGAGCACGTGGTGCCGAGCTCGGTGGGGAACGGCACCCGGGTGGTCGTCTCGGAGATGGCCGGGCGCTCGACCCTGGCCATGAAGGCGGCCGAGCTCGGGCTCGAACTCGACGGCGAGGTGCTCGGTCGGGTGCTCGACGAGCTGAAGCGCCTGGAGCACGAGGGCTACCACTTCGAGGTGGCCGACGGCTCGCTCGAGCTGTTGCTGCGGCGGGCGGCGGGATGGACCTCCGACTACTTCGGCGTCGAGTCCTTCCGCATCATCACCGACCATGGGAGCACCTCCTTCGGGGTCACGACGGAAGCCACCGTCAAGGTCCGGGTGGACGGGGAGCGCATCGTGGCCACGGCCGAGGGGAACGGCCCGGTGAACGCGCTGGATGCCGCGCTGCGCGGCGCCATCGGCCCGCGGTTCCCGGTGCTGGCCGGCATCCACCTCACCGACTACCGGGTGCGGGTGCTCGATACGGGAAAGGGCACCGGTGCGGTCACACGCGTGCTGGTCGACACCACCGACGGGGAGACCGTCTGGACCACCATCGGGGTCTCCGAGAACATCATTGAGGCCAGCTGGCAGGCCCTCTACGACTCGGTCGTCTTCGGGCTCCTGCACTCCGGGGACTAGCCTGCCCGGCTATGACCCAACCGACCTTTGTGCCCATCAGCGAGGCCGATCAGGTGCGGCCGGCCCGTCACCTCCATGTCCCCGGGTCCTGGACCACCACCCGCCCGGCCGAGCTCACGACGCCCACGGCGCGGCGCGGGCGCCTCGTGGGCACTCCGGGCCCCGACGCCGGGTTCGCCCTGCGGCTGGCCCGTCGCTGCGCGCCTGACCTGAAGCTCACGGAGGGCGAGGTGGAGCACGACGTCCTGGTGGGCTGCGCCCTCATCGCCGCCCGTCGTGCCGCCCTCTTCGGCCGTGCGCCCAGCATCTACGACGTCGAGCTGGCGCTGGCGTTGTGGGGATTTCTGGTGGAGGCCCCGGCGGCACTGGTGGCGACGCGCCGGCAGGCGTTCGCCTCGGTCTCCCACGACTACGTGGCCCAGCGCGCCCTGGTCGACTCCATCCCTGAGGAGGACCTCAAGCTGTGACCGACTCGACCTTCGCCCTCACCGAAGAGCAGCGCCAGTTCCGCGAGACCCTGCGCCAGTTCGCGGAGGCGCGGATCGCCCCCCATGCGGCGGAGGTCGACCGCACCGCCGAGTTCCCCTGGGAGTCCTTTGCCGCCTGCCGCGAGCTCGAGTTGCCGTCGTTGGGCATACCCGAGGCCTACGGCGGGGCCGGGGCGGACATGGTGACCCAGGCCATCGTCACCGAGGAGCTGTCCCGCGTCTGCGCCTCGACCTCGCTGACCATCCTCATCTCCAAGCTCGGGATGCTGCCCGTTATCAACTGGGGCAGCGAAGAGCTGAAGCGCCACTACCTGCCCAAGGTGGCCTCGGGAGAGATGCAAGCCAGCTACTGCCTCTCGGAAGCCGATGCCGGCAGCGACGTGGCCGCCATGCGGGCGCGGGCCGTACGCGACGGGAGCGACTACATCCTCACGGGTTCGAAGTTCTGGATCACCAACGCCGGGATCTCCGACGTCTATGTGGTCTTCGCCAAGACGGACCCCGACGCAGGTGGGCGCGGGATCTCCTGCTTCTTGGTGGAGCGGGACTGGGGCGTCACCGTGCCGAGGCTGGTGGAGAAGATGGGGATGCGGGGGAGCCCTACCGGTGAGGTCGTCCTCGAAGAGGTGCGTGTGCCGGCGTCGCACCGTATCGGCGAAGAGGGTCAGGGCTTCATGATCGCCATGCACACCCTGGACCGGAGCCGACCCACCATCGGCGCCCAGGCGGTGGGCATCGCGCAGGGGGCCATCGACTTCTCCGCCTCCTACATGAAGCAGCGGCACGCCTTCGGCGCGCCGATCGCCGACCTGCAGGGGCTCCGCTTCATGCTGGCCGACATGGCCATGCGCAACGAGGCGGCCCGGGCACTGGTCTACCGGGCCTGCTCCATGGTCGATCACGACCCCACCGGCGAGCTGACCCAGTTCGGGGCCATGGCCAAGGCATTCGCCTCCGACACGTCGATGTGGGTCACCGTCGAAGCGGTGCAGCTCCTGGGTGGGTACGGCTATACCAAGGAGTTCCCGGTGGAGCGGTTCCTGCGCGACGCCAAGGTCACCCAGATTTACGAGGGGACCAACCAGGTGCAGCGGATCGTCATCTCCCGCGCGCTGCTGAGGGGCGCCTGAGGCTCACTTGGCCCGCATCTCCTTGGCCCGGTCGATCTGCCTGAGGCGCGACTGCGCGACGAGCCACTCGCTGGCCCGGCCCACCTGGCTCGGATGCGGTGCGTGGTTGAGTCCGAGCGGGCTGTCGGTCAGGATCCCGCATCGCCGGCACACCGACATCCGCCCGTTGGTCTCCGGTGCGTGATCCGCATCGAGCTGGGCGCCTACGTGCGATGTCTCGGCTGAGGTCATGGTCCTCCGATCCACCCACCCTACGCCGCATCGGGCGCTAGGGTGCCGCCAACGGCGGAGCCGCCACCGGCGGAGCCGCCGACTCGCGCAGCTCCGCCTCCGCCCCCAGCCACTCGCGCCAGCGGCGGCGGGTCCGTACCAGGACGACGGTGCCCCCCACGACGAGGAGCACTCCGGCGATCTGCACCAGGGCCGAGCCGAGCTTGCCGTCTTCGCCGAGCCAGAGATGTTCGTCGAGCGTCCGCTCTATGCCCCAGAGCACCATCGCCGTCCCGATGACGGCGCCCGAGGGGTACCCGGTACGCGGTGAGCCGTCGGGCCAGCGCCCCAGGCGCCGTTCGAGGTAGATCAGAACCAGGAACACGCAGAAGTCCTCCGCCGCCTGGAAGACGGGAACCGGCAGCCGTCGCCCCACCTGCCCGGCGTAGTACATGCCGAACCACTGGTGGGTGGGATGGCCGCCCCCGGCCACCATCAGCTGCGGCCCGAGCAGGCGGCCCAGGGCCCACGAGGCCATGAGCACCGGGGCGACGAGATCGAGGGCGCGCCCGATGGGAAGCTCCGGGCAGCGCCGTCGGGTCAAGATGATGCCGGTCGGCACGGCGAAGAGCAGGCCGCCGAAGGACGAGAGACCGCCGTGCCAGATGGCGAGGACCTGCGCGGGGTCGTGGGCGTAGTAGCTCAGGTTGGAGAGCACGTGCAGGACGCGGGCCCCGACGATGGCCGCCAGGAGGATCCACAAGAAGACCCCCACCAACCAAGCGGTGCGGTACCCGTTGCGCTTCAGGCGCCGTTCGAAGTAGGTGAAGGCGAACCAGAACGTCAGGGCCAGCCCGATGCCGTAGGTGTGGACCTGCAGCGGCCCAACGTGGAAGGCGACGGGGATCGGTTTCATGGTGCCTACGGACGGCCGGCGCCGACGAAGTCCCCGCCGAGGCGCAGCGCGGTCAGATGGACCGCCTCGCCGGTCTCGGGCGCTTCGATCATGGTGCCGCCGCCGACGTACATGGCCACGTGCTCTGACCCTCCCGGACCGTAGAAGAGGAGGTCACCGGGTTGGAGGTCGGCGAGTGGCACCGGCGTGGAGTCGCTCATCTGCGCGCCGGAGTAGTGGGCGAGTCCCACCCCGACCTGCCCCCAGGACCAGGCGGTCAGACCCGAGCAGTCGAAGCCGGGGTCGGCCGACCCCTTCGGCGACTCGCCGCCCCAGACGTAGGGGACACCGAGCTGGGACTCGGCTGCCTGCACCGCGCCGGCGCCGCCGGCCGCGGTCGGAGGGGGCGCAGCGTTGTTGTCGGCGGACGCTGATGTGTAGGTCGCCTGCTGCCGGGCCGCGGCCTGCGCCGAGGCGATGCGCGCCGCCGCCTGTGCTTGCGCGGCCTGCTCCTGCTCCTGCTGCTGCTGCGCGATGAGGGCGTTGATCTGGCCGTTCTCCTGCGCCAGCGCGGCCTGCTGGTCCTGTATCTCCTGGTTGTTCTGCTCCACGGCCGCCTGCTCCGTGGCGACGGCCTGCCGCGCCTGACCCTGCTGGGTCTGCAGCTGGGACTGCTGCGCGGTCAGCGTGGTCTCCGCCGTGTGCAGGTTGTCCATGGCCAGGTTGATGTTGCCGTCGGCGATGTCGTTGTACTCGGTGGCGGCGCCGTTCGTGTCCTCGTTGCCGCTGAAGATCGAGTTGGTGCCGCCGGCCGTGCCGTCCGAGACGTAGTTGGCGATGGCCGCCTTCGAGAGCCTGGTGCGGTCGCTCGACACCTGGCGCTGATCCGAGGCGATGGCCGCGGTGGTGGAGGCGATGCTGGTGTCGATCTGACTGAGCCGAGCGGACGCTGCGTCGTACTCCTGGCCCAACGCCGACATCGCGTTCTGGGCGGCCTGCAGTTTGACCTCTATGGCGACGGCCTGCGCCCGGGCGCTGGCGATGGAGTCACCCGAGGCGGGGCGCGTGGCCAGTACCACAGTGCCCGACAGCACTGCGACAAGGGCCAGCACGGGCACCAGCACCCGCCAGGGTACCCGTGCGCTCCGAGCTGACCAGGGCGTGGAGTGGCCACGGAGCCGCTCTACGTCAGTCACGATGGGGGGCATTCTTACCTCCACGGCGCCGCCGATCAAACACGATCCTGTTCACATGGCCATTGCGCGCCTACCGGTGGTAGCAAATACCTGGCCACGGCGGTACGGGCTACCATCGGGCCATGTCCGCCCGCTCACGCGATCTCCCACGCCGCTCCTGTCTGTCCACCCCGGGGTCGAACGAGAAGTTCTTGGCCAAGGCGCCCACCGTCCCGGCCGACATGACCTTCCTCGACCTCGAAGACGCGGTGGCCCCCCTGGAAAAGGAGCGCGCCCGCTCCAAGGTCGTCGACGCCATCAAGAACCTGCCCTGGGACGACCGGGTCCTGTGTGTGCGGATCAACGCCTGGGACACCGAGTGGACGTACGGCGACGTGATCGAGGTGGTGGGCAACTCCGGCGAGCGCCTCGACGAGATCATGATGCCGAAGGTGCAGTCGGCGGCCGAGGTCGTGGCCATGGACCTCCTCCTCACCCAGGTGGAGAAGAGGTCCGGTCTGCCGGTGGGCCACGTCGGGATTGAGGCGCAGATCGAGACGGCACGCGGCCTGATCAACGTCGACGAGATCTGTGCCGCCTCGCCCCGCCTCGAGACGATCATCTTCGGCCCGGCGGACTTCGCCGCCAGCGTGGAGATGCCGGTGCTCACCGGTGGCATCGAGGTCCCCGAGTACCCCGGCGACCACTTCCACTACGCCTTCAGCCGCATCCTCATGGCCGGGCGGGCCAACGGGCTCCAGGTCATGGACGGCCCCTACCTCAAGGTGCGCGAGCTCGATGCGCTGCGCCAGTACGCCCTCCGTTCCCGCATGCTCGGCTACGACGGCAAGTGGGCCCTCACGCCGGACCAGGTCTCGGTGGTCAACGAGGTCTACTCGCCGACCCAGGAGCAGTTCGACCGGGCCTTCGACATCCTCGACGCCTACCGTCAGGCCACCGAGGGGGATCGCAAGGGGGCCATCATGTTCGGCGACGAGATGATTGACGAAGCGAGCCGGAAGATGGCCGTCAAGTTCGTGAGCCGCGGCGAGAGAGCCGGCCTGACCCGCAGCCCGGCCTGATCGTCAGCCGATCAGGCGGCGGGCGATCACCTTGAGGGCCAGCGTCTCGTCGGCGCCCTCGAAGATGGACAGCACGCGGGCGTCGACGAAGTAGCGGCTTACGGGGAACTCCTCGGCGTAGCCCATCCCGCCGTGAATCTGCATCGCCTCCCGGGTGACCCACTCGGCCGCCCGGCAGACGTAGGCCTTCACCATGGAGGCCTCCAGCGTGCTCTCGCCCTCGGCCATGAGCCGCGCCACGTGGTAGGACGACTGCCGGGTGGCCTGGATCACCGCGGTCATCCGGCCCAGCTTGACCCGGGTCAGTTGGTAGTCGCCGATCGGCGAGCCGAACACCTTGCGGTTGGCCGCGTAGGACGCGGCCGCTTCGTAGGCCGCCTGCATGAGGCCGAGCGCCCGGGCCGCGGTCTGCAGCCGCCCGTTCTCGAAGCCCTGCATCTGGAGGTAGAAGCCCTTCCCCAGGCCGTCGGGACCACCCACCAGATTGGCCTCGGGGACGAACCAGTCTTCGAAGGACAGCTCATAGGAGTGCATCCCCCTGTACCCGAGCGTGTCGATGGGGCGTCCCTCGAGCCGGCCCGGGCCGAGGCCGGCGGGCCGATCGGCCGCCGCCTGGGTGAAGACGAATCCGTGCCCCTCGCCCCGTGGCTTCTCGACGACGAACAGGGAGAGGCCCCGATGGGCGAGCGTCCGGTCGGGGTCGGTGCGGGCCAGGAGCATCAGCACGTCGGCCCGGGCGGCAAAGGTGCACCAGGTCTTGACCCCGTTGATCAACCACCCGCCCTCGGCCGGGGTGGCGGACGTGACGATGCCGGCGACGTCGGACCCGAAGTCCGGTTCGGTCACCGCCACGGCGGCGAGCACCTCCGCCGAGGCCAGCCGGGGGAGCCACTGCTTCTTCTGCTCCTCCGTGCCGCCGTGCACCAGGGCCCGGGTGAGGATCTCGGGGCGCGTGATCAGCGAGCCGCCGATGCCCAGTGACCCCCAGCTCAACTCCTCGGTGGCCACCACCATGCCCATGTAGTCGCTCTCCCCGCCGGTGGCGAAGCCGTCGTACTCCACCGGGACCGACAGGCCGAACCCCCCCAGTTCGGCCAGGCCGGTGATGATCTCCTCGGGGATGTCGCCGTTGGTGCGGTGGACGTGCTCGGCATGGGGACGGACCTTGTCCGCCGCGAAGCGGTGGAACGTCTCGCGCACCAGCTCGAAGTCGGGACCGAGGTGCCGCGGGCCTTCGACGTCGGCCAAGGCCGCCAGGGTTGCCGGATCACGATGGGTCGCCAGGAAGTCGGCGCACGGTGCGCTCCAGCCGGGCTCCACCCCCCAGGCCGCCTCCCTTCCGCTCACCTTGCCCACCAGGTCGGACAGGACGTCGGCCACGAAGGCCGTGGCCAAGCGCTCTTCGGTCTCACCGAGGGCGCCGTAGTCGAGGGCGTCGCGCGCGATGGCCACCGCCGCGGCGGCGTGCGCCAGGTCGTAGGCCACGGCCTGGTGGGCGTCCACCCCGCCGGTGGACCGCACGGCGGCGCAGCCCCGCTCGACCACCCGGTGGGCGAGGTCGACGGCCTCGGTGGCCGCGGCCAGGTCTGAGGGCGAGGTGCGCGTCACGCCGAAAACCCTACCGGCGGCGGCGTCCGACGACCGTCACCAGCGGTGGCAGCACGACGGGATCGTCGCCCGGATCGACGCCGGTCAGCGACTCGAGATAGCGGGCCACCTGGCCCGGTCCGACCCCGGCCGGCGCCTCGGCCCAGGCGTCGATGACCTCGAGCCCGGCGTCGCGCACCAGTGCGGGGAGCAGGGCACCGATGTCAGGGTGGCGGGCGTCGGGCATCGACATCGGGGCCCCGGCGATGCGACCGGCCGAGGTGATCGGTTCCTGGGCCACCACCCACGACCCGGGTTTGACCACGGCGGCCATGCGCCGGACCACCACCGCGGGGTCGTGCACGTGCAGCAGCAGGAAGCGGCAGAAGGCCAGGTCCACCTGTTCGGGCAGGATCAGGTCCTCGCCCGCCTGGGTCAGGGCGATCACCTGGGCGTAGGCGGCCGCCGTGCGCGCCACCTCGTCGCGCGCCAGCGGGTCACTGTCGACGGCGTAGACCCGTCCCTCGTGCCCGACCATCTCGGCCAGGGCCACCGACACGTCCCCGCCTCCGGCGCCCACGTCGAGGCAGCACCAGCCCGGGCCCAACCCGAGCCGGGCCAGGGCGGTGGCGAGGGGGCGGCGGTAGACGTCGTCGCGCAGCCCCTTGAGCTCGCCCGCGCCGTGCTCCGCTCCGGGCTGTCCGCTCATCACAGGCACTCTAGGCACGGTGCAGCCTCGTGGGGCCGATAACCTCCTGCAGGTGAAGGTGACCATGCTGCTCTGCGACGCCGCGCAGGTGTCCGATGGAAAGCTCTACATCCTGGGCGGGGGTTGGAGCATGACCGGGCCCGACCCGGTGCCCTCCGCGGTGGCCCTCAAGATCGACGTCGACTGGCACGAGGCCGACTCGTCGCACCACTGGGAGCTCTTCTTGGAGGACGCCGACGGCCAGCCGGTGCTCATGGAGACTCCGGACGGCACCCAGCCGGTGGAGGTGCGGGGCGAGTTCGCGGTCAGCCAGCCCCGCGAGATCCCCGAGGGCTCGCCCATCGACGTGGCCCTGGCGGTCAACCTGGGGCCGATTCCGCTGGCGCCGGCCACACGGTTCGCCTGGCGCCTGACCATTGACGGCGAGTCGCTCCCCGGCGCCTCGCTGGGCTTCACCACCCGGCCCCGGCCGGTGCAGGAGATCTAGCCGCCATGACCATCTATGACCGGAGCTTCGGTCGCTACCTCGAGGAGTTCGTCCCGGGCGACGTGTACCGGCACTGGCCGGGCAAGACGGTGACCGCGGCCGACGATCACCTCTTCTGCATGATCACCATGAACCATCACCCGCTGCACACCGACGAGTGGTTCGCCGAACACGAGACGGTGCACGGCAAGAACGTCGTGGTCGGCAACCTCGTCTACTCCCTCGCCCTCGGCATGAGCGTGCCGGACGTCAGCGGGTCGTGCATCGCCAACCTCGAGGTCGAGTCCCTCCTGCACCGGTCGCCGACCTTCCACGGCGACACCCTCTACGCCGAGACACGGGTGCTCGCCGCCGTCCCGTCCGCCTCCAAGCCGGACCGGGGCATCGTCACGGTCGAGACCAAGGCCTTCAACCAGCGCGGCGAAGAGGTCTGCTACTTCCGGCGCAAGCTCATGGTGTGGAAGCAGGCTCACGCGCCGGCGCGCCGACGTCCCTACGCCGACGACGTCTGGGACTGAGCCGCCGTCGGCGGCCCGAGTCCGGCGCTTCCGAGGCCGCGTGCTCGAGTGGGGTGTGGCGCATCGCCGCGATCTCCCCTGGAGGGCCACACGGGATCCGTGGCGGATCCTGGTCAGCGAGGTGATGCTGCAGCAGACGCAGGCGGAGAGGGTCGTCGGGTACTACCGGGCGTTCCTGCGCGCCTTCCCCAGCCCGGGCGAGTGTGCCCGGGCCCGTCCCGGTGACGTGGTGCGGCTCTGGTCGGGTCTGGGCTACAACCGCCGGGCGCTCAATCTGCACCGGGCGGCCGTGATGATCCACGACGAGCACGGAGGCGCCGTCCCCGCCGGCGAGCGGGCCCTGCGCGCGCTGCCCGGCGTGGGGCCGTACACCGCCCGGGCGGTGCGGTCGTTCGCCTTCGGGGCCGACGTGGCGGCGGTGGACACCAACGTGCTGCGGGTACTGGCGCGCGGCGTGGCCGGGGAGGGGGTGACGATGGGCGAGGCCCAGTCCATGGCCGACCGGCTGCTTCCCGCCGGACTCTCGTGGGAGTTCAACCAGGCCATGTTCGATCTGGGTGCCACGGTGTGCACCGCGGCCCGCCCGTCGTGCGGTCTGTGCCCCCTGCGCCGGCAGTGTCGGTGGAAGCGCCGGGGCCTGACGGATCCCGACCCGTGGCGGGGCTCTCCCTCGGTGCGCACGCAAGCCCCCTTTGCCGGATCGGACCGTCAGGGCCGGGGCCGACTGGTGCACGCCCTGCGCCAGGGCACAGTGTCCCGGACCATGGTGGCCTCGGCCTGCGGCTGGCCCGACGACCCGGCGCGGGCGCAACGGATCACCGCCGCCCTCGTCGATGAGGGCTTCGCCGAGTGGACCAGCGGGCGGCCGCCGGTGCTGCGACTGCGCTGACGAACGCGGTGTGCCCGAAGCACGGGTATCGTCGGAGCGGTGAAAGTGACGTTCTACGGCGTCCGGGGCTCGTGTCCGTGTTCGGGAGATCGCTACCGGCGATACGGGGGGAACACGTCGTGCCTCGTGATCGACATCGAGGGCGACGAGCCGCTCATCGTCGATCTGGGTACGGGGCTGCGCCCGCTGGGCGAGGTGCTGTGCCGCGAGGCGCGGGCATCGGGGAGACCCGTGCAGGCCACCGCCCTGCTGACCCACCTGCACTTCGACCACATTCTGGGACTACCGTTCTTCGCCCCCCTCCAGGATCCCGCGACCCGGCTCACCATCCATGGTCCCGCGCAGGCCAAGGGAACGCTGAAGGACGCGCTCAATGCCGCGGTGCGCCCCCCCGTCTTCCCCATCCTGATGGACGAGTGCCGGGGCGAGCTGGTCACCATCGACACCAGGGACGAGGACTTCTCCATAGGCTCGGCCAAGGTGATGGCGCGCGCCGTCCCCCATTCGGGCGCCACCCTGGGCTACCGGATTGAGGCGGACGGCCGATCCATCGCCTACCTCCCCGACCATCAGGCGCCGCCCGATCGGCGCACCATCGCCGGCGCCGTCCTCGAGCTGTGCCACGACGTCGATCTCCTGCTGCACGACGGCCAGTACACCGAGGACGAATGTGCGACGAGAGCCGACTGGGGCCATTCCACGGCGGCATTCGCCGTCCGGGTGGCGGCCGAGTCGCACGCCAAGCGGCTCCTGCTGACCCATCACGATCCGGCGCACGACGACGGCGAACTCGACCTCATCCTGTCGCAGGCCCGCCGGCTTCCCGAGGCCGAGGCGGTCGAGGATGTGTCCTCGGCGCAGGAGTCCCAGTCCATAGACCTCGGGCGGGTGTAGATGCCGGGCCTCGACCAGGCCCGGTTCCGTGAGGTGCTCGGCCACTTCGCCACCGGCATCACCATCGTCACGGCGATCGACGCGGGCGAGCCCGTCGGCTTTTCCTGCCAGTCCTTCGCCGCCCTCTCCCTCGATCCCCCCATGGTGATCCTGGCCCCGGCCAAGAGCTCCACCAGCTGGCCGCGCATCGCGCGGGCCGGTGCGTTCTGCGTCAACATCCTCGAGGAGCACCAGGAAGCCGAGTGCCGGGCCTTCGCCCTCTCGGGCGGGGACAAGTTCTCCGGCGTGGACTGGACGCCCGGCGTCACCGGCGCCCCCCTCATCGACGGTTCGCTGGCCATCGTGGAGTGCCGGCTCGGGGCGATCTACGAAGGCGGCGACCATGAGCTGGTCACGGGCCACGTGGTGACCCTGGGGGTCGGGGAAGGGTCGCCCCTCTTGTTCTACCGCTCGGGGTTCGGGCGTTTCGTGGCCTGATGCCCGAGCTCATCGCCTCATCGACCATCGACGACGTCGTGCTGGTCCGACCGGACGTGCACGGGGACCAGCGGGGACGCTTCGTCGAGACCTACCGTCGCAGCTGGTTCCCCCTCGGCCGGGAGATGGTCCAGGGCAACCGGTCCGAGAAGCAGGCCGGCGCACTGGTGGGGCTCCACTACCACCTGCACCAGGCCGACTACTGGTACGTCCTGCGCGGACGGGCGCGGGTGGTGCTGCACGATCTGCGCCAGGGCTCCCCGACCGATGGCGCAACCGAGACCATCGACCTCGACGGGGACGTCGACCAGGGCCTGTTCATCCCACCGGGCGTGGCCCACGGCTTCGCCGCCCTGACGGACCTGTTGCTTTGGTATCTGGTCGACGGGTACTACAACGACTCCGACGAGCTGGGCCTGGCCTGGGACGATCCGGCGGTGGCCGCCGAGTGGGGAGTGACCGATCCCGTGCTCTCCAATCGCGACCGGACCAATCCTCGCCGCGAGGCCATCTCCGACGCCCTGCGACCCCGGATGGTCATGCGCACCTAAGGGCGCGAAAACGACGGGTGCCGCGGTTCCGCGTCCCCGGCGCGTCCTGTTGAATAGGAGACAGTGCTCATCGAAGGGATCGTCGCGGCCGTCGTGGTGCTGACGCTGGCGGCCGTGCTGCTCACCCGGCGGCGTTCGCACGACGACGTGCACTCGGTCGAGGGCTACCACCGCTCGCTCCACACCCTCGAGCACATCAACGCGCATCCCGCCATCCCCGCCCAAGAGGGTTCGGTCCATCCCGAGAGCGCCGTCCGGGTGGGCGGCACCCCCTCGGTCAGGGTGACCGCCGGTGTCCCCCCGCCGGTGGCGTTCGACGACATCGATCACAGCACGGGCGTCCAACCGCCGCGCCCGGCGGCCCATCGGGACAAGGCGATGAGCTCAATGAACCATCGACCTCGGCGCCTCGCCGCTCCGGCGCTGGCCGTGGCCGCCGTCATCGTCCTCGTCATCATCCTCCTGGTCACCGGTGCGCACAAGGTGGCTCCCCCGGGGCACCATCACCGCCCGTCCACCGACTCCAAGGCGGTGGCGCCACCGTCGCGCCCGAGCCCGAGCCCGAGCCCGACCACCCCCACCACCCCGGCGCCGGCGGTCTCCCCGCCGCAGTCCAGCACGCCCTCGGCTGCGACGTACGAGGTGTCGGGCAGCGAGTTCACCCTGGCCCTCTCCGCCACGACGGGCGCGTGCTGGGTCGACGCCACGACTGCGCCGTCGGGATCCACGCTGTTCACCGGCACCCTGCAGCCCGGGGACCGCCAGACCGTGGCGGCCACCGGACCGGTCACCCTCGTCGTAGGGGCGCCCACCGTGCTTGCCGTCTCGGTGGACGGCACCCCGGTCGCCCTGCCGCCCGGCTTCGCCACGCCGTTCACCATGCACTTCGTCACGGCTGGTGCGCCGGCGTCCTAACCGGGCGGGGGCACCATGTCCAGGGCGTCGAGGAGGAAGGCGAAGACCAGGGCCTCCTCCTTCCACGCGTCGTAGCGTCCCGACGGTCCACCGTGGCCGGCCCCCAGCTCGGTCCGGAGCAGGACCCGGGTCGAGGGGGAGAGCGCTCGAATTTTGGCCACCCATTTGGCCGGCTCCCAGTAGCTCACCCGGGGGTCGTTCAGGCCGGCGGTGACCAGGAGATGCGGGTAGGCCTGGGCGGTCACGTTGTCGTAGGGGGAGTACGACAGGATCCGGAAGTAGGCGTCCTCGTCGGCCAGGGGGTTGCCCCACTCCTCCCATTCGCCCACGGTGAGCGGGAGATCGGCGTCCAGCATCGTGGTCAGGCAGTCGACGAAGGGAACCTCGGCCACCAGCGCGGTGAAGAGCTCGGGAGCGGTGTTGGCGACGGCTCCGATGAGGAGCCCCCCGGCGGATCCACCCCGGCCGGCCAGGGCGTCCGGGCGGGCGATGCCCTCCGATACCAGGTGGCCGGCGCAGGCGATGAAGTCACCGAAGGTGTTGGCCTTGTGCTCCATCCGCCCGTTCTCGTACCACGCCCGGCCCAGCTCGCCGCCGCCCCGCACGTGCGCCACGGCGTAGACCATCCCGCGGTCGAGCAGCGAGAGCCGGTGATGGGAGAACGCCGGGTCGATGGAGATCTCGTAGGCCCCGTAGCCGTAGAGCAGACAGGGGGCGGGCAGTGCCAGTCCCCTCCGGTGCACCAGGGAGATCGGCACCCGCGTGCCGTCGGGGGCCTCGGCCCACAGCCGCGCCGTGGTGTAACGCCCGGGATCGAAGTCGCCCAGGACCGGCGCCTGCTTGAGCAGGGTCTCGCGTCGGGTGTCGAGGGCGATCTGCAGCACCGACGACGGCGTCACCATGGAGGTGCGGCCCAGTCGCAGCGACCTCACCACCGGCTCGGGATTCGCCCCCAGCCACGACGACGACGGGCTCTCGGCGGAGGGCACGACCCAGCTCTCGGCCAGGAGGTCTCCGTCCAGCGGATCGTCCTTGGGCCCGAGCGGGACGACGCGCACCACGGTCTCGGCGTCGGCTCGCTCGCTGAGCACCAGCACGTCGGCGAAGGCGTCGACATCCTCCACGCGCACGCCCGGGCGGTGGGGGATGATCTCCCGCCACCTCCCGTCGGCCGTGGACAGGACGGCGTCCGGTGCGGCCAGGACCCGGAAGTCCCGGGCCTCGTCGTTCGTCAGGACGACGAACCACCCCGGCGAGCCGCTCCCCGTGGGACTGAGGTGGTCGACGGCGTACTCACGACCCTCCTGGCGCGGCAGGACGACGCGTGGCTCGGCCATCGGGTCGTCGGCCGGTATGGCCAGCCACTCGGTCGTGTTGGTGCTGTGCAGGGAGACCAGGACGAACGCCCCGTCGCGGGTGCGACCGGTGCCGAGCGAGAACCGTCGGTCGGCCTCCTCGACGACCACGCTGTCCCCCGCCGGATCGGTGCCGAGCTGGTGGCGCCACAACTGGAACGGGCGCATGGCCTCGTCGAGGCGCACGTAGAACACCACGTCGGACCGGCTGGACCAGGCCAGGCCGTAGCCGGTGTCGGGCACCATCTCCGATGGGCCGTCGGGCGGCCCGTCCGCGCCGATGGGGCGGAAGCGGAGCTCGTAGCGCTCGTCCCCCACCGTATCGGTCCCGTAGGCCAGCACCCGGTGGTCGGGGCTGACCGCCGCCGTCCCGACGGCGAAGTAGTCGTGCCCCTCGGCCAGCACGTTCTCGTCCAGCAGGATCTCCTCGTCCCCGCCCGGTTCGCCCGCCGGGGGGAGCTCGTCGGGGTCCCCGGCCGGCCGGCGGCAGTGGATGGCGTAGCTCTTGCCCTCCTCGGAGCGCCCGTAGTACCACCACGGCCCGCGCCGGGACGGCACCGACATGTCCGTCTCCTTTATCCGGGCCTTCATCTCCTCGAAGAGAGTGGTGCGCAGGGCCTCCAGCGGGCCGAGCACCTCCCCGGTGTAGGCGTTCTCGGCCTCCAGATAGGCTCGGACCTGGGGATCGTCGCGCTGGCGGAGCCAGTACCAGGGATCGTTCCGGACGTGGCCGAAGGCGGTCAGAGTGTGGGGACGCTCGGGTGCCTGCGGTGGTGTCGCCATGCCAGGAGCCTGCCACGTTAGCGTTTCGGCTGGCCCGGGTAGTTGTTACTATCTACATAGGGGAAATACTTCCCCCTGACCTGAGGAGCCCTATGGCGACAACGGATCTCGATCTCGGTCGCTACCAGCTCGGCTGGAGCGACGCCGAGGACTACATCTTCAAGCCCAAGAAGGGCCTGAACGAGTCGATCGTGCGCGAGATGTCCGAAATGAAGAACGAGCCCGATTGGATGCGGGACTTCCGCCTGAAGGCCTTGCGGCACTTCGAGCGCAAGCCCATGGCGCCATGGTTCGCGGAGCGCATGCCCGCCCTGGACTTCAACGACATCTACTACTACATCAAGCCCACGGGCGGTCAGGTCGACGACTGGGAGGACCTGCCCGACGCGATCAAGAACACGTACGAGAAATTGGGGATCCCCGAGGCGGAGCGCAAGTACCTCTCCGGCGTGACGGCGCAGTACGAGAGCGAGGTCGTCTTCCACCGCAACCGGGCCGACCTCGAGGCACAGGGCGTGCTCTTCTGCGACATGGACACGGCGGTCCGGGACTACCCCGAGCACATCCGCCGGTGGTTCGGCACCCTCATCCCACCCAACGACAACAAGTTCGCCGCCCTCAACTCGGCGGTGTGGTCGGGCGGGTCGTTCATCTACGTGCCGCCCGGCGTCAAGGTCGACATGCCCCTGCAGGCGTACTTCCGGATCAACGCGGAGAACATGGGCCAGTTCGAGCGCACCTTGATCATCGCCGACGAGGGCTCCCAGGTGCACTACATAGAGGGCTGCTCGGCCCCGGTGTACTCGACCGACTCGCTGCACTCGGCCGTCGTCGAGCTGGTGGCGCTCCCGGGTGCGCGTATCACCTACACGACGATCCAGAACTGGTCCACCAACGTCTACAACCTGGTCACCAAGCGGGCCCGCTGCGAGGCGGAGGCGCACGTCGAGTGGATCGACGGGAACATCGGTTCGCGCCTGACCATGAAGTACCCCTCCGTCTACCTGATGGGGCCCAAGGCCTCCGGAGAGGTGCTCTCGGTCGCCTACGCCGGTGCGGGCCAGCACCAGGACGCCGGGGCCAAAATGTTCCACGTCGCCCCGGAGACAACGTCGACCATCGTCTCCAAGTCGATCTCCAAGGACGGCGGCATCACGACCTACCGGGGCAAGGTGCACGTCGACCCGGGCGCCACCGGCGTCAAGTCGTTCGTGCGCTGCGACGCCCTGCTGCTCGACGACGAGTCGACGTCGGAGACCAAGCCCTACATGGAGGTCGGTGAGCGCGACGCCCGCATCGGTCACGAGGCCACCGTCTCGAAGGTGGGCGACGACCAGCTCTTCTACCTGATGAGCCGCGGGCTCTCCGAGAGCCAGGCCATGGGCATGATCGTGAACGGGTTCATCGAGCCGGTCACCCGCACCCTGCCGATGGAGTATGCCGTCGAGTGGAGCCGGCTCATAGAGCTGCAGATGGAGGGCTCCGTCGGCTGAACCCCGCCCCGACGCGCGGCGTGGCACCATGGTGGAGTGCCTATGCGTGAGGAATGCACCCACTTTCAGAGCCGAACCTACGCCTCGGGTGAGGCCGCCCGCTTCTGCAAGCTCGACCTGGCGCCCGAAGCACCGTGGCGCTGCCCCGAGAACTGCCCCTCGTACCATCGTCGGCTGGCCGACGTCGGCTGGGTGCACGGCAGCCTGGTCGAGCCGGCGCTGGAGGACGAGCCGGGAGAGGGGGGCGCGGACGTGGCCGCCTTCTTGAGCTCGGTCGAGGACATCGTCAACGACGTCGCCCCCTCCGTCCTGGCCGAGGTCCGCGCCGAGGATGCCCGCAAAGAGCGCTCCAACGGCCGCTGGTGGCGCCGGAGGCGCTGACCCGGTCTAGCCCCCGGTGAATTTGGGCGCCCGGCGCTCCAGGAACGCCGAGATCGCCTCGGCCACGTCGTCGGAGGCGAGCATGGGGGCATTCCACGTGGCCACGTACTCCAGACCCTGGCCGACGGTGCGGCCGTCGTTGGCCGCCAGCACCGCCTTGGTGCCCTGGACGGCCAGCGGCGAGTTGGCGGCGATCTCGCGGGCCAGCGCAGTGGCCGCTTCCAGCGCAGCCTCCGGGTCGGCGGCGACGTCGTTCACCAGGCCGATCTCCTTGGCGCGGGCGGCCCCGATGTCCTTTCCGGTGAAGGCCAGTTCGGCCAGGTGTCCGGCGCCGATGATGGCGGGCAGCCGCTGCAGGCTGCCCAGGTCGGCCACGATGGCCATCTTGGCCTCGCGCACCGAGAAGACGGCGTCGGCGGTGGCCAGGCGGATGTCGCAGGCGGCGATGAGATCGACGCCCCCGCCGATGCAGTAACCCTGCACCACGGCGATCACCGGTTTCGGGCACTGCGCGACCGCCGAGATGGCCGCCTGGAGCCGCAGTACCTCGTGACGGGTGTTCCGGGCCCGGGCCGCCGGCGAGCGCCCGGAGCCACCCGCACCGACGAGCGCCCCCCCCATGGCCTTGAGGTCGAGCCCCACCGAGAAGTGCCGGCCCCGGGCGGCCACGACCACCACCCGCACGTCGTGGTCCTCGGCGACGGACGCCATGGCTCGCGGCAGGTCGCGCCAGAGTTCGGGACCCATGGCGTTGGAGGCCTCGGGCCGGTCCAGCCACACGGTGGCCACGCCGTCGGTGCGCTCGATCGTCAGGACCGGTGAGTCGAACGGCGCCACCTCTCCCATGTGCGCAGGCTAATCCGTGTGGCGGAATCGGCCATTCGGGGAGGCCACTAGAGTGCAGCGCGCCCACCATGCATCCGAAAGAGGTCCAGCTGCGCACATTCACCGCCGACGGCTCTGCCGAGCTGGGGGGTCCCCCGTGGCTACGTGACCGGCGCACCGCCGGCGTGGGGGCGTTGGCGTCGTCGTCCCTGCCCACCGAGAGCGAGGAAGTCTGGCGCTACACCCCCATCGACGAGCTCGATCTCGACGAGTTCGCCCCGGTCACCGCCGCCCCGGGGGCGCCTCCCGAGGCGGCCGTGACCCTGAGCGACGCGGTGGCCTCCGTGCTGGGCCCGTTGTCGGGACGGGTGCTGGTCTACAACGGGTACCCCCACTCCTTCGACGTTGCGGGCGGCAGCCCGGTCTCGTTCGGCGGGAGCGACGATGTCGCCGGCGGGTCGACGATGGTGGGCAGCGTGCAGGTGGGCGGGGACACACTGGTGCTCCTCAACGACGCGTACCTGCCCGACCCGGTGCTCGTCGATGTGCCCGCCGGGGTGGTGCTGCCCGACCCGATCCTCGTCGTCCACTGGTGCGCCGGCGACGAGGCGGCGGTCGCGGGGGCAGCCATCTTCCCCCGGACCAGCGTGCGCCTCGGCACGGGGGCACGAGCCGGGCTGGTGGAGGTCTACGCCGGGCCCGCGAGCGCCCGGCGGACGCTGGTGGCCCCGGTCACCGAGCTCCAGGCCGGAGCGGAGGCCTCCCTCTCCTACGTCTCCCTGCAGATCCTGGGCGACTCGGCCTGGTTCATCGCCCGCCTGGCCGCGAGCGGGGACACCGACTCGGTCCTGCGCACCTTCACCGTCGGCCTCGGGGGTGACTACGACCGTGTGCGCGCTGACGTCTCGGTCGTCGGCCGCGGGGCGCGCAGCGAGATCCTCTCGACCTATCTGGGGACCGGGAGCCAGGTGCACGACATCCGCACCCTGCAGGACCATGTGGCGCCCCGCACGAACAGCGAGCTGCTGTGCCAGGGCGCCGTCGCCGGCACCTCGCGCTCGGTCTACAGCGGGCTCATCCGGGTGCACCGCGGGGCGGTGCGCTCCGACGCGCGGCAGACCAACCACAACCTCGTCCTCGACGAGGGTGCGCACGCCGACTCGGTCCCCAATCTGGACATCTTGGAGAACGACGTGAAGTGCTCACATGCCTCCACCGTCGGCCCGATCGACGAGGATCAGCGCTACTACATTGAGTCGCGCGGGGTGAGTCCCGAGGTGGCGGAGGGGTTGATCGTGGAGGGCTTCTTCAACGACATCATCGACCGGGGGCCCCTCCCGGCCGTGACGCCCCTGCTCACGCAGGAGGTCCACACCCGTCTCGACGTCGCCTTCGGCCACCGCCGGGAGACCCGGGTGGTGGCCGGTGCCTGAGACCGTGGTCCTGTGCCGGACGGACGAGCTGTCCTCGGGGCAGGCGAGGCGCTTCGATGTCGCCGGGCAGCGCATCGCCCTGGTGCGGACCGACGACGAGTTCCACGCCGTCGGTGATCGCTGCAGCCACGAGAACTACTCGCTGGCCGAGGGTGAGGTGTGGGTGGAAGAGCGCGAGATCGAGTGCCCGCGGCACGGCAGCACGTTCGACCTGCGAACCGGCAGTCCCTGCTCCATGCCGGCCACCCAGCCGGTCGCCGTCTACGAGGTCGCCGTCGTCGAGGGGAACGTCTGCGTGGTCCTGCCGTGACGCCGCACGTCTTGGTCGTCGAAGGGCTGCACGCCTCCGCCGGCGGGCGTGAGGTCCTCCACGGGATCGACCTGGAGATACGCAGCGGCGAGGTCCACGTCGTCATGGGGCCGAACGGCTCGGGCAAGAGCACCCTGGCCCACGCCCTGATGGGCCGGCCGGGAACGGCGGTGACGGCGGGCAGCATCCGGATGGACGGCCGTGAGCTGGTCGACCTTCCCGCATGGGAGCGGGCCCGGGCCGGCCTGTTCCTGGCCCTCCAGAATCCGGTGGAGGTCCCCGGCGTGGGGCTGCGCGCCCTGCTCGAGGCGGCCCTCAACGGAGCCGGAACCTCCACCCTCGACGAGCGGTTGGCCGCCGAGGCGCAGGCCGTGGGCCTCGACACGAGCCTTCTGTCCCGCGCCCTCAACGTCGACCTCTCCGGCGGGGAGAAGAAGCGCACCGAGATGGTCCAGCTCGGGGTGTTGCAACCGTCGATGTGTATCCTCGACGAGATCGACTCCGGGCTCGACGTCGATGCGCTCGGTGACGTGGCCAGGCACCTGCAGCTGGCCACGGTCGAGTGGCAGGTGGGCATCCTGGCCATCACCCACTTTCCCCGCTTCCTCGTCGAACTGGAGGCCGACGTGGTGCACGTGATGGTGGACGGTCGCATCGTGGCCAGTGGGGATGCCGATCTGGCCCTGCAGCTCGAGCGCACGGGCTATGCCGGTTATGGAGATCCCGGAAAAACCCGATGAGACCCGTGATCTGCGGTTGATGGCGTTCCGACCGCCAATCGCAACCTCCCCGCACCCTGGCTGAGCCCAAAAGAGGCCTGGTTGGGCTGTAGCCTGTCCTCAGCTCACAACGAGCGAGAGCGTCTCCGGATACGGAGGCAAGGAGTGGCGGGACCCCATGGACCAAACGGGGAACGCTGTCGCGGGTGGAGTCCGGCGACAGCTTCCACATCTGACCATCAGTGCCCACACGTGCGGCAAGAGCGGCGGCATCCTCAGGATGCCGGCGCCCCGAACGGCGCTGCGGCACGCCGTCCCGGTGGTTCTGGAGGCCGTCGTCATCCCGCTCGCGCTGTTCTACTCGGTGCTCCTCCTCTGGGGGTTCCGCGGCGCGCTGATCGCCGCCCTCGGGTGGTCGTTCGTGGCCCTGGGCCGCAGGTTGTACCGGGGGGAGCGGGCCTCCATGCTGCTCATGCTCGGAACCATGCTCCTGACCGTGCGGACGGCCGTGTCGTTCATCACCGGGAGCGCCTTCCTCTACTTCGCCCAGCCCACGGCCGGCACCATCGTGATCGCCCTGGTGCTGTTCGGCTCGGCCATCATCGGGCGGCCGTTCACCCAGCGCTTTGCCGGCGACTTCTGCCCGATGGACCCCGACCTGCTGGCCCGACCGCTCGTGCAGCGGTTCTTCGTCCGCATTTCGGTCCTGTGGGCCACGGTGCTCCTGTTGAACGCCGGCTTCGTGCTGTGGCTGCTGGTCACCTCCTCGCTCCACGCGTTCGTGCTCGAGCGGGCGGCGGTCACCTACACCCTCACCGCCTGCGCCATCTACCTGTCCATCCGGCAGTTCGTAAAGATGATGCGCGGCGACGGCATCACCGTGCAGTGGGGCGCAGAGCCGGCCCTGCTGGCGGTCGAGGCGTAGCTCTCAGAGCGGGTCTCAGCCCTCCCACGAGGACTGCCGTTCCGACCCGGTGTCGAAGAAGGCGTCGAGGTACTGATCGGTGGGGAGCTCGCTGTCGCGGGTCAGGGAGAACACCTCGGCCCCGCTGGTCGGGTGCCCCGGTAGGAGGCACACCTGGGCCAGGTTCAGGTACTCGACCCCGTTGGCGGTGGCGTAGGTGGCGGCCTCCATCTCGGCCAGCGAGATCGCGTTGTCGAAGCTGTCCGTGCACCAGAGCGTGATCCGCTCCTCGTAGACGAACCCGTGCTCGCCCTCCGATCCGAACAGGCATCTGACCGTGTACCACGTCGGGGCGGACGACTCTTTGGGCATCTGGACAGGGTAGATCAGGAGACCCCGGCGGCCACCTCGTCGAGACCCTGGGCCAGCGCGATCCAACTGAGGGTGGCGCACTTGATCCGCACGGGGAACTTCACCACGCCCTGGAGGGCGGCAAGTTCGCCCAGCCGGTCGAAGTCGATGGCCTGGGGTTCGTCGGCCTCGCCGTCCTTGCCCAGGAGGGCCTCGTGGATCGACATCATCCCCTTGAACGTGTGGATCAGCTCGCGCACCTCGTCCAGCGACTTTCCCTTCACCGCCGACGACATGAGGGAGGCCGACGACTGGCTGATCGAGCAGCCCGACCCCCCGATCTTCAGGTCGGCCAGCCTGTCGTCCTCGACCAGGAGGCTGATGACGACCTCGTCACCGCAGAGCGGGTTGAATCCCTCCACCCGATGGGCCGGTGGTGATTCGAGCTCACCGCGGTTGCGGGGGGAGCGGTAGTGGTCGAGGATGATCTCGCGGTACAGATCGTCGAAGTCGCCTGAGGTCACCCGAACAATCTACCGGCTTCGACCAACCCCTCGATCAGTACTTCGATGTCGCGCTCGTCGCTGAACAGGGACAATGACGCCCGAGCGGTGGCCTGGACGCCCAGTTTGCGCATGAGCGGCTTGGCGCAGTGGTGCCCGGGCCGCACGCAGACGCCGAATTGGTCGAGCACCTGCGCCAGATCGTGCGCGTGGATGTCGCGGTAGGCCAGGGAGATCACTCCGCCCCGGTCGTCGCCGGCGGGCGGGCCGAAGATGCGGCAGTCGCCGCCGAGCTTGTCGTCCAGACGGCCCAAGGCGTAGGCAGTGAGCTCACGCTCGTGGGCGCGGATGCGGTCCATGCCGATGCCGCGCAGGTAGTCGACGGCGGTCGAGAGGCCCACGGCCTCGGCGATGGGGGGCGTGCCCGCCTCGAACCGGGCGGGAGGCGCCGCCGGCCGGAAGGAGTCGAGCTTCACATCGAGGATCATGCCGCCGCCACCGAGGAAGGGCGGCATGGCGGTGAGCAGCTCGCGGCGAGCCCACAGCACACCGATGCCGGTCGGGCCCATCATCTTGTGGCCCGAGAAGGCGAGGAAATCGGCGCCCAGCGCCTGCACGTCGATGGGCACGTGCGGGACCAGCTGGGCCCCGTCGACCAGGACCACCGCGCCGGCGCTGTGGGCCACCGCCGCGATCTCGGCCACCGGATTGATGGTGCCGAGCACGTTGGACATGGCCGATAACCCGACCAGCTTGGCCCCGGCCACCAGGTTCGACAGGTCGTCCAGGTCGAGTCGACCCTCCCCGTCGACGGGTATGTGGCGCACCTCGAGGCCGATCTCGTCGGCCAGCATGAGCCAAGGGACGAGATTGGCGTGGTGCTCCATCTCGGTCAGCAGGACGCGATCGCCCGCCTTCAGGTTGGCTCTGGCCCAGGTGTGCGCCACCAGGTTGATCGATTCGGTCGTGTTCTTGGAGAACACGATCTCGTGGGCCGGATCCGGCGCGCCGATGAAGCGGCCGACCACCAGGCGGGCGTTCTCGTAGAGGTGGGTCGACTCCTCGGCGGTGGCGTAGACCCCGCGATGCACGTTGGCGTGGGTCGTCTCGTAGTAGTTGGCCATGGCGTTGATGACCACTTGGGGCTGGAGGGCGGAAGACGCCGAGTCGAGATAGACGATCGGTCGGTCGTGCACGCGGCGCGTGAGCAGGGGGAAGTCCTTGCGGAGGGCCTCGACGTCCAAGGGGGCGGCCACCGTCATCGCCAGGCCTCGTAGCCCTGGGACTCCACGCGGCGGGCCAGTTCGGCATCGCCGCTCTGCACGATCCGCCCGTCGACGAGGAGGTGCACGACGTCGGGCAGCAGCTCATCGAGCAGGCGCTGGTAGTGCGTGATGGCCAGCACGCCCAGTTGGGGCACCTCGCGCCGGACCTCGCGCACGCCGCGGCCGACCACGCGGAGGGCATCGATGTCCAGCCCCGAGTCGGTCTCGTCGAGCACGGCCACCCGCGGCTTGAGCAGTGCCATCTGCAGAATCTCGTTGCGCTTCTTCTCGCCTCCGCTGAAGCCCTGGTTGAGATGGCGGCTGGCGAACGACGAGTCCATGCCCAGCCGCTCCATCCACTCGGTCATCAGGACCCGCACCTCGAGCGCCGAGACGTCCGACTCGGTGCGCGCCGCCATGGCCTGACGCAGGAACTGGGTGACCGAGACACCCTCGATCGACTCGGGGTACTGGAAGGCCAGGAACAGCCCCGCCTTGGCGCGGATGTCGGTGGCCCAGGTCGTCACGTCCTCGCCGTCCAAGAGGATGGACCCCGACGTCACCGTGTAGGAGGGGTGGCCCATCAGCGCGCCGGCCAAGGTGGACTTCCCCGCTCCGTTGGGCCCCATCAGGGCATGCACCTCTCCGGCCTGCACCGAGAGATCGACCCCGCGCAGGATCTCGCGGCCTTCGGCTGCGACATGGAGGTCCCGGATCTCGAGCAGAGGGGTCACGCAAAAAGTCTACCGTTTTGGTCAGGTATTGCTGACCGGGCGTGCGTCACCAGCCCCGGTCGACCCATTCCTGCAGGTGGGGGGCCTCTTTTCCCACGGTGGTGGCCACCCCATGGCCCGGGAGCACGACCGTGTCGGGAGCGAACGCAGCAAAGATGCGACGGTCGATGGAGGTGATGATGGACGGGAAGTCCCCCCCTTCGAAGCTCGTGTTGCCCGGGCCCCCCGGAAAGAGCGTGTCCCCCGAGAAGAGGAGGGGGGTGCCCTCGACGGCGAAGCAGATGGAGCCGGGCGTGTGCCCGGGCGTGGCCAAGGTGCGTATGCGCAGGTCACCGACGCTCAGCTGCTCGTCGTCGGTCAGGAGGAGGTCGTAGCTGGGGAGCATGCCCGCGTCGGCCTCGGTCACCGCCACGGAGATGCCGGCCTCGCGCACCGCCGGCACCGCCTGAATGTGGTCCCAGTGCCCGTGGGTCTCGACGACCTGACGCACGCCGAGCCGCGTGCAGATCTCGAGCAGGGCCTCATGCTCGTTGGCCGCATCAATGAGAAGCGCATCACCGGTCCTGCGACATCGGATCACGTAGACGTTGTTGTCCATCGACCCCACCACTATCTGGTGGACCTCGGCCGCCGCGCTGCTCCAGATCATCTCCAGCTGTCCCATGTCCCAAGAGTCTCACAGACGGGCCTTGTGGTCGCACAGGCCCGGGTTCTGGTAGACAGCCCACCAGGGAGGGAAACCGCACTAGGAGAGGGAGCCTCGAATGAATTTCGCCTTCAGTGACGAGCAAGAAGAGCTCCGCACCGCCGTGCGGCGCTTCCTCGCCGAGAAGTCGCCCGAGACCGAGGTGCGCCGGTTGATGGAGACCACCGACGGTTATGACCCGGCGGTGTGGAGGCAGATGGCCGACCAGCTGGGCCTGCAGTCGCTGACGATCCCCGAGGAGTTCGGCGGATCGGGCTTCTCCTATGTGGAGCTGGTCGTGGTCCTCGAAGAGATGGGTGCGGCTCTGCTGTGCGCCCCGTTCTTCTCCACCGTGGCCCTGGCGGCCAACGCCGTGCTCACCTCGGGCGACGACGGGGCCAAGAAGTACCTCCTCCCCGGGATCGCGTCGGGGGAGACCATCGGGACGCTGGCCATCACCGAGGACAACGGCCGGTGGGACTTCGGCGCCATCGAGTGCCGGGCGGAACCAACCGCAGACGGCTGGGCCCTCAACGGGCACAAGAGCTTCGTCATAGACGGGCACGTGGCCGACCTGATCGTCGTGGCGGCGCGCGGCGCGCAGGGGATCTCGCTCTTCGGGGTCAAGGGGGACGCCGAGGGGCTGTCCCGGACGCCGCTGGCCACCATGGACCAGACGCGCAAGCAGGCCCGCCTGGAGTTCACGGACACCCCCGCCTGGTTGATCGGCACTGATGGCGGGGCACAAGCCGGGCTCTCCAAGACCCTCGATCTGGCCGCCGTGGCGCTGGCGGCCGAGCAGGTGGGCGGGGCCCAGCGCGTGCTCGACTCCTCCGTCGAGTACGCCAAGACCCGTATGCAGTTCGGTCGTCCCATCGGCAGCTTCCAGGCGATCAAGCACAAGTGCGCCGACATGCTGCTCGAAGTGGAGTCGGCCAAGTCGGCGGCGTACTACGCGGCCTGGGCGGCGTCCGAGGACTCCGACGAGCTCCCCGTGGTCGCCAGCCTGTGCAAGTCCTACTGCTCCGAGGCGTACTTCCATGCCGCGGCGGAGAACATCCAGATCCACGGCGGCATCGGCTTCACCTGGGAGCACCCGGCCCACCTGTACTTCAAGCGGGCCAAATCCTCCGAGCTGCTGCTCGGCGACCCGGCCTATCACCGCGAGCTCCTGGCACAGCGCATCGGCATTTAAGTGTCGGGACCGTACCGGCCCATCCGCGGTCACGCCGGAGAGCTGTGGTCGTACGCCAGCGCCACGCCGCCCGGCGCTCCGGTGAGCGGGCACGTGGTCCTCTGCCATGATCTGCCCCGAGCCAGCGGCTCGGCCAGCGACGTGGGCCAGACCTATCCCTCGTTGGCCGATCGGCTCACGCGCGAGACCGGCCAGCGAGTCGTCGTGGGCCTCCTGCGCGGTGCGGGGAAGTCCGGCGGGGACTTCTCGGCCCAGGGATGGTTGGACGACGTACGGGTCCTGATGGAGGCGGAGATCGCCGACGACGCGCGCCGCTGGCTGGTCGGGTTCGGGTTCGGCGGGGTCCTCTCCCTCCACCTGGCCGCCGGCGATGACCGGGTGGCCGGGGTGGCCTGCCTGGGCACGCCGGTCCACCTTGACGTTCTGGCGGGGGACCCGGAGGCGCTGGTCGAGCGGTGTATCCGCTCCGGGGTGATCCGTAGCGCGGGCTTTCCCTCTTCCCCGGCGGCATGGGCCAAGGAGATCTCGGACCTCCATCCCGTGGAGGACGCAGAGCAGTTGAAGGGGCGCCCGCTGCTCGTGGTCCATGGCGCCGACGATCCGGACATCCCGGTGGACGACGCTCGGGCGCTGTCCGACGCGGCGACCGGACCAGCCGACCTGCGGGTGGTCCTGGGTGCGGGACACTGGCTCCGGGCCGATCCCCGGGTGGTGGCCATCCTGGTCGGCTGGCTGGAGCGCCGGCGCTGAGGCGTGGGCGCAGATAGTCGGTAGCGTTCAGGGCGTGTTCGAGCGCTTCACCGACCGGGCGCGGAGGGTGTTGGTACTGGCGCAGGAAGAGGCGCGGCTCCTCAACCACAGCTTCATCGGGACCGAGCACATCCTCCTCGGCCTGATCGGCGAGGCCGATGGCCTGGCCGCCCAGGCGCTCACCACGCTCGGCATCACGCCGGAAGCCGTACGCCGGAAGGTAGAGGAGACGATCGGCATGGCCGGCACCGCACCGAGCGGGTCGCCGCCCTTCACCCCGCGGGCCAAGAAGGTCCTCGAGCTCTCCCTGCGTGAGGCGCTGCAGCTGGGCCACAGCCACATCGGGACCGAGCACATCCTTCTCGGGTTGGTCCGCGAAGGCGAAGGCGTGGCGGCCACCGTCCTGGTCGGACTCGGCGCCGACCTCGGCAGGGTGCGCCGCGAGGTGGTGAGGCTCATCTCGGGGCACGAGCACCATGAGCACGTGGCGTACCCCTCTGCGGGCCCCTGGGCCAGACCGCAGACGAGCCCCGAGCCCCGGTGCCCGCGCTGCCATGCCGGTCTGGGCGAAACGGCACGCTTTCGTACCATGAGCGTCGCCGCCGAAGACCGCGACAGCCCCAAGAAGTCACGCACGTTCGACGTCGTGTTCTGCAGCCGGTGCGGCATGACCCTGCACATGTTCACCGCATAACGATCGCCGCAATTACTCCCGGATGGGGGATTTCTGTAGCGTCATGCCGTTGGCGGCCAGTGAAGCTTCGCATCATGGAGAACGATGACGGAAAACGGAAGCAGCGGGACGCCACAGGAGGATGACCTACCGGGAGGTGACGAGCAGGTCGCAGAGGCCGGGGACGCCGGATCCCGTAGAGCATCGCGCCAACGACGAAAGGCCACACACGCCAAGCCCCGGCGTCGGCGCAGGCTCAAGTGGGCACTCGGCATCCTGGGCCTCGTCATCGTGCTGGTGGTAGGCGCCGTTGCCGGCGACGCGTGGTACCTGAATCACAAGATCCACCGCGTCGTGGTGAAGGGTCTTCGCCAAGCTCCCACCAAGGGAATCGACGTCGGCACCGAGAACATCCTGATGGTCGGCTCCACGTCGCGCTGCGCCCTGGCGGTGCAGAGCAAGGCCTTCGGCCTCTGTTCGCAGGGGGTCACCGGGGTGAACAGCGACGTCGTGATGATCCTTCATGTCGACCAGTCCACCCACTCGGTGTCGATCCTCTCCATCCCCCGCGACCTCTTCGTACCCAACGCGCGCAAGGAAGGGGCGTACAAGATCGACGCCGCTCTCTACGAGGGCCCCACGCAGCTGGTCGACGCCGTGGAAGAGGACTTCGGGATCCCGATCCAGCACTACGTGGAGCTCAACTTCGACAGTTTCATCAATGTGGTGAACGCCCTCGGCGGCGTCAAGATGTACTTTCCCGAGGAGGTGTTCGACGCGTACTCGGGGCTGGACATCCGAACGACCGGCTGCATCGATCTCAACGGCACCCAGGCACTCCAGGTGGTTCGTGCTCGCCACCTCCAGTACAAGGGCCCCGGGGTCACCAGCAACGCCGCGGACACCTGGCCGCAGGAGGCGTTGAGCGACCTCGCCCGGATCCGCCGTGACCACGAGTTCCTCCGCGTCCTGGCCGCCGCGGTCAAGGCCCGCGGTCTCGGGGATCCCCTGACCGACCAAGACGTCGTCTCCTCCGTCGTCGGGCAGCT
>Ga0302326_10003041_pt1 | contig 39963 bp, 27 predicted proteins | sample Palsa_T0_3_FD_202264 | JGI IMG/M metagenome (GOLD analysis project Ga0302326, IMG submission 202264) | Peat permafrost microbial communities from Stordalen Mire near Abisko, Sweden - Palsa_T0_3 | ecosystem: Environmental > Terrestrial > Soil > Palsa > Peat permafrost | place: Sweden: Abisko... | reverse complement strand
CGGTCAAAATTGCTGACATCGCCGAGGAGGAACGTGGCCAGGTCAAGTCCACCGTTGCCACCGTCTGACGTGCCCAAGCGGGTAAAGTGAAATTCTCCGGTGCGATTCTCATCGCTCGGGACGCGAAGATTCGTCGCATAACGAATGTCGGCGCCGAACTTGAATTGGTGGTTGCCAATGATCTTCGTCCAGTTGTTGACGAACTGATACTGGCGTTCCTGCTCATACAAAGGGCAATTGCACCGTGTTACGCCAAGACCGTCACCGAAGGAGAAGCAGTTTCCGGACGCGCCATCGCCGCAGCCCGCAGCGCTGCTGCTGGACGTCAAGCTGTCAAAATAAAAGCCAGGCAGACCGTTCGTAAACGGATTCCCAGGGATGTTGGTTCCTGGAATGTTATAGCCGGAGGAGGCGTCAGGCGTCGCACTTTGGTCGGGCTTGAAAGCGTTTGGATTGTACTGGAAGTAGCCGAAGCGGAAGTCCGTCAACAAGGTCGAGCTGATGACCTTGTCAAAGCCAGTGGCAACGCTGTAGTTGTGAATACCCGAGCCACCAGCCAAACCGCCGATACCGTCACCAGTGCCGCCGAGGTCCAGACCATACGCCGGCGCACCTGTGAGATGGAACCAGTCAAAGCTGAATCGTCCAAAGGCATGGATCGAGGGCGTTACCTGGTAATCCATGCGGGCATCGAACGCGTTCTGTCCAAACGGACCTGATCCAGAAAAGATGTAGTTGTTAAAGAGGGCGCTATTGGTCGGCGCAGGAAAATTCTTCAACATTGCCACAGCCTGGGGCGACAGCATCGTCGTCGGGATTTGATTATTGGCGAACGCCGTGCGTCCGCTGCCGTCAAGAGCGGTGCTGGAAGTCGGATCGTAAGCCTGACCTCCGCCAAATTCCTGTCCGAGATACTGGCTCAAATCGCAGAACGCGGTTGGACTCGGCGCTTGGGTGCAGGTCGAGACCATCTCAGTCGTGGGCACGGTCAAGATATTGGTAACGCCAGTCGCCTGCCGAGTTCCTTGATAGTCGCCGAAGAAGAAGAACTTATCCTTGATGATCGGGCCGCCGACCGAACCGCCGAACTGATTCCATCGGGCCGCAGGAAGGGCGAGGCCGGTAATGGCGTTGTCCGCCGATTGCGAGAATGGATCACGTGCTTCGGACCAATCGGTGCGACGGAACCAGAAGGCGCTGCCATGTATGTCATTACCACCAGATTTTGTCTGAGCGGTGACCACGCCGCCGATCGCCTTACCGAATTCCGCGTCATAATTCTGAAGCGTGACCTTGGCTTCCGTGATGGCGTCGAGGTTGGGATTAATTACGATAATTCCGAGGATCGGGTCCTGGTTATCGGTGCCGTCAAGCTCAAATGCCGTCCCGCTAAAATGCTGGCCGTCTACGAAGATCTGCTGGCCTGCTTGCGGATTTTCAGTGGCAGCGTGGCTCCAGCCGATGAGTTTCTGCGCGCCGGGGGCCAGCAGTTCGAAGGAGGTGAAGTTGCGATTGAAAACCGGGAGATTTTCGATCTGATTTTCAGTGAACTCAGTTGCGACATCGGCGCGATCCGTCTTCAGTTGCGGAGCTTCCGAGGTCACTTCAACGGTCTGCGTGACGGCACCTACGACGAACACGCCATCGACGTGAACGCTGACATCGGCAGACACCGGGATATTCGGCACGTCAATGGATTTGAAACCGGTCGCCGTGGCCTTCAGGTTGTAGGTGTCCGGGATCAAATGGGTCACAGTATAGTTGCCGCTCTCATTGGTCGTTGCGGTTTCAGACGTGTCCTTCGTGGTCGACGTGACCGTGACAGTGGCGCCAGCAACGGCGGCGCCCTGAGGGTCCGTTAGCGTGCCGAAGACGCTGCCATACACGGCTTGTGCCGAAGCCGAGGGCGTCCACAGGCTGAACACGCACAAGACGAGAGAGATGCCCAACGCGAACCGCAATGCCATTGCATGCTTCATTGCATGCCTCCGCAAGTCTGGTCGAGAGCTTGAGATCAAAATGTGTCTGCTCGCCTAAGTGAGAGAGAAGCCTTATCGTAATCTGTGGTGACGTGTAAAAGGGAAGGTTGATCGGTGGCTATGCAAAGCGGCGACTCCCCCAGAGTCGCAGCAGTGCGCGAGAAGCCATAAACGCGTTCCAAACCTAGGACCCCCGAGAAAGCACAAACCCCTAGTACAAAAGCACTACCTGATGAGTCCAGTGCACGTTGAATACCAAAATTTGTATTGCTTGTAAATCATTGATTCTAAAAAGAACTGTCGGATCTTGGACGCTTCAAAATATGAAAAAATGGAAAGTCATATCGAAAAAATCTATGAGAAACGATAGAAAAAAGGATGGAGGAAGCGGCACTTTTGCGGGTCGCCGGCTTAATGAGGCTGCGTGAGGCGGGGATCCAGTTCGGCCGCTCGTTGGAATTCTTTTCTTGCGGCGTCGTGATCCCCTTTTCTGTCGAGCGCCAATCCTAGTTCGTAGTGGGCGGGAGCGTAGGTTGGTACTGACTCAATCGCAGAGTGAAACTGCGATATGGCGCCGTCAATGTCGCCGGCGGTTAGCAGGCGGCGTCCGGAGTTCGTGGCAAACGTGGCGGACTGCAGATTGGTGCGCTGCTTGAAAATCTCCGCTCCAGCCTTGCTTTCTGCCGCAGCGCCGACGGTGTCACCGAGTTGTCGCAGAACGGCAGCGAGCGTGGTGTGCGCGCCGGCAAAATCCGGCTGCAAGCGAATTGCCTCGCGCAGGGCAGAGGCAGATTCCGCCAGCTTCCCTTGTTGTTTGAGAACTGTTCCGAGAGTGTAATACGCTTCTGCGTAGTCGGATTTAGCGCGCACTGCGGCATGAAGTTCATCCACGGCTTTATCGAATTCACCTTGCTGCCAGAGCGTGATGCCGAGTGTGTAATGCACGTCTGGCTGCGATGGATCGAGCTCTTCGGCTTTTCTGAACTCGACCATTGCCTCGGGCAGTTGATCCTTGAGCTTCAGTGCGAGGCCTAGGTTGTAGTGCAAGGTGACATCGCCGGGAGAGGTCTTTAATGCCGATTGGAATTGGACAATCGCGGAATCGAATTCGGTTTTCTGCAAGTAGGCAACGCCCAGATTTTCAACGTAGTTCGTGTCGCCGGGGCGTAAGCGGATGGCGGCTTGGAATTCCGGTATGGCATCGTCCGCGCGGCCGATCTGAAGCAGCGCCAGGCCGAGGTCGTTATGGGCATCAGGATTATCGGGCTGAAGCTTGGCGACCTGGCTGAATGCATCAGCGGCTTCTTCTGCCTCACCGTGGTGCTGGAGCGCGACGGCGAGTTCCTTTTGCGCGAGCGGGAAGTTGGGATTCAGCTTTACTGATTCTTCGAATTCCTTCAGTGACGCATCGTGATCACCTCGCGCCCGTAGAGCCTCCCCAAGATAGTAGTGCGGCAGGCTGCTATTCGGAGCGAGGCGGATTGCGGTTTGCAATTCGGCGATCGCTTCGGGGATGGACTTTTGTTCGAAGCGCAGAACGCCCAGGTGGAAGTGAGCGTCGGCAGAATTCGGATTCAGGCGCAATGCCTCAGCGAACTCTCGATTCGCTTCGTCGATCGAGCCGCGCTGGGCGAGAAGCGAGCCTAACTCGTCGTGGAGTTCGGTGCGCTGCGGTTCGAGTTCGATGGCGCGGCGAATTTCGGCCACGGCGTCTTCGACTTTGCCTTGAAAACTGAGAGCGCGGCCGAGCGTCCGGTGCGTTTCAGAATCGTCGGGAGCAAGCGCGACGGCTGCTTGGGCCTCTTTGACGGCAGCGTCGAGATCGCCTTTTGTTGTGAGCGCATTTGCGAGATTGATGTGGGCCTGCACAAAGTTGGGATTGATGCCGATGGCGGTGCGGAAGTGCGCGATGGCGGGGTCAACTTGACCGAGTTGCAGGAGTACCCAGCCGAGGGAGTTGTAGCCTTCGGGGCTCGTGGGGGCCAGGCGAACTACCTTTTCGAAGCTGGTACGTGCCGAGTCCAGGTCGCCGCGTTGGATCGCGGCCATGCCTGCGCCGAATTCGGCGCTGGCTTCGGTGGCACTTTGGCTTTTCTGTGCGGAGTTATTCTGGGCATGCGCGATTAAGCTCGCGGATGGGTGCAGCGCGAGTGGCAGGATCGCGGATGCGATCGTCAGTCTGGCTGCCAGCCGGAAATAGATGAACGAGAGGAACATGTTGCGATAGTTTTTACATCGTCTCGGAAAGAATATCATCTTGGAGAAACACCGTGGCTGCGCTGTGCGAATATGATGGTTTGATTGGATGAGGCCGAATTGCTTGACCGTGCGCGAGGGCCAACCTAGTATGCGATATCGTTCATGATTTGCGGCTCAATCTTCACAATTGCGCGGCGACTGCTAACAGCGCGAGTTCAGCTCGCCGTATTTTTATTGGTTACTATTGCGTTTGGCCTTGGCGCGCGGACTCAAAGCAGCTCGAGACAGCTTGCGAACTTCGTGGACGTTGGCGAAAAAGCCGGGCTCACGATGAAAAATGTTTTTGGGGGCGTGGACACCAAGAAATACATCATCGAAACGACGGGGACCGGAGTCGCAATATTCGATTATGACAACGACGGGTGGCCGGACATTTTCATTGTGAATGGGACGACGCTCGAGGGATTTCCTCCGGGCAAGGGGCCAACAAATCATCTTTATCACAACAATCACGACGGCACTTTTACGGATGTGACGGTGAAGGCCGGGCTGGCGGCGACGGGATGGGGCCAGGGCGTGTGCGTGGGCGATTACGATAACGATGGGTGGGACGATCTCTACGTGACTTACTACGGCAAGAATATTCTCTATCACAACAACGGAGATGGCACGTTCACGGATGTCAGCAAGAAGGCCGGCGTCGCGGGCACGGGGAAAGATTGGGGAACCGGTTGCGCGTTCGTGGATTACGACCGCGACGGACATCTCGATCTCATGGTTGCGAATTACGTGGATTTCGATTTGGCGAGCGCGCCTGCGCCGGGCGACCGTCCTTCCTGCGTTTGGAAAGGCGTGCCAGTGATGTGCGGGCCGCGTGGGCTGCCGTGGAAGAAAAATATTCTGTATCACAACCGCGGCGATGGGACTTTTGAAGATGTTACGTCGAAAGCGCACATTGACAAGACGAACGGGCATTACGCTTTCAGCGTTTCGACTTTCGATTACGACGACGATGGGTGGCCGGATATTTTTGTGGCATGCGATAGCACGCCGAGCATTCTCTATCACAACAATCACGACGGGACGTTTACGGATGTCGCAGTGACTTCGGGCGCCGCGTTCAATGAGGATGGGCGCGAGCAGGCTGGGATGGGCTCGACGATTGGAGATTTCAATGGAGACGGGCGGCTCGACATTTTCAAGACCAACTTTTCCGACGATACTTCGACTCTCTATCGGAACAACGGGGACGGCACGTTTGACGACGTGACGGTTGCGGCGGGGCTCGGGCTGCACACCCAATATCTTGGATGGGGAACGATGTTTCTCGATTTCGACAACGACGGCTGGCCGGATTTATTGCTGGTGAATGGGCACGTTTATCCCGAAGTGGATAGCCAACATCTTGGGAGCAACTTCAAAGAGCCGCGAATTCTCTATCACAACAATGCCAACGGCACCTTCAGCGATATTTCGGAAACGGCGGGGCCGGCGATTACGACGGCCATGTCGTCGCGAGGATTGGCTATCGGCGATTTGTGGAATGACGGGCATCAGTCCGCGGTGATCAGCAATATGAATGCGTCCCCGAGTTTGCTGGTGAATCAGGTGCGCTCGGCGAATCACTGGGTTGCGTTTCGAACCGTGGGCACGAAATCGAATCGCGATGGGATTGGCGCGCGGATCACGATGAAGGCAGGCTCGCGAAATTTTGTGGACGAGGTGCGCAGCGGTTCGAGCTACATCTCCAATAATGACATGAGGGTGCATTTCGGTTTGGGAGCTGCAACGAAGATTGATTGGGTGCAGATTCGTTGGCCCAGCGGTTTGATCGAGCGATTTGAGGGGCTTGGTATCGACGCGATTCACACTTTGAAAGAGGGGTCAGGCAGGGAAGTGCGCGCGGCGCTGAAGAAGCCTTAGGCCGCGGTGGCTCATCTCGGAAGCATTCCGGGAGGCAGGAGCCTCCCGGGTCTGGAGTAAATCGTTTTTCTTACAGCGATATTTTCCGACACGATTCTACTGGCTTGATGTTGCTATTTTGACGGTGGCGTTGCTCTGGGGTGATCGAACTTCGTCGTTCGGATGATGCCTTCGCCTTCCTTCACGAAAATTAATTGGTTTGCCGCAACGTCTTTCAGCGTGTCCACCGAGCCGCTTGGCCAGTGAATTTCTAGTAGCGCGACTTTGTCGGCTTTGCCGAGGCCGAAATGCACGCGCAGGTCGCTTTGCGACATGTAGCTGCCGCCGCTGCGGACTTCGTCAATTTGGCTGTGGTCCTTCGTTTCGCCGGGTAGGCGCGTGACGCAACGAAGGCGGGCGCCGATGCCGCTGCGATTTGATTTAGTGCCGATGGTCCGTACCTTGAGCCAATTGTTTTGCACGCGCGAATCACAACGAAGAAGCTGCGGGAAATCGTTGACCGTGTTTACGACGACATCGATATCGCCGTCGTTGTCGAAATCGCCGAAGGCGCATCCGCGTGACGCCGACGGGACGGTGATGCCCGGACCGCCGCGCTGCGATACGTCTTCGAATCGCCCGTTGCGCAAATTTCGATAGAGCAATTTCTGCTGCGCGTAGCCCGCTTCGGTTTTCAGTTGTTCGACCTCGGGATAAACGTGGCCGTTGCAAATCAAAATGTCGGGCCAGCCGTCGTTGTCGAAATCGAAGAATCCGCAGCCCCAGCCTAGAAAGCGCGTATACAGGCCCAGCCCCGCACTGAACGTGGTGTCTTCGAAATTGCCGCCGCCGAGATTGTGATAGAGCGAGGGTGTGTCGCCGGCGAAATTCGTTTTCACAATGTCGAGATTGCCGTCGAGATCGTAGTCCGCTGCCGAAACGCCCATGCCCGCCTGAGGCTTTCCGTCCGGGCTCAAAGCGCATCCGGCGTCCACAGCTACATCTACGAATTTGCCGTTCTTCTTGTTCCGATAAAGTGCGCTCGGGGTGGAGTCGTTAGCCACATAGATGTCGGGCCAGCCATCGTTGTCGAAATCCGCGGTGAGAACGCCGAGGCCGTAAGTGCCATTTGCTTGGAGAATTCCTGACGCGTCTGAGACATCCGAAAATGTTCCGTCGCCATTGTTGTGGTATAGAATATTTTTTCCGCCGTTCAATCCCGGGGGGCCGCACGCCACCATTACACCTTTGTAGAGGCACGGGCCTGACTCAGGAACTGGCGCCGTCGCGAGATCGAGGTCAATGTAATTGGCGACGAAGAGATCGAGGTGGCCGTCGCGATCGTAGTCCACGAATGCGCAGCCAGTGTTCCAGCGCTTGCCGTTGCCGCCGACGCCGGCCTTGTCTGTGACGTCCTTAAATGTTCCGTCGCCGTTGTTGTGGTACAGAACATTTTTGCCGAAATAGGTGACGAAGAGATCTTCGTTGCCGTCGCTATCGTAATCGCCGACGCAGCAGCCTTGACCCCAGCCAGAATGCGTTAATCCGGCCTTCGCGGTTACGTCGGTGAATGTGCCGTCACGATTGTTTTTGAAAAGATGCGAAGTCGGTTCCTGGCCGGAGGGAAATCCTTCGAGGCGCCAGCCATTCACGAGAAAAATGTCGAGCCATCCATCGTTGTCGTAATCGTAGAAGGCGACGCCGCAGCCCGTGGTTTCGAGCAAGTATTTGTTTTTGTGTTCGCCGCCATACATCGTCTTCGCATTCAGGCCCGATTCGCGTCCGACATTGACGAAACTCACGCCGAGATCGCTTCCGGGCGTTGGCGCGGCTTGCGCGGCTTCGCTGCCGTTCGCCAGACCAGCGCCAAATTCTCTCCAGTGTGACGGTCTTGCGAGGCTCAAAATATTTTCGAAGGACAATACGAGAGCAGAACGGCTGAGCGACTCGAGAAACTTGCGGCGTGAAGACGACAAAAGGGCGGTACCTTCCCGGGTTTGGCCCGTGCTAGAATCCGCGCCGTCATTCTACAGTAAGGTCAACGTGGCTTTGCAAGTTCATCGAGCCTTCGAAAGGCTTTCAGTGCGAGCGCTGAGCGGCCCTTTAAACGCTCATCTGTCGAAATCTCACTATCGATTTTCGCTTTCGGCGATTTGCTTCTTTCTTTCGGCGATAGTTCTTGTCTTGTTTTCTGAGTTTTCGTTGGCCGACGCGCAGAACCAGGCCGCGCCGCTTGAACTCACTCGGCCTGCACGGCCGTGGGAGTTCTTTTCCGCGGTTGGTACTCGCGCGGGACTATTCGGGAACGAGAGCGGGCATCTTGAAGCGTGGGTTTATCCGCTGAAGATTCTTCGTAAATTCCATTTGCGATTTCAGATTGACGGCGTATCACTCCCGGCCGAGGCGCTCGTTCGCCGCGTTATTGTCAGGCCGGAATCGAGCACCATCGTCTATACCGGTGACACATTTTCGGTGCGCGAGATGCTCTTCGTTCCCGTTCACGAGTCCGGCGCGATTATTTTTCTCGATGTCGAGACCGAGCAGCCGCTCGACATCGAAGCCAGCTTCGAGCGCGATTTTCAATTGGAGTGGCCTGCTGCCCTTGGCGGAACGTTCCTGCGCTGGGATCCCACGCTTCACGCGTTTCATTTTGGAGAGGAAACGCATAAATTCACAGCGTTGGTGGGCTCTCCTAGTGCGATTGATCCGCATCAAGAGTACGAAAACAACTATTCCGCGTCTTACGAAAATTCCTTCCGGCTCGGCGCGATTTCAAAAGGCAGAGAGACGCGAGTGATCGTCATCGGAGCTTCTGTGCAAAGTACGGAAGACGCCGAAGACACGTACAAGCGACTCGCGGCGGGCGGCAACAATTTGCTCGGCGAATCGGCGGAATATTACGAGAAGTATTTAGCGAATACGGTGAGCCTCGAATTGCCGGACGCTCAATTGCAGAAGGCTTACGATTGGGCGCGTGTGAGTGTGGCACAAGGAATCGTCGCGAGCCCGTTCCTTGGCACGGGATTGGTGGCAGGTTATCGAACGTCGGGCCGAAGCCAGCGGCCGGGATTCGCGTGGTATTTCGGCCGCGATTCACTCTGGACTTCGCTCGCACTCAATTCCGAGGGTGAATTCGCGACAACGCGCACGGAGCTCGAATTTCTGAGCAAATATCAGCGCGACGACGGAAAAATTCCGCATGAGATCGCGCAGGGCGCGACATTTGTTTCGTGGTTCAAGGAGTATCCCTATGCGTTCGCGTCGGCCGACGCGACACCGCTTTACATCATTGCGATGAATGATTACGTGATGCAGAGCGGCGATGCCGCATTTGCGAAGGAAAAATGGGACAACATCTCGAAGGCATATCAATTTCTCCGGTCAACATACGACGCGCAAGGTTTTGCGCAGAATGTTGGCTTCGGACACGGATGGGTGGAGGGCGGCCCGCTATTCGGTGTGAAAACGGAACTTTATCAGAGCGGCCTCGGCATCGAAGCGATCCACGCACTCGCGGATCTGGCGCGGCTTGTTGGCAAGGCGGACGAAAGCAAGGAACTCGCCCAGACGTTTGACCGGCAAAAGCCGTTATTAAACGACGTCTTCTGGTCTGCTGATAAAAGCACGTTTGCGTACGCGCTCGGACTTGACGGAAAACGCGTGGATTTGCCGAGCGTTCTCGCGACGGTGCCGATGTGGTTCGAGCTATTGGACGCGGACAAGACTGGAAAAATGTTGCGGACGCTCGCTGACGAAGATCAAGAATCGGATTGGGGCATGCGCATCATTTCGTCGCGTTGGGAGAAATATAGCGGCGGCGGGTATCACTACGGTTCGGTGTGGCCGCTGTTTACTGGCTGGGCGTCTGTAGGCGAGTATCGCTATCATCGCGAATTCCCTGCTTACTCGAATCTGCGCGCGAATGCCTTCTTGGCTCTCGATGGCTCGCTCGGGCACGCGACGGAGGTTCTCTCCGGGGATTACTACCAGCCGCTTTCGACCAGCTCGCCGCATCAGATTTGGTCGGCCGCGATGGTCATCAGCCCATTGCTGCGAGGCTTGTTCGGCCTGCAGGCTGATGCGATAAATCACCGTCTTGATTTTGCACCGCATGTTCCCGCGGATTGGACTTCGTTCGCGATTCGGAATGTTCACGTGGGCCAGGCCGCGCTTGATTTCAGCTATCGCAAGACTGTTGACGACATCACGCTCGAGACGAAGAAGACTGGGAACGGCGATTGCATTGTGACTTTTAGCCCGGCTGTGAGCTTGCGCGCGGAAGTTGCCGGCGTAGAAATCAACGGCCGGCCGGTGGCTTATCATGTTCGCTCTAGCGATGTCGATCAGCACGTCGAAGTTCGTTTCTCGGTTTACGGCGGACCGAACACTCTGCGAATTCATCTTCGCAATGATTTTGGAGTGAGCTACTCGGAGGAATTGCCGCCTCTCGGTAGTACGAGCCGTGGATTGCGAATTCTATCCGAAACGTGGGCGGCCGGACGCGAGCGTCTCGAGCTCGAAATTTCGGGCGCGGCCGGTTCGCAATATCATCTCGGAGTTTGGAATCCGAGCGAGGCCGCGTCGGTGGAAGGCGGCGAGCTTGAGAAAGCGGCGGACGGAAGCGCCTCGGTAAGGGTCGCCTTGCCGTCAAACGGCTCGCAATCTTACCCGCGTGCGAAGATTATTTTTCATTTCATCGAGAAACGCGACAGTGCCAAGCGCGAAAAGCACTAAAGATTAGAGGCGTGCGCGGGTTATCCTTCGCGTCGCCATGGAGGCATCGTTCATGCTCAAACTCATCACGTTGATCACCGGATTCTTTATCTGTCTGTCTATCGTCGTTCCCGGCGCGTGGGCGCAGAAAGCCATTGATGACGAGGGCCATCAATGGTGGCAGCACGCGGTGTTCTACGAGATTTATCCGCGCAGCTACGCCGATAGCAACAACGACGGCATCGGCGATCTCAATGGCATCGCCTCGAAGCTGGACTATTTGAAAGCGCTCGGCGTCGACGCGATCTGGATTTCACCGTGCTTTCCATCGCCACAAGTGGATTTCGGCTACGACGTCTCTGACTACGAAAATATCGACCCGACATACGGAACGCTGGCGGATTTTGACCGGCTCGTCGCGGAGGGGAAGAAACGCGGGATACGGATCATTCTCGATTTCGTTGTGAACCACACGTCGGACAAGCATCCGTGGTTCCTCGATTCGAGATCCTCGCGCACGTCGGCGCATCGCGATTGGTATATCTGGCGCGACGGCAAAGCGCCCGGCGTGCCGCCGAATAATTGGCTATCCACCTTTGGCGGATCGGCGTGGACGTTTGATTCCGCGACCGGGCAGTATTACTACCATTATTTTTATGCCGGGCAGCCGGACTTGAATTGGCGGAATCCGGCGGTGAAGGACGCGATGTTTGACGTCACGCGCTGGTGGTACAAGCGCGGCGTGGCGGGTTTCCGGCTCGATGCCGTGGACACTCTATTTGAAGATCCGAACTTGAAGGACAATCCAACTACGCCCGGCAAGAACAAATACGGCGATCCAAATATGGTGGACACCTACAACACAAAGATGCCCGAAGTCCACGATGTGCTTCGGGGCCTGCGAAAAGTGGCGGATGAATATGATTCCGTGTTGATCGGTGAAACGTGGACGCGGAATATCGACGAACTCAAGGAATACTACGGCGAGCACAGCAACGAGCTGCAGATGCCGATGGATTTTATGTTCACGCAGGTGAAGACGCTTTCGCCGCCGCAATTCCGCAAGCAGATTGCGGCCGTGGATTCCGCGGGAGGCTGGCCGGTGTTCGTGATCAGCAATCACGACATCATTCGCTCCTACGATCGCTGGGGCGACGGTGTGCACAACGATCAAATCGCCAAAGTAATGGCGGCGCTGTATCTCACTCTGCGCGGCACGCCGATCATGTATTACGGCGAAGAAATTGGGATGGAGAACAACGATCCGAAGCGCCGCGAAGACGTCAAGGACCCCATCGGCAGGCTTGGCTGGCCCGTTGAGAAGGGGCGCGACGGCGAACGCACGCCGATGCAGTGGAATCACGACGCGAACGCGGGATTCACGAAGGGCACGCCGTGGCTGCCGGTGCCGCCGAGCTACACGACGCATAACGTCGCCGACGAGCTGAAGGATCGAAATTCAATTTTGAATTTCTACAAGGCGCTGCTGGCGCTGCGGCACACGAATCCGGCGCTGCTTGAGGGAAGCTACACCGCTCTCAATGTGGATGACCCGGATATTATTTCGTACTTGCGGCGGTACAAGGATCACGCGGTGCTGGTGGTCATCAATATGTCGCTGAATGCGCGATCGGCGAATTTTGATTTGTCAGCTCTCGGCCTCACGGCGCCGAATGCGAAGACGCTTGTCACGGATTTGAACTCGGCGCCGAAGGCGGGAAAGCTCGGAATCGTCAACATGGAGCCGCTATCGGTTTATATCGCAGAACTTTCGAAGTAAGGCGCGAAGTGATGCGACATCCAGATGCGGCTTAGCTCGCGGCGGCGATCGGATGGCGCTTGGGCGGGGCCATCGGCCACCGACCGTCGATTATTTAGGTGGATTGCAGCTCGGCGGATTTGCGGCGAGTCGTTGCTCTAGCGTTTTTGCCACGCCGAGATCGGGATTGAATTCCAGGACGCGCCGGACGTAAGTGCGGGCTTCATCGAGCTTGCCTGCCGCGCAATAGGCAAATGCGATATTCATGCCGATCTGGCTGGTTCCGGGCGAATTCTCGAATGCGCCCTTCCAGAGCGCGACTGCGGAAGTGAGATCGCCCGCCTTTGCTTCGATGACGCCGAGATTCGTGGCTGCGTCGCGAGTGCTCGGATCGATGGCTAGCGCGCGCTCGTAGCTTTCGCGCGCGCCATCGAGCGCGCCGCTTTGCTGCTCGGTGTATCCGAGTGCTGCCAGGAGAACGGCGTCGTTCGGCGTCCGCTCGACCGCTGCTTGCAGCAAACCTCTGGCTTTTGTTCGTTCCGCTTCAGTTCCGTTCGCGGCAATCGATTGCCAAGCGAGCGCGAGATCGCGCGCGTCGGCCGTGCCGGGCGGAAACGGGACCAGATCACGCACGCGTGGCGCACTTAAATCTTCAAGCTGCATTTCAGGAACGCGCAGGATGCGGTGATCGGTCACTTGGGTGTGCGCGACATCAGAGCTCGCGGCGCGTGCCATGTGGCATTGCGTGCAGTCACGCTGATTGGGGTGGTGTTTTTCCGCGAATGCGACATCGCGGTGGCACGCGACACACCTCGCGCGGTAATACTCGACTTTTTGCGCCGCCGCTGGTGTGGAGTGCGGGTCGTGGCACGAGATGCACCACATCGCGTCGCCAGTTTTCTTCTTGCACACACTTTGCGCCAGAGCTTGCACTTGGCTGAGCGCACCCATTCCGCGGCGGTCGTCGCCGGTGTAAACAAAATATCGAATAAAATCGGAGAGGTTTTTGCCGGGCTCGAATTCATAGAGATGGCGTCCGGGCTGCTCGATCGCGACGTTTCCTTCGAGATGGCACTGCATGCAAATTTCATCGCGGCGCTCGGGAGGGAGTTTCGCGGGATTGACGATCGGGCCGGCATTCGCGGCGTGGAGACTTCCGGCGCCGTGGCAGCGCTCGCACGTGATCCCGCTGTGCGCAAAAACGGGCGACGGATATTTATTCTGCGTGCCGGGAAGCGGCGGCTGCAATCCGCTGGTGTGGCAAGTGAGGCAGCCGGGCAACGCCGGCAGGTTCATCGGCGTTTCGCGGGCTTGCTGGTACGCGGGCGCCATATCCCAAACGCGACGTTGGCCGTACCAATTGATTGGTGACTCGAAGAGAAATCCATCCAGGGAAAATAGATAGCTTCTGCCGCGGCCTCCCGAGCCGATGAAATAGAGAAGCTCTCGTTTCCCTTGCAGCATCGGATCGCCGGGTCGCTCGAAACTGAGCCAGACTTGGCCATTCTCGGCGGAAACTCGGTAATGAACTCCGGAGGGCTTGTGCTCGAAATCCCCTGCGATTACGCCCTGCGAAGCGGGGCCACTTGCGTTCGCCATCGCCGTGTGGCTGTAGGATTCGTAGATGGATGCGTGGCATTTCGCGCAGGGCTCGCTGCTGATATAGGTATCGGAGCCAGAATGAGGGGCAACATTTGAACTGCTAGAGATGCGGCCAACGGCCGATCCCGGCGCAGTAGAAGATTGGGACCGCAGCTTCCGAGGCGCAATGCAAATAACGAAGATCAATACCGCAAGGCCGCAAATGAGATTCTCGGAGCGCACAGCGTAGGAGCGAATCGCGGGAAAAGGAGTTCGCATCATTTGCCGACTTGCGCGCGTTCGAATCTGAAGAGTGCGTCTTCGGTGCACGCCGTCCACCGTTGTGGTGATATCTTTACGAGAACCTCCGCCGATGAAACCCGGCTGAGGTGAAATACGTTTCAAGCATATCAGCAAATCGGAAACATCGATTCTCGCGAACAATTCGGATAATACAGCGAGCGGATGCGGAGCGAACTTAGGCAGATGAACTGGGCGCAGAGTCGCGCCGTCTCGCGCCGTGGGATTCGTTGAGGGTGTCTCGCTTTGGAAGGAACATTTTAGGTGCAACTGATCTTTCGTGCGGCAATTCTTGGATGGGCTATCGCTCTAGTAACCGGGCTAGTTTGCTCGATGCGATATTCCTACCGGCCTTTAACGGAGCAGCCGAAATATTTCAAGCAAGCGATCTGGATCATTCGCATTGTTGTTCTCATGTTGACGGCTGCAATCGTATATATGCTATCTGTCGACGATCAGGTTTTGATTGGCCTCGCATTCGTGGTTCTCACATTGGGCGGTGGTTTTTCCGTGCTGCGCTTAGCCTACCGCAGGGCTGTCCGCGTGAAAGCTGCACTCATGACTGATTCGGACGACCCTTTTGAAATCGACCGCTTTCGACGGACAGCCGCATGGATGATCGACCTCGAAATAAAGGACGGCCACAGGCCACGCTAGGCGGTGATATCTGCGTTGAGGCGATCATCGCGGCATTTGGAGAATGCGGTTACTTAAGTGCCTTACGTCTCCTCGCGACTGCGCCGCGCTGGGGACCCTTCGAAGCCCAGGGCAGGCGTGAGCTACAAAGTCACGAGATTGGAATTTGACGCGCCCGCGTTATATTCTCGGACGGTGCAACGCTCGCCGGCTCCCTCTCCAACGCCAGTTCTCTTCCTCGGCTTGATCATCACGCTCATCGTGGTAGTGACGTATTCGATCTACGTGGAGCGGCAAATTGCGGGCCTGCGCGAATTGCAACATGATATCGCCGACCGCAACCGCAAAGATTCGCTCGAATTGCTCCGCATCCAGAACGATTTGAATTCGCTCGCGCTCGCCATGCGCGACATGCTCGACAACGATGAACCGTACCCCTTAACGGCGTGGTCGGCGCAATTCGATCGCATTCACACCGATCTCGACGATGCCTTAACACTGGAAGAGAAAACGGCAGTGGCGCCACGCTCCTCGGACCAGCGGCAATACCTCGGAAGCTCCGTTCAGCAATTCTGGGACGCGGTGAATAGGACCTTTGCTCTCGCCAAAGAAGGCAAGGCGGACGAAGCACGCGCCCAGATTCGACTTTCGCTGCAGGCGCGGCAGGAAGCCCTAAGCACGGCGGTCGCGCGGCTACTGGTGGAAAACAACGAAAGCGAGGAACAGGCCGCCGAGCGCGTTGCGGAGATTTACAAGCATGTACAACGCCAGGGCTATCTGTTTCTGACTGCCACCCTCCTCGCGATTTCACTCACGGGCCTTTATATGATCCGCTCCAACCGTCGCTTGTTTGCCGAACTCGCATCGCTTTCAGAACAGCGCAGCGATCTGGCACAAAAATTGATCGCGACGCAGGAATCGACGCTGCGCCACATCTCACGCGAGCTTCACGACGAATTCGGCCAGATTCTTACGGCCGTGGGCGCCATGCTCGCTCGCGCCGAGCGGCATTCGCCGGCCGACTCGCCCCTGCGCACCGAGCTGCGTGAAGTCTCGGAAATCGCACAATCCACGCTAGAAAACGTCCGCATGCTTTCGCAGGCCCTTCATCCGGTGATGCTCGAAGAATCGGGCCTCGAGAGCACGGTAAGCTGGTACATTCCGAGTGTAGAAAAGCAGACCGGGCTCGTCATAAGCTACGAAAAATCGGGGCAGCCATTTGCAGTAGATGGGAGCTCAGGAATTCATATTTACCGCATTCTGCAGGAGGCGCTGAACAACGTCGCGCGGCATTCCGAAGCGCGCGAGGCCTGGGTGCGGCTGAAGTTCCAGCCCGATTCGCTGACGCTCGAAGTGGAAGATCACGGCAAAGGATTCAATTCTCAATCCGTGAGCCGGGGGATCGGCATGGTGGCGATGCGCGAGCGCGCCGAATTGCTCGGCGGGAGCATCGAATTCATCACTCCGCAAACGGGCGGCACGCTCGTTCGGTTGATTGTTCCTCAAGGAAGGGCGGAAACGGATGCCTAAGAAAATCTCCGTGATGCTGGTTGACGATCATAGTCTCGTCCGGCGCGGATTCCGGCGGATCATCGAGGACGAATCCGATCTCGAGGTAGTCGGCGAAGCGGGAAACGGCGAAGAATCGATTCCACTTGCCCTTCGGCTTCGGCCGCGCGTGATCGTCATGGATTGTGCGCTGCCGGGAGTGAGCGGATTGGTGGCGACACAAAAGATACTCGAAAGCGCTCCTGAAACGGCGATCCTGATGCTCAGCATGCATTCGGAAGATACGCTTGTGCGGCAAGCGATGGCGGCCGGCGCTCGCGGTTACATCCTCAAGAATGCCATTGACCTCGAACTCGTGGATGCAATCCGGCGGGTGGCTGCAGGTGAAAAGGTCCTCGCGTCGCAATTGACCCGCGAACCCGGATTGAAGGGCGAGCGCGGCGCAAGCCTGACTGCGCGGGAATTGGAAGTTCTTCAACTCATCGTCAGCGGAAAATCAAACAAGGAAATCGCCAGCCAGCTCGATCTCAGCGTCAATACGGTGGCGGTGCATCGCGCGAACATCATGGACACTCTCGGGATCCATAAGACGGCTGAGCTTGTTGTCTACGCAATTCGACACGGACTGGTAAGCGTTCCGTGAAGCGACGGTCTTTCCTGCTCGGAATGGCTGGCGCGGCGTCTGCTTCAGCGATTCTGGCGGCCGATATTTGGCCGTTTGTATCGCCAGCATTTGCCGCGCCTGCGCCGAATCTTGGTTTTCATCTCACGGATGCGACCGCGCGCGCCGGAATTGAATTTCATCACAATAGCGGCGCCTTTGGCGGGAAGATGCTGCCGGAAACCATGGGCTCGGGCTGCGCCTTTCTCGATTATGACGCCGATGGCTGGCAGGACATTTTGCTCGTGAATGGCATGGACTGGCCAGGCCACAAGCGCGAGCGGACCACGCTGAAGCTCTATCGCAACAATCGTGACGGCACATTCTCAGATGTGACGCGAAGCGCCGGCCTCGACGTTGAGATGTACGGGCTGGGAGTCGCCGCCGGCGACTACAACAACGACGGATTCCCCGACATCCTGATAACTTGCGTCGGCCAGAATCATCTCTTCAAGAACACCGGCAAAGGCGCATTCGTGGACGTCACGCGCGCGAGCGGCCTCGCGGGCCGTGAGGGTTTCAGCACGTCGGCGCTTTGGTTCGATTACGATCGCGACGGTCTCCTCGATCTCTTTGTTTGCAATTATGTGAAATGGTCACCGGAGCACGACGTTTTTTGCAGCCTGGACGGCAAACACAAGTCGTATTGCACGCCGGAAGCGTATCGCGGCGAGACCTGTTGGCTTTTCCACAATCGCGGCGACGGCACATTTGAAGACGTGACCGCCAAGAGCGGCATTTTCGACAGCAGCTCGAAGTCTCTCGGCGTCGCCATGTTCGATTACGATCAGGATGGTTGGCCGGACATCATCGTCGCGAACGACACACAGCCCAACAAGCTCTACAGGAATCAGCGCGACGGCACGTTCAAAGAAGTCGCGGTCGAAGCCGGAATCGCCTTCAGCAGCGAGGGCAAAGCGCGCGCGGGAATGGGCGTGGACGTGGCGGACTTCGATAACTCCGGCGCGCCCGGAATCGCCATCACAAATTTCGACAACGAAATGATGGGGCTGTACCACGCGAGCGGCAAAGGCACGTTCGACGACATTGCCACGCGCGCCGGCATTGGCTTGCCGTCAAAAAGCACTCTTGGCTTTGGCTGCGCATTCGCCGATATGGATCTCGATGGATATGTCGATCTCATCGTCGCGAATGGACACATTGACGAAACCGTGCGCAACATCCGCGGCAACGTGGGTTACGCGCAGCCGCCGCATCTTTTTCTGAACGATGGAAAGGGCGCGTTTCACGACGTCGCGGCGGAAGCCGGCGGCGGATTCGACCAGCCGAAAGTTGGCCGCGGCCTCGCGTACGGCGATTTCAATCGCGACGGCAATCTCGATCTGCTATTGACGACGAACAACGGCCCGGCCTATTTATTCCGCAACGAGCAGCTAAACGGCAACCGCAGCATTCGCTTGCATCTCATCGGAACGAAATCGAATCGCGATGCCATCGGCGCGAGCGTGCGTGTCGAATACAACGGCACCGGCCAATCGCGGGTCGTAAAGGGCGGCTCCAGCTATCTTTCGCAATCGGAATTGCCGGTGACCTTCGGCGTCGGAAAGCGCGATTCCGTCGATCGAATCGTAATTCAATGGCCCAGCGGGCGAGTGGAAGACTTCAAAAGCATCGCGGCTGGGCGCGCCTACGAATGCATTGAATCGCAAGGAATGAAGCCGCTCTCGCGCTGATAGTATTTTTGCAGTATTGCGCCGCAGGATATTCGCTACTAAATTGCCGCCAATCAATAACCCTAGCAAAGCTGTTAAACGATTCGAGTTAGGACTCCCGGAAAGCCGCCCAAATTCCGGGAGTCCGCATTTGGAATGAAAAAGTTTTAACGTAATTTGCCAGGTCACAGAAACACATCTGACTCAAAGAGGGAGAACCTCCATGAGATTGAAATTGATGCTCGGAGCAGTAGTCCTGTCGATCGCGCTTTTCGCGGCGCTTAGTCCAGCCGCGGAAAAGACGCTTACGGTGAAAGGCTACGTCATCGATTCGGCTTGCACCTTCACGAAGAATCTCGGAAAGCCGATCAGCAAGGAATGCGCGACGAATTGCGCGAATGCTGGCTCGATGCTCGTCATTCTGGCGGACGATGGCACGATCTATTGGCCGATCGCCGATTCGATGCCGGCAACTGGACAGAATTCCAAATTGCTGCCATTCGCGGCCCAAAAAGTCAACGTGACCGGCAAGGTGTACGAGCGCGGCGGATCCAAAGCTATCGTGATCGAGCACATCGAGCCGCAAGCCGCTTCGAAATAACAAGAGCGCCGTTATAATTGGCGAAGAGCACGCGCCAGTAGCGCGTCTAAAATATTTATGGCCACCAAGAAGCGCCGCAAAGCGCCAAACCAACAGGCCAAGGACACTGTTCAGCCGAAGTATCCTCCGCCAAAAATCATGATTATCGAGGATGCCGAAGCCAAGGGCGACGTCGCCGCGGCTTACGATTTCTGGCGCGGATCTTCGGGCCGGCATCAGGTGCCCGGCATCATCAAATGCTTCGGCGCACGGCCTGATTTTCTACGTCAAGTCGTCCAATTTTCGAACACTGTTCACTTCTCGGAAGGGCATCTCATTCGGCGCCACAAGGAGATGATCGCCAGCTACGTCTCCTTCCTGAATAAATGCCCGTATTGACTGGACAGCCACGCACACTTCCTGCGTGTTCAGGGAGCCTCCGACAAATGCGTTGCAGCGATTCTGGAGGGAAAGCTCGGTGAAGCCGGGCTAACTCGGGCGGAGCGCGCATTGATGGATTACGTCGAACTTGTGACGCGCGCGGCTTATCGAACGACTACGGCGGACGTCCAGAAGCTCAGAGATGCGGGTTGGAGAGACGAGCAGATTGCCGAGGCCGTCTACGTCACGGCGCTCTTTGCATTTTTCAATCGGGTTGCAGACGCTTTCGGTGTGCCGCCGCAGGACTACCTGATCACCGGGAAGCTAACGCCCTAATCAAACTTTCGCTTTCGTCAGTTCTTCGAGGAACCGGCGCACATCCGCAGTTGTCTCGACGTAGAACCTCGCGGCCGTGTGGCGGCGTTTTCCGACCGCAACCGAAATCCCACGCATTCGCGCAAATACATATTCATCGGGGACGTCGTCACCGATGTAAACCAGCAACGATTTTGCTCGATCCTCAAGGGCCAGAAGGAGACGGATGGCGGTCCATTTGTCCACGCCCGGCCCCGGCAGAATTTCCCAAACCTTTTTGCCAGTGATTAAATGCAGGCGGCGGTTTGTCTTGACCGTTTCTTGAATCACCGTCCGCGCGCGCTTGGCATCGCGACGCGTCGCGTTGCGGTAGTGAATGGCGATCCCGGCTTCTTTCGTCTCCACGCGTATCCCCGGCAAGTCCTTCAGGCGCAGCCTGAGCGTCCGGTTGATGGACGGCAGCAGAGCTTCCTCCGCGCGGTTCATCAATGTGACCGGACGGCCGCCGGTTGTCTGGAAGGAATAACCGTGGCACCCGACGTAGCATATGCCATCGAGGCCGACGCGCTTGCGCACATCCGGAAGGCTGCGGCCGCTCACGATTCCAACCAGCACGTCTTTCGCGACGAGTTGAGCCAACGCGGCGCGCACATGCGCGCTGAGGCGCACTTGTTCAGGTTGCGATCGAATTGCGGCGAGAGTGCCGTCGAAATCCGACATCACCACGAGGCTGGTGGCTTCGCAGAGTGCGGCCTCGATTTCGTCCCATGCCGCAAACAGCGGCCGCGGACTTCCAAACTTCCGTCTGGCGTTGATAGGGACCACCCGCCGGGCGGAGGGTCCCGCCAGGGCCTTCTTACGGCTCAATTCGACTACATTTCCACGGCCTGAATTTGAACTGCTCATGCCTCAATTTGCTCCGCCGGTTTTTCCAACCGGATTTCCGCCAGCGCCGAAAGAAGATTGCCGGCCCAACGAAAGACATTGTGCTCCCGCACGACGCGCCGCATGTGGGCCATCCGGGTCTCCTGCTCCTCGGTGCTCATTTTCAGGGCCGTGAGGATCGCTGACGCGACTTGCGCGACGTCGTATGGATTGACGATCAGCGCGTCGGGAAGCTCCCTTGACGCGCCCGTGAACGCACTCAAAATTAGCGCGCCGCGGTCGTCGTCGCGCGCCGCGATATATTCCTTGGCGACGAGATTCATTCCGTCGTGCAGCGACGTCACCATGCAAACGTCCGCGGCGCGATAGAATCGTTCAATCTCTTCATGACTGTGATGCCGCTCGAGCAGGATGATCGCTTTGGATTTCTCCGACTTGAATTTATTGTTGATTCTTTGCGCTTCACTGCGGACTTCCTCGAGAAACTCGCTGTAGCGGCGAATGTTGGTGCGGCTTGGAGCGCCGACTTGGACGAAGCTGAACTCGCCGCGGTAACTGGGATTTTCATCGAGGAAGCGCTCGATCGCCCAAAAGCGCTCGAGGATGCCTTTGGTATAGTCCACGCGATCGACGCCAATCCCGATAAAGCGTGAGTTGATGCCGAGTTCATCCATCACTTTCCACCGCTGTTCAGCGCGTTCGCGCCGCGATAGCGAGTCGGGCTTCGCTTCAGTAAATGCTACGCTGATGGGGAACGGCCGGACGAGGGTCGTGTGACCTTGGCGCTTAACAACAAACCTCTCCCGGTCGGTCATAGATTCGAGGGCACGATCCACCGTCTCGAGAAAGTTGTTGCAGTGCGCCTGAATGTGAAAGCCGATCAAATCGGCGGCCAGCAGGCCCTCGAGGAGTTCACGTTGCCAGGGGCAGATTCGAAACGCTTCCGAGTTGGGCCAGGGAATGTGCCAGAAGATGGCGACGCGCGCGTCGGGCCGCTGTTCCTTGATGAGGCGCGGCAAAAGCGCGAAGTGATAGTCCTGCACGAGAACGATGGGCGATTCCGTGCCCGCCATTTCCTCGCAGAGAGCTTTCGCGAACTTCTCGTTCACGCGCTGGTACTGCTCCCAGTCCGCGGGGCGAAAGAGAGGCCGGGTGTGCGCGATGTGGCAGAGCGGCCACAAGCCTTCGTTCGCGAAGCCGGAATAGTAGCCGTCGTCCTCTTCCTTCGTTAGCCAGACACGGCGCAGCGTATATCGCGGATTGTCCGGAGGAACGCGTAACCGATCGAATTTGTCTACCGTCTCGAAATCGGCGTTGCCCGAACCATGCGCGATCCACGTACCGTCGCAGGCCAGGACTACTGGCTCGAGCGCGGTAACAACGCCGCTTGCGGGCACAATTACTTGAATCGAGTTGTCTTTCCACACGTGCATGTAAGGTTCGCGATTCGAGACGACGAATAGCGAGGCCGCTTGAAGCTTGCTCTTGACGCTTACGTGCAAACGCTCCGCGGTCCACGTGGATTCCCCTGCCTCGCGCAGCCGCGCCTCTGTACCAGCGGCGGCGATTGCCGCGTCCAGGCTTTCCGCCATTTGGGCGGCCTCGTGCGTCAGGGGCTCGAGCAGGCTCGATCCAGCGGGAGGAGCCTGCGCGGAAGCTTTGCCCTGCCTGAGCGATCGCATCCATCCCGCGATTTGAGTGATCGTGTCTTTGAAGACCCAACGAACCAGGAGTAGTGCCAGCAAAGCGATAAGCAGGGTCTGAAGGGCGGCGTGAACCAGGGTATCGCGCCACATCCGATGGGTCGCCGTTTGGATGTAGCTCGCATTCGTCAGGAAGACGAGAGTGCCGTTTGTCTCGTCGTTCGCTTCGAGCGGCAGGGCATAGGTATGAAACAGGGCATCGCCGGAGTCGAAGAATTGGTGGCAGCCTGTGGCCTTGGTGCACTGCGTCGCGGCGTCGCGCATCCGCTCGCGCAACGAGGCGTCCAGCCCCGAGCCCGCAGCGAGCAAGTTTCCGGTCGTGTCAAAAACGGCGATTCCGTCAAGATGGTCCCGGTGGACCACCCGCTCAATCGAGCGGCGAAGGCTGGCATTCCCGTGAGTGGCGACCTCGCCCTCGACCGTTTCGTCCATGCTATCGCCGAGCGCCTCGACGCGGCGCTCGAGATCCCGACGCAGCGACCGATCCTGGGTGCGAACTTGATACGCAGCGAATATCAGAGAGATTGCCGCGACGCTGGCGATCAGCGGCGTCACCAACCTTAGGCTGACGCGAACTAGCGATTTGTGATCGTTTTCAGCCATCTCGACACAAGAACTTCTAAAGTGGACCGGGGCTCGCGCCGACTTACATCTGGCTACCGCATCACGAATCCCGTTCGAGCGCGAAGGAACCTTCGCTCTGCGCCGCTCGCCCGCGCAGAACTCTACGTCTTCGAGGGCCAGGGACTTCCATAATACCGAAGCGGGCATGGTGCGGCAACCGATTCACGCAGTTTGATTTACGACGGAGTTCGCATTTCGCGCAGGCCCGGCCTATCGCGGATGTGGTTTAGTGCTCGGAGATCTGAAAATCAACTGAGGCGCGTCCATTTGCCGGCACGCTTACTTTCTTCTGCCATGTAACCGGGTCAGTAAAGTAGTAACGTTTCGTTTTGGTTTGGGTGCCGACATCCAGCACGGACTCCTCCCGCGCGACTTTCCAACCTTCGTGCCAGGCTACGATTTCGTAATCGCCCGGCGGCACCCCGGTGATCTTGAATTCACCGTGATCGTCGGTAACCGCGTAATACGGATCTGGGACCACCATGACGACCCCATTCATCCAGATGTGGCCGGCGTTGCATTTCAAATCAACCATACCGCCTTTGTGCATCGTCCGCGTGAGAGTCACGTCCGTCATCGGAAACGGCAGGTTGTAATCAGCCGCACCGACCATATGGACCGTGTGCAGAATCGGATCGCTGCTCTTGATCGCTAAGTCCCCGCCTACCGCCACCAGTGTGATGTGCGGTAGATACCGGCATTGCTTCTGGTCAAGATGCCTGCGCGAATCGGGTAGGTCCCAAGCCTTTCCTGAGGTGATTCCCTTAAGGTAGACAACCGTGTTCTCGACGCCACCGTCTCCGCCGATGTCGAGGCGCCCCAGATCGCGAATCCCGGTGTGCTCCGGATCGCATGTCGCCGCATCCTTGGTGATCGGAAGCGTAATAGGCTTAGGGCGTTCTCCGGACCACTTGACTACGCCCGAAATTGTTCCTCCGTCCGGCACGCTGATGACTTGATACGAATTCTGAGCGGATGCCGGAATGGCCATCGCGAAACTCGCCAGCAGCGCCGCTTCAATTAACAGTCCGCCTGCCCGCATCTTTCTTCTCCTCAATCTCCGGGAATCCCTGTGGTTTACCGGTGCCTCAATCGCGCGCATTCGCGAGGTCATAAGGAGGCCGAAGCGCCGGTTTCCTTTTTGCCGTTTGTTCGTCGCTGGTACCGTGCTTGGGCTTGTAATTGAGTTGGAGTGTGCGCAGGTAATGCACCAGGTCCCAGGCCTGATCGGGCTTCAAATAATCTGCAAAGGATGGCATTGGAGTGCCATCGAGGCCGGTCATGAAAATCCGGTAGAGGTCCTCGTTTGTAATGCCGCATTTGAATCGCGTTCTCTCGGCGAAATTGTACGGGACGATCGGATAATCCTTATTGTCTCGGAGCGTTGATGCTGACGGTCCGTCCCCCGCGCCTGTTGCTCCGTGGCATTGCACGCATTTCAGCGTCTCTTGGTACAAGACTTCGCCGCGCTTCACGCTTTCGGCTGTGTTCGGAGTTTCAGAAGGAATCGCGACGGGAGCGTCAGGCTTCTCATCCTTAAACCGCGGAGAGAAAGTCTTGATGTAAGCCACGAAGTCGGCGCGCTGTTGATCCGTGAGAGGACTCCACGCCGGCATTCCTGTTGTGTCAATCCCGCGCTTGATAGTCTGGAATAGGTCTACGTCGAGTGGAATGCTGCCAGTCGGCGTCGAGCGGCATTTAAACGTGCCGGCGGTAAAATCCCGTGGTTTCGGGTCGAGATAAGGCGCGTTCTCACCCTGCCCATCGCCCTTCGGCCCGTGACAACCGATGCAGTAGCGACGGTAGTAGTCCTTGCCCTTCTTTGCGTTGCCCGTCAAATTTCCGATGTGGCTGTCCTGAGCAAAGGCGCTGGCCGCCGTGAACAAAACGAACGCGCCGCACGCCAGCATCATCGCGGTTCGTAATTTCCTTGTCATGGTTTCGTATTTGCCTTCGAGACGCGCGCCGGAAGAGGCAGGCGCAGTGCGTGTCATGAACATTGGCGATATTGGCGCAGTCGCAGGGGCACACGCCCGGAGTGCTCGAACCGAATTGCTAAAAACTCTGCGCACCGTCTAAACCCATTAATGGAATTCTGCGAGGGCCCTAAGTTGAATTTACAGCCTGCGGGAAAATCAGCAAGGCAGCATGGAGCTCCTGTTTCCAGACGAGCACGTCAATAAGGATAGGTAATTCCTTAGTAACAGTTATTTCGGAGGTTACCAGACAGACCAGACGCGCGTTAGGAGGGTCCTGCCATGAAAGTGCCCAAAAACGTCTCGAAATGGCTCAAAAACGCTTCAGAGCTTCATTAGAAATGAATGAGGCGCGCCAGAAATCCGGCCAGCGCGCCGCCGGCCAGGGGCCCGGCGATCGGAATCATCGCGTAGCTCCAATCCGAGCCGCCCTTCCCAGCAATCGGCAGCGCCGCATGCGCCAACCGCGGGCCCAAGTCACGAGCCGGATTAATTGCGTAACCGGTGGTTCCGCCGAGCGAAAGACCAATTCCCCACACAAGCGCACCAACCAAATATGGCCCCAGCCCGGCAGAGATGCCGTTGCCAGCGACCGCCTTCGAAAAAATGGCTTCGACCACGAATACGAGAACAAAAGTTCCGGCGATTTCACTTAAAACGTTCGCCGCCGTATTTCTTATTGCCGGCGCCGTGCAGAAGCATCCTCGCTTGAGATTCACGTCAGGCGTCTCCTTCCAATGCGGAAAATAGTGCAGCCATACAAGCACGGCGCCGGCAAAGGCGCCCAGCAATTGTGCCGAGGCGTAAGGCAGAACTTTTTCGAAATTGCCGGACGAAAACGCAAAACCAAGCGTTACGGCCGGATTCAAATGCGCGTCGCGGCTTCCGCACGCGATCGCCGTAAACACTCCCGCCATCACGGCGAACGCCCAGCCCGCGGTGATGACGATCCAACCCGAGCCTTCCGCGTACGAGCGTTTGAGCAACACGCCCGCCACAACTCCATCGCCGAGCAAAATCAAAACAAATGTGCCCATGAATTCTCCAAGCCACGGAGATGCCATCGGGACTCCTTTACAAAGTGAATTGCTATACGAGGGATACGGGTTCCGTTGCCGTGTTCAATCAATCCAGTCGTGAGATTTCGTCACCGCGCGCTTCCACATCCGGTAAAGCTCGGCCCGTTTTTCAGCGAGCATGTTCGGCGTCCACGTCTCGTCCACAGCCCAGTTCGCGCGCAGCTCGTCAAGATCGCGGAAGTAGCCTACGGCGAGCCCCGCGGTGTAGGCCGCTCCGAGTGCGGTTGTTTCTTTCACGGCGGGCCGCACAACCGGCCGGCCTAAAATGTCCGACTGAAATTGCATCAGCAAATCGTTCTCAACCATTCCGCCATCCACCCGCAGCACGTCCAGTTGGATGCGGGAATCTTTTTCCATTGCTTCGAGAACTTCGAGAGTTTGAAACGCGGTAGCTTCGAGCGCCGCTCGCGCCATGTGTCCTTTATTCGCGTAGCGGGTCAATCCCGCAATCACGCCGCGCGCGTTGCTTTTCCAATGCGGCGCATAGAGACCTGAGAATGCAGGGACGAAATAAACGCCGCCATTGTCTTTCACCGTCCTCGCCAGCACCTCAACATCTGAACTCGTTGCGATGAGACCAAGATTGTCGCGCAGCCATTGAACCAGCGCTCCGGCGATGGCTACGCTGCCTTCGAGCGCATACCGCGCCCGCTGCTTCCCCAACTTGTAGGCGACGGTCGTCAGCAATCCGTGTTGCGATTGCACGGCTCTTTCGCCCGTGTTCATCAGCATGAAGCAGCCCGTCCCGTAAGTGTTCTTCGCCTGTCCCGCGCCGAAGCAAGTTTGCCCGACGAGCGCCGCTTGCTGATCGCCGAGAATTCCAGCGATGGCAACACCAGCCAAGGCTCCCTCTTTCGCGTGTCCATAGATTTCGCTGCTCGAGCGAATTTCAGGCAGCATCGCTCCAGGAATGCCGAACGCCTCCAAAATCTCGCGATCCCACGCGAGCGTTTCAAGATTCATCAATTGCGTGCGGCTCGCGTTGGTCACATCCGTCGCGTGAACTCCGCCGCTGCTGCCGCCAGTCAGATTCCACAGCAGAAACGTGTCAACGTTTCCGAAGATAATTTCGCCGGACTCCGCCAGCTTTCGAACTCCCGGGACATGATTCAGAATCCAGCGGATTTTCAGCGCGCTGAAATACGTGGAAAGCGGCAAGCCCGTTTGCGCGCGAAAGCGATCCTGGCCGCCATCGCGCGAAAATTCCTCGACGGCATCGCCGACGCGCGTGTCCTGCCAGACAATCGCGTTCCCAACCGGCTTGCCTGTGTTGCGATTCCAAACGACCGTCGTCTCTCGCTGATTTGTGATTCCGGCGGCTGCCAAATCGCCCGCCCGCAGCGACCGCTGCTTCATAGCTCCGGCAATCGCTTCCTGCGTATTTCGCCAGATTTCTTCCGGGTCGTGTTCGACCCAGCCGGGCTTCGGATAGATTTGCTCGTGTTCTTTTTGCGCGACGGCCACGATTCGGCCCGTGCGATCAAACACGATAAACCGGGTGCTCGTGGTGCCCTGATCAATCGCGCCAATGTAGCTTGCGTTGCTGTTCGCCTTGCTGTTCGCGATCATGATGATGAGTGTGTTTAGTTATCGCGCGCGGCCGCGGCTCTAATCCGACCAACGCTGCGGCGTTCGATCCCAGCGTTGAGGTTTAAGCGCCTCAAGCAAGTTTGCGTCAAGCGCCCCGGCATCGCTCGTCGCCAGATTCTCTCGAACGTGCTGCGGCCGGCGCATTCCGACGATCGTCGTGCTCACATCGGGATTCGACAGAATGAAGCGCAGCGCGAGTTCCGGCATGGTCATCGATGCCGGCAGAATTCGCTTCAATATCTCCACGCGGCCTACTGTCCTCGAAAGATTTTCGGGCCCGAAATATCCGGAGCGCCAATCGTCCGCGGGAAATTTCGTCGTGGCTGTCAATCTTCCGCCGAGGCTGCCTTCATCGAGCGGAACTCGCGCGATCACTCCGATATTGAGCGTGCGGCACACAGGAAAAAGATTGTCTTCCGGCGCCTGATCGAAAATGTTGTAGATCACTTGCACGGCGTCCACGAGCCCCGTCTGGAGCGCTTTGATTCCGTTATCGGGCTCCCATCGGTTCAGGCTCAATCCGAAATATCGGATCAGGCCGTCGTCTTTCAGTTTTTTGATCGTCTCGTGGAATTCCGGCTCGTTGATCCAGCTATCGTCCCAAACGTGAAATTGCAGCAGGTCGATCGCATCCGTCCCGAGTTTTTCGCGGATGAGCACAGTGTGCTCGAAGACGTGCGAGGTCGGAAATACTTCGCTGTATTTATATTTCGGCAACGCGGGCCATTTCCCGTTGAGCGGAGGAATTTTCGAGGCGGCGTACAGCCGCTTTCCGCGATTCTTTGCCAGAATTTGGCCGAGAAGCTCATCGCTTTTCCCGTTGCCGTAAGCCCACGCGGTGTCGAAAAAATTGCAGCCGAGATCAACGGCCAATTGCATCGCCTCGAGCGATTCCTGATCCTCGGAGCCGCTCCAACCGCCCATCCCCCAAAGCCCGTGGCCAATTTCGCTGACGTCGAACCTGGTGCGCCCAAGCCTGCGATATTTCATGGATTTCCTCGCGAGTAGTTGGTTCCGAATGCCTGAAACTCTATCGCCTGAAACTCGTTTGCCTGATGGAGCCACGATTTGACAGCGCGTCTGTGCGCCAGGCTCGTTCGCGCAGGGGTTATATCACAGGCGTCGCGACGGCACGCGAAGCATTTCTCGCACGGAACGCGCATACCTTTCCTCGTCGCGCGGGCATCTTGCCCGCGAATTCGATCGAGCGCCATCGCGGGGAAATGACAGGCGGGATGCCCCCGAGAGGATTCACCGGGATGTTTTGGGATTAGAGTGAAGTTTCGAGATTAGCGTGCAGCAGTGAACGCCGAAGCGGGCAGAGATTTTGCCTGCCCGAGTTCTGAGTCGAGATTTTTCTTCACCGCAAGGGCGTCGGCCCCAAGCTGCGTTTCTGTCTTTCGCCTCGCGCTCTCCACGGTATTCAATTCTTCTCCCGGCGTTGGCGCCAGCAATTGCTCTGCACGCAGATACGACGCGTACGCCAATCGGCCGGGCAAACTATGCCGCGCCAGAAATTGCCCGTAGTTAAACCAATCCACAGCTTCCGCGCGCGGATCTCTTAGCTGCTCATCGAGCGCGATTGCTTTTTGGTACGCCATCGCGGCATCGCTTGCTTTACCCGCAGAATCGAGAGCATCGGCAAGATGCGATTGCGCGAGACTCTGATCGCGCACGTCGCCAGCCTGCTCGGCGAGCGCTGCGGCTGAGCGATACTCGGTCAATGCCTGGTCAATCTGCTTCGTCTGCCGCAGCGCATCGCCTAGTTCGATCATAACGGCCGCGCGCTGCCTGGGCGTCACTCTCGCTTCTGGCGGCTGCGCGTCATTCGGTGTTTGGGAGATTTTCAGAAACGCCTCGAAGTGCGTCGCGGCGGAAGCGAATTGCCCCGAGCGATCGAGCGCTTCCGCCAAATAGAGCTGCGCATTCTGCTGCGAAGGGTCCACGTCAATCGCGCGCTCCCAGCTTTCGATGGCTTCGTCGCTGTGTCCCAATCGGGCGGCCAGCAAGCCAAAATTCACCAGCGCGTCCGTGTTCTTCGGAAATCGCTCGAGCATCTGTTTGTAGTGGTCGTAAGCCTCGTCGTAGCGCCCTGCCTCAATCAGCGCCCGCGCCCGCGTCTCTTGCACCGCCGGATTCGATGGATTCACTTCTACAGCGCGAGCAAGCGCACTCAGTTGATCGTCCGCGCGGCCCGCTTTGGCATCCGCGCGCGCGATCCGCATTTCGAGCGCGCTGTCGTAAGGATTCATGCTCGCCGCATTGAGAAGATGCGCGAGGTTTCCTTCGTCGGTCCCCACGAAATAGCGGACCAAATCCACGCCGCCCCAGAGAAACAGCGTCAGCGCGACAGTCACGCGAAACGCATTCGCTCCGAAACTTTGCCCGCCAAGCCAACTGGTCGCCGCGCTTCCGGCTTCGGTTTTGCCGCGCGCTCGCTTGTCGCTCCGCTCTTTATCAACCAGCACTGACGCCACGCGCGAATCGCGCAATTTCCAAATTGCGCCATCGAGCAGGAAGTGATGGATGTTCACCAGCGCGGTAAAAATCAGGAAACTGACAGTGAAGTCGTAATGAAACGTATAGCTCACGATCCACGGCCCGCAGATAAAAAGCGCGATGCCTCCAGCGATCAGCGTCGCGAAATACTTCCCCATGCGCCACGCCGCGCCTCCCGCGGCAACAGCCTCGCGCCGCGCGTAATAGCTCGTAATCCAAAGATATTGCGCCGAATGCAGCACCGCGAGAATGCCGCTGCTGTAGCGCGTCTGCGGCACCGCCATGCGATAACCAAGCTCCAGCGCCGTCGGAAGCACGAACCAGAGAAATTGGGTTATGAGTAGCGTCAGCGGCGCCGTCATCGCCCGCCAGCCTGTGCGCATCGTCCACCGCGCCAGAACCCAGCCGGCAATAAACAAGAACAACACTCCGGACGCCACGCGCAGCGGCACTGAAATCACTGGCGGAAGCCCCAGCGAGAGAATCAGCGGATCATTCGACGGTCCCGCATTGAAACTCGCCAGCAGCATCACGTACGAGGAAATGAATGCGACGCGGAGCATTCGCCGCTCGATGTTCGTCACCGTGGCGCCGCCCCGCCGGACAAACATCATCAGCAACCCGTAGTTCTGTCCGGAGTAATGCCACGGGCTCCAAAAAATGTAGAGTGTAAACACCCACGGCACGAGGCGAAAATTCGCGTGCGCGAGAATTGCAGTAAGCGCGAGAAGCGCCGTGAGATGCAGTGTAAAAATCCGGTACTTCTGGAATTCCGCGCGCGTGTGATAAGCGCGGTAAACCGTGGCCATGAAGTGCGGATAATTGAAGATCAGCGCGAAAAAATAGAAACCGAGCGCCCAGCCGCGCGCATGCGACGACGCTATCCACGCAAACAAAAGCAGCGGCGCGGACCAGCCGCCGCAGCCAACCAGCCAATCAAGCCACGGCTTGTAGATCCATTGTGTCGTGCCGGCCGGTGCGGCCGCCTTTGCCGCCGATTTCGGCGCTTCGATTGTTGCAGCACCTGCCATCGCCAATCGATGCTAGACACCGCTTCCGCTGCGGTCAACGCAGCGAATCGCGCCCATGCGCTAGCGGTAAACCACCTCTTGACACGCGACCGTGTCATTCCGAATCGCATTCGATGAGGATGCGCTGAGGAATCTGCATTTCGCTTCGCACCATCGCGCGCTCCTGCCCTCACATCGGGACGTTAGCGTGTCGGAATGCATCAGAACAACAAAATTGAGGAAGTCTCAAAAAAATTAGGGGCGCGGCCCCAAAAATCAGAGTCGCGCCCCATGTCTCGAAGGAAGGAACTACTTGTGGCCGAACCGGAAAACCAGCCCGCCGCCAAACGTGAGGTTATCCTGCCGCAGTCCGAGAAAATGCGAGTACATATAGTCAGCGTTCAAGCGAACCGCGAGCCTCGGCGCCACCTTGATATCCACGCCGCCGCCGGTAACGAATCCAAATTGGAAAGATGACGCGGAAGTCCCAAGATACCCCTGGCTGTTGTGGACGATTCCGAGTTGCGCACTCGCCCACGGTGTAAACGTATCCGACCTGCGATAGGAGAAAACCGGCCCATAGTTCGCTGTCACCGCGGAAACCGTCGTGCCCGCTTCCGCGCCGTGATAAACGTTTACTTCCGCTCTGCCGCCGAACCAGTTATTCAAGTTCTCGGTGATCGAGCCGCCGCCACCCTGCAAGCCGAAGCTGCTCGAGCCGCTCGAGTTGCCGATGTTCGCGTACAGGTAAGAGTACCCGCCGGCGACTTCCCATGCGGGAGTGTCCTGCGCTTTGGCCGTCAGGCAAAAAAGGAATATCGCAGGAACCAGCCATACGAAGCGTTTCATCTAGTTATCTCCTTAAGCGCGTCCGCGCTGCGCGATCAAAATCGTCCCGCGCTCTTCCCCAAAATGCATCCCACTTTCCAGATCGTCTGAAACCGTTCGTCGCCTGCCAGAACGGCCTGCTGACTTAGTTGACTTGTATCGTAACCGACGTGGTGCTGGTCAGTGAACCGGAAGTCCCGGTGACTGTGACCGTATAAGTACCTGCCGGCGTACCGTTCGGCACGCCCGCGGGGCCTCCGCCGCCGCACGCTGCCATCAGGAACAGCATCGACAGTAGGAAACCCAACGCGACTGCTGGTGCGCGCCGGCCCCGCTGCTTGCTGGCCATCATCGACATCGACATCAGCATGAGCGCGAAGATCAACGCGAACCAACCCGGACCGAAGTGCCGCACGCCGCTGAATGGATTCTGTCTCTGCGACGAAATCGGCGTCACGAATGTACGAGCTCCCGTCTTTATTGTGAGCTCAGCCACTCCCGGCGTTCCTGTGGACGGCAAAACGATGGCCGGCGTGACCGAACAGCTTCCGTCTTGCGGAACCGAACCGCATGTCAACGAGACCGGGCTGTTAAAGCCGGCCACTGAAGTGATCGTCACTGCAAAATTCGCACTCTGGCCTGCAGTAACGGTCGCCGTTCCCGGAATTACCCCGATGGTGAAGTCGGGCGTTGCCGCCAGACCTGTGCCGCTCAAGTTCACGATCTGCGGGCTGCCCGGCGCGCTATCCAGAATTTCGATGGAAGCCGTCTCCGCGCCTCCGACTGACGGAGTAAAGATGACGGAAATCGCGCACTGGCTGCTGGCAGCCAAGGTACCGGTGCAGTTGGAGGTAGCCGAAAAATCGGCGGCGTTCGTGCCTGTGATGGTGAGACTCGAAATCGTTACAGCTGTCGTGCCCGCAGTAAGCGTTACCGTCTCTGCAGGGCTTGCTGTTCCTACATTCTCATCCGGGAAAACCAATCCCGCCGGGGTGACCACAAGACCCGAGCCGCTGCCAATCTTTGTAATGAACGCGTCGCAATTGCCGCCGTAGATCTGTTGCTCCGGGTTCGCAAGTGGGAAGTCCACCGAACAGGTCTGTCCGGCGATATACGCAGACCCAGTCGTGTCCACCGCGATTCCGTTTCCGTTGTCGGTATTGCTGCCGCCGAGATAGGTTGAATAAATCAGAGTCGAACCTGTTGGATCGAGTTCAGTGACGAACGCGTCGTCGTTTCCGCCGCCGTACGCCGGTTGGAATACTCCGGCGGTTGTCGGATAGTCAGGCGAGACCGTCGAGCCAGTAATGTACGCGTCGCCGCTTGTGTCGATCGCGATTCCTGCGCCGGTGTCGGCGAGCGAACCGCCGATATATGTGAAGTAAATGAGCGAGCCTGCACCCGATCCCGCCGGGTCAAGCTTCGCGACAAATACGTCGCCTTCGCAATTGCCCTGCCCATCCAGGTCGCAGTTCGCTTGAAACGCACCTGCAGGCACTGCAAATCCCAGCGTTCCAGCGGTCGAGTTCGAAGCGCCCGTCACGTACATATTTCCGAGGGCGTCAATCGCTACTGCATTCGCGCGATCCAAGCCGCTGCCGCCCAGTAGGGTCGAATAGACGAGCGAGGCAGCTCCGGTCGCATTGGTGTTCACTTCCGCTGCAAATGCGTCACCTGCTCCAGCGTTGGCCGCCTGAAGCGCGCCAGCACTGACTGGAAAATTCGTCGAGTACGACAGTCCGGCTACATACGCGTCGCCGCTGCTATTGACGGCCACACCGTAACCCGTGTCCTCGTTATTTCCGCCCAGATACGTGGAGTACAGAATGCTGGATCCCGTCGCGCTGATCTGCGAGAGAAACGCGTCGGTAGTTCCTCCGCCGAAGGCCGTCTGCGCGCCGTTGACGATCGGGAAATTCGGCGGCCCGGTGGCAGGCGGAGTGATCGTGACTGTCGGAGTTCCATTCGGGCCGGTCTGCCCCGTCACATACGCGTTGCCGTTCAGGTCGACAGCGATTGCATAGCCAACCACATTCTCGTATTCGCCCAGGAATCCCGAATACACGATGTTGGAACCCGCGGCATTTAGCTTCGCCACAAACGCGTTCTCAACAATCAGTCCCGTCGAGTTATAGGAAGCGCCGCATTCTCCGTCTCCGCCGCATAGCGTATTGAAAGATCCTGGCGTCACTGGAAAATCCGGCGACAGCGTTCCGCCGGTTACGTACGCGCTTCCGAACGTGTCCACAGCAATACCATTCGCCACATCCTGGTTGGAACCGCCGAGATAAGTTGAGTAAATCAGTGACGCACCGTCCGCGCTCAGCTTCGCGACGAATGCGTCCTGCGGAAAGTCCGGGTTTCCACCATCGTTTGGCTGAAGCGCATGCGCCGTCGGGAAATTCGTCGAGGAAGTTCCGCCGGCCACGAATGCTGTGTCGTCCGGCGCCACCGAAATCGCGTTCGCGCCATCGATCCCGCTTCCGCCAAGATACGTCGAGTACGCCAGAATCGGATCAATCACCAAAGGCCGCGTCGAATCGTACTTGCCCACTTTCACCGAGACGCGATCGCCGCTCTCCACCACAAAGTTCGCCGCCACGAATTGCTTCGTTCCGCCATTCTCTTGATACACGACTGGCTTGCGCAACCGCATCTCGCCGCCCTTCGCGCTCAATCCCAAATCGCCCGTGGAATCCGCCGTGATCTTCCGCACGCCGGTAAAAGCCAGCTCGATCGCGCGCGGATCTGCGCCCGGCGCGACAACGAAGTCATATTCCAATTGGCGCTGATTGCCGTAATAAACCAGATCGATTCCAGGATAAATTCCCGACTCGCGCACCGCGCGATAGTTCGGAACATTCGTGCGCCACTTGGAGCGATCGTTTCCAATCAGGTAGTTGCTCTTGCCCGGCAGCTCATCCACCGCCGCAAATGTCGCGTTCGCGTTCGCGCCATCCAGATTCATGCGCAGCGTTTCGCTTTTCGCGCTCTTGCGCATTGCGAACACGGCCTCGCCCGGCGTCAAGAAAAGCGTGTAGCCATTGCCGCGCGCAAGAAATTTCACCGCATCCGCGGACTGGCCCTGATTCGGCTCGAAGGCCAGCGGCAATTTGCCGTAGTTCTCTTTGATCGCTTGAGATTTCGAGAGGCTAACTTGAGAAGTGGTGCCAGCCGCTGCGGGCCTCGCAGTAGCAAATGATGCTGCCGTCTGATGAACGCGCGCGGAGGTGCCGATCACCAACGCTCCCGCCGCGCAAGCCAACGCACCAAGCGCCGTCACCCATCGCACTGAAATTCGGGAATCCATCGAGGTCCCCTGCTTTCTCATGAGCATCCCCTTCTAAGACTTAAAATGGCAAAAAAACGCGATTTAGCTCTTGCCCCTTAAACACCAAGGAACTTCAAGCACGCGCGAATCTCCCGGCTCGTACGTCGAATGGCTGCACCCCAAGCGCACATAAGGCCGTGCACGTACGATTCCATTCCAGGAACAACCGGGTGGCCTCAACTAGCGGTCAATTGATTCATTCTTAAGAACATATTCAGAACGCGCTTTCCCCTCTCCAACCATGCCCAGTACGAGGAAAATCCTTGCCTACCCATGTAGAACGCTTTGTCCTCGACCGCTCATCCCTTACCTCCGCCTCCCCCGCGCCGGGAATGAAAGTGTCTCAAAAAGTGAACTCACCCCTCAGATTTTGTGAGCAGATGTTCACCTTTAATCAGCGTGCTCCGCGCGCGTAATCAGCCTACTCTATGCGCGCAAAACCGCCGCGCAAGCATGGCTCATCCCCCTAACTCGATTATTTCTCTTCTGTGAATGTTACGAGTGGCGAAGAGTTTCGGCGATTTCGTTGGCGATCTGTCGCGCGCGCGCAAGATCCTCGGGATTGAGGCTGATCGCCGCGACCCGCGCATGGCCTCCGCCGCCGTACTTCTCCGCCAGCGTGGCCAGATTCACATCCGCATCCGTTTCTTTCCATGGATTAGTTCCGATGGAAACTTTCGCGCGCGTGGGCGAAGCGCTGACACCAACCGAATAGAGGCACTCCGGATGCAGATAATAAGGAATGAATTTATTGTAGCCTTCGAGATCGAGATCGCTCACATCGAAAAAAATCACGCCGTCCCGCGCCTGACCCCGCTCGCGCATAATTTCGATCGAGCGCCGGTGCCGCTCGAGCAGCGGCCCCAAATGCTTTGCGACGATGGGAAGCTGAATCATCTCAGCCAGCGAAATCTGCGCGAGATGCGGAATCAGCTTCGGCACGAGATCGGGCTCTGGGGCCGCCTCGATCACCAGCGCCAGTTGCATGGCCGGCTCTTTCAATCCCACCGCGACTTCCGGCGAAGCGAACTGCGCTCCATCAATGATGTCGCCCCAATGAATCAACTCGGCCAGCGGCTTGGCGTCGAATTCGAATTTCTCCGATGCGATCGTCGCCAGGAATTTCGTGCAGGATTTGTACGTCGGATCGTAAAACTTCTTCCCCGAATGATCGGCGCGAAAATTTGCGGCGTCGGCCGGCGTGAGGAACGCGCTCTGGTGATGATCGAACCACCACGTCAGCCGCGGCGAACTCGAATACTTGAAATCAACGATGGCGTTCTCGTCGCCGTCGAAGACATCTTCCTCGAACGGCTTCGAGGCCCTGTGCGTCATCCCCGTGTAGCGAAATTCGGCATGCGCATGAATTCGCTCGCGATAAAATCGCGAAAAAATCGCGGCCGACGACGCGCCGTCAAAACACTTGTCGTGAAAAAAAACTCGAACGATCAACTTCACTCCCGCGGCGCCCATCTCTCAGCGCGCCATTACCAACAACGTAAAACCAAAAAGAATGGACATACCCCGCAGGAATGTCAAGACCCAAGCACTGTAACGACTACCTCGAATCCCGATGTCCTTTTTGCCTTTCGGAGGGAGCCCCCGCCTCCGGGACCAATGTCAATGAAACGCAACCCATTCGCTAATGATTCTCAGCCGCATGCCCAGCAATCACCAATCCCATCACCGTCGGCCCCGGACTCGCCGCCGCCGCCGGAACCGCCGCGCGGAGGAACAGCACCCACAAATCGCCTTCGGCAACATGCGACAACGCAGGAATCGCCACCGGCGCATTCTCCGCCGGCACCAAACTCAAAATTGCCGGATGCGTAGTGCCCGTCGTCTTGCGGCTCGCGTCGAGAAGATCCGTCTCTTTCATCAATCCCGGTGTGGCGTCCACGCTGGATGGAACCAACAGCAGAAAATCGCGAAACGGCGCTGTACCCTGATGATTTCCATCCGTCGGCTGCAAATCGTAACGCAAGGTATACACGCCAGGATTGATAATTTGATTCCGATAGTCGTTCGCGCCGCTCTCGAAACGAATCGCGCCGATCAGCGTTCCCACGGCAAGCTGTGGAAACGCGATTCCGATTCCTCGATTCAGCGTCGTGCCGGGCGGAATGTCTCTTCGCAGCCAAAGATGGCAGAAGCTGCCATTCGCACCGATAACGTGCAGCGAATCCGGATTCAACGCCTCACGCACCGCCTGGCTCAACTCCTGCGGCGGCGGCGCGTCCGACGGCTGCACCTTATATGTGGTCGTAGCGGAAGTTTGCAATCCAAACGAAGCGCCAACTGCGCCCGCGCCCCAAGCTCCCGAGAAAAACGCAAGCGACCCAACCAGAATAAAAGCCGCGATCGCCCGCCGACGAACTACGACTTGCCAAAACATATCCCTCATCTCATCTCGTTTCGTTTCCTGACGCCTCGTCTCATCTCGTTTCGTTTACCGGAACCGACGTAGGGGCGGGTCTCAGACCCGACCGGCGTTTCCGGTTCTCAATACATGTCAGTTCATTGACCACTGCCATCCGGCAAGTTCGTTGCCCCGGCACTTGTAGCGGCCGGCTTCAGCCGGGCATCTTCGTCTTCTCTCCCGGGTCGTGTCGTGCGCAGGAAGTTATGCTTCCCAGCTCAGCTTACCAATTCCCCAAACTCATCGGCCACGGTCTCGGAATTGCCAGCGTCATCAGCACAAATCCGAGCAGCCCCATGTTCTTCATAAAATTGATCATCTCCGCCATTTTCGCCTGCGGATCCTTAACTGCCCAGAAATTGTGCATGCCGAACGAAACGCCCAGCAGGAATACCACCAGGATCGCCGCTCCAATGGTCGGATGATATCCGAGCAGCATGCTTGCGCCTCCCAACAAGAGAAGCAAGCCAGTCCCGCCGACCGCGACCTCAGCCGCTGGCGTCCCTTTGCTTTTGGCGTATCCAGCCATCATTTTAAGTTTTATAAAATGGTTGAAACCGCCCATCAGGAAATATCCGCCCGCAATGACTCTTCCGGCGAGGAACGCGTAGAAAACAATGTTATTCATAGCCCCTCCTTCTATTTGCGCAACCGAAATACTCGGTCTGCCTGTCTAACCCAACCCGTCATTCTGAGGAATCCCTCCTGCCTTTCGTCCGTGCCAAGATCGAGTTTCCGGCGGCCAGCAATATACACCGGAGTGGGTTCGCGTGTCCCACGGGTCGCACTTTCAGTCTGCGCGAGTTTTGCATCACGTGAATTCAAGAAATCGGACCGCTTCCCGCGACTGCGCTTAGATTCCAGCCCTTCGTGGCGCGGGCATCCTGCCCGCGTCTCTCCGTACGCACTCTGTGATCACTGAAGAAAAGCAGACGTTCGCGGCCAGCAAGCTTGCGCAAATTGCCAAATTATTTTGCCGCTTCCAATTTCTCCGCCATTTCAAGCATCTCCACCACGCTATTCCAATTCCTACCCGTGCCGGGAGTCCCAAGCGCCTTATTCACCGCCGCCCAAGACATTTTCGGCCGCGCCTGCCCATTGGGAAAATAAATGTAGAGTTCGCGGCCATCAATCCGCAGCTCCTCAGGCTCAGTCTTGATCCGTAGCACAGCGGCCCGCGCCTCGGCTCCGGGATCGCTCTCAAGAAACACAACCAGCAGCTTGCCCGGCTCGATCCCGCGCCGCTTCGCAAACGGATTCCGCGCAATCACGTCTCTCATTTCCGCGGCTGTGCGGCAAATCACATCGGTAGTGCAGCCAAATTTCCGCTCGATTCCGCCCCGCACGCGCTTCGTCACCACCGCTAGATCGCGCTCGTCCGTCCTGAAAATCACGTTCCCGCTCTGCACATAAGTCTGCGCATCCCGCAGCTTCAGCGACGCGTACAGCGCCCGCAGCTCCTCCATCTTGATTACGTTGTGGCCGCCAACATTCACGCCACGCAGCATCGAAATAATCACAGCCATGTCACTCTCCGTTGCATCGGGCCGATGGTAACACCCGGCCGATAATTCAGCGCCGGCACTTGACATAATCCACTTGACACCGGAAGTATTGAGAATGTAGATTGCCGCCATCTTCGTTAACCTATTAGTACCTTAGCCCGAAGATAGAGACCCCCGGAATCTATAACGCTCGCGCCCCGAGAGGGTGCCGCGAGCCGGAGTAAGTCACAAAGGGAGGTACCACTCTATGCGGATATCAAATGCGTTCCGATCTGTCTTCGCACTGTTTCTCTGCGTTCTGCCCGCGCTTGCGCTAAACGGCGCGG
>Ga0302326_10003040_pt1 | contig 39965 bp, 30 predicted proteins | sample Palsa_T0_3_FD_202264 | JGI IMG/M metagenome (GOLD analysis project Ga0302326, IMG submission 202264) | Peat permafrost microbial communities from Stordalen Mire near Abisko, Sweden - Palsa_T0_3 | ecosystem: Environmental > Terrestrial > Soil > Palsa > Peat permafrost | place: Sweden: Abisko... | reverse complement strand
TGCTGCACTGCGGCATCTTTTACGCATCGCGGTTAGACCTGCCCCTGTGACCGGTCGCAAATGAAAGGGTCGCCTGCAGCATGTCTTTAGACCTGGACCATGTACTCAGAGAAGGGTGCGGACGAATCGGCGGAGCAGGTTATTGAGAAAGAGCGGAAAGCTATTGCGGACGTCCTCCACTATTCAGAGCAGTGTGCGTGGCAGTTCCGAACATGTCTGGGCCGATTGGGGCTATCCGATATGGCCCGGCATCGCGCCGTCGATGTCAGTGCAAAAAAAAGGCGGGCCCAAGATTCACATGGACCCGCCCGGCTTCAAAGCTCTTGATCCGCTTGCTCAGCGGAGTGCAATCTTGAGCGTACTATTATCTGACGCCGTTCTGCCCGTTCGGGGATCCTGGCAGCGGGGTATTCAGGTATGGGAAGGTATCTAAATAAGTGTCGGTTGGATTGACTGCCCCGGCGAGGGTCAAATTAGACGCGTCAGGACCGGCCGCCTCGGCGCCATCCGTGTAAGGCAAACCGCCATTCGGGTCGGCAGTCTCCGATCCACAATTGCCGATTGCTCCGCACAGTGCGCCCATGGCAACGCGCAACTCGATATCGACCACGTCATCATATGGACGGCGGCCATTGGGAAAACCCGCAAGGTCGCCCGCCAGTACGCCCAGATCCTTTTGCGCAGCCGGCGGTGTCGGCGCGATCGAGGTGTTGAGCCGCAGCAACTCGGCGGGCCGAGGTGAGGGCGGCTGGTTTAACCCCTTGACCCCGGTCAGAAAGGCCGCTACCAGATCGTCGCGCGGGGTTCCCGGCACCAGGGCCGCACTGGCGAACAATGAATGGAGGATCGCCGGCAAGGTTGGATTGGTCACATAGGCCAGAAACTGGGCATCGTCCTGAGGGATGCTGCCGTTGAATTTGTCCTTATCAGGCAGACCGATGATGACTTCATTGATCAGAGGACTGCCCAGGCGAGACATCTGCTGCCACGTCGGATTGGCGCTTCCCGCAGTGGAAGGCGTCGGCAGACTTGCAGTTGTCCAAGCTCCGATAACCGGTCCGCCTCCGTTGGTGAGGCAGTTGATGGGCAGTTCCAGTGCCAGGGACGTGATATTCTTTTGAGATAGATTATTGGGCGCGCCATTGCGCGGTCCAACGGGATTGGTGTTCACCAGGTCGAAAATGTCGCCCAGATTGGCCACGAACCCCTCTTTGCGCTGACCGACGAACACTCGCCCGGTATCGTGGCATCCTGGGATCGCGATCTGGTAGATATAGCCATTCGCGTATTCGGCATAGTTCGGAATTGATTTCTCGCCGATGTTGTCCACGGGTTTGTAGAACGTGTCGCCGCCGACCGTGAAATTCTGCACCGGCGATGCGGATGAACCGTTGGTGCTGACGGAGAGAGTGTAGCTCTCCTGCACATTAAGGTGGGTACCCGTCTTGTCAACGACACCGTCGTTTATCAGTGGAATCGCCACGGCCTTGTTCGGAGTGGGGAGTGCGAGTCCCTTGTCCATATTCGTGAATCTAAACTGAAACGAGAAGTTCGCCTCGGCCTGGCCTTTGCTATCAATATTGATAGCGTATAAGGCATTCGGGTCGAGTTGATAGAAGTTCGGACCGCCGCCCGGGTCCTGCAGCGGGACATAGTTCGCGATGATGGTGACGTATCCCTGCCGGCCGGTCTCATAGCTTCTGAACATGTAGAGGTCTGTTCCGTCCACCCTGGGCAGCCCGGCAATCGTGGGTGCCTCGCGGTGGCTCGAGGCGAGACTAAGAAGAGGGATGCTGGCGGCGGCAAGCGCAACAGCAACTTTGGCTGAGGGTTTCATGAGACCTGTGCTCCTGTGGCGGGTGTAAAACAATCACTACGTCACCAAGGGCAAAATGGATGCAGGCGCCGGACGCGACCCGCGCGCAGAACGTGCGCCCTGCTGACGCGCAGGCCTACAGGCCGAGTTCTATCCTGGCGTTTACGGGCGACAGCACGGCGGTTGCGACTTTCGCGCCCGAGCGCAGCACGAAGACTCCGCGGTGCGAGGGGTCAATTCTGAAGAACAGCCGATAGTCGAGGGTTAGCTGGCTTGCTGCAGCGCCACAGAAAGCGTCGAAGAACAGCGCCGCATAGGCTCCGTCGGCGTGGTTGTCGACGGCTTGCCCGGTCGGCTCGATGCGGCAGGCTTTGCCGTCCGCCATGATGACAATATTTGAGTAGGCGTAATCAGCGACCGCCTTCTGATGCTTACGCAGCTCGCCCCAGACAATCCTGCCATCGCCGTTATCATCGAGTTTGAGGACGAAATCAAGATCGCGCAGCGCGATATCCCACTGACCGTGCACGACGGTGTCGGACACAGTTGAATTCTGCGCGGTGAGGGTCAGATAGGCGTCGCTCGCCGAATGCGCCTGCGCGAGAGACGCGAGCGCCGCCGCAATGCCCACAAGCGCCGCATCGAACCAAAGACCACGGCTCTGTCTCATGGCGCGAGTGCAGCGCTTTTGAGCTCTGCGTCGATTCGCCGGGCAAGCGGTTCGATAATCGGATCCTGCAGTCCAGTCTTGCGTAAAAACGCAAGCGCAGCGAATGCCGCCTGGGGCTGGCCGGCCGCTTGCGCGGCCTCCAGCAACACACGCGCGTCCCAGGGTGCGCGCTGTACCTCCCAGTTACGCTGCGCCAAATCGAGCGCCGCGTGGGGATCATGCTGCAGATACAACGCGAAGCGCACCTGCTCACGGCCAAAATAGTCGCTGCCGCGCTCCTTTAGAGCGGCAAATCGGGCTCCCATAATCCAGGTGTAGAGGGGCAGATCCGGGCTAGCCAATGCCGACTTCGCCAGAGCAATGCGCAAGAATGCCGTATCGGATTGACTGGCATTTTCCAGCAGCGTCAGCACCTCTGCAGGCCGCTTGCGGTCGAGCAGGAAGTCGGCGTACGCAACCATAAGAAAATTGTCTTCCGGGGTGAGGCTAAGCGCCTTGCGGTAGTGAACTTCGGCCTGCGCCCAGTCACCCAGCCGTTCCGAGGTTTCTGCCAACAGACCCTGCAGCCAGGATCTGAATCCCGCCGGCATAGCCCGAGCCTGCCCGTCGATCTGTGTCAGCAGGCTCAGGCTCTGTTGCGCTTGACCGATGTACGAGCGCAGGTTTGCCGTGCAGGCGATGACGAGGGCATATCCGCCACTCACCGCAACCTGTGTGCAGTCATGGCCGGCGGTCTCATAGTCGCCCTGGACCATGTCGACCGTTGCAAGCGTGAGCCACGCTTGGGCATTGTGCGGATCTAAATGCAGTGCTCTCTTGAGTTCCCGTCGGGCGTCGGCGAACTGATGCCGGTATTGCAAGATCGTCGCGTACTCCACCAAGACTACTGCGGGTGGAGACGGCTGCAGGAGCCAGGGAGCAAGCACCGCCTCGGCGTAGCCGGCGTAATGGGCATCGCCGATCTGCCGCCCAAAGTCGATGTAGGTCTGCGCCAGCTGTTCCGCAATGACCACACTGCCGGCGTCGGCATCGAGTTTCCCGCGCAGCAGCCGCATCTGGCGCACTACCGGATCGGATGCACTCGGAACTTCCTGCAATACTGTATCGTCATTAGTGGGTGTGTAGGGAGCCTGGAACGGCGGCGCCGGCGCTGGCGCCGCTCCAGGCGTAGCGACGGTCGCAGCGCTGCCGAGCGGCATTGCCAAAATCGCGAGCGCTGCCGCGCTGACCCGCCCCATCTGAAAAAAAGCGTAATGCAATCTCATCTAATGCCGAATGCGCACTGCCGGCAGCCTCGCAGGGCATACGTTCGAGCCCGGCGAATGGATGCGCGTGCTGTGTACAACGGTTCATGCGCTCCGCGCTGGATGTGGCGGCCGCATTATCGTGAAAGGGTCGTACCCTCCAGACCAGTGGCCAACCCATTAGTACTTAAGCCTGGCAGTAACCCGGTACGCCGCTCAGTCCACCGATACTGCCGTTCCTTGCGCAGCCACTGGCATCGCCATTGCTTGCCATCTAATCTTTGACAGCAAAGAGGTGTTTACCATGCCACGTCGGATAATCGCTGCCACGATCCTATTCGTAGCCCTCGACCTCGCCACGAACGCCGCGTGCGCTCAAAGCGTCGCGGATGTTGATCACGCCTTGCACGCGATGCAACTGCGAATGAGAGCTCTGAATGCCGCCCGCAAGAACCTGCAGAAAATTGAGTATCACCGTGAGGATCATGAAGCGGATGCGGCGCGTGCCATCACCGACGCCGACACGATGGTCTTTACCGAAGCAGTTAAGGTGTTCACCGTCGGTTTCATGGTGACCGGCATGAAGTGTCCCGACGATTTGCGTTTCACACTGAAGCAGTTCGGTGTGGTGGCGGAGTCGTTGGTCACCACGGCTGACGTGCAGCTTGCCCTCGTCAATGAAAGCCTGAATAGCGTTGCGGTGCCGGATGCTCGTACAGAAGCGACCAGTATCCGCGATCTTATAGTTGATTTGCGCGACTTCCTTAGGCCGTTCGCCGTCAAGGGGTAGATCACGGATCGCGCCGGGAGCGGACGACTCTTGCGCGATCGGTTGCTGTCATGCTGCGCGGCTTGTCAAAGATCCCTGATGACGGCGATCAGACGCGTCGCTTCCTCTGCCGTGTTGTACATCGAAAACCCCACGCGTATGAGCGAACTGCCCGGCACCTTCAGCACTTCGACCGGACGTGGGGCATAGAAATCTCCATCCCACACGCAAATCCCGACGGCGCCGAGCTTGCGCGCGATCGCGGCGGAATCATGTCCTGCCACCGTAAATGAGACGGTCGGAGCGCGCGCGGCCTGAGTGAACGGCAAGCCCCACAGGTGCACGCCGGGAATCTTCTCCAGTTCCGACCAGAGCAATTGTCCCAGTGCGTGTTCGTAGGCCGAGATGGCACGCACCGCATCGTGCACCGCTTCGCGGCGCGAGGCGCCGCGGCCAAATCCCGCGAGGTAGTCGACCGCGGCACCCGCGCCTTCGATGGCGGCATGGTTCAGAGTGCCGGTCTCGATCCGGTAAGGAGCTGCGTTGTCCTGCACAATGAGCCGGTCAGTATTCAAAGCATCGAGTGCTCCCGCACGCGAGTACAGAATGCCAACGTGCGGCCCGTAGAACTTGTATGCGGAGCACAGCAGGAAATCCGGGTCCAGATTCTGCACGTCGACCGGAAAATGCGGGGCATAGTGAACCGCATCAAGGATAAGTACAGCACCCGCCTCGCGTGTCAGCGTGCGCGCAGTGGCGAGGTCGTTCACAGTACCGATGGCGTTCGACGAGCATCCGAACGCGACAATCCGGGTCCGCTGGGTAATGAGTTTCCTCATGGCGGCGTAGTCGAGAGCGCCCGTCGCCAGCAGCGGTATCTCGCGGATGACCGCTCCATTTTCCTGCAGTCGCCGCCACGGGCCGCGGTTCCCCTCATGATCCAATTGCGTGATGAGCACCTCGTCGCCCTGCCTGATGGTGCGCCCGAGCGCGTGCGACAGGGCGAACGCGAGCGAGGTCATGTTCTGGCCGAGCGAAATGCGCTCCGGGCCCGACGCGCCGAGAAAATCCGCGATGGCCGCGCGCGCGGCCAGATGCCGCGCGTCCAATTCCATCGATGGTGGGAAATTGCCGTGGGTATTTACATTGCGGTTGCGATAGTTATCCGCGATGGCTTCAATGACGGCGTTCGGGACCTGCGTGCCCCCCGGACCATCTAGGAAAGCGACGGGGTGGCCGCCGAAGCGCCGCCGTAGCGACGGAAAATCGGCTCTGCAGCGCAGCGACTCGGCCGCACCAAATGTCGACCGGGAAACGGCTTCGTGCATTACTCGCTCTCCTGTAAGGGGGCCGCCCTGATGGACAGCAACAGACAACGGGGACGGCGCTTCAGGGTGCGGCCATTTCGGCCGCAACGAGCGCCGTGCCGAGCTTGCCATGAATCTGCGCGCGTGCCTGCGCCGCGCCTTCCATCCAGCTGACCCTGAGCGGACCGCTCAACTCGTCGGCGCCGGTGAGCGTAAGGTCTCCGGCAACTCGGCCGCTGCGCTCCGGGCAGCGCAGCGTGCCCGAAACGGCGAGATCCTCGCTCCAGCGCACCTTGCGCAGGGTCAGCGTATAGCCATCACGCTGCGCCTTGATGCTGAATGTGCCGCCGCGCAGTCCAACTCCCGCCCCAGTCGTGTTGGTTTCGATGCGTGCGATGACATCTCCTGCGGACAGGAGCGCGGCGGCGGCTGCCCGCAACTGCTCGGGCGCAGCTGCATTACCCGCAAGCGCGCGCGCCGGCGCAAGCTCGCTCACCTGGCGGGCAAACTGCGGCAGCAGGCGCACCGCGGGCACGGACTGCGTGCAGCGCGTGTCGCCCGGCTGCAGCGTCGCCACAAATCTCCTGACGATCTCGGCCGCACAGCCGCTGCGCGCGTGCGGCAGGGCGTTGACGTGGAAGCTATTGACGACGATGAGCTGGCGAGCATGGGCGAAGTGCTTGGCGGCGGCGGCACCATCAGCCATCGTCGTCAAGTTATCCAGTTCGCCCGAGATGACGAGCACCGGAACGTCGGGATACGTGGCAGGCTCGGGCACGATGTGCCCGGCGGGATACGCGGCCGGCGCCACTGGCCATAGAACGCACTCGTCTATGAAGCCGTAGTCGAGCGGCATGCCCCGGTATTCATCGATCGTGAAGGGCGCATAGGTGTCCGGGGCGACGAGCTTACGGTGCGCGATCACTTTATCGCGCTCGGCAAGTCGCGCCTCGGGCGCGAGGCTCATGTCAAAGATCTGCGGCGGGTCATGACACGTCACAGCGGCTGCAAGGCCCGCACTGAACTTCGCAATTGCCTGGCTCTCATCGCGCGAGTCCACCGCGATAGCCGTCTCGGCCATGAGACGTAATAGGGGCGCGCGGTCGCCCGCCGCAAAAGCGCGCGCCGCTGCGTCGAGCTCGCGAACGCTGGCATATGCGGGAGCACTGCTGAACATGAGCGTCGCGAGGAGTGCCGCGTCCGCAGTGAAGCTGCGCAGCCTGCCGTCCGCGTCGTGGGCTTGCGCCTTGAACGCAGCGCTGCGCAGCTGCGCCAGTGCCGGAGCGATGTGATCAAGCGACGTGCCGGGAAGTTGCGCACACGCCGCATCGCGCCGGCAGGCGATGTTGAATTTGTCGCGCATCGCCGGCGCATAGGTCGGATACCACCCGTAGTCGGGCCCGTCGAGCGCATAGGCGCCGTCGAGTACGATGGAGCGCAGCCTTTGCGGATGGCGCAGCGCGAACACCTGCGCGAAGTACGTCCCGTAGGAATCCCCGTAAAGATCGACCGGAGCGGAGCCGAGCGCTTCGAGGATCGCCGCAAGATCGTCGGCGGCAAGGGCGCTGCCGTAAAGAGCCGCTCTTGCACCCAGCGACCGGCCACATGCGCCGACGTTTTCGATGGTGATGCTGGGGGCACTTTGCAGGGCGGCGCAGTCAACGGCTCCAGACTCGCCGGTCCCGCGATTGTCCATGATCACAAGGTCGCGCCGCGCGAGCAGCGGCCGGAAGAGCGCCAGGTATTCATCCCGTGAGAGCGTGGCGGGAAATCCCGGACCACCCTCGGTTGCAACCAGCATGCCACTCGGCTTGCCCGCAGCGACATGCTGGTAGTACTCGAAATGGATGGCGATGCTTGCAGAGTTGGCTGCCGCCGGATCAAGCGCGCGCACCAGGGTGCCGCACCACGCTTGCGCCGTACGGCAGCGCTGCAAAGTCAATGTGCCGACTGTGAGCGTCGCGCCGACAGGCGCTGCGGCCGGCGCGGGCTGCGAATGCGCAAGGCCAAGTGCCGAGTTCGCCCACACCAAGGTGGCAAGCGCGAGCGCGCTACGGCGCGATTTAGCGGCCACGCACGCCGCTCGGCGCTACCGGGGCGCGATGTGATCCGTCGAATCCGGCTGCTAAGTTCGCTGTCGGCACGCTGCGCCCCTTTTCCGACGAGAGTCACGCGCCGCGCCAAGCGTGCGGTCGCACTTATTAAACGGTTGTACAACAAGCTAAATCGGCTCGTCAAGCGCCCCTGTACCGACGCACGACTGCTTGCGGCTATATGCTGCCTCCGGCGTGCCTGCAGCACGAGTGGCCTTCGGACGCGCTCCCCTGCAGACTGTGCGCAGCTCGTAGATATTCTTCCGGAGCCCCCATGCGCAGATTCGTCACCATCATGATCAGTGTTGCCCTCGTGCTGTGCCTGCTGCCGCCGGCATTTGCGCAGAAGACCAAGACCGTCGTATTGATCGTGAGCGACGGGCTGCGCTGGCAGGAAGTATTCACGGGCGCCGACCCGTTGCTGCTCGACCCGAAGAACGGCGGCAGCTGGATGGAAGAGAGCGCGCTGAAGGCCAAGTTCTGGCGCGACAACGCAGAAGAGCGCCGTCGAATACTGTTTCCCTTCATCTGGGGAACGGTGGCCAAGCACGGACAGATCTTCGGTAACCAGCATAAGGGCAGCATTGCGCATGTCACCAATGGACTTGCTTTTTCCTATCCCGGTTACAACGAGATGTCGGTCGGTTTTCCCGATCCTAGGATCGACCGCAACGAATTTGGACCGAATCCCAACGTCACCGTATTCGAATGGCTGAACAGGCTGCCGGAATTCTCCGGACACGTCGCCGTCTACGGAACCTGGGGCATCTACGACGACATTTTCAACAAGGCGCGCAGCCACCTAGTCATGCAGACCGGCTGGAGCGCACCGCCCCCCACAGGCGATGCATCGAAGGACGCGCTACTTGCCAGGATCCTCAATACGACGACGCGTTTCGACGAGGAGGATGTCTTCGACGCATTCATCCAGATCCCGCTCCTCGACTACGTGCGCAGCGGGGCACCGCGCGTGCTGTTCGTCGGCTATGGCGAGACCGATAATTGGGCGCACCAGGGGCGTTATGATCTGGTGCTCGACAGCGCCCAGCGCATGGATGGATTCGTCGCCGAGCTGTGGAAGACGATGCAGGCCATGCCCCAATACCGCGACAGCACGACGTTCATCATCACCGCGGACCACGGGCGCGGCAGCGGCCCGGAGGAATGGAAAGAGCACGGCGTCGAAGAGAAGGGCTCGGAGAATGTGTGGATTGCGGTCATCGGCCCCGATACCGCGCCTCTGGGCGAGCGCGCGAATATTCCCCCGGTGACGCAGTCACAGATCGCGGCGACTGTTGCCGCCTTTGTCGGCAAGGATTATCGGCATTCCGTACCGGCCGCCGCACCGGCGATCACGGCTGTGCTAGCCCAGCATTAGCAGAGCGGCCAGCCCCCGCCGCCGAAGGCGGCGCGGCGGCGGTGAATGGGCGCGTGGTGTCGATGGCGAGCCAGCAGGCGGCGCCCACGAGCGCAAACAGCGTGCCGATCACGAATGCAGCCGTCCACTCACCATGGCCGGAGAGGTAGGCGACGATCGGTATGCCGATGAGGCCGCCAATATTGCCGCCGGTATTGAGCACACCGGTGGCCGACATGGTGTCTGCACGGGCGACAAACATGGTCCCCGCCCAGTAGGATCCTTCGGTGAGCTCGATGACACCGTAGCACAGGGCAAGCGCGATCACGGCGCCGTAGGGGTTGCTCAAATGCACCGTTACCAGCAGCAGCACTCCGGCAGCCGGCAACGCGAAGAGCGGGGTGAGCCTGAATCCCCAGCGAAAGCCAAAACGGCTGCACAGCGCGGTTGCGAGCTTGCCGCCGACGCCGGCGCCTGCTGCCGCCGCAAGCGGCGGTGCCGCAGCGAGCCAGCCGCCCTCTAGAATGTTGAAGTGCCGCTCCTGCACGAGATAGAGGAAGCACCAGTTGGCGATCAGGTAGAAGACGTAATTCATGCAGATGTAGGAGAAAGTCAGCAGCAGAATCGAGCGGTCGCCGAGGAGCCGCCCCAGTCGTCGCCACGACATGGCCGTCTGGGTCGCGACAGCAGAGTTCTCGCCAAGCTCGGCCAGTTCCTCAGCCGTGACGCGCGGATGCTCGGCTGGCGAGTTCCGGCCGTACCAGGCCCATAGCGCGATAAAAGCGAGCACCGGCAGTTCAGGCCAGAAGAGCGCGTACTGCCAGCTGAAGGCAGCCATCAGATAGGTGACCAAAGGCGGGGTGAAGGCCGCGGCAACCTGCAGGGACATCGATTGCAGGCCCTGGACGAGCGCCCATCGCTCCGGGCGAAACCAGGCCTCCATGACGCCGGAGCTCACCGGGAATATCGGTCCCTGCGCGAGGCCGAGCAGCAGTTGCAGCATGAGCAGCGCAACCAGAAGCGCGCTGCCGGCAAGCACCAGCGGCGCGAGCGGCGTGAGAATCGTTGCGAAAAACGCAACCAGGCTGATGAGGGTGAACATGCGGCGCGCCCCCAGGCGCTGGCCGATGACACCTCCGGGCAGCTGGAAAGCCGCGTAGCCCAGAACGAAGGCCCACTCGAGCCAGCCGATCTGCATCTGGGTGAGGCCCAGATCCGGCATGATGCGCTCCGCAGCGACCGTCAGGCTTTTCTGCTGCAGATACGCGATGCAGCCAAAGCCTAAAAGCAGGCTGAGGATGCGCCAGCGGATTCTATGCGCCAGCGCGTAGCCCGGCGTCGGGCCGGCAGCGGTCACGTCGCGGTGCGTGGGCGGTCCGTGTGCAACGCGAGCCGCTCGGTGACATAGCGCCGGATATCGAGGCTGAAGTCCTCCATCGGCGCGTAATAGCCGTGCTCGTGAACGCGGCTGCGCATGCCCTTCTGCACGGATTCGCAGATCGCCCAATCCTGGCGATTCACTATGTCCCAGAAATCCACCGCATCAGAAGGATCGAATTCGGCCTTGGCAAGCTCGTGCGGCTCAAAGAGGAAGTGACAGACGATGTCGGTGCGCTCGGGCGCGCGCGGCTGCAGGATGAACACCGCCGCGTGATCGCAAGCAAGGCTCAGGAACAGATTCGGATAAATGAGCTCGCCCTTGTGCCGCTCGCGCTCGTCCTGATTGAGCGTGGGAAAAGCTCGGCGCGCGGTCGTGCCCGCGCGCGTAAACGTGTAAGCGCCCGCTCGGTGCGGCACGCCGCGGCTCCAGTCGAGCCCTGCTCCGCCTGCTTCGCGAAATGCGGGAACGACGGCGCACAGCTCCGGGTGAACCCCGCCGCAGTGATAGCACTCGTTGTAGTTCTCGCAGATCGCCTTCCAGTTGGCGGCGACCTCGTAGGTAATGGTGTGGCCAATCAGGAGCTCGGAGAGCGGGTAGCGCTCGATGCGCGCCGGAATTCCCCCCAGTTGCGCCGCGAGCGGCTGCGCCTCTGCCGGCGTGAGGTGCAAGAAGATGAATCCGCCCCAGCATTCGACTCCCACCGGATAGAGCTGGATGGCACTCTTGTCGAAACCCGGCACGCCGCTCATGTGAGGCGCCGCGATGAGATGTCCGTCGAGGTCGTAGGACCACTGATGATAAGGACACAGGATGGAGCGGCCCGCAATGACCCCACCCTGCACGGCTGCACCTGGGACCTGCGCGTTGTCGGTACGGCACAGCCGCGAGCCTCGATGGCGGCATACGTTGTAGAACGCGCGCACGCTGCCCTGGCGATTGCGTACCACGAGAATGCTCTCGCCGAGGATGTCGAGGACCAGGTAATCCCCGGGCTTCGCGAGCTGCTCCTCGCGGGCGGCGCACAACCATTCACGGCAAAAAATCCGCTCCTTTTCCAGCTGGAAAATCTCCTCGGAGTAGTACCAGCTGGATGGCAGCGTCTGCTCGAGGCCGCCCAGAAGATCCATGGAATCCGCATTCATTGGGCACTTCGCTCCTGAATACCGTCGTCGTACAACAACGAGGGTGTGGGCAAAAGAGGACCGTCGCGCAGGTACGCGGCGCTACGCGCAGAGCAATCGAGCTCGCGCGCATAGCGATGACCGCTGTGGACCGCGTGCACGATGGCACCCGGCGCGAGTGCATCTCCAATGCGGTCGACCGAAATGATCCCCGCCGCTGCGAACTCCTCCTGGCGCGCGCTGAGCGCCTGGTAGAGCGCATCGCTCGCCCGGCGAACGCCCACGATCACGAGCGAGCGGCACGGCAGGCGCTGTTCCGCGCCGGTAAAAAGGTTGGCGACGGTCGCCTCGCCGTCGGCAAGATCCGTGATGCGTGACAGCGTCAGTAGCGCGACTCCGGCCGCCGCCAGGGCGCGGTGCACCTGCGGCTGCTCGTTCGTCATGATGGACCAGGCGGAAGCGTGTCCTGCAGGCGTCACGTAGGTCACGCTGTCGGCGCCGCGCGCCAGTTGTTCGGCAATCAGGCTACCCATGTAATAGTTGTCGAAGTCGAACACCACTATCGGACCTTCGGGCGCCACTCCGGCGGCAATGTCATCGGGCGTGTAGACATCCGGTCCTGCAAGCTCACCGACGGGAAGTTCGAGCGGCGAATACAGGGAGCGCGTCCAGCGCGCGCCGGTTGCGATCACCACGCGCGCATGCTCGAGTCCCAGAATGTCGTCCACCGACAGCTCATTGCCTGCGTAAAGATTCACGTTGGTCAGACGCTGCAGCTGGCCGAGACGCCAGTCAAGTACCCTGCCCCAGGTGGCAAGGCCAGGCAAGCGGGTTTCGAAACGCAGCCGGCCGCCGAATTCGCCGGCCGCCTCGGCGAGCGATACCGGGTAGCCGCGCCGCGCAGCACTCAAGGCGCACTCGAGGCCCGCGGGACCGCCGCCGACGATGAGGACGGCCGCATCGCTGCCTTGCGCGCTGATGCGCTCGGGGTGCCAGCCGCGACGCCACTCCTCGCCGATCGTCGGGTTCTGCGTGCAGCGCACCGGGACGCTGTCATGCCAGCTTGCAATGCAGATGTTGCAGCCGATGCACTCGCGAATGTCCTGCTCGCGACCTGCATCGATTTTCTTCGGCAGAAAGGGATCGGCGATGGAAGGGCGCGCGGCGCCGATGAGATCGAGGACACCCCGCCTGATCTGCGACACCATCGTGTCCGGGGAGGTGAAGCGCCCCACGCCGACGACGGGGCGCTTCGTCAGGCGCTTGACGAAATCGATCACCGGTTCATGACTGCCTTCCGGGCTGAAGCGCGACGGCGCGCAATCTGTTGGGCTGGAATCCATCTTCACATCCCAAAGATCGGGGGCATCGGCGAGGAGCTCGACCAACTCGTGCGCCTCGGAGGGCGCGCGCTCGCTCGGCCGTCCGCGCAGCTCCTCGAGACTGATTCGCAGTGCAACCGCGCAGGTGTCGCCCACCGCCTCCTTCGTCACTTCAATGAGCTCGCGCACGATGCGCACGCGATTCACCATCGCACCGCCGTACGCATCGGTGCGCCGATTCCATTCGGGAAGCAGGAATTCGTACGGCAGGTAGCCCATGCCTGCGTACACGTAGATGATGTCAAAGCCCGCGCGCTTCGCCTTGCGCGCCGCTTCGGCCTGCCAGCGCAGGAGGCTCGCAATGTCGGCGGCGTCCATGGTTTTGGAGCGCTGATTCGCCATGAAGCCTACATGCGTCGCCATCCACGAGATACCCGACGGCGACAGCGGCGGCATGCGGCTGGTTCGATTCGATACCGAGCCGCCTCCATGCCACAGCTCGACCCCGGCAAGCGCTCCATGTTCGTGAACCGCATCGGTCATGAGCGCGTGCGAGCGCACGTCATTCTCGTCCCAGAGGGTCGCGTATGGCAGCGGCGAATCATCCGATGAAGGATGCACTGAGACGTAGCCCGTGCACACAACACCCCAGCCGCCCTCGGCCTTCATGCCGCGAAAGCCGGCGCGCATGTGCGGCATCGTATTCGTCATGCCACTCGCATGCGGCACGGCGTAAAAGCGGTTCGGCGCGGTTACTGGCCCGATGCGCACCGGCTCAAAAAGAATGTCAAACCGTGGGTTACGCGCCACAACGCACCTGCCAGCTCGCGCAAATTTTAGTATAGCTAAAATCGCGGCTCGCGAGCTATTTATCGATCGTTCAACAGTGGCGGCGCGCGCGCCGCCGCTATTGCGGCATCAAATAACTCGCGCGGGACGCTTTACGCCGCGGCAAGCGTCGCACGCGCATGCGCGATGCGACGCCCTCAACGCGTCTTGGCGTCGATCTTCTTTGCAAGCTCCGCCAAGTCAATTTCTTCTTCGTCGATCGAGATCTCGAACGATGCGTCTTTCGGCGGCGGCTTGGCCTTCGGAATGGGTGCCAGCGCGGCAGGAACGACGGCGGCTGCCCGCTCCTCAGGAATCGGTGCCGCGGGGGTGGGTCGTTCCCAATCCTTCTTCTGGGCCATCCAGCGCTGGTAGCGATCGAAGCTCCACATCCCGTGTTCGGCCCCCGACTGGATTACCGTTGCGAGCTGACTGAATTGCCCGGCGCGAATCGTTCCCTTCGCTGCGGAGCTCGCCATCAGCACTTCGCAGCGTGGCACCCGCAGCTGGTATTCGGCGAGGAACTCCAGGCGCTGGCAGACAACGCCCACCAGGCAATCGGCGAGCTGCGCCAGTATGCTGCCCTGGATTTCCGCGGAGAATGCCATCGAAATGCGGCTCAGCGCCTCCGCGCAGGTCGCTGAGTGCATCGTGGCGAGGACCAGCTGCCCGGTCTCCGCGGCGTTCAGCGTGAGCCGCATGACCTCCGGCGTGCGCATCTCGGTAATGACGAGCACGTCCGGATTTTCGCGCAGCGCATCGATGATCGCCTGCTCGAAGCTCGGCGAATGTGTGGGAATTTCGCGTTGCCGGATATAGGAGCGGCGGTTTGCAAAGAGGTACTCGAGGGGGCTTTCGATGGTGATGATATTGCGCGCACTGGAGGCATTGATCTCGCCAATGAGTGCCGCCAGCGTCGTCGATTTGCCGCTTCCGGTTGGCCCGGAAACCACGATGAGGCCGGTGCGGGCGTCCAGCAGCTTGCGCAAATCAGGGTGCAGATTGCACGCGCGCAGACTGTCTACCGAAGAGGTGAGCAGCCGCACCGCCATCGCAATCCCACGAACCGTACGAAATAGATTGATCCGGCACTGCGCGCCGGCGAGCCTGACCGATACATCGGCGGATCCACGGGCTACAAACTGATTCCAGCCGTCGGCGCCCAGGAGGTCCTTGCCGATTTCGATGAGCCGCGCGCCGGGAAGGATTTCACCGACCGTGACGAGCTCGCCCTTGACCCGGGCAACGAGCGGCGTCCCCGCTTCCAGATGCAGATCGCTTGCACGCAAAGAACAGGCAGTGGCAATGAGCTCTTTAAGTACCATGTCCTTACCCTCGAAACAGCAGCGAGATACTAACGCGCGACGCGCGGCGCTGGCCGACTTCAGGAATATATGGCGCAGTCACCGTACAAGCTCGTCTAAGCCTTGTGCGCAAAGGGGCGGCCGAGGCTGCCGCTAGCGGCGCAGCGCATTCCTAGTCGGCATCAGCGCGCGGCCGGAAGTTCCATGGACGCCCCGGTATAGCGTGTCCAAATCTGCGATTTGCCGAGCAGCGACACACCAATGAAGCCGCGTACCTTGAGACTGTCGGGTGCGATGAGCTCAATCAGGCATTTGTAACTGCGTCCGGTGTCAGGTTCGTAAATCGTCCCGCCCGACCACTTGGCGTCTCCGTCGTAATGCAGGTCACGCATGATGACCTGGCCGCGCAGAGGCTTGCCGCGCAGTGCGGGATCGGGATTCTTTTCATCAACACGACCCGGGTGACTGCCGCCCACAATGCGGCCCTCGTAGGCGCCGCCGGCGGCGACGCTGATCTGTATGATTCCGTCCTTGGCTTGCGTGAGCCAGTTACCGAGAACCCGGGACTGCTGCTCATCATTTGCGAGGACACCCAGCGCCACTGCAAATAAAAGCGCGCAGGCGCCGCTGCGGGTACGCCACTGGATTCGTGCCATGAGTTCTCCTGTCGTGCCGCGTGAGTCACTGGTCCGGAGGCGACGCATGCGGTCGCCCCAACCGCAGCCATCGCAACTGTAACCTTAATTTGAGGCAGTGATATGATCATCCGACGGCGAACAAAGACGCAGGGTTGCACTCAGCACAAGCGCCCGGGTCTTCGCGCCTCGACGAAGTTGCGCATAGAAACCGTGAACACTGCAGCAAGCGCCATACTCGATGGGTATTGTGCGGCGCGCGGCTGCGAAAAAATGCGCAACGGCAGGCAACCGGAGCACCCGCAATGCGTCAGCCCAGGCTGAATACCCGATGTGTGCGTGCCGCGCACACCCCCGATACGGCGACCGGCGCGATCGCGCAGCCGATTTATCTGACGACGACATTCGAGCGTGACGCCGACGGCGCGTATTCGCGCGGCTACCGCTACAGTCGGGAGGGATCGCCGAACCGGGTGTCCCTCGAGTCGTGCATGGCAACGCTCGAAGGCGGCATTGGCGCCCTCGCGTTGGCATCCGGACTGACCGCAAACATAGCGGTGTTCGAGCTTTTGGCCAGTGGCGATCATGTGATTGCGCCGCACGAGGCCTACTACGGCACGCTCAAACAGCTGCGCGAACATGTGCGCGAACGCGGCATTGCAGTCGACTTTGTTGATTGCCGCGACCTATCCGCCGTCAAGGCGGCGCTCACCGCGCGTACGCGCCTGGTATGGATTGAGACACCCACTAATCCGCTGCTGAGCATCACGGATATTGCTGTGGTCACCGCGCTGGGGCATGAAGCGGGTGCGTTGGTTGTTTGTGATAATACTTTCGCAACTCCGGTGTGCCAGACTCCCTTCGACTTCGGCGTCGATCTGATCGTGCATAGCGGTACCAAGTACCTCGGCGGCCACAGCGACGTATTGAGTGGCCTCGTTGTCGTGCGCGAGGACGCCGCACTACTTGAACGGCTACATGCCTGGCAGCGCCTATGCGGCGCAGGTCTCGGGCCGTTCGACTGCTGGTTGTTGAGACGCAGCATCGCAACTCTCGGGATTCGCGTACGCGCGCAATGCCGCAACGCGCTTCTCGTCGCTGAGTTCCTCTGCACCCAACCGGCCGTGGAGCGTGTCTACTACCCCGGTTTGCCGCAGCATCCGGGGCATGCCATCGCCGCCGCACAGATGCATGATGGCTTCGGCGCGGTGCTGTCGGTGTGTATGGCAAATGGCCGCGCGGCGGCATTTGAGACTGTGCGCCGCACGCGTTTCTTCACGCCCGCCACCAGCCTTGGCGGAGTCGAAAGCCTGATCGAGCACCGCGCCTCGATCGAGGGGCCCGACTCCAAGACTCCGCAGAATCTGCTGCGCCTCTCGATCGGCATCGAGGACAGCGAGGATCTGATCGACGATCTCGCGCAGGCGCTGGCTTGAGCCGGATTGCGCGTGAAGGCTGCGGCGAGCCGCGGCTTGGGAGCGCGTCGGGACCGCGCTTGCAACCCCTCACTCGATGAAACGCTCGCCAGTTCCACGCTAGAACGTCCGCATCCGCGGGCGACGCGCCGCGGGTCCTGCGGTGCGTTTAGCCTTATTCATACGCCGCCATGCATGCCAATACTTGCCGAAGCGCTCGGCGAATTCGGCCGGCTTCTCCTTGTAGACACGCGCGCCAAGGACGAGCGCTCGGGATTGCAAGTCAGCTCGCAGGCGATCAATCAATACGACAACTCCTGCACACTGCTCCGGAGCGAAGTCTGCGCCCCTGCGCGAGAGTACTTGCGCACGCAGCACCGCCAGATCGTGATCATCTCCAAGGCGCTCTGCTAGGTTGCCGGCCTTGCTTGCGCGCTTGCTGATAGGTCCGGGCGCCAAAGGCTTGAGGACGATCAATTGCTGCTGCAGGTCCTTCGCCCGTTTGCGCCATTCATGCAGGTCTTGCGCACGCCGAGCGGAACGCGCCCTGTAGTACATGCGCCGCCCTCGGGCGTAGGTGCGCCGCAGGCCCTTGCCTAGAGGCGACCACCCGCGCTTGCTTATCGAGGAATCCAGGACGCGTCGGTATGCGCCGCGTAGAGCCTCGCGGCTGAGCGCAATACCCGTGGGCTCAAGCATTACAGCACGCTTGACTGCTTTTCCATGCTGCACGAGGCCACGCCGCAGCGCTTTTAGGACGCTCGCCGATGCCACGCCATCGCCAGCTCTCCACGCTCTATCGAGCGCCACGACCAGAACTTTCGCGTCGCGAGCTGCGCCCAGCGGGCGGCCCGCATCGCGCAGGCGCATATTTACCTCACGGAAAGTTGCTGCCGGAAGCGCCGGCTTGAGCAGCCGCCACACTGCGCGGGCCTTCTTTATCGATCTGCGCGCAGCATGAATTGATTGATCTGACGGCCGCCTGTCTGCAAGGCAAGCCAGCGCCGCGGCGATATGTCCGCGAACGATTGCACGGGTCTCGAGCGTGCCTGCTGCGCGGCCCTCCAGTTTCGCAGACATAGTCAGCCCGTCGGCTATTCAAAAGCGCCGCTATGGCGCGCGAATCCGGCGCTCGCGCCACATGTAACTGGCCCACGGCATGACGCAGCTCCATCGGGACGAGTCGGTGTTGGCTCGGGTCGGATACGGGCGCGATCCGATTCCGTCACCTCATTATTGCCCGGAGCGGCCGCCGCCCCACGCGTAGTTCAATTCAAGCCCGATCGTGCGCGGCTGATTGGTCACGACGCGATTCAACGCCGGCACGAAGAACGATATTTCCTCCGGATCCCCGAGGTCGGCGCGCTTATCGAACACGTTGTCCACGAACAGGAACACGGATACCTTGCGGTCGCTCGCCCAGCCGCCGCGAAGCTTCACGATATCGCGCGATGGGACAATGTTCTGGTAGAACGTGACGTCGGTCATCGAACCGGTATATTCGTTGGTCCCGCGCAGGACCATCGCATAGTCATCCGAAATCGGGTGCCGATAGACGATCGAGGTCGTCTCCGTCCAGTCCGGCACATCCTGCACCCGTTGGCCGTCGACGAATCCGGCGCCGGCCTCGGCCGCGGTGATGTTGGCATGGGTGTAACCCAGAGCGGTCGTCAACGTGAGTTCGGAGGTTATGGCGGCGCTCGCCTCGAGTTCCCCGCCATAGACATGCGCGGTGCCGGCATTGGCGGTGTACGTAGCACCGCACATCTCCGTCACCAATTGCTGGATGCCCGTCCAATCCTCGTAGTAGACGGCGCCATTGATCGTCAACCGATCATCGAACAGCCGCAGCTTCTCGCCAGCCTCGTAGCTCCAAATGCTGTCGGGGCTGAATTGCAGCGGATTTGCCGGACAGGTGCTGGGCGGCGGAGCATTGCCGCCGCCCGGCCGAAAGCCCTTGGAACCCTGAACGTAGAGAGTCAGGTCCTTAGTGGGTTCGTAGGAGAGGTTGAGCTTGGGATTGACTCCGGATGCCGAGGCCGGCAGCGAATAGATAATCGGCGGATTCGGGCCTGTAATCAGCCCGCCCGACTCTGCAAGGTCTTCCGTGCTCTTATAAGAGTAGTAGCGTAGCCCCCCGGTAATCTTGAAATTGTCCGCAAAGCGGTACGACGCCTCGCCGAACCCCGCGTACTGTTTAAGATCATTGTCGAAAGTCAGGTAGAAGTAGGACGGCACACCGAACAATTCCGCCACAACCGGGCCGGGCGTAGTCGTCCCGATGGCGGTGTTCGACTTGTAATCCTGATAAAAGAACCCGGCGAGCCATTGGAAGGGGCCATCGCCCATCGAGGTCACGCGCAGCTCCTCGCTGAACTGGCTGGTGTAGTCGGTCTCGAAGGCCGTGACGGGACCCGCTTGGGCAAAGGTCGCGCAGGGCCCTCCCCCGCAATCAGCGTTCGGAATGCCAATGAGCGCGGTGAGGAAGTCCTGCGCGACCTCCGAGGTGTCCTGCTCAAGATGAGTCTGCCGACGGTAGTATGCCGACGTCGAGCTGAGCTCGACGCCGCCGACATCGTATTTGATCGGCAGGGTGAAGAGCTGGAAGCTGTCGCCATAGGGCTCCGTCTGGTCGAACGGCTGGTAGTGCGCCTCGTATTTGACGCCGGGTGGATCGTCGACGAAGTTGGGCGCGCCCTGTGTAATCGTCTGCACGAAGACGCTCGGCGTAATGGTCAATCCATCCATGGGCAGCCACTGCAAAGAGGTCCGCACGCCCTGCACCTGCTCCCAGTTCGCATCCTTGTAATCGTGCTCCACGGGTGCGGTGAGGACGTTGCCGCGCGTGAAGCCGCCATTGATCTCGAGGGGGAACGGGTTCAGGACGACGCGGTCGATCCAGCCGTCGGTGTAGCTGTCCGTGCCGACGATGCGCAGCGCCAGCTTATCTGCAACCAGGGGTATGTTGACCATGCCGTTGGCGGTGTAGTTGAGGCCGCCGTCCTTCGTGTCAGAGGCAATGGCCTGGGCGCTCACCGCAAAGTCGCTCGGGTCGGGCTGATTGGTCACAAGCTTGATCGTGCCGCCCATTGAGCTCGACCCGTAGAGCGTACCCTGGGGGCCGCGCAGAACCTCGACCCGGTTGAGATCGTACAGGCTGGGGTCGATCACGACCCTACCCAGGAGGGCCTCATTCGGCGGGGTCAGCGGCGTGTCGTCGAGATAGAAACCGACGGTCGGCGCCTGCCCTCCGGAAGAGGCGACGCCGCGCATCTCGTACTCAGTCTGGCCGGGTCCGGAATTGCGCTCCGACACTCCCGGCGTCTCATACCCGACTTCCGACATGTCGGAAATACCCGCAGCAAGGAGCTGTGCGCCGGAGTAGGCGGTCACGCTGAGCGGCGTCGACTGGACGGTTTCCGAGCGCTTCTCCGCGGTGACCACGATCTCTTGAAGCCCCGAGGCGCCCGAAGCGTTGGCCGACGTCGCCTGCTGCGCCGACAACTGTGGCGCAACTCCAACGGCAAGGACCAGGGCCGTGAGCGTGACGCGGAAAAGCAACCCCACACCTGCGCCCGCGATTTGCCGATCGGACGTACCGGAGCTCTCTACCATGGCGCTATCCCCCCTTTGACATCCTCTTCTAGTCCGGCGAGGCGCCGGCGCAGCACACACGTTCCGACGCCGACATCGCGCGCGTCTTGTCGCGGGGACCATACAACGCCTGTGGGCCGCGGACAAGCGCATGAGGTTCGCAGTTCATTCCCTCGTCTGGGCGTCGCGCGGCGCCGCGGCGGCCGCGCGCCGGCTGGCACGCGCGCCGTAGAGCCCGTAAATCGCGAGCCCCAGCAGGAGCCAGAGGCCGAAGCGCCACCAGGTGGCGGCTGGCAGTCCTGCGGCCATATAGCCGCAGACGAGGATGGCAGCAGCGGGAACCGCCGGCACCCAGGGAGTGCGGAACGGCCGCTCGGCTTGCGGATACTTGCGGCGCCACACGAGGACCGCGAGTGCGACGGCGATGAACGCCGCGAGCACGCCGATCGAAACCATTTGCCCGAGCATGCTGATCGGGAATATCGCGCTCAGCGCCGCGGCGATCACCGCAGTCAGCACCGTCGCCGCGGCCGGCGTCTTGCGCCGGGGGTGCAAACGCGCAAGCGGCGCGGGAAGCAATCCATCTTCGGCCATGACGAAGAGAATGCGCGCCTGCGCCATGAGAATCACCAGCAGCACCGATACCATGCCGATCGTCGCCCCGAGCTGCACGACTCGCACGAGCCAGTGCAGCTGCGGGCCTGCAGCGTCGATCGCCACCGCGACCGGATTGGCGACGTTGAGCGCGTGGTAATCGACGAGACCAGTCACGACCAACATCATCGGCGCAAACAAAACCGTGCACACGACGAGCGAGCCGATGAGGGCAAACGGCACGTCGCGTTGCGGGCGCCGCGCCTCCTGCGCCGCGACTGCCACCGTATCGAATCCGAGATAGGTGTAGAACACGATGCCGGCGGCGCGCACGACCCCGCTCCAGCCGTACTCGCCCCAGGTGCCGGTGTTCTGCGGCATGAACGGCACCCAGTGATGTGGATTCACGTACGGGGCACCGAATGCAATGACAAGAACAATTACGCCGAGCTTAATGAGCACGATCACACCGATGATCCGCACCGAGAGTTGCACGCCGCGCACCGCAAGGTATGCCGTAAGCGCAAGCACGCACACCGGAAGAGCGTCTTGCACAATTCGCGCGGTGGACAGGTCAGTGAAACTGAAAAGGCCAGCGAAATAAGCCGCGAAGGACTGCGCAACAATCGCACCGGCAAATAGATATTCGAGTATCAGAAGCCAGCCGACCAGCCAACCGATGATGCGGCCAAATGCGCGAGTACTGAACGCATAGGCACTGCCGGCGCTCGGATACATTGCAGAGAGTTCCGCATAGCACAGGCCTGCCAGAGCGCAGCCGAGCGCGGCGATCATGAAGGACAGAGTAATCGCGGGACCTGCGAACTGCGCCGCCGCCGGCCCGGGAATGACGAAGATCCCCGAACCGATGATCGCGCCGATGCCGATGCCGAGTAACTGCCAGCGGCCAAGGACGGGCAGTAATGATGGCGGGCCGGAGGCCTCTTTCATCAGAGCCGACCCACGCGTGCGCCGGCCGCCCTGACAGTTTCAGTCACAGCCAGTTGCCATGCGCCGAACGCCTGGCGTTGATAGCCGCCTTCATGCCGGAGCATTTGCAATGCCCGAGTGTTAATACCTGGGAGCAAGCTGCCTCAAAAGGACTCCGAGTGCCGTAACGCAAGTGGCCGCGCAATCAAAGGTGCGAGCTGCGACTGACCGACACTGTTACTCCATCATAAAGTGGCGCGGCAAACCGCGCGAATCGGCGGGCCGATCAGTGTCACCGCGGCTCAAGGCCCATGGGACGCGCGATGTCTTCAAGGGACTTGCGTTCCGCATCGACTCCAAAGGCGAGTGCCAACCCGCCCGCGAGAACCATCAACGCAGCGCCGCTCGCCCAGCCGGAAGCCACGGCGAAACGGCTTCCTGTCTGTATCAGAAAGCCGAGAAGAACCGGCGCCACCACCCCGCCGACGCCCGTGCCAACCGCATAGAACACGGCGATCGCCAGCGCTCGCATCTCAAGCGGAAAGACCTCGCTGACGGTCAGATAAGCCGAGCTTGCGGCAGCCGACGCGAGAAAAAATACTCCCGACCAACACAGCGCCTGAGTGCCTGCATCGAGCCAGCCCGCAACGAAAGCCCAGCCTGTCAAAGCCAATCCCAGCCCCGAAAGGATGTAGGTCGCACCGATCATGCGCCGTCGACCGATCCTATCGAAGAGCGGTCCCAACAGGTACGGCCCCAGGACGTTGCCCAACGCGAACGGGAAGATATACAGCGCCACGCGGTTATCAGGCACACCGTAGAAGCGGCTGAGAACCAGCGCATAGGTAAAGAAGATCGCATTGTAGAAAAACGCCTGCGCGACCATCAGTGCAAGAGCAACCACACTGCGCTGGCGGTACTCGATCAGCAACGCGCGCGCAACTTGAGCCAAAGAAGGACCGCGTCCCCTGCCGTAGTCGGTTGTTTTGCTCGCCTGCGGGAGCTTGCCCGCACGCTCCTCGATTTCTGCCTCGATCTGCGCGATGACGGTTTCCGCCTCCCCGGAGCGGCCATGCGCGAGCAACCAGCGCGGGCTCTCCGGTACGTGCCGGCGCACCAGGATGATGACGCCCGCGAACACGGCGCCGAATAGAAAGCACACGCGCCAGCCAAGAGCAGGCCCAAAAATGCGCGGATCCAGCAGCACGAGGCTCAACGCTGCGCCGAGCGCAGCGCCCACCCAGAAGCTGCCATTAATCGACAGGTTGACGCGACCGCGCAGACGCGCGGGGATGAGTTCGTCAATCGCCGAGTTGATCGCGGCGTATTCGCCGCCGATACCAAAGCCCGTTACCCAGCGGCACACGGCAAACCAGAAGTAATCGGGAGCAAACGCGGTTGCCAGCGTCGCTGTCATGTAGACGGCAAGAGTGGTTAAGAAGAGCCTCTTGCGCCCAAGGCGATCTGTGAGTCTGCCGAAAAAAAGCGCGCCAAGCACGGCGCCGGCGATATACAACGAGCCCGACGCGCCGATCTCGCCGGCTGACAGTCCGAGGCTATCGGGCCGCTGCAGCGCTGCTCCGAGCGAGCCGACGAGAGTGACCTCGAGCCCATCGAGCACCCAGGCGACACCGAGCGCGATCGAGACCCGCCAGTGCCACCGCGACCAGGGCAGCCGGTCCAGTCGTGCCGGAATGGTACTGCGAATCAATGCACTAGGACCGTCGGAAAAAATGCTGGGGGAGCGAGCAGGTCATTCCAGGACGGAGAGCCTTAGAAGTCTGCAAAGGGCCGATGGAACTGCATACGTCGGCATGCCGGTGGGCGCTTTTCGAAGTGTACCGCTCTTCATCTACAATGATTTAGACGCGATCCACCAATGCCCAAGCACAGCATACTAACAATGTGGTCCAGGCGCTGGGATCGCGAACTGCTGCGGTTCGTTCTTCTGTATGGAAATTGAAAAGAGATCCATCGACTATGTGCCGCTTGCGGAGCGGCACGGCCGGGTATGGCACCTTTGGCCCGTCTGGTTCACGGGCGGCGCGCACCTTGCGACTCTGGCGGTGGGCGTGCTCGGGATCGCTCTCGGCGGCAACCTGCTCTGGACCGCGATCGCTGTTGTCGCGGGTTGTGCCCTCGGCACGTTCTTCATGGCCTTCCATGCGACCCAGGGTCCGCAACTCGGGCTGCCGCAGATGATCCAATCGCGGCCGCAATTCGGCTACATGGGCGCGCTCCTCGTATGGGGCGTCGCCTTGGTCTCCTATGTCGGCTACAACGCCTTCAATGATGTCCTCGCGGCTCAGGCGCTACACCAGTTGACGCGTTCGCCATTTCCCGGTGAGTCGGTGACGATCATTGCGTTTTCAATCATTGCCGTCTCGCTGGCGGCGATCGGCTACGACTGGATTCATCGCGCGCAGCGCTACCTTGCGTATCTGCTGATCGCCATTTTGTCGGCAGTCACGATTGGGGCGGCGCTCGTGGTGCGCCTGCCTGCGGAGCAGTTCGACCCGCAGGGCTTTCGCGCCGTTCCTTTTCTCGCGCAGTTCTTCGCGGCGGCGGCTTATCAGCTGAGCTGGTCCATCTATGTTTCGGACTATTCGCGCTATCTGCCGCACGATGTGGGCGTGCGTGCGTCGTTCTGGTGGACCTACGTAGGCGCGTTTATCGGTGCGACTTGGACCATGCTGGTCGGCACCTTCGCCGCCGCACTACACCCGCATATGGACGTGGCTGCGGCGATGCAGACCGCCGCCGATGCCGTCGTCCCCGGGCTTGGGACGCTGCTCCTGATCGGCGCACTCCTCGGCCTCGTGACCATCTCTGCGCTGAATTTCTATGGCGCATCGTTGACGCTGCTCAGCGTTGCCGACTCGTTCCGGCCGATCGTGTGCACCGTCGCCAAGCGCTTCTCGAGTCTCGTGGCGGCGGCGATAACCTCCACGGTGATTGCACTTCTGTCCTCGAGCGACTTCGTCAATCGCTTCGCGGAATTGCTCGCCGTGCTCCTGTATCTCTTCACGCCCTGGACCGCGATCAACCTTGTGGATTTCTACCTCGTGCGCAAGGGTCACTATTCGGTGCGCGAAATCTTTAATCCGCACGGAATGTACGGACGCTGGAACTGGCGGGGATTGCTTGCCTACGGCATCGGCTTTGCCGTGATGATCCCATTCTTCAGCACCGAGCACTACAGAGGTCCGGTGGCGCGTGCACTCAACGGGGCAGATCTTGCAATGCTCGTCGGGTTGCCGGTCGCAACGCTCGTCTACATTATCGCGTGCCGTTCGCTGGACGTGGAGGCCGATCGGCAACGGGCCGCCACCGCAGATGTGGGCCTCGATCCTGCCTAGATCTATGTGAGTAGCAGGTGTGGGCGCGCGAGCTCGAAGTGCCCACTCTTCGTCCACCAACCGCCGGTACACTCATGTTTGAAATAAATAAACCATATAATCAATAATTTACATTACATACCTCATGTTATATCTAGGCGCCCATCGCGCAGTTACCGAATTGTGTAGTTGGCGCTGTGCACGGCAGAGAGCGTGTAACCCGGGGCGAGCGCAACCGCTTTCAGCGTCTCGGAGCTGCTGATGGTGATGGCAGTACCGGGATACTGCGGTGAGGAGGTCGTGGGCGTCGTTCCATCCACCGTGTAATAGATGGCGGCTTCTGCGGTCGCATCAGTGATCAACACTGTTTGTGCGCCTTTGTAGCTGCCTCCGTTGGGCGAGAACACCGGCGTAGCCGCCGGCGCATCGACGCTGTAGGTCACTGTTTTCGTAATCGTGTTACCCGCGTTATCCGTCGCCGCCACCGCAAACGTGTGAGTTCCCGCGGTCGATGTGGAAACTGGGGCGCCATCGGCGACGGTGCCGGCACAGGAGGCCATGCCCGATTTCCCCCCACTGCAGGTGTAGGCGGCTACTAACTTCTGATTGAGCGCATAGACCGCGCCGTTCGCCGGCTTCTGTACCACCACGGTCGGTGCGACCGTGTCTTTCTTGATGACAACCGAATTGCTCGCGGTACCGTATTCATTCGCTGCTGAGCATCTGTATGACTCACCCGTCGTATCGGGTACGTTAACCGTCCCGCAACCGCTCTTGGTCGGCGCGGGGTGCCCGGTCACCGCCCAGGCAAGCGTCGTGGGACTGCTGATGTACCAGCCGTTCGTGCCCAGTGTTCCGGTGACCACGGGAGTCACCGACGGAGCGGAGTCGACCTGACCTGGAGTCACCGCCATGGCCCAGAATGGAAATCCCGCATAGGTGCCGTACTGGGTACCGCCGTCAATATTGAAGCTCCAGGGGTAATCGGGAACATCGACATAGGTGTCGGGCGTTCTGCCCCAGTAAATGGAATATCCGGCATCTTGGAAGTTGCTGAATAAATCGTATCCGCCGGCGCCGTTATTCGTCGTCGTGATGGCAACACCGGCCACCTGGCCGAGCTCGAGGTAGAAGAGCGTCGCCATTTGGCTTGTGGACGGCGAAGGATCGCCGCCAATGCCGTCCGGGTAGCCCGCGATGTCCTGGCCGGTCACGCTCGTCGGCAGCCCCCAATGACTGGAGCCACCATAGTTTATGGCGTTGAGATAATTCACCCACGCCAGTGCACCGAACCAGGTCATCGTACCGCTGCTGTTGAAATCGCTGGACGACAACACATATCCCTTCAGGCTCTTCAGACCCGCAGCATCGGCAATGATCGTAGCCACTGTGCTCGAGCTGTATTGCGATGCGAAGAGGTTGGTGTTCGCGGTCCAGGTCGCGTTGTTGAGCGAGTCGTATACCAGCGGCGCACCGTCCGTGGCGGTCACCGCGGTCAGTGCCGCGTTCGCCGCCACCGGCACCGTAGCCAACGCCAAGGTGAGCACCCCCTTTGATATTGTGTTCATTCCGGCATCCTCATCGAACCGATCATCAAACCCGTGCGTTAGCGGGCAGCACTCTTTGACAGTGCCACTTTGGAGCGCCGCTCGATGGCGCTCTGCACTGGCTAAATCGAAAAACTACGCTGCACTACGACATCAAAACCGTCATTTCGAGAATAAACTCTGATTTAACATAAGCTTAGTCCCGATTGTGGTGCTTGAGGAGTCGATAACCTATTGAGCGTATTGGCAAAACGACGCAAATGCGAGCGCCTTCGACATCAGCCGCATCGATGCGCTGGCAGAGCGGTCCTGAGTAGCGGTGCGCCCAGCACCAGCGAGGGATTGCGCCAACGGCGAAGACGCCATGCGCAACGAACCAATGCGGGCCCTTTGTCTGCGCTGCGCTCTTCCCATGTCCGGCACCGTGCGCATGTCGCGCGACGGGCAAATAGGCAGCAGTTTCCCTGCAGTTCTGACGGGCATGGCACCCGGATGAACGCACGTCGATTGAGTGGTTCTCGCAGTCTGCTATATGTCAGATGCGGCGACTGCGCGAATTTGCAAATGCAGCGTGGCTTCGGCAATCTGAATCGGCGCACAAGCCGGGAATTGCTGATGGAATCCAAACCACCGGTATCACTAGAACAGCCGCCAGCCGTTGCCGGGAATATTGCCAACGAGAGACTCTTTACTCAGCTTTACAGCGAACTGCGGCAGCTCGCCGAGCGTCAGCTGCGACGCAATTCGAGCGCGCCGATCAGCCCGACGACGCTGCTGCACGAGGCGTATCTAGGAATCTCCGGCGGCAATGCCGTCTTTCCAGACCGCGAGCGATTCATGGGCTATGCCGCGCGAGTCATGCGCGGCCTGATCATTGATTTCGTGCGTGAGCGGCGTGCGCTCAAGCGCGGCGCGGGTGTCCACATCACGCAATTGCCCACGGAGATCGAGCAAGTCGACCCGAACGAATTATCGCGGCTCTCCGACGTACTCGATGAACTCGCAACGCACGAACCGCGCCTCGCCGAGGTCGTCGATCTGCGCTATTTCTGCGGCTTCACGTTCGAGGATATCGCCGCACAGCGCGGAACCTCGGTTCGAACCGTGCAACGCGATTGGGAAAAGGCGCGTGTCATTCTGTTCCAACAACTACAGGGCTGCGTCTGAAGCCCGAGGACCGGCTGCTGACGCGCGCGGCTGATGTCATCTTTTGACCCGCAAGTTCGATTTAAGCTGATGCGGAAGAGCACCGCACACCGACTGCCAGGGGGAGCGACATCCTGAATCCATCATTGGACCGGTGGCAGGCCTTCAGCGCAAGCCTGAGCCAAGCGCTCGATCTGCCGGAGTCGGAGCGCGCGCCTTGGCTTGACGCGCTTGCGGCGCGCGACCCTGCACTTGCTGCAGCGATCGTGAGCGCGCTCGCGTCACGCGTTCGCGCCGACTTCTCCGGATTCCTGGCGGAGCCGCTGCTCGTGCCTGAAGAGGCTTCTGTCGGCGCGAGTCTGCTCGGACGCCGTGTCGGTCCCTACGTAATCGAGGCGGAAATTGGCCGCGGCGGCATGGGCAGCGTCTGGCGCGCCCGCCGCGCTGACGATCGCTACGAAGGCATGGTAGCGCTCAAATTCCTGCACGCGAGCTGGAACGGACGCGAGGGCGAGCAGCGCTTCCGCAGCGAGGGGCGAATACTCGGACGCCTCGACCATCCTAACATCGCCCGGCTCATCGACGCCGGCGTACTGGATACTGCGCAGCCGTATCTCGTGCTCGAGTACGTCGAAGGCGAACCGATCGATGTCTATTGCACACGGCACGCTCTCACGGTTGAAGCGCGCGTCCGGCTGTTCTTGGACGTTCTCTCCGCAGTCGCACACGCCCACAGTCATCTGATAGTGCATCGGGACGTCAAGCCCTCCAACATTTTTGTCACCCGCGACGGGACGGTCAAGCTCCTCGATTTTGGCATCGCGAAGCTGCTGGACGATGAGACCGCATCGGCTGCGGCCACCCGCTCCGGGGGGATCGCACTGACTCCGCAATTTGCGGCGCCGGAACAACTGCTCGGCAAGCCCGTGACGACCGGGTCCGACGTCTACTCGCTCGGCCTTGTGCTCTACCTGTTGCTGACCGGAAGCCCTCCCTTCGTAGCCGAGTCCGGTTCACACGCCGAGTTCATCAACATGATGCTCACAGGGGACGCGCCGCGCGCGTCTTCAGCGGTAACGGCAACCCCCGGCCGTGCGCGCGAGCTGCGCGGCGATCTCGATAACATCGTCGCGAAAGCCTTGCAGAAGTCGCCCGCGGATCGCTATCCATCGATCGGAGCATTTGCGGACGATCTCAAGCGCTTTCTGACGCACGATCCGGTGCAGGCGCGGCCTGACACGGTTACCTACCGCGTCGGTAAATTCGTGCGTAAACATCGCGGCAGCGTTCTCGCCGGGGCGCTCGTGGCGTTCGGCCTCCTCGCCACGAGCTCCTTCGCGGTATGGCAGCTTTTCGAGGCTCGCGCCGAGCGCGACGTGGCCGTTGCCGAGGCGAAGCGCGCCAATGCCGAGGCCGACCTCACGCAGTTTCTGGGCGGTGACAGCCTGAGTAAAGCACCCCAGGACGCGGTTCACCAGCGCCTCGATCGCGCACGTGAGTTCGTTACCCGTAGATTTCGCAACGACTTGCCGCTCGCGGCGCGACTGCTGATTGATGTGTCCTCGCAATATGTGGATATCGGCGATGAACGTACCGCTGCCGCGGTTATTGTGGAGGCCGAGGCGATCGGGCAGCGCTTCGGTGATCAGGAGCTCCTCGGCCTGCTCGCATGCCTGCGCAGCGAGGATCTAGCAATTGCGAACGACCTTGCCGCTGCTCGAGGGCAGCTGGCTACCGGCGTCTCCAAGATGCGGCTCCTGCGCCGGGTCACACCCGGGCTGCGGGCGGAATGCGCAAGCGCCGCGGCGTTTGTTCTGCAAGCTGATGGTGATTTTGCTGAGGCAGCGACCGAACTGCGCGGTGCGGTAGATTATCTAGATCAATCCGGCATGCACGGATCAGCGCGCTATACGAGCCTCGCTAATGATCTGGCGGATGCGTTATTGATGACCGGGGATTTCCGCGGCGCATGGGACACCGAACGCGATGTGCTCGCTCTCATGGATGACAACGGACGCGCGAACACGCCAGCGTATTTCGCATACGCAGCGGCCGCCTGCATGAGTCTGCGCTCGGGCGGGCAACCGCGCCGCTCGCTCGAGTTCGGTGATTCCATCCGGGATGAGGCCTATCGGGAGAGTCCTGAGATTAAGCTGCCCTACTATTTCGAAGCCTGCCGGGCCTCATCGCAGATTGCGATGGGAGGCCCGGCGTCCGACGTCGCGGAGGCGGCTTTACTGCACGCGGCACAGGAGGCCGAACAGGCGGGGATGATGACCGTCGTGGTGGGCTATCGGGCGACCGCGGTCATCGCTGCGATCGATCGCGGTGACCTGGCAAGCGCCGATGCGCGTTGGGAGCCGCTCCTGCCGGTTGAACAGAAGATGCTCGCCGCGCACGAGCGTGGCGTAGATGTCGTACGGCTCATGGTGACTCACGCGCGCCTGGATATGATGCACGGCCATGTCGATGCGGCGCTGCAACGCCTGGAGCAGGCCGCCGCCTTGATCGCCGCACGCAAGCAGCCGCTAAACCGTGATGCGCGCGAAGTCGCATTATTGACGGCGCAATTGCTACTGGCGCGCAACGCCAACGAGCAAGCGCTGCGCCAGGCGCAAGCGGCCGTCGATCTTGCGCGCAGGGAGGCTGTCGATCCTCAATCATCCGCGTGGATCGGCGAGGCGCTGGTCTGGCGTGCGAGAGCCGAAGCGGCTCTGGGACGAAAACTCGCCGCCGCAACGGCTCAGGAAGCGCTGCCGCACCTGGTGCGCAATCTCGATATTGCCCATCCGACGATTGCCCTGGCACGCAAGCTTGCGGCGGCACAGCCGCAATAAAGTCCCGCTCAGCACGCGCCTCAGCGCGGGCGCACGGCTTTCAGGTGCGCAGGTCGCAGTTCGCCACTTCCGAGTACGATGACCAGCTGGCGCCAGTTGGCGAGGAAGTGCTCGGTGCGGCGCTCGCCAATCGCCTCGAGCATAACCGGCTTGAGCTGTCCTTCCATCGCCGCGAGTTCGCGCCTCGCAAGCGCAAGATACCAGTCATTCCGGTCGTGCCCTTCGGCTTCGGCAAATCCTGCCGCGCGCAATGCCGCTATGCTCTCGGCGAGCGATGCCATGCTGTAGGCGATTCCTTCGAGCCGGAAAAACTCGAGCATCTGCGCCGAATAGGCACCTGCGCCGCTGCGCAGCCAGTCGCTCGCGATGAACCGTCCGCCCGGACGCAGCACCCGTTTGACCTCGGCAAATAGCGCCGCCTTTTCCGGAATCTGCACGAGCGAGTCCTTCGAGAACACGACGTCGAAGCTGGCGTCGGCGAAGGGCAGCGGTCCCGGTTTCACGAGCTGGTTACTGATCCGGTCGGCGAGCGCGGCGCGCTCAATGCGTGCATCCATCTGACGTAGCAGCTCAGGATCGATGTCAACACCGATCACCGAGCCTGCTCCGTGACGGTGGACGAGGAGCTCGTCGATCGCGCCGAGGCCGCAGCCGATATCCAGGACATGGCAACCGCTGATATTGCTGCCCTCAAGCAGGCGCGCCACCTCCTCTGCGCCCCCCGGTGATAAGAAGCCGTCACCCCACACGAGCTGCAGGAACACCTGCATCGACGCGTCGTACTCGCCCACGACGCTTGGCTGATCGATCTTCAGCGACACATTAACCCCACGTTGCAAGGCTCAGATTGCCAGAATCATCTGGCGCGGAGGAGCGCTCCATCGGTACAGCTGGTTGCCCGCGCAATCCTGCTTTTATGCCCTCGCCACGACGGAGTATTCCTGCGTCCCCAGCTTTCGACTGCCGAGGCGGATTCGATCGCCAGCCTTGAGAAACAGCGGTTGCGGCTTGATCCCCATGCCAACTCCCGCCGGCGTTCCGGTCGTCAGTATGTCGCCGGGCTCCAGAGTCATGAAACGGCTGACGTAGGCGACGAGCTTCGACACGGTGAAGATCATGTTGCGTGTATTTCCCTGCTGGCGCCGAGTCGCGTTCACTTCCAGCCACAGGTCGATGTCCTGCGGATCGCCGATCTCGTCTGCAGTGACCAGCCAAGGTCCGACAGGACCGAAAGAATCGCAGCCCTTTCCCTTGTCCCAGGTTCCGCCCCTTTCAAGCTGGAACTCGCGCTCGGAGACATCGTTGACGAGACAGTAACCGGCAACGTGTTCAAGCGCTCGGGCGTCCTCGACGTAGCGTGCCGTTGTCCCGATGACGACGCCAAGCTCGACTTCCCAATCAGTTTTCAGCGAACCCTTCGGTAAAACCACCGGATCGCCAGGTCCGGACAGCGAGCTGATTGCTTTGCAAAAGATAACTGGTTCCGCCGGCAGCGGAAGCTTCGCTTCCTCGGCGTGATCCTTGTAATTGAGGCCGATAGCAATGAACTTGCCGACTTGACCCACGGGAACGCCCAAACGGGTGTCGGAATCAATCGCGGGCAGGCGGTCGTGTTGCAGCCGCGCGATGCGCTCAATCTCTTTGGCAAGGCATGCGCCCGTCCAGTCTTCGATTAATTCGGAGACATCCCTCAGGATTCCCGTTGAGTCGATCAGGCCGGGCCGCTCCTGCCCGGCGCCTCCGAAGCGTACGATCTTCATGGATCCGCTGTCTCCCAGTCCACCACAAGCCTCACCAGAAGGCACCGACTCTCGCACCATAGATTCTGGCTGGCAAGACCAGCTGGATAACGGTCGACTCAAGGCTCTAAACGAAGCGACACAGGCTGAGCTGCGAACGCTGCAAGCCAAGGAAACATTTGTCGCTCAGCGGAAAAGCGAATTTACATGCCGAGTCTCGACGCCTCCGCTTGTACGCTGTTATTTGGTGCTCTGGACGGTCGTATAGACGTAAGCGATTGCGCACGCTCAGCTCAAATCCTATCTATGAGTCTCCCAGCCCGCAGGTCGGCGATCGCCTGCCGCCAATCAACCGGGGGTGAGCACGCTCTACTCCAATACGAGCGGCTACGACAATAGCGCCTACGGAGCTAACGCGCTCACCTCCAACATAAGTGGCGCCGCCAACACTGCCCTAGGAGCCTACGCGCTGTATTCCACTACGGGCAACGACAACACCGCCTCGGGGTTCGACGCGCTCTATTACAACACCACCGGCAGTAAGAACATTGCGCTGGGGTATCAGGCGGGGTTGCACCTGACGACGGGCAGCGACAACATTGACATCGCGAATGACGGTGTGGCGGGTGAGAGCGGGACGATTCGCATCGGCACGAAATCGACGCAAACTGCGGCCTTCATCGCTGGCATCTATGGCACTTCGGTCAGCGGGAGCGCTGTCGTCGTCAATTCCAATGGGAAGCTCGGGGTGACGGTGTCCTCGGAGCGTTTCAAAACCGCGATTGCGCCGATGGGTTCTAATTCCGCAAAGGTACAGCAACTGCGACCCGTCACGTTCTCATGCGCCGTCTGCAGGGTGGGCAGCGCGTCGACGAAGGAACCCTGCCAGCGCGTCCAGTGGAACATATGCATGCGGTGGGTACCTCGTGAATGACCTTATGACGCTCGAGTACCTTGAAGCCCCCGCTCAACGTCGTGCCAATAAAGTAGGTGTCAAATGGATCCACGGAGAACTCCCCCTGCATCAGTTACTGCGCTACGCGCGCCTCGCGCGGCGCGTCCATCGGATAGAGCGCAGGCAGCCAGCGCTCAAGCACCTGTTCCGGGAAGCCTAGCGATACTTGGGCACGCGGCCCGTCAGATCTCAGCAGCCCCCGCTCGAGCAGCACAGAGACGGTCTCGCGGGCTCGCCGCTCTTCGTAACCGGTGATCTCGGGCGCCCGACCGCGGGGAACAGCCCCCTGATAGAAGGCCTCGCGCAGCATCTCGAACGATCCGCGCGGCAGGCGCCGGGCGGCGACCTCATCGGTCACGTAGAGCTCGATACGCCTCAGGATTTCCGCGGGCTGCAGGAGGGACGCCATGAATTCCACCTGATCGATGCAGACCTCAATAAAGAAGCGGCAGAAATTCTTGAGGGCTTCAAGTGACAACGCGCCGCGTCCGTCGAGGTCGTTGCGTCGCGGGGCATCAGCGGCCCCCAGCAGGTCCTTGTAGCGATCCACATTGCGCGCAAGTCCGCGAGACACGGACCAGAGGGAGTTCCCGACGCCGAGTCGCAACAGGATCGCGTGCGACATAAAACGTACCACGCGCCCGTTGCCATCCAGAAACGGATGAATCCAGAGCAGTCGGTGATGAGCTTCGGCGGCCGACAACAGCAGCTGCGTCTTTGAGCGGTGCGATGGTGAGTAAGCCTCCTCGAAGCGGTGCATGAACGCCGTCAATTCGTGAGGAGCTGGTGGCACATGTCGATATACATCGACCTGCTCGGCGCGATATTCACCGGGAATCACCTCGAGCTCACGTCCGGTGAAGCGCGACTTCACGATACGCAGCTCCCGAGGGAGTTGTTCGCAGAATTCCCGATGGAGCCAACGAATGTATTCCTCGGAAGCCGGCCACGAAGATTCATCGCTCCCGGAGTCGATCTTGACCTGGAGTGCGATGTGCGCGATGGCCTCCTTCTGTAGGTTCCTCTGACCGGCGTCCTTGGAGAACTCCTGGTGAAGCGCGCGCTCGATCTCGCGCGGGTGCGTGTAGTGGCCCTCGATGAAATTCGAGTAATAGCAGTTCATCGAGCGCACAAGGCGCCCGAGCTCGGCCTGGATCTCAGGGCGCAGATTCCCTGAGAGACGGGCGGCCTTCTGGATCAGATCGAAAGAAATATCGTCGAGCTCCGCGTCCCCTGCGGGCACGTGGAGGGGCTCCATGGCGGTAATATTAACCCTATCCATGCCGGATATTATGCCGGTATATGTTACTGTTTTAAATAGAAATTTCTATATATTAAGTCATTGATTTTGCCGGATATATTGCCGATTGAATACGGGGTGCTCCATTTAAGCTAATGCCTTTGAGCCCAGGGATGTGCCCCACGACGACCCCGCCACTGCGGTCACCATGGAGACCTAGCTCGAACGGAGCGAATCGGAAGACCCCCATCCATAGCTCGCTTGACGGAGCGTGAAAGGACGCGCTCGAGCGACATCTTCCGTGGGTAGAATCAGAGCGGCCGCGCCCAGCAATGACGGCTTCCGTGACCCTGTTGTGCGCCCCCACGGGGCAGACACTGCCATCTCCACGTTATGCCCGCGTCTCGGCAGATATGCCAATGTCGCGCAGATCTATCAAGTTGAATTAGGCTTGCGCAGCTTTCCGAATTCTCCTCGGCGTTGGTTTGGCCTGCCGCCCATTGCTTCTGGCCTCGGACAATCTCAGTTTTCGCGACGAACGCGGATGTCCGTGGTCAGGCAAATCAACAAATACTCCAAATAGCCGGAGTTGGAGGGGGTCGTATCGACCTATCGAGACAGCCCTGAATCCTCCCGCATCCTTTGACGCTCGAGGAGGCTCTCCCGAATCCACTCCTTCTCTGTTTGCACCGATGGCATGTGGGCCACGAATCTCCTCACCTCTTGGGCCAGCTCCACCTGGTCCTGCTTGATGAGCGCATCGCCCGCCGCCCGCCATCCTCGAAGGACTTCCTGTCGTGTCTGCAGCAAGCGCGCCATTCCCGGCTCAGGCTCGACGCCTTGGCGATTAGATTCCCGCGCCACCACCGCAGTCCTCTGCCGCCAATGGGTCGAAGCACCGCGCATCGCCGCCCGATGGATGCCATCAGTCTTCTGCGGGTTGACTACACCGCGCACTTGGCGGTCCGTCGCATTCGCCGGCACGCCCTGTTGGCGCAAGTGCAGTGCAAACTCCCGCCGCCAATCCCGCAGCGTCGCCTTCTTAATATTGAGGCGCGCGCTCTCCTCGCTCACTGCCTTGACGACCATGTGCACGTGCGGGTGCGGTTCATCTGTGTGGAGGACCATGGCGTAGCGATGCTTGGCCCCAAACTCCTCCCGCGCGAAGGCCTTTACCGCCGCCGAGACCTTCTGCGCTGGGGTTCCTGCCGGCATCGAGAACAGGAGCTTATGCACAAGCTTCGGAGGTCTCTTGACCCCTCGGGCCCTGACGTTCGCGGCACGCCGGTCCTCCTCCAGATCGAGGTCCCAATCCTCGATCAGGGACTTCCCAACTCCTTTGCCTTTAAGCGGTGTGCCGTCGTCGGTCTCGATGGGCAGCTCTCCGCCCCGGTCGATGTAGTTGAAGTGACGGCCGACGGCTCCCAGGTTCTGGCCGCCGTGGGTCAGGACTTTCACCATGACCTCGGGCGTACGACGAACGGTCCGGGCGATGACCGCTAAGTCTGCCGGCGACAGGTGGTCCCCCCGGTCGGGGCCGTGACGACCAAAGCTGCGTAGGTCGAACAGAGGTTTTCCGACAGTATCAGTGCGCAAGCTCGGCATTTCCTCTCCAGCTCGCCGTATTGGCCTTCAGTAATGCTTTCACGTGATCCCGCAGCCCCTCGCCGATCTTCAGCATCGCCAGGAGCTCCTGCCGTCCCGGGAGCGACACGCGCTCTCCTGAATTGACCGCCCGCGCAATTTGGTTGAGGTACCGGCCGATCGCACCTAGCTCCGCAATAGATCGCTTCAGAGTCAGGAGCTCCTCCTTAGGCAATGGGGCGACGTTGCGAAGATGCGACCGAAGTACCACCGCCGCATAGGTCGCAGAGGCCATGCCGCGCGACCCCGCTCGCTCCTTGAGGAGCCTTAAGTCCTCCGGCGCCAGGCGCACCGTCAGCCTTGAGTCACGATTCCCCCGCCGCTCTGTCGGCGATGACGGCAGCTCATCGATGGCCGAGGTTCGAAGCACTGCGCCCAGCAATTGCTTCACCAGTGCCGACTCGGTGATTCCCTCACGCGACGCCATCTTGCGAAGCACCACTTTGGTCTCCGAGGTCACCCGACAGTTGATGTAGGCATTCGCACGCACGAGAGCAATGGTGGGACAACAGCGGCTGCGCCGCTATCCTGCATCTGTCCGAATACGGCCCAATACTCACCAAAGTCTTGCCGGCCATCGCTTCTGAGACTACTACTCATTCTTCGCATGCGCCTGTTGCTGGCCACGAGAACGCACTACGCATGCGTGATCCCGGCGCACCATCAGCCGACAGATTGAATGCTATGGAACTTTGGCGCAGGCAGAGTCATGGTTCCTGTCTTGCTTTGGCCGCAATGGCAAGAGTGCGCCTTCGCGATCCGTTAGCACAGAACTCTATCCGCGACAGTATTACTGCGGCGATGTTGATGCGACGCTAGCAGCCTTATCCTCATTCGCACGATGAATGATGTAGTTACGAATAGCGGTGGCGTCGTCGCGACTCAATACGCTTTTGAAGGAGACCATACCGGCGCTTTGGAGCGTCCCGTCCAGGACGATGTTGTAAAAGAACTCGTTGCCCAGGAACCCGGATGCGCGCAAGTCTGGAATGACGCCGCCGGAGACCGCGTTCTCGCCGTGGCATACCAGGCAGTGCTGGTCGAAGAACCCTTCCCCACGCGCGATGGATGCGACGTCCGTGGGCTCAGGAGGCGGATCGATAACCAATTTAATGGGCACGAGCGGCGGTAATGCTGTTTGACCACCGAGTTTGAAGACCAGCAGGCGGCTGACGTTGCGCAGATTACCCGAGTCCGCCGCCTCCTTGCCGCCGTTTAGCGGGTAAACACCGCCCCATCCGCTCAGGACCGCGATGTACTGCTCGCCGTTAACCTCGTACGTGCAGGGTCCGCCGATAATTCCGGATTGGGCAAACATCGACCAAAGGCGCTCGCCGTTGTTCGCACGGTAGATGTTGAAGTTACCGGCAGCATCTCCCTGGGCCACGATGTTGCCCGCGGTAGCCACGATGCCGCCATTCCAAGGGCCGGGGTACGTGAAACGCCATACCTCTTTTTGGTGGATCGGGTCCCAGGCGAGCAGGAATCCCTGATGCACGGAAGTTGTCGTAAAACCGACGTCGATGTTCCAACCGATAGGTGACGATGGAATATCTTTTGCCGGTGGCAAGAAGTGATTCGCTATCTTTACGGCTGGTATGTAGACCAAGCCGGTGTCAGGATTAAAGGCCATGGGTATCCAGGAATGCGCCCCCACTGGGCCTGGTAAGATATCGACCGCCTTGCCCGTTATGCTGTATCGAGCGTTCTCGGCCTCGATCGGACGACCGGTCTTCGTGTCGATCCCTTTCGCCCAGGTTATCGGCACAAACGGGACGGCAGAGATTAAGACACCAGTCTTCCTGTCCAGAACGTAAAAGAAGCCGTTCTTGTTGGCTTGCATTAGGACCTGACGACGAGTCCCCTGAATTTCCAAGTCCGCGAGGACAAGTTGTTCGACAGCGTCATAGTCCCATTCGTCGCGCGGTGTGGCCTGGTAGTGCCACACATAAGCTCCGGTATCGGGATTCAATGCGACGATCGAGGCAATGTATAAATTATCGCCTTTGTTGAGGCTGCGCTTACGTTGATTCCAGTCCCCACCATTGCCCACGCCGAAATACAGCAGATTGAGTTTGGGGTCGAAGGAGATCGAATCCCACACCGGACCTCCGCCGCCGAGCTTCCACCACTCGCCGGACCAAGTCTTTGCGGCGCGCGCCATCGCCTCGTTCTCGAACGGCTTGGACGGATCGCCAGGAACCGTGTAGAACCGCCAGGCCATTTTTCCGGTCTCGGCGTCGTAGGCTGAAATATATCCACGTGTCTCATATTCACCGCCGCTGCTGCCGATAATGACGCGTCCGTTAATCACTCTCGGGGCCTGCGTGATCGTGTAAGGCTTGTTGGGATCGACGGTGAGTACGGACCAAACCGGCCTGCCGGTCGCGGCATCGAGCGCGACGAGCCGACCATCGAGGGTGGCTACGTAGATCTTATGGTTCCACGTTGCCACTCCGCGGCTCACCGCGTCACAGCAGGCATTGACCCCGACTGCGCGTGGCACCGCCGGGTCGTATGACCAAAGCAACTTTCCTGTGGCGCCGTCGTAAGCCTTGACCATGCTCCACGCCGTGGAAATATACACGACCCCGTCGATTGCCAACGGGGTTGCTTCCTGGCCACGGTTCGTATCGAGATCGGCGAACCAGGCCAGGCCCAGATTCTTCGCATTATCAGAATTGATTCGCTTCAGCGGGCTGTAACGCTGCTCACTATACGTGCGACCGTAAGACAGCCAATTGCGAGCCTCGGCGTCCGAACTCTCAATGCGAGCGCCATCGACCGCAGGCGGATCCGCCGCTGCGGCGTGGGTTGAGCTGCAGATCACGACGCCCATCACTAAGGAAAGCGCCGCACTGGAGGACAGCTTCAGCGCGCACAATTGCAAGCCTCTGCTCTTCATGTTGAGGGTCTCCCGTAAAGCATCGTCTACAAACAAATCACTCGCAACGGCATTGCTCATTTGGGTCGCAACTTCATCAGCCAGTCAATCCACACTCATCGCTTTCCCGATACAGTGTCGGTTTGTAATCTTGCTTATAAGCGCCGGGGGGCCACGCATCCCAAATGCGTCTGGGGAAAGCGAGGTGTTCATGGACGTTCCTCAATCGTACTCTCAACACTTCGAGTTCGATGC